>Ga0181520_10007232_pt1 | contig 16473 bp, 16 predicted proteins | sample PEATcosm2014_Bin_29_FD_132451 | JGI IMG/M metagenome (GOLD analysis project Ga0181520, IMG submission 132451) | Peatland microbial communities from MTU Mesocosm Facility, Houghton, MI, USA - PEATcosm2014_Bin02_30_metaG | ecosystem: Environmental > Terrestrial > Soil > Wetlands > Peat | place... | reverse complement strand
TTGGTGGTCCGTCGGTGAGCTTCCTCGAGCTGCGCCGAGTCTCGAAGTCCTACGGCGCGGGCCCAACGGAAGTCCGCGCCGTAAAGGACGTGGATCTCGTCGTCGAACGCGGGTCGCTCATTGCGGTCATGGGACCGAGCGGGTCGGGAAAGTCGACCTTGCTTACCATCGCTGGGACCCTCGAGGAGCCCACGAGCGGCGAGGTACTCATCGCCGGCGCGTCGATCCAAACGATGTCGCGCAACGACAAAGCTCGCCTCCGGCGACGCACGATCGGCTATGTCTTCCAGGACTTCAATCTGCTCGTCGGGCTCACCGCGCTCGAGAACGTGTCCCTGCCTCTCGAGCTCGACGGGATTCCGGCAAGACGGGCACAGGCCGCCGCTAGGGCATCGCTGGAGGAGCTCGGTCTCGCCGACCGGGCACGGCATTTCCCGGACCAGCTCTCCGGCGGCGAGCGCCAACGCGTCGCCATTGCCCGGGCGGTGGTCGGAGAACGCCATCTCCTCCTCGCCGACGAGCCGTCGGGGGCGCTCGACTCGACGAACGGCGAGGCGGTGATGCAGCTGATCGCCGAGGCCTGCAAGCGTGGTGTCGCCGCCGTTGTCGTCACCCACGACGCCCACCTCGCCTCGTGGGCGGACCAGGTCGTGTCCCTTCGCGACGGCCGCGTCGTCGACCACGTAGAGACCGAGACAACGGCCTCACCTCTCGCCCCGACGCACCTGTCGTGAGCGCGACCCAGCACGGGACCGGAAAGGAGCACCGATGAGCACAGCACTCCTCGCGCCGCTCGCCGACGCCCGCCCGCCCGACGGGGGAGCGCCCGCCCGGCGGGCCGTCGTCCGCTGGGCTTGGCGCCTCTTTCGCAGGGAGTGGCGTCAGCAGTCCCTGATCCTTGCCCTTATCGTCATGGCGGTCGTGGCGACGATCGTCGGCTCGGCCGTCGCCACGAATACGCCGCAGCCGAGCAACTTCGGTTTCGGCACCGCAGGAGACTCGGCAACCTTCACGAGCTTGAACGCGCACGCCCGGACCGAAATCGCCAATATCGAACGCCGTTTCGGGCGCGTCGAGTTCATCGAGAACCAGACGATCTCGATCCCCGGCTCGATCAACACCTTCCAGCTGCGCGCCCAAGATCCGCACGGAACCTTCAGTGGCCCAATGCTGTCTCTTGTCTCCGGGCGCTACCCGCTGAACGACGACGAGGTCTCCGTCACGAGCGGCGTGGCCTCAGCCTTCCACCTGAAACTCGGTGACACCTGGGACGTCGGCGGCGCCCGGCGACGGGTCGTCGGCATCGTGCAGAACCCCCAGAGCCTCCTCGACGAATTCGCTCTCGTCGTACCGGGGCAGGTGAACACTCCGACGCAAGTCGTGATGTTGTTCGACGCACCGGGAGTTTCGCCTAGCTCGATCGCGCCGAATGTGCAGACGCCGGCCTCAGTCGCCCAGTCGAACCCCCTCAACCCCGAGACGATCTCGCTCGCCGCCCTCGTGCTCGGGATGCTTCTCATCGCGCTCGTCTCGGTCGGCGGCTTCACCGTGTTGGCCCAACGCCGCCTGCGCGCCATCGGCATGCTCGAGTCGACCGGCGCCACAGACAGCCACGTCCGCCTCGTCGTGCGTGCGAACGGCACCGTCGTCGGCCTGGTGGGTGCCGTCGCAGGTTTCGTCTTAGGGCTCGTGGTGTGGCTCGCCTACCGGCCGAGCCTCGAACAGAGCGCGCACCACGCGATAGGCGTTTTCGCCCTGCCTTGGAGCGTCGTCGCCGCCGCCATGGTGCTCGCCGTCGTGGCGACTTTCTTCGCCGCCTCCCGGCCCGCGCGAGCCATCACCCGGGTTCCGATCATCGCCGCCCTATCTGGTCGGCCCGCCCCGCCCCGTCAGATCCACCGCTCTGCCATCCCTGGCATCGCCTGCCTGGTAGCAGCTTTCCTCCTCCTCGGATACTCGGGCAGCTCGAACAGTGGGAACGGGAGTGGCGGTATGCCAGAGCTCGTGCTCGGGATCGTGTTCCTCATCCCAGGGCTCATCCTGCTCGCGCCGTTCTTCCTCTCCATCAGCGCGGGGCTCGCCAGGCGAGCCCCGATCGCGACCCGGTTGGCGCTTCGCGACCTTGCCCGCTACCGGGCCCGCTCGGGCTCGGCGCTGGCGGCGATCAGCGTCGGCGTCCTCGCGGCTGTCATCGTCATGCTCGCCGCCTCGGCACGCTACGGGAACGTCCTCGACTATGCCGGGCCGAACCTCGCCTCGAACGAGCTCGCCCTCCACGCCAACATTCCGCCCCCGGCCGGTACGGCCATCGTTGTGCCGGGTGGCAAGGTCAAAAAAGCTTCGAAGAGCGCCGTGGCTCCGACGCTGCGGCAGCTGTCCGCGCACGCCGAGGCGATCGCGACAGGCCTCGGCGCGCAGCTGATCGCGCTGGAGACCCCCGATGTAAGTCTCAACGCCAGACAAGGCGGTCGGAGCTGGGACGGACAGATCTATGTCGCGACCCCGCAGCTCTTGCGGGCATTCGGGATCAAGGCGTCACAGATCAATCCCAACGCCGACGTCTTGAGCTCACGCCCGGGACTCTCGGGGGTTTCCGGGATGACCTTCACCTACGGATCGAACAACGGCAATGCCTTTCAAAACCCCGGTTCAGGCCCGCCGTCGACTTCGAGGTGCAATGCGCCAAGCGACTGCCTCGCCAGTCCGGTCATCGAGGAGCTGGGCGCTCTGCCGAGCGGCACCTCGGCACCGAACACGGTGATTACCGAGCACGCCATGAAGGAGTTCCACATCCAGGCGAGCACTACGGACTGGCTGGTGCAGGGGACGCAGGCTTTCAGCGCCTCCCAGATCAGCGACGCGGAGCTCGCCGCCTCGACGACGCAGCTCTCCGTCGAGTCGAAGAACGACCAGCCCAGCTCGTTCGCCGTCATCACGTGGGCGACGGTCTTCGGGATCGTGATCGCCCTCGGGGTGCTCGGCATGTCGGTCGGGCTCGTTCGCAGCGAGACCGCGAGTGACCTGCGGACGCTTGCCGCGACGGGGGCGAGCAGCTACACGCGGCGCACACTCTCGGCAGCCACCGCCGGCGCGCTCGGGTTCCTCGGCGCCCTCCTCGGAACCGTGGGGGGGTACATCGCGCTCATCGGCTGGCTCCGCGGCAATTCGCTGAACGGCGGCATCTCCTCGCTCGGCAACGTCCCGGTTGCGGACCTCCTCTTCATTCTCCTCGCCATGCCGGCCTTCGCCGCGCTCGTCGCTTGGCTCTTCGCCGGTCGCGAACCCAGGGGGATGGCCCATCAGCCGATCGAGTGAACCAACCAAGCGACGCGAGTACCGGCATCTAGCGTCTCAGACCAGCCTGCGATAGCTATTCAGCCCACGATCCAGTTCCGTTCTGGACCGAGCTCGAGCGGAGTACCAGGTCGCCCACCGGCCTGGCCTTCGCACTCAAAACAGGGGCGATCCAGCCTGGTCGTATACCGTTCGAGCCCGACGTGACGGACGAAGGGGCTAGTTACAAGCAGTTTGAAGAGCTCGCTTGCCTGCGAGAAGCCCTCCCTCAACTCCACGCGTGCGGCCGCGGACGCCAGGCGAGGTACGGCCCGGATTCCCTATGCCTCGCAAGCCTCGGCGAGTGTCTCGAGCGCCTCCTCGGCGAACCCAGGAGAGTTTGCTGGGACGACGGGGCGGGCTCGCGTCGCGCGGACTCCGACAAGGACGGTGACGAGTCCAGCTAGCGCGAAGAGAGCTCCCACGCCCAACACGGCGTCGAGGGCGTGCACGACCGTGGACGCCACCGCCGTGGACCCGGTCCCCGACTGGAGCTGGACGTGGCCCGTCAGTGTCTCAAAGACGGTGACGAGCACGGCCAATCCGAGGGCGGCGCCGATCTGCTGAGACATGTTGACGAGCCCCGACGCCGCACCGGCATCGCTCCGGGCCACCTCGGCCAGGGAGGCTGAGGTGAGGGCGACGAACGCGGTGCCGCTGCCCGCCCCGATGAGAACCAGGAACAGGACGATCTGCGGGTAGCCGGTGTGTGCTCCCACCTGAGTGGCGAGCGAGAGGCCGAGGGTCGCCGCAGCGATCCCGGTGGACATCACCGCTTTTGGGGAGAGGCGGTGAAGAAGGACCCGGCTCGCGACCTGCGACGAGAGAAAGACCGACGCCGGCATGGGGAGGAAGGCGAGCCCGGTGAACAGGGGCGAGTAGCCCTCCACATCCTGGAGGAACTGACCCAGGAAGTAGAAGAGTCCGTAGAACCCGGCGTAGAGCAGAGCACGGCTGAGGTTGGCCGCGGTTCGCGTCCGGTGAGTGAGGAGCCGGAGGGGCAGGATCGGTTCGTCCGCCCGAGTCTCCTGAGCCACGAACGCCCCGAGCAGGACCGACCCGAGCGCGAACGCCGCGACCGTGACCGGGCTCGTCCACCCGGAGGTCCCTGCCTCCACCAAGCCGAGCACGATCCCCGTGACTCCCAGGGTGGACGTCAGCGCCCCGGCGAGGTCGAAGCGCCCGCGGCGGCGATCGTTCTCGGCGATGACGATCCGGCCGAGCAGCCAGACGCTCAACCCGATAGGGACGTTCACGAGCATCACCCATCGCCATGACACAAACTCGGTCAAAAGCCCACCCGTGACGAGCCCCCCGGCGCCGCCGGCGGCCGACACCGTGGTGTAGAGGCCGATGGCCCGGACCCGCTCGGGGCCCTCGGCGAACACCGATGTGAGGAGAGACAGCGCCGATGGCGCAGCCAAAGCGGCCCCGACCCCCTGGGCCGCTCGGGCGCCCAGGAGCACCCAACCTGCCGGTGCGAAGCCGCCGGCGAGGGAGCTCAAGGTGAATACGGCGATTCCGACGAGGAGAGTGCGCCGGCGCCCGAAGAGGTCACCCGCTCTGGCACCGAGCAGGAGCAGGCCGCCGAAGGTGAGGATGTAGGCGTTCAGCACCCAAGAGAGGGTGCTCGTCGAGAAATCCAGACTCCTTTGAATGTGAGGCAGGGCGACGTTGACGATGGTGGCGTCGAGGACGACCATGAGCTGGGCCGTCAGGATCACAAAGAGGAACACCGAGGGGCTGGCCAGGCGACGACGGAGCACGTCCGGAGGTCCGGAGGAGGTGGGGTGGGCCGCGCCGGGGCGCGAGCCGCGAAGAGCTGACGAGGGCATTGACTGCAACCTTTCCGCTGGTAATATGACAAAGCGGAAGCTTCCTCCGGTTATTATACGGAGGGTGCCTCCGCTTAGCAACCCTGCTCTTCTGCGAGGCACGAAGGCGTGATGAACGGGCGAAACGGCGAGTCCCACGGTCCGGACGCCGAGTCAGGCAACACGGACCGGGCCCAACGAGCCGACGCGCGGCGCAATCACGAGCGCCTCGTCACAGCAGCACGCGAAGTGTTCTCCGAGCAGGGGCCGGCAGCGTCGATGGAGGCGATCACCCGCAAGGCCGGCGTGGGGGTGGGTACTCTCTACCGCCACTTCCCCACGCGGATCGACATCGTCGAGGCTGTGTACAACACCGACGTCGAAGAGCTGGCCGATGCGGCCAAGGCGGTCGTGGCCACGCTCGAGCCCTGGCCGGCAATGGTTGCCTTCTTCGAGGCGTTCATGCGCTACGCCCGGACCAAGCAGACCCTTTTGAGCGAGCTGCAGCAGGCTTTCGAGAAGAACCCAGCGCTGCGTTCGCGGGCGCGTGACCTCATCGACTCGGCCTTCGACTTGGTGATCGACAACGCAAAGGCGGCGGGTGTTATCAGAGACGACGTCGATGGCCGGGACGTCACCCAGCTGGTGAGCCCTGTTTGCACAAATCCCTTGAATTCCCGGGAAACGAGCGAGCGCCTCGTGTCCATGGTCCTTGACGGCCTCCGCTACCCGGCCAAGGTCGCAGGACCGCGCCCGACCGCGTCGCTCGGCGTTCAGCCTTCACCTAGTGGAGAGTCTTCGACGGATTGATCCCCTGTCTCGCCTAACGGTAGGAAGGCGGCTCCCAGGGCTTGCCTGCTATGGCTGCCTGGGCAGGCTTCCGACGCCGGCGACTCGCCTTGGAACGCGTTTGCAGCAAATCTCCAAGGCTGCTCACAGCCGAGCGGCTTAGCCTGGGAGTGCGCCTACCAGGGCCGGGTCGTTGTTCCCAAAGAGCCTGAGTTCATCCGCCGGTGCCGGAGAGGATCGTGCAGGCTCGCCGGCTCGGCCTGGCTGGCGCACCATGAAGCCGAGCGACTATGCCAGTTGCAAAGGCGGCGACCGAGCCAACGACGCGGGCTCTCGTGGACGAAGTTGACGAGGATGCGGAGTTGAGATGACGAAGGCTAATTACGCAGTCGACAACATCGAGAAGCCAAACATGTTGGTCCGATTGAGTGGGGCCGACACCTCCGAGACGCTCAGTGCCAACAAGAGCGAGTGGACGAGCATCCCTAGCCTGGTCAACTGGTTCTGGGACTCAGACGGCAGGCTTATTGCCGAGGACGAGGCACGGAGGATCGCCCGCAATTGGGGCGCCACGCTTCCTGATTAGCCCAGTCGACTAAGCCTCACGTTTGGCGTCGCCATCTCAGGCGCTCCTGGAGCTGCCTAGCGCCGGGGCTGTGGCACCACCTGCGTAAACACTTGCACGGCTCAGCGCGTCCAAGTCAGTCAGGAGCTGGGACGAGAGCTTCGCCGGGTACGCTGCCCGAGTGCCGGTGACCGACAACACCTTGGAGCGCCGCTTCGAGCTCGACGTCGAGGGCGATGTCGCCTACCTGGCCTACGAGGTCGTCGGAGACCGGCTGGTGTTCCGTCACACCTTTGTGCCGCGGGCCTCACGCAACAGGGGTGTCGGTGCATTGCTCGTCGAGGCGGCGCTCGAGGCAGCCAGCTCGCGAGGTCTAAGCGTCGTGCCGGAGTGTTCCTTCGCCCGCGGCTATCTAGAGCAGCGCCCCGAGGTGGCGGCTCGGGTGAAGCTCGATGCGCCGGGAACGACCTGACAGATCTGCCCAGGGGTCATCAGCGCCTAGGAGCCTGGACGATTGGGAAGCGAAGCATCCGAGACCACCGGTTATCGCTGCCTGTGAGGGATGGCGGCGCCGACGACGGAGGCCCATGTTGGTGAACGACAGGGGTCTGCTCAGTCCTCCATCGGAGACCCGAAACGGATCAGGTTCCCGTCCGGGTCCACATGCGAGCCCTCCCGCATCTTGTAGGGCGTCGGGTGGACCGGCCGGGTCTCGCCGGCGATGCCGGAGCGGCTCCACTGTTCGTAGAGGGCGTCGGCGTCGTGCACATTTAGGTAGGCGGCGGCGCCGTGGTGGTCGTGGCCGTGGTCGTGCTCGGCGATCAGGTGCAAGCTGATGCCGTCTCGGTTGGCGAAACCGTACTCATCGCCGTCCTCGTGGGCGATGGTGCTGAAGCCGAGTGACGAGTAGTGGGCGAGAGCGGCGGCCAGGTCCCGCACCGGGAAGATCGGGCTGAAGCGCCGCAGCTGGCGTACCGGGCGAGGCGCTCCGGCGCCTGTCGCAACGGCTGTCGTCTTGATCTCGGCGAGGGCTCCGAGCGTGGCACGCGTGGCCTTGATGTATTCAGGTGGCACCCGATCGGCCAGCTGGGCATCGACCGCCTCCACGGCACGCGAGACGGCTTCGATGACCTCTTGCCCGCGTCGGGTGAGATTGAGGGCGATACGGCGGCGGTCCTCGGGATCCGGGCTTCGTTCCAGGTAGCCGCGTTCGGTAAGGACATCGATCAAAAGGCTTACCGCTTGCTTGGTGACGCCCAGTTCGGAGGCCAGATCCTGTCGCGGTCCGTCAGTCGAGTCGATGCCTGCCAGGAGGAAGGCCCCGTTTCTCGGGAGGTCGTCAACGCCGATCGCCAGCAGTTGCGCCCGGATGGAGTTGGCGTACGTACCACGGGCGGCACGCATCAAGGTCGGCGTAGCCAGTTCGTCGAAATCAGGGAGGCCCACCTTGTCAGGCTACGTTCAACCTCCTTGACAGTCAAGAATCTTGACCATGAAGGATCACGGCCGCCGCCCGACTAGCGATTGCCGGGCCATTGCTCCGCGTCGGCTCGGGTCAAGGCCGTTGAAGCACGACCATTTCGGCCGTGGCCCGGCGAAGTTGCACCGTCGCCGGCAGCGACTGCAGCGCCTCGATGGCCGGCCGGGTCACCTCTTCGATGGCCGCCTCGTCGAGCTCGCGCATCGCCGGCCACCGGCGATTCACGATGGCCGCCAGCTCCTCGTCGGGTGAAGAGCGCCACTGGCGCTGGAGCTCGTAGACGCGGCCCGTGAAACCAGCCTCACCGGCCCAGGCGAGCACCTCTTCGGCGGAGACCTCCCGTGGGCGCGAGGCACCCCGGCGGGCGTCGACACGTGCGCTCATCTCGGCGATGATCACGCCGACCTGGTCTTCATGGGCGGGGCGTTGCGTGGCGCACACGACGTAGCGTCCTCCGGGTCGGATCACCCTGGCCACCTCGCGGAAAAGCCGTACCGGGTCTTTGACCGAATGAATGACCCAGACTGACACGGCGTGAGCGACACTCGCGGTCGCGATCGACATTGCCATGGCATCGCAACGGACCAAGAGGGGTCCGAGTCGCGGCCGGGCGCGGAGCAACATAGGGGCGGAGATGTCGAGGCCGAGAACCGTTCTTCCGCGTCGTCGAAGGCCGAGGGCCACGACGCCGGTGCCCACGCCGATCTCCAAGACGGGATCTTCTCCGGGCGGGAGTTGGGCATCTAGGTCTGCGGCGTACTCGTCCCCGCGTTGCTCGCCTCCACGGGACTCGTCGTATCCCTCGGCCAGTTGGTCGAACTCGTTCACCCCGAATTGCCTAGCCCGTGTCATGCACCGACCTACACGCGCCCCACTGTCGGCATCCCGCCCCGTCGGGCACCCTCGAGCGCTCCTCCTCGGAAAGCGATGGCGCGGCTGCGACGTTTGAGCTTTCCGAGGACGGGTAGCAAAAGCATCACAACCCCGGTCGACCCGCCGGGGTTGTGCCATGTGGTGCCGGGTCGGAAAGAGGAAGTGCCCAGCGTGGCCGACGGACCTCTTCGCTCGGTCGTCATCGACGACCGGACGGACGTGCAGGCGAGCGAGGTGTCGCGCCCCGCCGCTGTTGGGTAGGCCGGATAGCGACGAATCGGTGCCGTCGGCCCCTTCGCACCTGCCGGGAGGAAACCGGCTCCTCGATTCGCTCCCAGACCACGAGCGGGGCCGCATCTCGGACAAGCTTCACGAGGTCCGCCTCCAGATGAAAGAGCCGCTCTGCGTTGCCGGCGACCGCACCGACAGTGTCATTTCCCCCTCCGCTCGGTCGTCTCTTTGCTCACCCGGGCGGAAGGGACCGATGGCGTCGAGGTGGCCACGATCGGCAACGAAGGACTTGTCGGTGTCTCGTTGTCCTGGGGAGCCGAGGCTCTCAATCCGGCCGAATTCCTCCAGGTCCAGGTGCCCGGAGCCGCCCTGCGCATGGACGCCGGGGTCTTTCGCAGCGAGCTTGCCCGTGACGGCAGGCTCGCGGGCATCGTGCGGCGCTACGCCCAGGCGTTTTCTAGCCAGCTGTGCCAGCAGGTGGCCTGCAACGCTCTTCACTCCATCGAGGAGCGTTGCGCCCGCTGGATGCTTTTGACCCACGATCGTGTCGGCCTGGACGAGTTCGCCCTCACCCAGGAGTTCCTCGCCCAGATGCTCGGGGTGCGGCGGGCCTCGATAACCCAGGTCGCCGGCGTGCTGCAACGCGCCGAGGTCATCAGTTATCACCGCGGACGCGTCACTGTGACCGACCGGGCGCGGCTCGAGGCCTCCTCGTGCGAGTACTACCGGGTGCTGAGGCTACCGGGTGCTGAGGGAGGTCTTCGACCGACTCTTTTCTTAGCGTGCGGGTCTTTCATCCCCCGTGGGCAGGAGACACAATGGCTCCGAAGTCATACCGCGGCCGTCCCGGGGTCCGGGAATGAAATTGCGGCAACCCCCCGTTGCCTCGGTACGGTACCGCACCGACAGTTAGAGTCCGTGGACCTAGAAGGGAGATCGCATCAAGGCGCAAGGGGTGCGCCGCGACGCGTTGGCAAGGGAGGGGGGAACATGTTGGCGAACGCCACGTCGCCTCCGGCGGCTGCTGATGAAGATGCGACGGATTTCCCGAAGGCAGGACCGGCAACGGCGGTGCCCGTTCCCGCCGGGGCGATCGCCATCGTGCTGGCGGTCGGACTGATCATCACCGGCGTCGTGACCTGGACCTCCTGGTCACTCAACAACCACAACGACGCCCGCCTCCTCAAACTGCAGACCGACCAGGCTGCCGAGGTGCTCACCGCGGCCGTGCCGGACAGCGAGGCACCACTGGCGACGGCGGTGGAGGTCGCCTCGGCGACCGACGGGGCCGTCGGCGCCTTTACCAGGTTCATGTCGCCCTACATAGCAGCGAACGGGACATTCGTCTCCGCCTCGCTTTGGCAGATGACCGCCACCAGTCCGCGGCGGGTGGCGGTGGTGGGCGTCGCCCCGGGCTACGCCACCTCAAGCGAGGCGGGGAGCTTTGTGGCAAGGGCATTTCGCACCCACGGCGGCTTTGTCGCGGGGGCGATGTTTCGTGGCAAGCGAGGGCGACTCGTCTTCGCCCTGGCCCTGCCCGGTACGAAGGGACGTTTCGCCGTCTACGCGGAGCACGCCGTCCCAGCTGACCGGCGGGCGACGGTGGCAAAGAACTCCGCCTTCTCGGACCTGAACTACGCCATCTACCTGGGCAGCTCGAAAAACCCGGCGGACCTCCTCACGACGAGCCAGCGCCTCCTTCCGCTCACCGGGCTCACCGCGAAGGTGTCGGTCCCCTTCGGTGACACAGTGCTCACGCTCGTGGCTTCCCCGGCCGGCCAACTCGGAGGGACGCTCCCGGCCCGGCTGCCGTGGATCTTCGCCGTGCTCGGGATCTTGATCACCCTCGCAGCGGCGTGGACGACGGAACGGCTGGTTAGGCGGCGGCGCTCGGCGGAGAGGGACGCGGCCGAGATCAGGCGCCTTTACACCGAGCTCGGAAGCCTCTTCAGCGAGCAGCGCACGATCGCCGAGACACTGCAGCGGGCGTTGTTGCCCCGCGAGACGCCGGAGATCGCCGGCATGGAGGTTGCGGTGCAGTACGTCCCGGGCGCGAAGGGTATGGAGATCGGTGGCGACTGGTACAGCTTCATCCCCATCGACGGCGGGCGCTTCGCCTTCGTCGTCGGCGACGTGTCCGGGCGCGGGCTCAACGCGGCGACGGTGATGGCGGCCCTCCGCTTCACGATCCGTACCTATGCCCTCGAGGGCTACTCGCCGTCGGCGATCTTGGATAAGTGCTCCAAACAGCTGCACGTCCTCGTCGACGGGCACTTCGCCACGGTGCTCGTCGGAGTCGGGGACGTCAGCCGCCATGAGATCACCCTCGCCAACGCAGGGCACTTCAACCCGCTCGTCATCGACGGCCAGAACACTTCGTTCATCGAGACGTCGCTCGGCGTTCCCCTCGGTGTCTCAGGGGGGAGCTACGAGTCCGTCACGGTCTGTCTGCCACCGAAATCGACGCTCATCGCCTTTACCGACGGCCTCGTCGAGCACCGCGGAGAGAGCCTGGACGTCGGACTCGAAAGGTTGCAGCAGGTCGCCCAGGGCCAGGATTGCCCCCTCGATCTTCTCCTCGCCAATGTGATCTCCGACCTTACCGACGAGACATCCGAGGACGACATCGCCATGCTGGGGCTCAGATGGACAAGCTGATCGATCACAGCGCCGCCGAAGCGAGACTGGAAGAGGTGTCCGACGCTGCCGGGACACCTGTCCTCAAGCTCTCCGGGGAGCTGGACCTTTCCAATGTCGGCTCGCTTCGTGCCGCCATCGACGCCACCTACGGGCGCGGGCTCGACCGCATCGTTTTCGATCTGAGCGAGCTCGAGTTCATGGACAGCTCGGGTCTCGCCATGTTCGTGGCGATAGCTGAGAGGATCGCCACCGTCGAGTTGCGCAATCCGCGACCGGTGATCAGAAGGGTCATCGAGCTGACCGGGCTTTCCCGCGTCTTCCTCGTCACCAGCTCTTGAGGCGGGGGACTCGCCCGAGGATTGACCAGGCCCTACCGTGGGAATAGGTGCCGCAAGAGGTGAGGGGCATGGCCGTGAGTGGTACCGAGGCAAAAGAACAGGACGTGGCCCTCGGGGCGCTCGACGCCCTCTCGGAGGCGACGACCTCGAGCATCGAGGGTCTCAACGAAGTCAACGAGCAGTTCACGGTCGCGAAAAGGCGCAGGAGAGTGGGATGGTCGTGGCAAAGGATCGTCTCGAGCACCGATCTCCCGAGCGCCTTGTCGGCCGTGGCCCGCACGACGGCGGACCTCGGCCGCGCGAGCGGCGAGTTCCGCCGCTCGCTGGCGCAGGTACTACGCGGGGAGGGTATCCGCTTGGCCGATATCGGTCATTACTTGGCCGTCTCCCGCCAGCGAGTCGGTGCTCTGATCCGGTCGAGGAGGACCGAGAGCGATGATCGGGCGAGTCTTCCGCCGGACGACCGATGAGTCCTTGCGGACGGTCACGTCATAACGGGCGATGGCTGAAGCGGTGTCGGACGTCACCCCGGTAACATGCGCCGTGGCCTTGAGCAACGCGCCCATGGCGGGGTCAGACCTCGAGAAGTACCGCCGGGAGTTGACCGGCTACTGCTACAGGATGCTCGGTTCCGGGTTCGAAGCCGAGGACGCCGTGCAGGAGACGATGCTTCGCGCCTGGCGCAACTGGGAGAGTTTCGAAGGGCGTTCCAGCGTTCGCTCCTGGCTCTACCGCATCGCCACGAACGTGTGCATCGACATGCAGCGACACGTCCAGCGCCGGGCCCGTCCCATGGACATGGGCCCGGCATCGCCACCGGACGAGTCGCTGCTCGGTCCGCTGCTGCCCGAAGCGCTCTGGGTGATCCCGGTGCCCGACGCCCACCTGGCGCCGGAGAGAGCGGACCCCGCGGAGATCACCGCCTATCGCGAGTCGGTCCGGCTTGCCTTCATCACGGCGCTGCAGCATCTCCCCGCTCGCCAGCGCGCCGCCCTCATCCTCTGCGAGGTGCTGCGTTGGCAGGTCGCCGAGGTGGCCGAGCTCCTCGACACGACCGTACCCGCCATCAACTCTGCCCTGCAGAGGGCCCGGGCCACGGTGAGCGCCCTCCCGGCCGAGCCCCGGCGCGAGTGCCTCGAGCAGGCCGAAGCGGAGCTGCTCGAGCGCTACTTGCAGGCATTCGAGAGCTACGACATCGAGCGCCTCGTCGCTTTGTTGCACGAGGACGCCGTGCAGTCGATGCCTCCGTTCGCCCTCTGGCTGCGGGGGGCGTCCAACATCGGCGAGTGGATGGTCCAGCCCGGGCCGAGCGAATGCCGGGGATCACGGCTGTTGCCGATCTCCGCCAACGGCTGCCCCGGCTTCGCCCAGTACCGCCCGGACCCGGCCGGCGGCTACGCGCCCTGGGCTTTGCAGGTACTCGAGATCTCAGAGGGACGCATCGCCGAGACGTCCTTCTTCTTGGCCCTGTTGGACCCGCAACGTCTCTTCTCCTACTTCGGGCTCCCGCTCCATCTCGACGCCTAAGCCCGAGAGCTCTAAGAGCTCACGGAGCCCCGGCGAGACGCGGGACAGGATCAAGCCACCCCCGAGCCGTTTCGCGAGCAAGGCCAGGCGGCCGACGACGTCCACGGTGGAGAGGTCCGGAGCGCCCGGTCCCTGCAATGTGCACGAGCCCAGTTCGCGGCCGCCCGGGCCGATGATCGTGACGCGGCACCAGGCCTGCGGGGAAGCCATCACCTAGTGGACGGGCCTGGACGGGCGATCTCATCGGCCAGCGGGAGGCTCAGGACCCTGCCGGCCGGAGCGACGATCTCCGGTAGACCGATTGTTTTGGGGCCCCCGCTGCGTCACAAAGCTTGCACGACCCACGAGACGAAAGGAGTGACAATGCCCACGCGTCACGCTGCCCCCAAAGGATCGCCCTGCTGGGTCGATCTTTGGACCTCCGATGTCGAGGGCAGTCGCAGGTTCTACAGCGAGCTGTTCGGCTGGGAGGCCCAGGCCCCCTCGCCCGAGTTCGGCGGCTACTTCATGTTCACCCGCGACGGCGTCTTCATTGCCGGTGCCATGGGCGAAATGGGCGGCATGAAGGCCAACGACGCCTGGAGCCTCTACCTTGCGACAGACGACATGGCCAAGGCTCTCGAGTCGGCCGAGTCATTGGGCGGGCAGGTCATCCAGGGCGCCATGCCGGTCGCCGACCTCGGCATTCAGGCGGTCCTGCTCGATCCCACCGGCGCCAACCTCGGCGCCTGGCAGCCCGGCAGCTTCCCCGGGATCACGGTCCTCGGAGAGCACGGGGCGCCGAGCTGGTTCGAGCTGCGCACCCGCGACTACGCCACCGCCCTCGATTTCTACCGCTCCGTCTTCTCCTGGGACACCGCCACGGTCGGCGACACCGACGAGTTCCGTTACAGCGTCATGCGTGACCCGTCCGGCGAAGGTGAGCTGGCGGGCATCTTCGACGCCAGCGGCTTTCTCCCCGAGACGGAGCCCTCGAAATGGTGGATCTACTTTCAGGTCGACGACATCGATGCCGCCCTCGTCAGGCTCGCCTCGCTGGGCGGCTCGGTCGTGACGGGCGCCGAGGACAGCCCCTATGGGCGGATCGCCACGGTGGCGGACCCGGCCGGAGCCAAGTTCAAGCTCCACACGCCGAACACCTAGGCGTGCTCGACCATGGCCGAGCTGCTGGCCGGTGAAGGGCTGGCGGGGTTCGCCGAGGTCGCCAGAGGCCACGTGGGCGACGACAATGCGAGTGTGCGGTAGTGGGGCCTGAAGGAGGCTGAGTGAGGAGGTGCCGTCGACTCGGCAGTAGACCGCGTGAGAGGCAGGCACGGCGTTGCACGGTACGGGACGCGCGCTCGGTGCAACTCATACGGCAGCCTGCAGCGCCCAGAGCCGTCTGATCGGCCGTGTCGAAAGCCCCTGGGCGACGATGTTCTGCGTGCCCGATCTGCAGTGCCCTTGATCGGCATCTTGGGGTCAGTTCTGGGCCTCAGCAAGCTCCGCTCGGCAACTGGCAAAAGAGGATGGGGCGGTAGGTGCGATGGTCTTTGGGCAGGAGGCTGAGAGCCTGGGACCCATCGGGATTCCATAACGAATAGAAGCTTGGGAGGAGACTCCGTTGAACCTCACACCCTTTCTACTTTTCGACGGGAGCTGCGCCGACGCTATGGCCTTTTATCATTCATGTTTGGGTGGTGAGTTGACCGTCACACGGCTTGGCGATACTCCGATGAAAGCTGACATCCCTCCAGAGCATCACCACAAAGTGGTCTACGCACACCTCAAATCGAGCGCCATGGAGTTTTCGGCTACTGACTGGATGCATGCGACGCGTAAGCCGAACCAGGGGAACACGGTGGCCATGTACGTTACGAGCGGAACCGTCGGCGACCTGCAACAGATCTTTCATAAGCTGTCGTTAGGTGCAGATCCAGATCTCCTCGATGAGTTGCACGACATGCCGTTCGGTATCTATGGACACCTCGCCGACAAGTTCGGCGTTCATTGGTTCTTTCGGGGCGAACTAGCAACCACGTAGTTGCGCTTACGAGCACGTCGTTTGTACACAAGCAGACCCCGACCGGCTGTCCCCGCCCGGCTCGAAGTACCTTTGAGCTTGCGAGGGAAGTCGCGACGAGCAACATGGTGCCATGATCGGGGACCGCAATAATGAGCTGATCGCCCCGGCTGCCATCCGTCCAGAGCATCGTTCTTGGGAGCGGATCGCCGGGACTGACCACAGTGGCGGCCCGAGCACCCCTTCGCTCGGCGGCTTATCAGCCGCTCGCCGCCGGAGCCGTCGTTAAGGGTGCTCCCCGGAGGCGGTGGGCATAGCGGATCGGGCCCAGATCCGGCACTATCTAAGTCACTGCGTAGCGAGAGAGGGAGGGCGTGCGTTGCCACTGTTCATGGACTATCGCGACGAGCTGAACCTACCGGAGGAGGCCATCCAGCAGATCACAGAGGAGGCAAAGGCCCAGAAGTCCGATCAGTTCGGGGTGCGCCAGGCGGAGCTGTTCTACAACGCTGGTGGCAAGGTGTACTGCCTGCTCGAGGCGCCAAACGCCGAGGCGGTGCGTCAGCATCATGCGGCCCTCAGCGTGGACTGTGGCGAGGTGCACGAGGTGCGCGGGATCTTGTAGGGAGCAGATAGCTTCCGCTGGATCCCGGCACTCAGGCGCACGGACCAGGGACCCCGTGCGACGGCCGACGAGTGCTCACGAACGCCAGAGGATACCTCCCCAGAACGTCGGGCTGTCGGTTCCTTACCTCGGTGCCGACGCGCCCCCGACTCGGCAGGGAGTATTGAGAGCGGGCTGATGTTCTCACCATCCACCACGGTGACGAGGTGAGTGGATAGCTTCAGTTCTGCTTGGGATTGCTGGTCTGACTCGAGAT
>Ga0181520_10007231_pt1 | contig 16474 bp, 11 predicted proteins | sample PEATcosm2014_Bin_29_FD_132451 | JGI IMG/M metagenome (GOLD analysis project Ga0181520, IMG submission 132451) | Peatland microbial communities from MTU Mesocosm Facility, Houghton, MI, USA - PEATcosm2014_Bin02_30_metaG | ecosystem: Environmental > Terrestrial > Soil > Wetlands > Peat | place... | reverse complement strand
GGGCGACTTTGACGGTGACCTCGCCCCAGGTGGTTCCCACGTCCCAGTACTCGCGCTTCAGGGCCACCTTGTTTTCCAGCCGCCAGCGCAGGCCGATGGTGGTGGTCTCGCGGAAGATCAGGTCGCGCAGCGCGGATACCAAATCCGGGCGGCACAGCACCGTCAACTGCACGCCGGTGCGGCCTTTCTTCATTTGCAACGAGGCGCGGTAGACATCCCATGCGCCGGCTTCGAGCAACTTCTCGCTCACATAAGCCAGCACCTGCGGAGTGGAATCGTCGATCACCGTCTCGATCACCGCAACGGATTCGGCGTCTGCGCTCTCGCCCGCCTCGCCGACTAGAAGCCGCAGCAGGTTGGGCTGGCCGGGGGTCTCGCGCCCGCCCGCGCCGTAACCGGAGGCCTTGACGCGCATGGAGGGCAGTGAGCCATAGCCAACATCCAACATGCGCAGCACTGCAGCGCCGGTGGGCGTCACCCGCTCCATGGGCGGACCAGCAGAATACACCGGAGCATCGCCCAGCAGGGCCAGCGTGGCCGGCGCGGGTACAGGGAGCGTTCCATGCTGGCAGACGACCGTGCCGCTGCCCACGTTCAAGGGCGAGGCCATCCAGCGGTCCACACCGAGCAACTCGCAGCCCGCGGCGGCGCAGACGATGTCGACAATGGTGTCGACCGCGCCCACCTCGTGGAAATGCACACTCTCAATCGGCATGGAATGGATGGCGGCTTCCGCCTCGCCCAGCAGTTGAAAGGCGCGCATGGAGCGGTGCTTGACCGCCTCCGACAGCGGGGCGGAGCGAATGATGGAGAGAATCGCCGAGAGAGAGCGGTGCGGGGTGTGAGTGTGAGTGTGAGTGTGCGCGTGATCGTGGGTGTGGGACGGATGAGATTCGTGGTCTCCCACCCATTCCGCAAGGGGCCGCGGAATGGATGGGGCACAGGCAGTTTTGTCGTCGTGCTCTTCGTGGGTGTGCTCGTGGCCTTCGTGGGCATGGTGCTCGTGGATGTGGTGGCCGTGGGAGTGTTCCGGCTGGCTTGCCGGATGGTCCGGGGTCAACACATCCACCTTGGTAGCGGTCAGGCCGCCGCGGGTCACCTTGCGCATCTCCAGACGCGCACCCACGTTTAGCGTTTCGGCCGTTTCTGCAAGGGAAGAGAAGGGAACGCCCGCATCGACCAGGGCGCCTAGCAGCATATCGCCGCTAATGCCGGAGAAGCACTCAAGATATCCAATTCGCATCGAGGGTGATTTTAAACTGTTGCGGCTATGCGCCGCGCCTTGCCAGCACTTCGACCGGCAGAATCTCGTTCATCGCGCCGGAACGGAAACCCGCGCAATCGAGCGTAACGTATTGAAAACCGGTCTGCCGCAGCGCCGCCGAGATGGCGTCGAGCATCTCCAGCGTCAGCGCGCGGGGCAGCTCGGCACGGGCAATCTCAACGCGGGCCAGTTCGCCGTGATGGCGCACGCGCAGCTCGCGGAAGCCCAACTGACGGAGGCTTTCCTCGCCCCGCTCGACCTGTTCCAGCACTTCGCGGGTCACGGTGCGGCCGTATTCGACACGCGAGGCCAGGCAGGGCGCGGCCGGGCGGTTCCACAGAGCGTAGCCGGCGGCCTTGGCCAGTGCGCGGATCTCCTGTTTGGTCAGCCCGGCATCCGCCAGGGGGGCAAGCACTTCGTTCTCCGCGGCGGCTCGTTGGCCGGGGCGGAAATCCTTGGTGTCGTCGGCGTTCATGCCATAGGCGATGTTGTCGTAGCCAAGGCTCGCGCCCAGCGTCTTCATGCCGGAAAAGAGCTCGCTCTTACAGTGGAAGCAGCGATTGGCGTCGTTCTTCTGGTATTCGGGCTGGTCAAGTTCAGCGGTTTCGATCACATGCAGCGGCATCCCGTGCTCGCGGGCAAAGGCGCGGGCCTGCTCCATGTCGCGGCGGGCCAGGCTGGGCGAGTCGGCGAGCACGGCGAGCATCCGGCTGCCCAGCACGCGATGCGCCGTGGCCGCCAGAAACGCCGAATCCACGCCGCCGGAGTAGGCCACCATCAGGCTTCCCAACTCGCGCAGCCGCGCCTCAAGGGCGCGCATTTTCGCTTCGGTTTCGACGCTTTGGGGTATCGTGTTCCCTGATGCAGCCATGGGCCGATTATATCGTCCCGCCGATTTCGCTGCTTGGCGCGGAGCTGGCGGCACCATTGCGATACGCTACTCAAAGAACAATCGAGAAGGAATCCTCTATGAAGATCGGCGTTAGCGCGTTTGCCTGGACCACCCAGCTCAATCAATCCCACCTGGATCTGCTGCCCCAACTGCGCGCGCAGGGGCTCGACGGCTTCGAGATTCCCATGTTCGATCCGGCTGCTCTCGATGCCGCCGGCATCCGCCGCGCCTTTGAGACCAGCGGCCTGGACTGCACGGTCTGCGCCATCCTTCCCGAGGGCGTGAATCCCATCAGCCCGGATGCTTCCGTCCGCAAGCGGTCGCTGGCTCACCTTGTGCAATGCGTCGAAACCGCGGCGGAGCTGGGAGCGCATCTGCTGGGAGGGCCGCTGTTTGCTCCCATTGGCTACCTTCCCGGAAGACGCCGCACCAGCGACGAATGGGCCTGGGCTGTCGAGTGCTTCCAGGCGCTAGGCGAGGTGCTCGATGCCAACCGGATGACGCTCTCCATTGAACCGGTGAACCGCGCGGAGACCTTCTTCCTCTGCACCGGCGCGGAGGCCAGGGCATTGTGCGAAGCGGCCGGCCATCCCCGCATCGGAGTCACCATCGATACCTTCCACGCCAACATCGAGGAGAAGAATATCGCCGCCGCGATCCGCTCCCTGGGACCGCATTTGAAGCATATTCACGCCAGCGAAAACGACCGTGGATTGCTGGGCTCCGGGCACGTGGATTTTCCCGCGATCGTCGCCGCTCTGAAAGAAGTCGCCTACGACGGCTATCTCCTGATCGAGGGATTCGGCTACTCGGCCGAAAAGGAGAACGTGCTGGGTGCGCTGTACGCCGATATCAACGTCTCTCCGGAAGACATCGCCTTCAAGGGCGCGGCGTATTTGAAAGGGTTGCTCGGCTGAGCCCAAGAAACCGGTCGAAGAGGGTGCTAAGTAGCCGAGCCCTCAAGGGGGCAGGGAGTTTTCAAAGCTCCTGCAGGATTGATTTCGAGGTTTCCCACCCATTCCGCAAAAAACGCGGAATGGATGGGGCACGGAACTTCCTTGCAAAATCAGTGAGGATGCTCTAAACCGGCTGCGGGGAAACCGCGAAGAATGGACGCAGGTCCAGAGAAACGTTCCGCAGGAGGCTGTGCCTGAAGCTCCAGCTTTTTGGGCAAGGTTCTGACATTCGCCGCCCCGGGTTTCGTTCGTCTCTGCCCAGGGAACTGCTCTTCGGTATCTTCCGGGCCAGCGACGATACGACCAGTTCGATGTTTCAGGCAGTCGCCCATGGGCCTGTGCAGTGTCAGGGATGTCCCCGGTTAAAAATGTCAGGGATGTGCCCGGTCTGTACCCAAAGCTCGCTCCGGCGGGAGTTCTTGCGCAGCCTGTAAAGCTCACCCGCCTTCAGTGGACCGATTAGCCGTCGTGCTCGCCCAGGGCCAGGCGCATCTGGTGAGAGTCGCTCCAGACCATGCGCAGACCGCCGGAGACCAGCCTCCTGCCGCCCAGTTGCACCAATCCGACTCCCAGGCGCAGGGGCCAGGGCGGTTTTCCATCGGGCCAGAGCTCGTTCAGGGGGCGCGCAACCCCGTTGGCGTCGGGATGATAAAAGCGCTCGTCCCAGGTGCGTGAGCCGGGCGGGAAATCGGGGTAATAGCGCAAGGCATCGATGCCCGACTGAAGCATGCGCAGCTTCCACGGCTCGGCGTATTGCGGCATGAAGAGCACATGGCTCTTCCGCTGCCGCCGAACTTCGTGGACAAACTCGGTGAAACTGGCAGCGTTGGTCAGGTTGATGTTGCCGCTGGGCTCCACGCCGTGGCGATCGCCGCCAGAGACGGTGAGCAAATTCCACTGCTCGGCCAGGCAGCGGGTTCTGCGGTTCTCGTCCCAGTTGCGCAGCCCGTTCAACTCGAGGGCATGCAGCCAGGCGCCGTATTTCTCAAGGAATTCGCCCACCAGAAACTCGTGCTTCTCCCTGCCAATCAGGTAGAGATCCCACATGGGGTGGTTGAAGACCACCAGCACGTTGGGGTCGCGGTTGAGAGCGACCAGGATCTCAGCCAGCTTTGCTGCGCCGGGGCGAGCGGTGTAATCGGCCAGCGTGGCCATCCATTCCGTGGCCCGGCCACTGGGCAGGTTATGCACGCCCAGGTGAAAAGATTGCACGCCGTAGGGCACACTCCACTCCAGCGAGACCGGGATCTGCCGCGCGCTGGGCACGGTGCGCAACAACATGGGCGCATTGATGGTGTCGTGGTCGGTGATGGAGACCATGGGCGCCAGGCCGAGCTTCTCGATCTGCCGGCTTTCCAGGTCGAAGGCCAGCTTGGGGGTCATGGGCGGGGTCCAGTAGCTGGCGGCATAGTCTACCGCCAAACCGTGTCTTTTCGCCGAGCGCCTCTCCAGGCGAGTTTTCCAGGGCCGGATGGTGCGCAACTGGTTGCCGAAGTTGGCGAGAAAGGCCAGCGTTTCCTGGGATTGATTGGTGTGATTGTGCAGCGAAATGCCCGAACGAAAGCCATGGTGCGCCCTGGTGTCGCGCCAGAGATACGAGATGGTCTTATTGACCATTTTCGCTCCTTCTTTCGGACCCAATCCGGGGTTGCCGCTTGCATCGCCAAGGCACCCGGAAAAGCCGTTTGACCGGCCGGGAAAGGGGTCCGGCCAGGGACGGGTCCTCTCTAAAAGTTAGCAGAATTGAAGGTGGATGTGCGCAGGGAAGGGCATTTAGGGCGGGTTCCGGTAGTCGCCATCTTCCATGGCTCGCGCCCGAATCCTGGTACAAGTTGCTCTATTTGCAGGCGTTGGCCCGCTCGGCTTTGAGAAAATCCTCGACCGTCCAGCCAGCCATCAGATCTTCGCTTGAAGCTGCCAAGCGACGCTCGCCGAACCTTCCCGTAGCCGCCTCCGGTTCCAGATAGTTCTCAGTCAGTCCGCAGCGTAAGAGCTTGAAGGCCTCCTCGGGCGTGTCGGCAAACTGAAACAGCTCAATGTCTTTGGGCGAAATGGCCCCGGTATCTACCAGCACATCCAGGTTGAAGACCTTCTTCCAGTACTCCGAGCCGTAGATCACCACGGTGATCTTCTTCGCGAGTTTCTGGGTCTGGGCCAAGGTGAGGATTTCGAACATCTCGTCCAGCGTGCCGAAGCCGCCCGGGAAGACCACCAGAGCGTTTGCCAGGTAAGCAAACCACAGCTTGCGCATGAAAAAGTAGTGGAACTCGAAGTTGAGTGAAGGGGTGATATAGGGGTTGGGATGTTGCTCGGAGGGCAGACGGATGTTCATCCCGATGGTCTTGCCGCCCGCCTCGTAGGCGCCGCGGTTGGCGGCTTCCATGATGCCGGGGCCGCCGCCGGAGGTGACCACAAAGCGGCTCCGCCGCGAGGGGATGCTTTTGGCCCAGTTGGTCAGCAATCCGGCCAGTTTGCGCGCGTCCTCATAGTAGCGGGCCATTTTGACTGCTGCCTCGGCGCGCTTCAGTTGCAATTCCGAAGCCATGCCTGCCGCAATTTCGGGGGCGCTGGCGGGCTGTTCGTGACTGGGGGCCGGCTGGGTCGATCCGGTGTTCTCCAAAAGCTCCAGGGCGTGATCGGCCTCTTCGCGGCCGCGAAAGCGGGCGGAGCCGAAAAACACCACGGTGTCCTGGATTCCCTCGCGGCGGAAGCGCGCCAGCGGCTCGCAGAACTCGGCCACAATGCGGATCAGCCGGCCGTCCGCGCTGTTGAGAAAATCGGGGTTCTCATAGGCCAGCGGAGCGCGCTCAAGCGGAGGCGGCGCACTGTGCGCGGAGATCGGCTCGTTGGGTAGAACCGGTTTTCCGGAGGCCATTGATTCGGTGTCCAATACGGAGGATGAAACCAGTCCCAGTTCCTTGGTTTCAAGTCCGGGTTCGCTGTTGCCTAACCCCTGTTTGTTCATCTCTTATCCGTCCCGTTGCGAGTGGCGTCGTGAAACGCAATCCACAGATTCAACAGGCCAAGTCCCGAGACCATCCCGCGCACCGCGCCATTGGCGGCATAAATTGAAAGCGTGGGGAACTGCAAGAAGAGCGGGTTCTGATCCCAGAACATGTGCGACCACGGCGCGTAGCAAACCGCAATGCCAATATACATGCGCAGCAGTACGCGCAAGAACATCTCGGCGCGTTCCAGCCAGCGGGGGATGCGCTGCGGGTGCGCAGGGTGGGCCGCCCTCGGCGGGGCCGCGGGAGCGGTCTCCGCTGCCAAGTCCGTTCCAGGTGCACTTTCTGGACCAGGCATGGGAGCCGGGTTCGCGGGCAACGGAGGCGATATCAATTCCGGCTGTTGAGACATTCTCGAGGTTTGCACTCTGGCCCTGATTTCCGGCGAATCGCTGGCATTGGACACAGACCCTCAACCCCCTGGCACAACCCAGGGTCGCCGTATTGCAACGGTATCACAGCCAGCGCCCCGGTACTTGCGGAGTGCCCGCGCGCTACTTGGAATGCTGGATTTGGTTCATGCCGAATCGGTGCAACGATCTGTTGAGCGAAGGCTTGTATGAATGTGCAGCCGATGGGCCGCCGCTGCGCACCTTACCGGATGCGGCCGATGTGGTTGGCGAGGCCCTTGCCCGGGGCGCCCGGGTGGTGGTTCTTCCCGTAAGCAGGCTGGACCCCGCATTCTTCCAATTGCGCAATGGAATGGCCGGAGAGATGCTGCAAAAGTTCATCAACGACCGGTTGTGCGTAGCTATTGTTGGGGACTTTGCGGCGTTCACCGCGGAGAGCCCTGCCCTGAGAGATCTCATCCGCGAGTCGAATCGCGGCAACGAGATATGGTTCCTGGCCGATCGGGGCGAGGTGAAGAAGCGGCTGGCCGAATCCCAGAACTGCTAGTGGTTTACGCCACAGACGGTCGTTCATGTGTTGAAAGGGCACGACTTCATAGCCTGCCACGAGCCTAGTCGAAGGGTGCCGTAAATGGCCCAAAAGCGCTGGGCCTTAGCACTCATGGAAGCCTCTTCTTCGAATCCAACCCATTCGCGGGCGTCGGTACATGACGCTATTTGCGGCGGCCTAAACCGGTGTCCTGAGTCAAAAGTTCGCATCAGAAATCCGGGCGGTAGTAAGGCGGACTCTTCGCTCCCCACCCCGAACTGAAGACCATTCGGGGGCGGGGTGCGAAGAATGACAGCCGCAGTTTTGCGAGGAACTTTGGATTCAGAACACTAGGGTAGTGTGACTCCGGTAATCCAATCGCCGTGCGCGATTCGCGCTATTCTGTTCCTATACGTATGAATCGACGGTCTGCTTTTCCCATCCTGGTTTTCGGCCTTGGCACTGCGCTGTCTCTTTCTTTGCCGGCCGCCTCCCAGCAGGGTGCGAAGGACGCGAATCCAACCCTCGAAGAGCAGCCGGTGCGCGCGCGCCACGGCATGGTGGTCAGCGTCCACCATTTGGCCTCCGACGCCGGAGTGCAGATTCTGCGCAAGGGCGGCAATGCGGTGGACGCCGCGGTAGCCACCGGCTTCGCCTTGGCCGTGGTCCATCCGGCGGCAGGAAACCTGGGCGGCGGAGGCTTTCTGCTGCTGCGCACGCACGACGGAAAAGCCACTTTCGTCGATTTCCGCGAGAGGGCTCCTTTGGCCGCCACGGAGAACATGTACCTGGACGCCAAGGGCAACGTCATTCCCGACGCCAGCGTCCTTGGCTATCGTTCCATAGCGACGCCGGGCTCGGTCGCCGGGCTGGTCCACTCCGAGCGCAAGTACGGACGGTTGGGGCTCAAGCAGGTCATGGCCCCGGCCATCCGGCTGGCCGAGCAGGGCTTTCAGCTCAGCGCCGAAGAGGCCAAGGAACTTGGCGACACCAATCTGGCCCGCTACCCGGATTCCAAGCGGATCTTTCAGCGTGGCGGCAAGTTGTACAAGGAAGGCGAGACCTTCAAGCAGCCGGAATTGGCCCTCACTCTGAAACGTATCGCCGCCGATCCCGAAGACTTCTATCACGGCAAGATGGCGCATCAACTGGTTGAATACCTGGCCAAGGGCGGTGCGCTACTGACCCTGGGTGATCTGGCGCAATACGGTGTGGTGGAGCGCACGCCCGTGGTGGGCTCCTTCCACGATTTCACCGTCATCAGCGCTCCGCCGCCCTCGTCGGGCGGAATTGTTCTTCTCAGCGCACTGAACATGCTCGAGGGCTACAACCTTGGACGGCTGGGCGACCGCACCGCCGAGTCGGTTCACATGATTACCGAGGCCTTTCGCCGCGCCTATATGGATCGGGCGGATTACCAGGGCGACCCGGATTACAACCACATTCCCACGGCCGGGTTGACCTCAAAGAAGTATGCCGATGCCTGGCGGCGCAGCATTCTGGGCGACACTGCCACGCCCAGCGCCACGCTTCGCCGCCCCGAGGGGTTTCTTCCGCCTGCGCCCAAATCCGCCGGTCAGCGCAGAGAATCGCAGGACACCACGCATTACTCCGTCGTGGACCGCGCGGGCAACGCCGTCTCTGTAACCACCACCCTGAACGACGGGTTCGGCTCCAGGGTCACGGCCGGCTCGCTCGGATTTCTGCTCAACGATGAGATGGATGACTTCGCCGTTAAGCAGGGCGTGCCCAACATCTTCGGGCTTATCCAGGGGCCGGCCAACGCCATCGCCCCAGGCAAGCGCCCGTTGAGCTCCATGACGCCGACCATCGTGCTGGAGAATGGCAAGCTGCGCTATGTCCTTGGTTCTCCTGGCGGCGCGCGCATCGCCACTACAGTGGCCAACATCTTTCTCTCCGCGGCCGAGGGCGGCCTGAACATCCAGCAGGCGGTGGACGCTCCGCGCTTTCATCACCAGTTTCTGCCGGATAAGCTCTACCTCGAACCGGGCTTCTCAGAGGAAACCATCGCAGGGCTCCGCGCCATGGGCTATACGCTCAGCATCAAGGACGGACACTGGTCCAACGGGGAGTGCATCGCCATCGATCCAAAGACCGGCGAATTGCTCGGCGGCCAGGACCACCGCAGCCATTACGGCAAGGCCGCAGGGTACTGATCTCGGTCGCGCAGACAATTTCCTCGAAACATGAGCACAATTGACCTGAAAGACGCGAGGAAATCGGAGAAGATGGCGTCCATGCGGTGATCTGCTGTGCTCCGTGGCTGAGCACTAGGCGTCGGAACAGGGGCTTACACCTGTTCACCACCTTGGGCCCTGATGCTTGCTAGCCTCGCCGGAATTTACGGGATCGACAAGAGAGATTCCGGAGGCGAGCTGAGAAATTCCCCTTTCCATTCCCCCGGTGCTGCGTTTTCGCGGTGCAGGCCAGCGGCTTCCCCAAGTCCGCAGGCTTGCACCGCGGAGCTATCCTCGCCCGTTCTGCGAACCGATCGAGAGAGGATCTCCGGTCGTCCCGGTTGCGGGAAATGCCAAAACTCAAGAACACTTTCAGGCTGTGGATCGCGTCACGGCACGGCTTCACATGCTGCGGAAAACTCCGAAAAGCAGGCGAATCTGCCCAAAAGCATCCCGCGGGGCTAAAGACATCTCTTTATTATCAGCACCTTGCGGCGCGACTGAAGTCGCGCCCTGTTACAAGACTCGACTCATCAGGAGTCTTTCCGCAGCCTCTTTCGCCGTGGCGTAAATCAAAATGAGCTGGGCTTTGCCCTGAGGGAGGCTTCTTCGAATTCAATCCATTCGCGGGCATTGGTAAATGACGCGATTGGCTGCGGCCTGCTCTAGTCGTGGAGAATCACATTCAAGAGGGATTTGTGCACCCGGATGCCGCCGTTGTATTCGATGAATCCCATCTTACGAAATCTGTTCATGAAGAAGCTCACTCGGGACCGGGTGGTGCCGATCATCTCCGCCAGGGTCTCCTGAGTGATCTTCGGGATCAGCGTTTCTTGCACGCCGGCATTTCTGTGCGACAAGTCTTCATCGCCGCCGTGGTCCACTGGCTGGCCAAACTCCGCCATCAGCAGCAAAATGCGCGCCAGCCGCTTTTCGCTGGAGTTGAAGAGCTGATCGACGAGATCCGCCTGGGTTCTCATGCTCCGCGCCAGCAGGAACTTCATGAACAGGTCGGAGAATGCATGATTCTCGCGCACTGCGCGGATCATCTCCTGCTTCTCGATGCGCAACGCCGTGCAACTGGAAATGGCCGTTGCGGTGGCCATGCGCAAGCCCGCATTCCCGGCGATCGATTCTTCTCCAACAAAGTCTCCGGCGACCAGAAGTGCGATGGTAGCCTCCTTGCCATCCTTGGAGACCACGGTGAGCTTGACGCGTCCGCTTTGCAGATAGAAGACGCAATCGGCCACATCGCCTTGCCGGAAGAAGGCCCGCCTGGCCTTCATTTGCACAACATTCCGCCCCAACCCCGCATGAACCAACACTTCCGCAGGGGCAAACTTATTCTCGATCAGATAGCCAGCCAAGTGGCCCACCCTTTTTGCAGCCCCATCAGGGACCCGTTCGTTGAGTTGTTGAATCGCACCGCCTTTCAGCACTCCAAACATGGGTGCGCAGAGGCCCGAATTCATAATCAATCTCTCGAAAAACGGATGCAAGATTCTGTTCCGTTTTGCTCACTTTTTGACCCAATCTCGTTTGATATACTGAAAAAATTTTCCACCACAGAAAGAGCGCGGGTGGTCAATGTATCCAGGTACCCTGTGCTGCAACAGGGCGCATCGCTCCATCGGGTTGTTAGAGTGCGACAATGTGGTTAGCGCCGGGCTCCTTCATTCGTTAGACCATCGCGGCGCGGGGGAAACCTTGACCATGCTGCGCGTTCTTTCGACCCACCTGTTTCTCAACCAGCGCCTCCATCCCGGACTGCTCGAGCTTGCCGGCCGATCCGGCGCTCAGGCGGTCGAGATCTTTGCCGCCCGGCAGCACTTCGACTACACCAGCCGGGAGCATGTCGAGCAGTTGGCGAGCTGGTTCCGCTCCAACCCGGTTCAGGCATGGTCGATGCACGCTCCGTTGTATCCCGATCATGAAATGGGCCGGTCAGGCGCTCCTCCGGTGAACCTGATTCACCCCGAAAAATCCCGCCGCATCGACGCTATGGACGAGATCAAGCGCGCCCTGGAGACCGCCGAACACATCCCGTTTCGCAAACTGATTGTGCATCTGGGCGAACGCAACGACGGATGGTCGCCGCGCTCCATCGAATACGCCGCAACCGCACTTGAACATCTGGGCGCTTTTGGCGCGCCGTTGGGGGTGCGCCTGCTGGTGGAGAATCTGCTCAGCGAGCCCACTACCCCCGAGCACCTGCTGCTGATTCTGGAAATGGGCCACCTGGACAACGTGGGCGTCTGTCTGGACCTGGGTCATGCGCACCTGACCGTGGGCGTGGCGCAGGCGATCGCCACGCTGGGGAAACGCGTTCCTTCGGTCCACGTGCACGATAACCACGGCCAAAAGGACGAGCATCTTTGGCCGGGCGACGGCAGCATCGATTGGCCGGCGACGACGCAGGCGCTGAAGGCGTCCAATGCGCCACCCGCCGCGGTGCTTGAAATCAGCCAGACCCTGGCCGATACGCCGATCGCCCTCTCTGCGCGCATTGAGCAGGCTTTTTCGCTCTTCGATTGAGCCTGGTAAAGCATCTCTCCAATTTGTGTGGACTGGAGAATGACCTGCAGGGAGCAGGGGACTTCAGTCCCCTGGGTAAGCGAGAGAATCAAACGGGCTTCAGTCCCGGATCTGAAGGCCAGTTCAATTCGCGTCCCAATGTCGCGGGGCTGAAGCCCACAGCTTCCTCCGTCAGTACCGCGCGCATCTCCTCTATATCTCTGAGTGAGACGATCTACTGCGCGTCCCGCGAATACTTCTGCACTGGCCCGGGCAGCTTGGGCTCTCGGATCGGAGCCGGCCGGAATCGTATGAACCCAGGTTCCACCTGCAACTGGATCTGCTGGCTCGACGCAATCCCATCTCCCCCGGCGGTCACCGTCGCCAGGAACGAACCGGCTGGGGCAAACGTCGCCGCTGTGAGGGTCAGCGTGGACTTCGCTGCCCCCGAAACCTGCGTCAGTGGGTTCTCGCTCCACGCCGGAGTGACGCCTTGCGGAAGTCCCGTCAGGCTCAAGGCCACCGTTCCAGCAAAGGAACCGCCAGCCGTAACAGTAAAGGACAGCGAATTCGATCCTCCCTGCGGCACCGTCAGCAAATGCGCCGCCGCAACCAGGTTCAACGAAGGCGGCGCCAGCATGGCCGCCCAACTGCGCACGAGCGCCGCGCCATCTACCGAACCTAGCCCGGTGGCCAGGTTGTAGGTTGCGCTGCCGGCCGCGTAGCCCGTAACCCCAGGAACGCTGTTGCTGCCCGTTTGGGTGACGTGAAATGGAGATTTCGAAGTGCTCGCCAGGGCGTAGAGCGAGGGGTTGGCGCTGCCCTGGCTGACCCCGGCCTGCGATTCGATCACCAGCGCCATGATTCCGGCCAACGAGGGCGCCGCAGTCGATGTGCCCGAAACAACCCAATAGGACCCGTTCTCGAAGATGACGTATCCGTCATGGCCGGCCGAATTCAGGGCTACGTCCGGCAACGCGCGCATTCCGTTGGAAGCGCCCGTTCCGGCCGGCTCTTGCTGCCACTTCGGCTGAGGGTAGATGGCGCTCGGGCCGCCGCCGGAAGCCCACAGGCCATAACCTCCGTCGAGCGCGCTCTCGTTCCATACGGTCTCCGGTATGTAGCCCAGCGCGGAGCCAAGGCTGGGACTGTTGGTCTGGGCCCAGTACTGCCCGCTGTTCGAGCCCTCGTCGAACTCCGTTCCGCCAACGCAGGTAGAGTACGGCGGGCTGCACAATCCGTTGACTGCGGCGACTGTCCCCGCGGCCGCCGAGCCCAGGTCGCAGCCGGCCGCTCCCGCATCGCCAGAGGCCACCAAGGCCGTCATTCCCTGGCTTGCAGCCTGCTCCCACAGGCTGTTGTAAAAGGCCAACTCTGACGCGCCCATCTCCCGCTCGCAAGTGGCATAGCTGGTGCTCACCACCTGGGCCAGGGCGCGGTTCACAATGTATGCCGCCGCCAGGTCAACCCCATCGCTGGTAGCTGTCGAGGCCGAGGTCACCAGGGCTACCTGGGCTCGCGGCGCAACCGCTCCGGCCCACTCCACATCCAGCGTGGCTTCATCCTGGTCGGTCCCTGCCAGCCCTGGGTCTTCTCCCGCCAGAACCACCCCTGGATTGTTGGCGTTGAGCCCCGATGCCGCGCGAAATGCCGCCACGTCGCGCAGGTCGATATTACTGCGTCCGGCAATCGCAATCGACACTCCGGCTCCGGTGGTCGCTGCGGCGTAAAGCGGGTCCAAATCGTAGATGGCAGAAAAATCCGCAGGAAATAGATAATGCGTGCCGTTCAGGTTCCACTCCGGCTGGGCTGTAAGTGCTCGACGCCCCGCGATCTGGGCAGTGCGCCGAAAATCGTGCAGCGAAACAATCCCGCCGACCACCCCCGCCAGTTCCGCCGGAATTTGCGGGTCTTGTGCATTGGCCAGATGTTCCGCCCCGTTGACCCGGTAGCGGTGCATGGCGACGTGAAAGGCCTCCGCCATCTGCCCCACCGTCCCGGAAAAGACGATCAGCCGATTTCCCGCGAGAGTCTCCTCAACCGCGAAGCCCTGTTCTGCGAGCCACGCGGCGACTCGCGACACATCCTGCGCGCTGGCGCCAAAGCGGGCTCCAAACTCCGCCGGGGTGAGCCAGCGGTGAAAGAGGGGAGAGAGCGGGTCGTGCTGGTTCTCGACCAGAGCATCGAGTTCCGCCTGCTGCACGGAAGAAGCCTTCAAGAGCAGCAGCATCCGGCCCAGACGGATGTTGGCATCCGCACCGCCGAGATCGAACTCTGCCCGCGCCAGCGGATGCATATTGCCCGCCAGCGTGGTTGTCTGTGCTTCGCCGGTGTGCACCGTGGTGCGAGCGACGTGCGCTTGCGCCAGGGCGCATTGCGCAGCCACGGCGAGCCATAGCGCGCCTGCTAGATGCCTCCGCATTTGAGCCAAATTGGATCTCCGGCCGAGCGAGCGGGATGAACGGCGCCTCATGCTGGGCACCTTGCGCAATCTCGGCTTTTTCTAATTTCGGAGCAGATGCCGCCGAGTATCAGAACTGCCGGTAAGATTCTGTTAACGAAAAGAAACTAAAATACCTAGATGTGGGTCGAAACGAGGCAACGACACCCTGTTTGCACAATATAAAGTGCAGATCAGTGAGCAGGCCGGGTGCCCCAGGTCTCGCTTTTGAGTGTTCAGTTCCATAACATCCTTTACACATTGTTCGGGGAGATGCTTAACACTTCCGCGCATGCCCTGTGACCGGGGCCACGGCGTAAGAGGACCAGCGAGCCTAATCTGGCCTCGCGCCTCAACCGAAGGCGTCTGTGGAGCTGAAGGATATGCGTGTTCTCGTCACCTACGCCAGCCGCTGCGGAGCCACCCAGGGCATCGCGGAGCGGATCGCCGCCGCACTGAGCCAGCAGGGTCTGGAAGCCACAGTCGAGGACGCGCGGAAGGCGGGCGACCCGGCCGGCTACGACGCCGCCGTCATCGGCAGCGCCGCGTATTTCTTCCACTGGATGAAGCCGGCCGCGAAGTTTGTTCAGCGGCACACCGGCGCGCTTGCCCAACGGCCGGTGTGGCTTTTCAGCAGCGGCCCGCTGGGCACCAAGACCCACAACGATCAGGGCCAGGAGATGTGCACGGTGCTAGAGCCCAAGGAGATTTCCGGGTTTCGCCAGAGCATCAAGCCCAGGGAGCACCGCGTCTTCTTCGGCGCATTGGAGGCGAAGAAGCTGGGATTCTTCTTCGGACTGCTCCTCAAGATGCCGGCCAATAAGGACAACGCGATCTTTCCCCAGGGCGACTTCCGCAACTGGGCGGAGATCGACGCCTGGGCCGGAAGCATTGCGGAAGAGCTGAAGACGGTTTCCCTCTGAACGGGGCTGACCGAGATTTGTGCTTTCCCACCCTTGAATCAAAGAACGGCTCAAGGATGGGTCGCCCAGCACCCAGCTCAGAATGCCAGACTCAGAGTCAAAACGGTGATGTCGTCTTCCTGTCCGAAGTCCTTCGCTGCGTTTGCAATGGTCTCGGCTGGTTGCTGGGAGATTGCCGCGATGCGGTCGAAGCCGAAAAGCTCGCCGGCAGCCTTCCTGGCTTCGAGCACTCCATCCGTGAGCAATGTCAGTTGGTTGCCGGGCGAGAGCTGAATGCGCGCCTCGGGATAGATTTCATTGCTGTTCATCCCCAACGGCAGGCTGCTTTCAAGAGGAACTTCAACGCCGTCCAGATAAGGCGCAAGATGGCCGGCATTGGCGGCGGTGAGCAGCCCATCGGCGTCGATGCGAAGGATAAGACAGGTGGTGAATCCGCCGTCGGTAGAGTTGCAGAGTTCCCGATTGAGTGCGGTAAGGATTTCTCCGGGATCCTGGCTGCGAGCGACGATTGCATGGAGTGCGCCAAGAATCAGGGTTCCGGTCATGGCCGCTTGAAGGCCTTTGCCGCTGACATCTCCAATCACGAAGAGAGTGGCTCCGGAGGCAAGGGGAAGGACCTGGCAAAAGTCGCCGCCTACCTCGGTTGCGGGGTAATATGCCACCTCCACATGACAGCCCGGGACGGAGGGCAGCCGCTCCGAAACGAGCCTGCGCTGTACGATCTGCGCGGCTTCCAACTCGGCGGTGGCGCGGGCGCGGGACTGGCTCAGATGTTGGAAGCGAAGCACCATCACGGCGCTGATGGAGACAAGAAAGAGAACCGATCCAAAGAGTTCCTTGCGAACGAGAATCTCACGAAACTGGAAAGGATTATTTGCCCAGACGACAAGGGCGGAATCGATATGCAAGAAAAAGTTAGCCGTGCTAGCCAGGTTCTGAACACCGTTCAAGAAGTTAATCGAAAAAACAGGCAGGACAAGCCAGAGAGCTTCGCGGCTGCCGCGCCGTGCCCAAAGGTAAATCTGCGCTGGAAGTGCGAAAGCAGGGATCAGTGTCCATACCGCTTCGAACGACAAATATAGAGGCTGGGCAGTGCCGGTGAGATTCAGCACCAGCCCTGCGGGGATGATGGCAAGAGAAATCCACTGGTAGAGCCGCCAGAATAGTTGCTTGGGCTTGGCCACAAAGCGGAAGACAAACTCGATCATCAATACCAGGACAAGGTAGCACCCCGGATCGCCAAGGACCGCGTTGAAGAAGACGGAGCCGATGTCATTGGTGCCGATTTGATAGGCAATATCGTCAAGTCCCATGACGGCCATGTAGAGTCCGAGCCACAGATAACCGGGATCGGCAGGTTGCAGGCGGTAGAGGATGAGGAGTCCGCAGCCGGCAAGCAG
>Ga0181520_10007230_pt1 | contig 16475 bp, 14 predicted proteins | sample PEATcosm2014_Bin_29_FD_132451 | JGI IMG/M metagenome (GOLD analysis project Ga0181520, IMG submission 132451) | Peatland microbial communities from MTU Mesocosm Facility, Houghton, MI, USA - PEATcosm2014_Bin02_30_metaG | ecosystem: Environmental > Terrestrial > Soil > Wetlands > Peat | place... | reverse complement strand
TCCAGGCGGTGATGGACCAGGGTCAGCTTGCGCCGGTAGGGCTCACCGAGATTGCGGTCCCCCAGGTCGTGCACCGCCTCCGGCATCCGCGCCTCGTCGTCGGCGATGGAAGCCGCCAGCTCCTCGTCGGCGCCCGTCCAGCGGGTGGACTGGCTGTACTGGACGGAGATCGCGTGCACCGAGTCGCGGTAGCGGGCGAGAACCATCTGCTTCTGGGCGCGCAGGGCGTCCCGGAGCGTCCGGGCTCGGGCATGGGGGTTGCCGTCCTGATCGCCACCCACCCAGGAGCCGAGCCGCAGGAAGGGGTGGAAGGGTGGAGGTGGCCCGCCGAAGACCTCCGTCCAGCGGCGGTCCAGCTCGGCGTGGACCGCGGGGATGACGTCCATCAGCAGGTCGAGGTGGAAGCGGATGTCGCGGGCCTCGTCGAGGACGGTGGGGCGCACCGTGCGCAGTTCCTCGGTCTGCCAGAGCAGCTCCATGTGACGCCGCATGGAGTCGATCAGCGCCGTGTGGCGGGGGGAGCCGGGCGGGGGACCGTCGAGCGCATCCAGGGCCATGGCCACGCCGTTGACGTGGTCGAGGACCGAGCGGCGCACCGCCTCGGTGGGGTGGGCGGTGACCACCGGCACGACGTCCAGCTCGGCGAGCGCGGTGAGCAGCCGCTCCCGGCCGCCCTCGGCGTGGGCGGCGCGGGTGAAGAGGTCGTGGAACGTTCCCGGGGAGGCGACCTCTCCGGCCGGGACCGCCTGGATGCCGCGGATCACCTGGACCCGGTGCTCCAGCTCGGCGACGTTGACCAGCTGGAAGTAGAGCGAGAAGGCCCGGATCAGGCGGGTTGCCGTACCGACGTCGATCTCGCTGAGCTGGCGGTCGAGCGCCTGGCTGACCCCCTCGTCGTGGCGGTCGCGCAGCTGCTTGGTCTTGGCCCGGACCTCCTCCTCGAGCTGGAGCAGCGGCTCACCCTCCTGCTCGGCGAGGGTCTCGCCCAGCAGGGTGCCGACCAGGCGCACATTGCGGCGGAGACGGCGCTGCGCTTCGGCCTCGACATCCGGAGGTGGGGGATCAGGCTGGTCGGCCACCTGCCAAGCATGCCGCCTCACCGTCCCGGCGTGCCCTCTGCATAGAGTTCTGGTGATGGACATCGCCGCCCGGCGCCTCGGCAATCAGCGGCTGGCCGGCAATCCACTGGGCTCAGCCGACGAGGTGGTGGGGTGGCTCGGCGCGGTGCAGGCGCAGGACTACCCGGCGGCGGTCTGGGCACTCGGCCAGCGCGCGCGCGACGCCACCGCGGCCGACGTCCACCGGCTCTTCGATGCGGGGGCGATCGTGCGCACCCACGTGCTCCGTCCCACCTGGCACTTCGTCCTCCCCGCCGACATCCGGTGGCTCCTCGCGCTCACGGCGCCACGGCTCCGGAACTCCATCGCGGGTCGCTGGCGCGACCTGGGCATCGACGGCAGCGAGGTGAGCCGTGCCGAAGCCGCGTTCGGCGCCGCGCTCGCGGGCGGCCGCCAGCTCACCCGCCCCGAGCTCGGCGCCGTGCTGCAGGCGGCGGGCATCGCCCCCGAAGGTCAGCGGCTTCCCCACCTGCTCATTGCCGCGGAGCTGGACGCGCTGATCGTCAGCGGTCCGCGCCGGGGCCACGAGTTCACGTACATGCTGATGGACGACCGTGTGCCCTCCACCCCACCACCGCTCGCCCCCGAGGAGGCGCTGCGCCGGGTCGCCGAGCGGTACTTCCGCACCCGGGGGCCGGCCCAGCTCGCTGACTTCGCCTGGTGGGCCGGCACCACGCTGGCCGAGGCCCGGCGCGGTGTCGAGGCGGCCGGTGACGGCCTGCAATCCGAGGTCATCGAGGGGAAGCGGTACTGGTTCGGTGAGACCGCGGCCGGCGCCACTCCCGAGCCGCCACGTCCGCCGGGGGGAGGCATCCCGATCGCGCACCTGCTCCCGAACTTCGACGAGCTGACCGTGGCGTACCGCGACCGCTCGGACGCCGATCATCCCGATGGCAGGTTCGACCCCAGCCTCTTCGGCTTCGGCAGCATCCTCAGCAACGTGCTGGTCATCGGAGGCAGGGTGCGGGGCGCCTGGCGGCGCGTCGCGGGCCCGCGGTCGTTGCGGGTGCACGTGCGTCTGCTCGACCCGCTGCGCCCCGCGGAGCGTGCTGCGGTGGTCCGCGCCGCAGAGCGGATGACCCGGTTCCTCGAGCGCACCGTCGAGCTCGAGTGGGAGGAGCCGCGCGCGGGGTAGAGGCCAGGTCCAGGCGTGGAGTGGTGCCGGCGCGGGCATCCGCGGGCACCGGACCACCTCGTGGGCTCTGTCCTCGGCACGGACCATCGTCCGGAGAACTGGCACCCCTCCCCCGCACCGAAGCGCGGGGGGGGGTGCGGCCATCAGTATCGCACAAGCCTTCCCAGAATGCAAGGCCCCGGACGGAGTGATCCTGGATCTCTGAACAGGACGCCGGGGAACCACCCCTGAGTGGTGGTGATGATCTCCAATGTTATTGACGTCATCACCGAATCACTGCCATGACTATTGTGCGCTCGATCTGAAAACACTGTCCTCGGTGACATCAATATCGATTCCGCGCTGACCTTTCGTCTTCTCAAGCACGCACGCGTACTCACTGCAAGGGTCCCGGTCGGGCGATCTGCCCACACACCCGGGCGCTCGCGAACTTCCCGAGCCTCTGCTCCCCGCGCGGACCATCGTCCGGGAGAACTGGCACCCCTCCCTCGCACCGAAGCGCGAGGGGGGATGCGCCTTCACTATCGCACGGCCACCCGCACCCGGGAAGGGGACTGAGGTCCTCAGTTGCCCGGGACCTCAGTCCCTTCCGGGTTGCCCCGCCCTGCGCGGGGACCGGCTCCGCGGTGTCGGGTCAGCTCGCGATCTTTGCCGCCTCCGGTGGGGCGACCGCGCCGGCCCCCGAGACCTCCTGGGGAACGCTCCGGAAAGAGAGGGCCCAGTAGATGACCCCGGCCACGACGATGCCGAGAAGCCAGCTCAGGTCTCCACCGCCGGTGGCGTTGGAGAGCGGACCCTGGTACGAGGGGGTGTAGTAGAGGGCGTCGGTCCACATCAGCGCTGCGACCATGCCGAGCACCAGGGCGACGATCGCCTTCCAGTTGATGCCGCCGTTGCGCCAGTACAGCCCGCCGATCCTCTGCGTCAGGGATGCGCCGTCGTACTTCCCTCTGCGCAGGAAGTAATCGACCATGAGGATGGCGAACCACGCGCCCAGCCAGACCAGGATGTAGTCGAGGAAGCCGGAGAGGTCGGTGTAGAGGTTGCCCTTGAAGATGACCAGCCCGGTGACCACGCCGCTCACCACGGTGTCGATGAGGATGCAGCCCCAGCGCTTGAGCGGGATGCCGATGGCCTGCAGGGTGACTCCCGAGGAGTACATGTCGATGGTGTTGATGGCGAAGAGCTGGAGGATGGCGACGATCATGAAGGGCCAGAAGAACCAGTCCGCATAGGCCGTGAACGCCGACGGGATGCCGACCAGCTCCCTTCCCGAGGCCACGTGGACGGTCACCATGTAGGCGCACACGCCGAGCAGCTCGAGGAGGACGGAGGGGATGGCCGCTCCGAGGCTCGCCGACCAGAAGACCTTCGCCTTGCTGGTGGCCTTGGGCAGGTACCGCGAGTAGTCGGCCGCGTTCTCGGTCCAGCCGAGCCCACCGGTGGAGACGATGAGCACGACGGCGGTGGTCCAGAGCCACCACGTCGTGCCGGCCTGGAGGCTGGCCCAGTGCACGTGGGGAAGGACGAGGATGGCCATCACGACGAAGAGGACGATGAAGACGAAGGAGAGGTAGCGCAGCACCGTCTTGATGGTGGCGTGGCCCAGGAAGGGCATCACGAACTGCACCACGACGGCGATGATGATGATGAGAATCTGCGCCGCGTTGCTGACGCTGGCGACGCCGGCCTTGTTGAGGATGGCGTCGACCACGAAGACCACCAGGACGAGGCCCAGGATCTCGAAACCGACCTGGGTGATCCAGTTGAAGAGGGAGGGCAGCCGGTTGCCGTTGCGCCCGAAGGGAGCCCGGCTGACCATGAAGGCAGTGGTCCCGGCCAGCGGGCCCGGCAGGCTGGCGAAGCCGAGGAACATGTAGGCGAGGTTCCCGATCAGGATCGCCAGGATCGCCTGCGGGAAGGAGAGCCCGAAGGTGCAGATCAGGACGCCGTAGAAGAGGAACTCGACGTTCCAGACGGCTCCCGACCAGAGCCAGAAGAGTCCCATCGGGCGCATCTTCCGATCGGACTCCGGGATCAGGTCGATGCCCCGCTGCTCGAGCTGGAAAGCCTCGTACGCTTCCGAGGCCTCGACCGGCTCGACGGCTGCCGCGCTCATGATCGGTTCACCCTGGCGACGGGTGCGGCGAGTTGGATGGCCACTGGCTGAGCCTCCCCAATGAGATGTTTGACGCGTACCGTGGAGCCGTGAAGACGCGCGCGGACAGGGCCCTCCAGCCTCCTGTCCTCCCTGCTTGCGCGGAAGTGTGACGCGACCGAGTGCCCTCTCGCTAGGGGCTGTCGTCAGTACCTGTCAGGGGCGTCAGGCGACGGCTGTCCGGGGCTGCGCGGGCCTCTCGGGTCTCCTCCGGGACCCCGTTCCGGGACGCCAGCGGCGCAGTCGCAGAGCGTTGCCGACCACCGTCACCGAGCTGCAGGCCATGGCCAGCGCGGCCAGCGCAGGGGGGATGACGTCGAGCATCGCGAGGGGCACCAGGACCAGGTTGTAGCCGAAGGCCCAGGCCAGGTTCTGCCGGATGACCCGGAGGGTGGCCCGGCTGAGGGAGATGGCGTCGCCGACCCGGCCGATGTCACCGTGCACCAGCGTGATCGCCGAGGCGGCCATCGCCGCCCCGGTGCCGCTGCCCACCGCGATGCCCACGTCAGCGGCCGCCAGGGCGGGGGCGTCATTCACCCCGTCACCCACCATCGCCACCGTGACGCCACCCTGGCGCAGCTCGCTCACGAGCGCCGCCTTCTCCTCCGGGCGGAGGCCCGCGCGCCACTCGCCGATGCCGGCCGCACGAGCGATCGCCGCGGCGGTCTCCGCGCTGTCGCCGGTGGCGAGGATCACCCGCAGCCCCATCCCCTGGAGCCGCCGTACCCCCGCCGCGCTCTCGGGGCGGAGCGGATCGGCGATCCCGAGCAGGAGCCGCAGACGCCGGTCGACCGCCACGCCGACGACGCTCTGCCCGCGTCCCGCGAGCTCCGCCTCAGCGGCGGTGCCGCCGGCGGCCTGCACCCCCTCCGCCATGAGCCAGCGCAGCGCGCCCACCTGCACTCTGTGGCCGGTGACGGTGCCGGCGATCCCGCCGCCCGGAGAGCTCACCAGGTCACCCGCCGCGGCCGCTGAGACGTGCCCGAGACGCTGCTCCGCGCCGTCCACGACGGCCCGGGCGAGGGGGTGCTCCGAGCCCAATTCCACCGCAGCCGCGAGAGTCAGCGCCTGATCGGCGTCCGCGTCACCGAGAGCGACGACGTCGAGCAGCGCGGGCCGTCCCTGGGTGAGGGTGCCGGTCTTGTCGAGGACGATCGCGCCCAGGCGGTGGACCGTCTCCAGGGTCTCACCGCCCCGGATGAGCAGGCCCAGCTCAGCGCCGCGACCGCTCGACACCATCACCGCCACCGGGGTGGCCAGGCCGAGGGCACAGGGGCACGCGACCACGACCGTCGCCACCGCCGGGATCATCGCCGCGACCACGCCATGGCCGGTCACCACCCAGGCGCCGAAGGTGAGGGCGGCGAGGACCAGGATGGTGGGGACGAAGACCGCCGAGACCCGGTCGGCGAGACGCTGCACCGGAGGCTTGTCGGCCTGGGCACGCTCGACCAGGCGCACGATCTGGGCGAGCACGGTCTCGGCGCCGGTCCGGTCGACGCGCATGCGGAGCGGCGAGCCCCCGTTCACCGTGCCGCCGATCAGCGCGGCCCCCTCCTCCTTGAGCACGGGGATGCTCTCGCCGGTGAGCAGCGACTCGTCGACCGCTCCGTGGCCCTGGAGAACGGTGCCGTCGGCGGGGATTGGTTCGCCGGGCCGGACGAGGAGGAGGTCGCCGGCGGCCACCCTGCGCGTCTCGACGTCGGTGACCTCGGTCGCATCCCAGGAGGCCAGCCGGTGGGCGACGCGCGGTTGCAGCTCCGCCAGCTGCTCGATCGCCTCCCCCGCCTTCCCCCGGGCGACCACCTCCAGGTACTTGCCCACCGAGATGAGGGTGATGATCAGGGCCGCGACGTCGAAGTACGTCGGCTGGCCCCGGAGCGCCGGGGCGACGGTGGCCGCCGCCGAATAGCCGAAGGCGACGGTCGCGCCCACCGAGACGAGCGTGTCCATGGTCGTCCCGCCGTGACGCAGCGCCCTCACGGCGCCCTGGTGAAACGGCGCGCCCACCCAGATGAAGATGGGCAGGGCGAGGATGAGCTGGATTGCATGGGACCAGGAGGCGGAGGGGAGGGCGTAGGCAAGAACGAGGATGGCCGCGCTCAGCACCGCTCCCGTGGCGAGCCGGGATCGGCGCATGCGCTGTGCCGCCCGGCGGCGGGTGCGGCGGTCTGCCAGCGGCGCTGTGGCCGCGGGCATCGCGTCCGGCGCTGTCGCCGACTCGTCGAGGAATGGCGGCGGGGCGCCTCGGGTCGTGTCCTCGGTGGCGGGCGTACGGGCCGTGTACCCGGCTCCGCGGACCGCGGCCTCGAGCGCCGCAGCGGTGACCTCGGGCTCGGCAATGACCTCGGCACGTTCGGTGGCCAGGTTGACACTCGCGCTCGCCACGCCGGGGACGCCGGCCAGCGCCTTCTCCACCCGCGCGACACAGGACGCACAGTGCATCCCCTCGATCTCCAGGGTGCGGGGGAGGGCGGCGTGGGAGCCGGAGGCGTGCACCGCGCTCATCGCGGGGCGGACGGCTTGCGACGGTGCGCGGGCGGCGCGGGGATGCCGCTGGTCGCGGGGCTGGGGAGGGGGACGGGGTCGAAGCGTTCGCGGAGGTCGGTGAGCGCGCTGGTGTAGCGCAGGGCCTCCAGCAGCTCGGCGATCTTGGCGTCGCCGCTGCCGGCGGCGATCGCCTCGGTGACGCAGGTCTCCAGGTGGTTCTGGAGCAGCACCCGGTTGACCTTCTCCAGCGATGCCTGGAGGGCGGCGACCTGCTTCATCACGTCCGGGCAGTAGTCCTCCCGCTCGACCATGGCGATGACGCCATCCAGATGCCCACGCACCGTCTTGAGGCGGAGCAGGGCATTGCGCTTGTGCTCGGCCTTCATCCTGGTGACAGCTTACCCCTCCCGGGGTGGGGTGGGGCTACCCGCGAGGACTCCGCCTCTCAGCGCCCCTCGCGACATTCGCCCCCGTCGCTGTCATCACCACCAGGGGGATCGGCCTCACCGTCCTGGCCCGGTAGAGGTCGTAGCGGTTGCGGTTGACCCCGTTCATGACCGCCAGGAGGCGGGCGTAGTCGGGATCCTCCGGTCCGACGATCCGCGCCTCGGCGTCCACCCGCCGGCGGGCGACCTGGACCTCCACGCGCGAGCTCGCTCGGAGGTTGTCCAGCCAGGCGGGGTCGCGGTCGCCACCGTAGTTCGACGCCGCCACCACGTAGGAGCGGCCGTCTCGGCCGTAGACGAGCGCCGCGGTGCGCGGGAGGCCGCTGCGCCGCCCGATGGTGTGGAGGAGCAGCACGGGGACGCCGATGAGCCCGTGCCCCAGCCGTCCGCCGGTTCTCTGGTACAGCCAGCGGTGCGCCCTGGGTACGAAGCGCGGGCCGGTGCTGTTCCCCATCCATCCGTTCAGCGTTCGAGCCACCCTGGGGATCGCAGGCGCCGGCACCTCGTTCACGTGGGCCTACGTTACCCGCGCCAGGCGGACGCCAGGCCCCTGCCATCCCGGCAGAGCCGAAGGCCCCGCGGGTGACTGAGTTGAGGGTCCCATCAAGCTTGTGCTACAATACAACACGGTAACAACTCCCAAGGGAGGGAACAACATGACACAGAACATCTTCGGTGAGCTCCACGGGGCTCCCTGGGCAGTCAGCTCGGGGCGCAACTGCCGGGCCTGCGGCTCGATCATCCAGGTGCGCGACGGCTTCGGTATTCACGAGGGCATCTGCCCCGCCTGCCGTGGCGATCAGGAAGTCGAGCTGATCGGGAGTCCCATCGTCCGTGCGGTCGCCGCGCTGGGGGAGAGGGCTTCGCGCTCCATCGCGTCCATCCGCAGGGCCGCGTAGCAACTCGAACCGAGCGGCAGGGCTCGCCGGCGCTCACGCGTCGCGGGCTCGCCGGGCACCCGTCGCGAGAGAGGGGCTGGGCTCCGACCAGGATCAGGGTCGGGGCTCCCCCTCGCTCCGGGGAATGCCGTGGCTGACCAGCCACGCCGTGGCGGCCTCCAGGTGCCGGCGGATCAGCGCCTCGGCGGTGTCCATCTCCCCGGAGGCGACGGCCTGGAGCACCTTGGCGTGCTCAGCCGTCAGCTCCTCGACGGTCGCGTATTCGGTCTCCATGAGCTGGGCGAGGGAAAGGCGGATCTCCGCGGCGATGTCGCGGTGCACGGCGGAGAGCCGGCCGTTGCCCGCGCCGTCGACGATGGCCCGGTGGAAGGCGAGATCGGCCTCCACCAGGTCGCGCCGCGCGGAATCGCCGGTCAGCCGCTGCTGCGCGGCCAGCGCCCGTCGCGCCTCCTCGGGGACGGAGCGCTGCGCCGCCAGGGTGCGACCTGCCTGGATCTCGATCGCCGATCGCAGCTCGTAGACCTCGGCCAGGTCGCGCCTTGTGAGGACACGGACAAAGACGCCGCGGTTGCGCGACTTGATCAGCAGGCCACGCCGAGCCAGCCCGTCGAAGGCGGCTCGCAGCGTGTTGCGGCCAACGTCGTACTGGCGTGCCAGCTCGATCTCGCGCAGGTGCTCGCCCGGCTGGAACTCGCCGTCGAGCGTCCGCCGCTCCAGGTCCTCCTCGAGTGCCTGGACCGTCGACACCGTCCCCAAGCGGCGGAGAACCGAGGCCACGATGTTGTATTGTGGTACAATCACGAGCCTTCCGCAAGGGTGGTGTGCGCCTCGTCTCTTCTCCCGGCGGCGGAGCGGCATGCCCCGCCGCCGGGAGCTACACACGCCTTCGGTCCCGCGGTTGGATCTCGCCGGTCCCGGACCGATCACCCGCCATCTCCTCCCGGACCGACCTAGTAGCATCGCTCCGCCAGAGCATGCCCAGGAACGCGCGGACTGAGCAGTCGATGGAGCGACCTCGCATCGCGCTGAAGGAGCGGGAGGTGGCAGCGCCGGGGAGGCGAGGCGGGTCGCCACAGAGAGCGAGGGAGCGAGGACGCACGGGATGAGCGACACCGGCAAGGGGGCGCGGGCCGCGCCCAAGCCTCGGGCATCCCCACGCGGGAGACGGCGCCAGGGCACTCGAAACGGAGAGCGAGACGGAGCTCCCCGGCTGCGCCTGCTGGCGCTGCTGGTGGTGATCGCCGTGGTGACCTGGCTGCTCCTGCCCGTCCCGGCACTTACCGCGGTCGTGCCCGCGGCGGGCCCCCGTCCGGCGGCCCTGCCGGGCCTTCCCTGGCTCTCCACCGCGGACAGCAGGATGGTCGACCAGTCGGGGCGCAGCGTCCTCCTCCACGGCTTCGACGACGACGCGCTGCTCGAGTCGACGGTGGATCCCGCGCCGCTCGACGCCACCGACGCGTCACTGATGGAGGAATCCGGCTTTGACGTGGTGCGGCTGCCGATCGCCTGGTCGCTCCTCGAGCCGGAGCGCGGCCAGTTCAGCACTGCCTACCTGGACCGCATCGCGAGCACGGTCGCGATGCTCAATGCAGATCACCTCTACGTCGTGCTGGACATGCATTTCCTGGGCTGGAGCCCGGCGTTCGGAGGCTCGGGTGCACCGGCCTGGGCGACGCTCTCCTGGGTGCCCGACATACGGTGGGGTCCGATGCCGTCGGTCACGCGCCTCCTGTCACCCGCGATCAACGCCTCGACGGCCTACTTCTGGCTGACCACCGACTGGCAGACGCAGTACCTGCGCACCTGGCAGTTCGTCGCCGCACGCTTCCGCGACGACAGTGGCGTGGCCGGGTACGACATCATCAACGAGCCGCACGCCTTCCCGCTGCTTCCCCTGCGCTTCGACAAGGACGACCTCTTCCCCTTCTACGCGCGCGCCATCACCGCCATCGGCGACGTCGACCCCAACCATCTCTTCCTGCTCGACAACGACGCGCTCGGCGACCTCCCCACGAGCGTCGTCCCCATCTCCGCACCGGACCTGGTCTACGCGCCGCACGTCTACACCGGGGTGCTCTTCCCGCCCACCTTCGACGGGGACCCTCAGCCGCTGGAGACCCATGTCGACGAGCTCGCCAGGGAGGCGGGCCAGCTCCCGGCCGCGATGTGGGTCGGTGAGTTCGGCATCAGCTCCAGCGTCTCGGACTCCGCGGAGTGGATCGCCGACGCCCTGAGCGACTTCGCGGCCCACAACGCCGGCTGGGCGTGGTGGCAGTGGCGGGCCAGCGGGTCCTGGAGCGTCCGCTCCCAGGACGGCACCAGCATCAACATGACCCTCCTCCGCGAGCTGGCCCAGCCCTACCTCGCCGCCGCCCCGAGCGGGTACACGGCGGGCCAGGCCGACGGCGTGCACGGACGGCTGGTGATCGCCGTCGCGGCCGCGCACGGTTCGGCCCCGGCCGAGGTCGCCTGGTCCGACTACACCCTGGGAAGTCCTGAAGTGAGCGACAGCTGCGGGGCGCCGTGGACCTGGGATCCCTCCTCCTCCCGCCTCACCCTGAGCGTCCCCGCCGGGGTCTCCTGCCAGCTGGAGCTGTCGGCGTGATCGGCCTCCAAACTCGAGCTGCACCCGCGCTAGAGTAGGCCCATGGTGAGCGCCGCTCTGGAGGTGGGCGGGGGCGCTGCTGACCGGCGCGTCGAGGAGATGCAGCTGGCGGCGGCCCTGCGTCGCGGCTTCCGGCACGCCCAGCTGCTGATGGCCCATTCGCTCGCCGAGTACGACCTCAGCGCGCTCTCGTACCACCTGCTCCTGGAGGTCGGTGCTGCCGGCCCGGACGGGCTGGTCCAGGGCGACCTGGCCGACCTCCTCCAGTGCCCCGACGCGCGCGCCTCGACGCTCGTGCGCGACATGCTCGAGCGGGGCCTGATCAGGACCACCCGATCGACCCCCGACCGGCGCGTCGTCCGCATCCACTCGACGCCGCGCGGCATCCGCCTGACCCAGGAGGCGCTGCACCGCCAGCGGGAGGCGCTGATGAGCCTCTCCGAGTACGCCGGCCTGCCCAGCGTCACCTCCCTGCTCCAGGCGGCGCTGCGCCTCTACCTGGGCGTCGACGTCTCGCTGGAGGGCCTGGTCAGCCGGGTCGTCGGCGCTCCCAGGGTCACGGACGGGGCCTGAGGCTCCTGGGGGCGCAAGTTCAGGCGCAGGGCGGTGGTTGTGAGCGGAGCGGGTGAGCCCTCAGCTTGGCGGGCATTTCCAGGTTGCCGAGACCGTTGCCGTGCCACTCGCGGCGTTGGTGCCGTCGAAATCGGAGCCCTGCTCCGGCACCAGCACAGCGCTCAGGGTTCCTGAGCGCGAATGGGGATCGTAAGAGACGGTGCCCGAGGCGCCGACCCACCACTCATCTGTCGCTGGCGCCCCGTACTCGGTGGCCGCCTCGTAGAACTCGACGTAGATCGGGGATGTCACCGCCGTGTGCGGTCCCGAGCCCGTAAACGCGCCGGGGGCACCGTCCTGGTTGAACGTCCACTGGAGCTCGTAGGCGGTGAACGGCGTCACCTTGGTGTCGCCGACGAGGGCGGCGCTCATGACAGCCGAGCCGCCTCCGCTGCAGTCGAGCGCCACCTCGGGCCCCGAAGACGTGGCAAGCGGGAGCGCCACGGCCCCGGCCACCCGGACGCTGCCGCTCCCCTGGGGCTGGGCACCCACAGGAGGCGCCGCTGGGCTCGTGGTGAAGCCATGTTGCAGCGCACCGTATACGATCACCCCGGCCAGTCCGATGGTGGCGAGGAAGGCCCAGAACCCCGGGATGGCTTCGGCGCGGGGGCGGACCCACACCGTCAGGGTCACCACGACCAGCCAGGGGACGGCACTCCACACCAGGGGGATGGCGGCGGCTTCCGGACCGGCGTTATACCCCTCCACGGCGGTGGCCGCCACCAGCCCGATGGCCAGGGTGAGCGACGATCCGAGGAGCATCGACTTCCCCCAGCCACGCCCCCGCCGTGCTGCGATGGAGCCGGCGACGATCACCGGGGCACTGACGACCATGGAGACCCCGCCCACCACCGACGCCACGTAGTGGAGGTTGTAGCTGAGGACGTCGACGCCTGCCCCGAGCGCCCACACCAGCAGCCCCAGTGGGATGTTGAGAAGCGCCTGGACGCTTGCGACGGCCAGCACAGCTGCGGCCGCGGGAGTGAGCGACGGGCGCCCGTCAGCACTGCGCATTGCATGCGGAACTCTAGTCGGTCCTGGGGGAACCCTTTCCCTGTTGCCGCAGGGCCACCCGCAGTCATCCGGGGGGGAGCAACTCCTCCGCCCACGTCAGTCCTGCTGCCAGGCAGCTCGCCGCCAGCCGCGAGTATCGCGGCGCCCGTGCGGCCAGCCACATCGCCTCGCGCCAGCGCCACGGGTTGATGGCGGCGCGTCCCGGCGCCACCCAGCGCTCGGACAGCTCCGCCGCCGGCGCGTCGATGACGACCCGCAGGCTCGCGAGCGGTGCGCCGGTGGGGATGAGCAGCGCGGTCTCCATCTCCGCCGCCACGAAACCCCTCTCCGCCCACACGCCCCGCGCATCCCCGACCACCAGCTGACGCGCCGTCAGCATCGGGCCGACGACCGGCTCGCGGCCGCAGGCCCGGGCCCCGGCGACGAGCGCAGCCACCCAGGCCGGATCGCAGGCGACGGGCTCACCGTCCTCCATCGCCACCCGGTCGGCCACGACCACGGTGCCGGGTGGCAGATCGGGACGCAGCCCACCGGCCAGCCCGCAGGTGATGAACGCCGGCATCGGCGCGGGAGGCGGCACCCACCTCTTCAGGCCGATGCCGCAGCGCACCAGCTGAGCCGCGTTGCCGGATGCCGAGAGGGCGTGGCGGATCGCGCGCCACTCGATCGGCATGGCCGCCAGCACCACCACGTCTCGGCTCGGGGACTCAACCACGGGAGTCCCCGGGAATCCCAGGGGCTGTCCGGGGCACCCACCGGTCACGCGTAATCGTGTTCGCGATACCAGCTGACCGCGCGCTCCGCGGCGTCCTCTACTGACGTGGGCCGGTAGCCCAGCTCCTCTTTCGCCTTGTCGATGCGGACCATCATCCGCAGCCGTCCCATGCGCACCCCCTCCAGGGGCACCCGCGGCTGCGCGTGCGGCCAGAGCCGGCAGCGCGCCTCGTCCACGAGCCCGGCCGCCAGCGCCACCGGGTAGGGCATGCGCCACTCGGGCGGCCGGGTGCCGGCGTGGCGGGCAAAGAGGTCGAGCACCTCGCCGAGGCTCAGGTTCGCGCCTCCCACCAGGTAGCGCTCCCCGGGGCGGCCGCGCTCCAGGGCGAGCACGTGCGCCCGCGCGACGTCCTCGACGGCCACCAGGTTCATCCCCCCGTCGAGGTAGGCGGGGATGCGGCTGCGCATGACGTCGACGACCATCTGACCGGTCGGTGTCGGACGCGCGTCGCGCGGGCCGACGGGTGCGGTCGGCAGCACGGTCACCACCGGGAGGTTGGCGCGGAGGGCGGCGCGCTCCTGGCGCACCTTGGACGAGTGATACCCGGGGGCGGCGTGGACCTCGGCCCAGTCGTTCTCGGTGGCGAGCCTGCCACCCCGCAGTGGCCCCACCGCCGCGGAGCTGGAGGTCACGACCGCCTTCTCCACCCCGGCGAGCCGCGCCGCCTCGAGCAGGCTGCGGGTGCCGGCCACGTTGACCCGCTCCAGCTCCCGCCGGTCCCGCGGTGCGAAGGAATAGCCCGCCGCGACGTGCACCAGCAGCCGGCAGCCGCGCATCGACGGCACCAGCGCGCCACCGTCCCGGACGTCCCCGCTCACCACGGTGAGGCCGGGCCGTAGCGCGAGTCGCGAAGGCGAGCCGCGCACGAGCGCCCGCACCGAATACCCCGACGAGAGCAGCGCGTCGAGCACGTGCCCACCCACGAACCCCGTGGCCCCGGTGAGGAAGACTTCGTCCGCCATCTTCGGATGCCCTCAGCGCCGACGGGGCACGTCGTCCGAGTGGGCGCTTGCACAGGCGGCAGCGCAATGCCGCCGAGCACGAGCAGCCGGCGCCAGAGGCGCCGGACTGCGGTCGCCCCGAGGACGATGTGCCCCGGCGGCGCCGTGCCGCCACGGCGGTGTGTTAGTTCTCATCGCTCGGTGTCCGTCACGCGATCTCACGCTCCTCGCCGGCCGTCCCCGTCCCCTCGGGGTGGTGGGGCCCGGCTCCGACGCGGCCTCTCCAGCTGAGATTGGCGACCTGCCCGCGCAGGGTGTCACCGGCGGCGCGCAGGCCCTCCCGGAGCGACGCCGACGTCGCCACCACCGCGGTCGGCTCGTAGCCGCAATGGGCCATGCAGTTGGCGCACCGCGGGTCGCGGCCGCGCCCGTAGGTCTCCCAGTCGGTGGTCTCGAGCAGCTCCTTGTACGACCCGACGTAGCCGTCCGCCATCAGGTAGCAGGGGCGCTGCCAGCCGAAGACCGAGTAGCAGGGGATCCCCCAGGCCGTGCACTGGAAGTCGACCTTCCCCTCCAGGAAGTCGAGGAAGAGCGGCGAGTGGTTGAGCCGCCACTTCTTCCGCCGGCCGTCGGCGAAGGCGTCGCGGAAGAGCTTGTGCGTCTTCTCCACCTGCAGCCAGTGCTCCTGGTCGGGGGCCTTCTCGTAGGCGTACCCCGGGGAGATCTGCATGACGTCGACCTGCAGGTCGTCGTTGAGGAAGTCGAGCACCTCGCGGATGGACGTGGCGCTGTCCATGTCGAAGAAGGTGGTGTTGGTGGTAACCCGGAAGCCGCGCCGCTTGGCCTCGCGCGCCGCTGCCACGGCCTTGTCGAAGGTGCCGCGACGGCTCACCGACTGGTCGTGCCGCTCGCGCAGCCCATCGATGTGGATCGAGAAGGAGAAGTAGGGGGAGGGGGTGAAGAGGTCGAGCTTCTTCTCGAGCAGGAGCGCGTTGGTGCAGAGATAGACGAAGCGCTTGCGGGCAACCAGCGCCTCCACGATCTTGTGGATCTCCTTGTGCACGAGCGGCTCACCGCCCGCGATGGAGATCATCGGGGCTCCGCACTCCTCGGCCGCGGCCACCGCCTGCTCGACGGTGAGACGGCGGGCCAGGATGTCGTCGGGGTGCTGGATCTTGCCGCAGCCGACGCAGGCGAGGTTGCACTGGTAGAGGGGCTCGAGCTGGAGCACCAAGGCGTACTTCTCGTTCTTGCGCATCCGCTGCCTGGCCACGTAGCCGCCCACCTTGACGGTCTGGCGGAGTGGTATCGCCATCGCTCAGTCCTCCCTATTCCCGGTGGGGCGCGGGGCTCTCGGAGGGCGGTCCGGTCGCCACCCTCCCCGCAGTCACGGGGTCGTCAGTCATGGACGCGCCGGAGCCCGCTGCCACGCGCGCCTCCGCGGCGCGGCGCAACGCCCTCACCTCGGCCTGCACCGTGCCCACCGCCCAGCGGTGCAGTGCCCGATCGAGGAGCGGGCCCAGGGGGCCGTAGCCGAAGTCGTATTCCTCGCGGTGGACCAGCCAGGTTCCCCCGTCCAGTGGGGCCATGCGAAAGACGGCGTGGAAGGCCCGGAGGCGTCCCTCCAGCATCTGCAGGTCGACGCCGTCCTCGCCCACGGTGTAACGGGCGAGGATGGCCGAGCGGAAGGGCCCCAGGCTGCCGTGGATGAGCGCAAGCAGGCCGCCGTCGTAGCGCTCCTTCACCTCGACCGCACCGACCTTGGTCTCGTACTTCGTGTACGAATCGGGGTCGAGCACCGCCTCACGCACCCTCTCGACCGGTGCATCCACCAGGATGCCTGCCTCCGCGACCATCATCCGGTCGTCCTCCGCGCCCCGCGCAGGTCCGCCGTCGCGCGCCGGCCGTTCGTCGCCGCCGGCCTTCCCGCCGTCGCAGCCCGCGTCGCCGTCGCGCGCGCAGGCGTCCCCACCGCGGGCAAACGCCGCCCGACCAGGTGGCCGCTTGCCTGCGCGGTCTGCTCGAGGCCCCCCGCCATCCCCAGGGCCATGGTGGGGAAGAGGTGCCGGTACATCCCGTAGTTGAGGTAGAAGTCGCCGGGGAAGCCGGTCCCGGTGTATTCAGCCTCTGGCCAGGTCCCCCCCTGCTGGCGCTCCCGCAGGAAGTCGAGGCCACGCCGGCAGGCCGGATGCGCGCCGTGGCCGGTGCGCTGCAGCGACATCACCGCCCACGCGGTCTGCGAGGCGGTGCTCACCCCGACCCCGGCGAAGCTCTCGTCCTCG
>Ga0181520_10007229_pt1 | contig 16477 bp, 11 predicted proteins | sample PEATcosm2014_Bin_29_FD_132451 | JGI IMG/M metagenome (GOLD analysis project Ga0181520, IMG submission 132451) | Peatland microbial communities from MTU Mesocosm Facility, Houghton, MI, USA - PEATcosm2014_Bin02_30_metaG | ecosystem: Environmental > Terrestrial > Soil > Wetlands > Peat | place... | reverse complement strand
TTTCCAAGACATTACCCATGCCAACAGAGGCTAATTTCTCCGTCGGAGCTAATGTCCTAGACCGTTTCTCTATGGCCGGTTTTGAGGTGACCCTCTATGGCCGGATTTGGGTGACCCCCAAGGGTAGGAGTCCAGGCGCTTTTCGATGTACTCCGAAATCTAAGTGCTAAGGCGCTTGAGGAGAAGAACGTGAGCGTCGGATTCTTTCAAGAGCGTTTAGCAAGAGCAGCGGCGTTGAACTTTGCGGTTGGGGAATTTCGTAATGCCTCCGGTTCTGGCCGGACAGCTATCAAGAACGCTATATTAAGCACAATTGACCCTCCACTTTCTTCGGCAACTGACATTCGTTAGCGACAACAGACATAAGACGTACAGTTTACCAGCTTAGATCTCGTGCCATTTGCTCCAGTGGGGAACCCGATTCGTTGGCTGTCTTACGGGCTTCCTGTATGAGATCCGTGACAATATCGAACGGAGATTTGGGCGACTTTTCGACCAATTCGGCAAGTACCTGTAATCCCCCGTTAGCATATTGTTCGAACACATTCAACTTATTGTCGAACCGATCAACGCCGACGATGCCATAGTCGTCCGAGGCGACCGCTGCAATAAGGTTAACGACGGAATCTTTGTTACTGCTCTCAAAGATGTGCCAGGGTACGGGTTCACTTGAGTTTTCAAAAGGGACTGAGAGATCGCGAGAATAGCCGAGACAAGCCGCAAAGCAAAGGAGATCGACGAAGGTCGAGAAAACATTGTCGGTGCCCTGTGTAAGCCTGAGAATGATCGCTTCCTTATCCTTCGGCCTGCGTACACGTCTTAGAGTCGGTGCATTGTCGTTAGTTCCGGTCTTTTGCAAGCGGTACCTCCTTCACTTCAGCCCATTCATATGTGTTGCCACTCGCCGAGATGTACGGCGCAACCTGCCGGTCAAGCTCAATGGTCTCATCCGTAACATTCGGCTTTGGCGTGGAGTAAGAGATAACATATCGCTCACCCACTTTGGGAGCTAGTTCCGCCTGCACCACGCCGAGTCCTTGACTCTTGGAAACGAAGATTACGACCTGCGGCGCGAGTTCAGGTATTGCTCGCGCCACTTCTTTCTGATATCCGAGATCGAGGCTGCCGAAGGGCGAGTCCATGACAATCGGGTAGATGCCTCCCTGAAAACTTGTCAGGCCACCCTCTTTTGTAATGCTTTCTTGATAGCGCTCTCTCGCCAGATCAGCAATAGCTCCAACAAATGCAAGGCTGAGGACCTGGTTCTCGCCTTGACCTTTAGCCACTGCCTCATCGTTGGAGCCAATCGTTTTCAGGAGTTCAAGATGGAAGTCGCTTGTCAGCTCTGGCGTGTAAGGCTTGAACGAAATCTTCCGATAGATATCCTTAAGGCGCCGATCCAGTTTGACCCGTACTTCTTCGGTCCTAATCTCAAGAATCCGACCGAAGACGAGTCTTGCTTCCTGCACAATACGGAGCCGTTTTTGAGAAAGTTTGGCCTTCTGCCCCTCAACCTCCTTGGTCTGCTGTTCCTTCTCTTTATCACGTTGGCGTTCCTCAAGATCACGAAGCTCTTGTCTTAGAACGCTAGACTGACCGATCGACTCCTCGACCTGCTGCTGTAGTACTTGCCGCTTTTGCCCGAGATCGCGCACCTCTTCTGAACCTCGTTTATCCAGTTCGCGGTCTATTGCGCTTATTTCAGTCTGGCGCCGTTCCTGCGCTGCTTGCACGTCCGCCAAGTCTAGATGCCTATTCTGTAGGTCTCTATAGAATTCATCCCTTGCGCGAACAAATTCAGCCGTGTAGGCCGCGAGTCTGTTCCAGACCTGCTCAACATCTTCATTTCCTGCGCGGTCCCTCCAAAGCGCAACGTGCCGGTACTTTTCTGTGTCCGGCAGAAGTTCAGAGCCACAGATACACTCTGCGCGGTCGAGAAGATCCTGAACAAATTGACGCTTAAGTGGCGTTGGGAGGTCACCACGCTCACGAAGAGTCTCCAGCTTTTGAAGCGCGATTGAGTAGAGGCTATCGGAGAACGCGAGATGCCCGTCGCGTGAAAACTTCCGACTGAGCTCGCTCCGTATCGACTGGATTCTGATCCGGCCTTCCTCAAAGTCACTCTCTAATACGTCTCGCCGTTCCTGAAGCTCTTTTGCCTTCTCTAGGGTGCGGAGGCGAGCGCTTATTGCCTTGATCTCTTCTTTGGCTGCTAATCCTTTGTCGTCTTCGTTGCGAATAGCACTTGTCTTCTCGGCCACAAGACGAACGAGGGTCTCGCGTTCGTCCATTATCAGCTGTAGGTCAGGCGGTGAAACATCTCTAAGCTCACCCTCTAGCTTCTTTGCCGTGCCGCCCAAGTGCTTGATCGCTCTCTCAATGATCGTTAATCCGAGAACCGTCTTGATGGCTTCGCCGATCTCTTCATATGCACTTGGCTTCACCAGTTGTTCAATACGCTCGCCATCAAAGAAGAAAAACCGGTGCAACCGTTCAGGAATGATTTGATTAATGGCGTCTTCAGGGAGCTTATTGACATCCGACTGTCTGCCGGTCTCATCGGTGTGCCACATCCTGGCCTCCGAATCTCTGATGAGCTGCGGTTCCCCCTGCTTCGCTTTCTGCATTGAATGCTCGCGGATAACGTTGTATACCTTGCCTTCGTGTTCAAATTCCAAACGAACGGAAGCTATCACCTCCTCAAGAGTTTCAGCTTCATTCCAAGCTCTCTCATTAATCAGATGGTTTGGGTTCTCGAAGGCGGGTGTGAAGGCATTAAACAAACACCAGGTGAAGGCATTAAGTAGCGTTGTTTTGCCTGAACCGTTCGCTCCATAGAGAATTGTCACGTTCTTTGCGGCGTCCGTTGCAAAACGGATTACCTGATTGCCGTAAAATTGGCGAAAGTTCTGGATGGTGAGTGAACGTAATTTCATCTGACCACATCCTTTACAGTCACAAGTATCTGCTCGACGATTCCCATGGGCGCACTCATGAAAAGTTTGGCGCGCTCTAGCTCGAACACTTGGGCAATCAGTTTTTGCGCTTCTGGAGTAGCCTGTTTAACTATCTGTTGAATCTCGTTTTGTGTGTCATTCATTCATAACCTCACAGATCTAATACGTTGTATTTTTTTCTCATCGGCAAGAGCGTCAGCATCACTTCGTGGCCATTGATGGCAAGTTGAGCAAACTCAACAATCCGGGCAAGCTCTCGTCTAAAGAGGCTTCTCTCGACGTTGAACACCGCCGGTTCGTTGCTTTGGCTTTGAGGAACAACAATGAAATCATGGATTTCTGCCTCGGTTTTACCGGGAGCATTCCTTAGCACTCGGCCTCGGCGCTGAATGAATTGCCTTGGGTTAGTGCTGCTTGCGAGAATGAATGCCCGTCTCGTTTCGGGTATATCGACGCCTTCGTCCAGGCACCTGATCGCCGTTAGACCGTTCAACTTTCCGTCCGAGAAGCGCCGTCGAAGGTCGGTCCTCTTCTCAAGGCTAGTTTCAGATGTATATGAGTCGATAGCCATTCCAATATCGCGACCAAGGAGAAGCGTGACCGCATCTAGTTGCCGCTGTGTCTCTCTATCGGTTGATTCGACAACGCCGTCGCCACAATAAAAGAGGTTATGTGTGGTTGTTTTTAGCGGCTCTACGACATTGCGTAAGACAGTTAATTTATGCCGTGCGGAAGCAATAAGTCTCGCTCGCTTCAAGAGAAGAAGTTTTAGAGCCTGCGAGGCACCAAGCGAGTCGTCAGTGAGTTTCTGAGAACCGGATGCCGTGAGGACACCGATACGTTTCGTGATGTCGAAATATAACTCAGCTTCGTCATCATCCATTTGCACTATGTGAACGAAGTAGCGATAAGGCGTAAGCGCATTCAGCTTAATTGCCTCTTTGAGCGACAACTCGAACACCGGCTCTCCGAAGTAGTCATATAGAGCTTCTGTGCCGACCTCATCAAACCAACGTTCTGGGGTCGCCGAGAGCCCTAGGCGGTACTGGGCATTCTCAGGTAGCGACGACCGTAGCTCATCCGCCCCAAGGTTGTGAACTTCGTCCGCAATCACGATCAAATCATGAGAGATCGAAGAGATTATGTCTTGAAAGGCGTTAGACGCAAACGTGCTATTAGTGGCAAGGACAGTCAGGAAAGCGAGAACCCCACTCTTTTGTGCTGCCAAAAGATTCACTAATGAGTTGTGCCAAAGGACTTTAGATTCCATGCACTGAATCGGATGGATTCCGAAGTTTGAGCACTCTGAGGCCCATTGAGTAACCAGATGCTTATAGGGGCATAAGATAACCACGGTGAGAGCTCTTTCTTGTGCGGCCAACCCCTTGTACAGTTGAGTAACGAGCGCAAGGGCCGTGACGGTTTTGCCAGTTCCGGTAGCCATCTGAAAGATGCCGCGACCATTATTCTCAAACCACTTACGCACTGCGAGCTTTTGATATTCCCGTATCACGAGATTAGGCGGCAGTTGTGGCAAGCCCAGTGTTGGTAGCGACAGGGAGTTCGGTTCAGCTTCAGGTAACACGTCGCTCGGGTCACTAGGTTCAACGGTCGGCAACGCAACGCTACGCAATTTGAGCAGTTGGCGACGTGCCGCATCGGGGAAACGATAGAGCTTCAAGCCCGGGGTTAAATCATTCCAGAGATCTTCAAAATCATGGCGTACCAGCGTAGCTCGCTCCAGATCATGCGGCATCCAAGACCTAAAGACTTGAATCGACTCAAAATTGGATACCAAGCCGGAGCTCGATTCATTTGCGGAGCCCGTGAAGGCGACATATGCTTCCGACACATCATGGAATACGCCTATTTTCTCGTGATAAACCCCGATTCCGGTCGAATCTTCAACGATCGCTATCTTGATTTCCAATCGGCGATGCTCAATCAACCACGCTAAACAGGACAGTCTCTCCTTTGTTAGACGGTCCCAGACATTGGTGTCGCTCAGTTCACGAACCAAGGCTTGCTCGATGACTTCTTCTCTTTTGCAATAACCTTCCCTTATGGCCTTTGCATCTTCTTCGGTAAGCGAAGGAGATGCAACGAGTCTCATCGTTCCCTTGTTTTGAATCAGACGGGAGAGTCCTTTGGCGGCTACACTGAGTGAGGTACTCGTGAAAAAGCCGACTGCGCGATCATATCGTGTGCAACGTGACATGCACGGAATGTAAAACTCAGAGATCAACGAATTCCTGCCGCTTCGGTACGCGTTGCGGAGTTCGAGATTGGAGAGTAATTCCGTCATGCGACCTCTAAATCAGCGAATATATTGAAAAAGATCAGAAAGAGACGCATTGTCGTGCTCTTCCGAGGATTCATCTGGAACAAGTGCTAGCAGGCAACTTTCACGGCGTTCGAGGAACCGTCGTTTGATGGCGGTCCAACTGGTTTGTTCCGTGTTTATGCCGATTGCTTCCGCTATGGCAGGCATGGAATTCTCGATGTCTGGACTCTTCCAGGGACAAGTTTCCAGACAGAGACGACTTATATTGTCGAGCCTATGTAGGTCATGCGCTCTCAGAACCTCTACCTGGATAAAGTTGCCGTTCGGGGCCAAATAAATCCAATCGTCCCGTCGCAATGAATGTTGTTCTATAAACTTTCTGACGGAGCCGACGATTGGTTGTGGGCCAAACCACGCGATTCGGTACTCACCGCATTTAGAATGAAAGCATTTTTCGGTTCCCGGTGCGACGCCGATCGCTTGAGCAAACCCGCTTGGAATATTTCTCCCGGAACCGCGGATAAGTTCGTCGTCGATCTGAAGACGGAACGCCCATCTCTCGCCAATTCGGAAGCATGAGCGTGTGAGGTCTACTCGACTTTGGACCACTATTTCTTCGTCGTCTCGTCGCACTCTAAACCCGCCGCTAGTGGTTTTGGCAAACAAGGGGCTATTGAGATACGAGACGATGGAGCTTTCTGAAACACCAAACTTTTGAATGAGTGTAGCTCTCAAATGCGAGAGCGTGGCTTCTCCGCCTGCGTGCCCTATTTCGTCTGTAAGTTCTTGGATGATACCCTTGTATGGACTCGCTCCCCACGATGAGAGACCAAATTTCGTAAGGTTAACTCGGCTGAAACGCTCATCGTAGTAAAGATAATTTCCGAGAGTCCTTATGCTGTGCTCTTCCGGTATGCTGCTGGAGATCTGATCCCTGGTCAGCGGGTGTCCCGAGATGCTAAGGAGCGAGAACGCTTTGTCTGCGAGCGACCCTCGCCATTGAAGAACGAAGCCATCAATCAGGCGGCACCCCAGATATGCAATCAACCTCTCGTGGTATTGGGTTCGCACGCCGAGTTCTGTGAATTGAAGCGAGAGGTCCTCAAACTTGGAGATGGAAGCGGTCTGAGGAAGAATTGCACTCAATATCGCGAGGGTTGCTGATGCGGGTTTCTTAAGAACCCAGCCACCATCTCTCTCATACGGTCCTCCGACCCACAGGAGGAGCGGTAGCAGTAGACGATTTTGCGCGGTGACTGCTGATGTAGCAAAAAGAGATGCTGTCTCCGAGAGGTGTTCTTCAGGAAAGGCCACCCCTAGTTGTCCTGCAAGCGAATTTGCCGCGCGAACGAGACCTTGAAAGTCCGGAAACCGCAGTCTCTTTTCGATCTTTTCGCGGACCCGGACTTCGATCTGCCTGACTCGCTCTCTCGTCAGAGAGAATTCTTTGCCGAGTTCTTCCAGTGTCAAAGGTGCTGCAGTCGCCAATATTCGTTCGGCAAGGATACGGGTCGCCCGATCATCGAAACCCCTGACGATGCCAATCATTGCCGCAGCGAGATCAATCAGCGCGGGAGGAATAGAAGCGTCATTTTGCGGTTCCACCATAGGCATATAGGCGCATTCCAAATCTCTCGCTTTCGCGGGACGAATTGCAGGCATACACGGGCAATCATCACAATATAACGGGCAGCTTGACTTTTGCTAAGTCTTTTGTATGCAATAGTTGTTTTCAGTCGCAGGACGTTATTTGAGATAACGTCCAACATTCTCTTTTGACGGAATCTATTCGGATGTTAGACTTCCACAATGACTTCCCAGTCGTATTCGTATGCGTTCGCCGCGTTGCAAGGAACGCAGGCCGGGAGAACCTTCTACGTCGCGATGTGTCCCTTGCGATTAATTCCGAAGCTGTTCCTGTTCGACGAGGACGAGCTGCCAGCGGAACTGCGAGCGCAGAGGCCCTTGAACCGAGCCCGAATACCTTCCATAACCCGGTACATCCTCGAAAACCCGAAAGACTATGTCTTCTCGTCCATTACTGCTTCTGTCGATGGCGATGTTCGATTCGAGCCCGCATTTCCCGATTCGAGCTTGGGCAATTTAATCATCTCAATGGCTGCAAAATTCATAATTAATGACGGGCAGCATCGCCGGGCAGCGATCGAAGCGGCCATTTGTGAAAACTCCGAACTGGGGGACGAGACGATTTCAGTCGTCCTTTTCCAAGACGGAGGTCTCCAAAGAAGCCAGCAGATGTTCGCGGATCTCAATCAATATGCAATTCGCCCCAATACGGCAATCGGAATCCTCTACGACGTTCGCAGTCCGCTGGCTCAGCTTGCACGAAGCCTTGTTGAGAGTGTCGAGGTGTTTCGGAACCTTACTGAAACTGAACGCACGAGCATCTCCCATCGGTCAATAAAGCTCTTTACCTTAAGCAGTATTCATCAAGGTACAAAATCTCTACTGAGCAAGCGGGGTCTTGACGATGTGACACCTGATGAGTCGAAGTTGGCCGCAACATTCTGGAACGCAGTATCGCAATACATTCCCGAATGGCAACTCGCTGCTTCAAAGAAAGCGAATCCCTCTGAGCTTCGACGCGAATTCGTACACGCTCATGGGATTGCGCTTCATTCCCTGGGCCTCATGGGTGCCGCACTCATCAAACAAAAACCCGAACAATGGATAGGTGAGCTAAAAGGTCTGGAGTCTATTGACTGGTCACGAAAAAATGTGTCCTTGTGGGAAGGCCGAGCGTTATCCTCCGGTCGCATTAGCAAAGCGACACCGAATGTTCAATTAACTTCGTCATTGCTCAAGAAGGCACTTGGTCTTTCGCTGACCAAAGAAGAGCAGCGACTCGAAAATGGATTGAAGGGTGCCGGCAAATGACAGAACTCGTAAATTCAATCGGACGCGCAAATCAACTTTCCCGCACATTCCTATCGAATCTCGAAAATGAGATCAGAGAGGTATATTGCGGGGACGATCGCCCTTGGGTGATTGGATACAGCGGCGGTAAAGACTCAACGACTGCCCTGCAACTCATTTGGACCGCTCTCAAGACTTTGCCACGCGAAGCGTTGAAAAAACCTATATATGTCATTTCGTCTGATACTTTGGTCGAAACTCCAATGATAGTAGATTTCGTTGACCGAACTCTCGATCAAATCAATGTTGCTGCGAAGGCCGCCGGACTGCCAATATCGTCGCATAAGGTTGTACCTGAAATAGATGATTCCTATTGGGTCAACGTGATTGGCCGTGGCTATCCAGTTCCATCAACCCAGTTCAGGTGGTGTACCGAGCGCCTCAAGATCTCTCCTGCGAATGCCTTCATCCTTGATCGCGTAGCGGAGTTTGGTGAAGTGGTCATGGTTTTGGGGGTTCGGAGCGCGGAGAGCAATACGCGTGCGCAGGTTATGAGTCTGCATAAGATAAGTGGTTCCCACTTGTCACGTCACTCCACGCTTCCAAAGGCTTTCGTTTACACCCCCATCGAGCCGTTCACTGTGGATGATGTATGGACTTACCTACTACAGGTTCCCTCACCCTGGGGAGGTAACAATCGCGATTTGGTGACGCTTTACCGCAATGCGCAAGCGGGAGAATGCCCGCTCGTTGTCGATACCACAACACCATCTTGTGGAAATAGCCGGTTCGGATGCTGGGTGTGCACGGTCGTCAACCGAGATGCTTCTATGGAAGCGATGGTAGAGAACGGAGAAGAGTGGTTGGAACCGCTGCTTAAGTTTCGGAATCGTCTTGCCTCTCTCCAGGATTCAGCAGTGTGGCCATCAATTCGGAAGTACAAACGCAGAGATGGACGCGTGAAGTCAAAGGACGGTGCGCCGCAGCCGTGGGGTCCTTACACGATCGAAACACGGAAGGATTTGCTACGCAGTCTGCTGGAAGTTCAGAGAACAATCGCCAAATCCCAGCCCCAAAGCAAGTCGGAATTGATCCGCAAGGGCGAATTAGAGGCAATTCGTGCTCTTTGGAGACTTGAGGAGCATGATTGGGCTGATTCTGTTCCTCAGATTTATCGCGAGATTGTCGGGGAGCCGTTGGATTGGATTCGATATGAAACTCCCGTGTTCTCCGCTGTTGAGCAAGACAGTCTTCAAGTGATTTGTGACAGGCACGGACTACCGATGGAGATGGTCGCCAAGCTCATTGAATTGGAACGCAGCTTGCAGGGGATGAGCCGGCGGACATCAATCCAACGGAGACTCTCGTCGGTGTTCGAGGAGGATTGGCGCAGCCATGAAGAGCTGCTTTCAAGTCCGACGCTTCAGGAGCGCAAATGATCTTGAAGCGCCTTACCTTGCGTGATTTCGGAACCTACGGTGGAAGTCAGAGTCTTGATCTCAGCACAACTGGAGATCGCACTGTAATTTTGATTGGCGGCAAGAATGGATCAGGAAAAAGCACTTTCTTGGAAGCGATCCGTCTCTGCTTCTATGGACAGTTTGCGCTTCGCTCAACCGCGACCCGCGAAAAGTATGAACGGTATCTTCTGGAGCGTATCCACAGAGATCCCTCAACGCCAGTTCCGCCGCGTTTAGCTTCCGTAGAAATTGATTTTGACTACGGCGATCAAGATGGAATACGCACCTACCGTGCTGTTCGCAAATGGGAAAGAACGGCCAGTGGAGGAGTTGACGAACAATTCCTACTCTCCTGCGACGGCTCTCCGGTTGCGGACGTTGATCCAGCACACTGGCAAGATTTTGTGCAGGAACTAATCCCTATCAGCGTCTCAGACCTATTCTTTTTTGATGGAGAGAAGGTCCAACTACTGGCGGAGGATGAATCAGACAAAAAGACCTTATCCGAAGCGGTACGAAATCTTCTGGGAACGGACATCATTGAGAAGTTGAGCGCTGACCTGAATATCTACCGATCAAGAGCGGTACAACGAGTCGCCGCAGAGGATGAATCTGCTGCGGAATTGGACGGATTGAATGTTGCTGCAGACGGACTTCGTACCCACCGTGAAATTGCTGCAAAAGAGTCTGATTCGGCTCGCACGCTAGCCGATGCTTTGTTAGCCGAGGTCCAGACTCAAGAACAACAGTTGCAGGAACAAGGAGGAGCTTACGCGAGAAATCGTGGGCGCTTAGAGGAGCGTAAGCACCAGATTTCGTTGAGGGTCTCCGCCCTAGAAGAGAACATCCGCGAACACTCACATGGATTGCTCCCTGTAGCGTTGGCGCCTAAGCTCCTGAAGTCTCTTTTAAATCAACTGAGCATAGAGCAAGATGTTCGTTTCGGCATCGTTGTTGATGAGACTCTCGCAAGTGCAGCCAAGGCGACCCTTGCACAACTTCGCAAACTTCAGATGCGGAAGGGTGGAAAGCTAATCCCGCTTAGTAGCCTGTCTGAGTTCAATGCAATCACAAATGTCGTCAAGAAAACTCATCGATCGACAACCTGGGATGAAACCTGTATAGTTCACGATCTCTCAAACGCCCAGGAACAACAGATACGCGGCTGGGCTCATACCGCTCTTGAGGCTCTCCCACGTAATCTTAGGGCGGCAGCCGAGGAGCTAGAGACTCTTTACCGTGAACAGCAGAAAGTTGAACGTGATCTTGCGCGGGTTCCTCAAGATGATGTACTCCAGCCTCTTCTTGAGAGGTTGGATGTTGCGCGGAAGCGGCTCGCTGAAGCGACTCTGGAAGCCGCGCAAAGGCGAGCCGAACTTGAATTGGCGAGCGAGGCCCTAGACCGGGCTGAGACTAATTACAGCAAGGCTGTTGATACTTTAGCCACGACAAATTTCCAACGAAAGTCGTTGGAGCGGGCAGCAAAGGTTCAAGAAGTCCTTGCGGAGTTCAAGAATGCCTTGATTACCAAGAAGATCAAGGAAGTTGAGCTTGAGGTGACCACTTGCTTCAATCTCCTTTCTAGGAAACGTATCGAGCGTACTATTAGCATTAATCCAGCGACATTCCAGGTGTCGATTAAGGACAGCCATTCTCGTTTGATAGCAAAAAGCGAACTGTCTGCTGGTGAGAAGCAAATTTACGCAATTTCTGTATTGTGGTCATTAGCGAGGGTGTCCGGTCGTCCGCTTCCGATGATTATCGACACTCCTTTGGCCCGCCTCGATAGGGACCATCGCTCTTTATTGGGCCAGCAGTATTTTCCAAATGCCAGCCATCAAGTCATTATTCTCTCAACGGACAGTGAGGTTGATGCGGCGTTTATTCCGCTCATAGGCGACTCGATTGCCCGCTCGTACGAACTTTCATTTGACATGACCGCACAAAGCACCCTTGTCAAGGATGGGTACTTTTCGGAGGTGAAGCAATATGAAATTCACTAAGATCCGACTCACGAAAGACGCTTCGAATAGGCTGCGCTTTCTTGCGGGACGCACGAGTCTCACTCCTAATTTGCTTTGCAGGATGGGTTTTTGCCTCTCCCTAGAAGAACCTAAGATCCCTAACCCAAATGAATTTGCCGAAGAAGAGAGGGAGTTTAACAGGTACACGTTACTTGGCGAATACGATGCTCTTTACATCGCCCTCTTGCGGCAGCGTCTATATCATGACGGCCTAGATATGGATGAACTCGAAGGTTACTTTCGTGCTCACTTGAACCGAGGCATTGCACTATTGCAGCAACGCGTTCGTAGCGTGGCAGATTTGGCTACTCTTGTACCGACGGCGCGACGCACAACGGGTCGTTCTTCAAAATCATGACCTCTGGAGAGACTTGTAAGGCTCTCGGACGAGCTTTTGTCTTCCGTCCCGAGCGTGATTCCTTTTTCCTGCATATACTGACCGAGATAGGAGCGCAGCTCAACATTCGCGGTGGGTTCCCGACCGGTGGCTGCTCCTGCTTCTATGAGCACACGGTTAGCGACTTCACCGAGACCGTCGTGGATCTGGTGATAGGCGACCCGAAGTGAAGCAGCAAGGAATGGCATCGAATTTCTTGATTGTCATCGCTTCATGACTCAGGTTCGCTCTTCGCCGATTTCAATGGGGATGGTATCAACCTCGACTTCGTGACGAACGATTTCGGGTATGGAAACCATCGCCTCAGTTGGCGGTTGGCGGCGAAGGTCATCATGCGAATGCTCTCTGCTGTTCGTCATTGGTGGCTCCTTTGTTTGGGTCTGCTGGATTTTGGTCGGTTGGTCGTGAACCTGTTGCAGGTCTACGGCTGAGGTCTTGGTCACTTTGGTGCTGAGGCGTTCGCCAAGCGTTCCGGCGTCGTTGGTGTAGATCCTCGCGTCCTCAGAAGCGCGGGAGACGGAGACGTAGGCGAAGCGGGTATTGATGAGTTCCGGGTGGACGTTCGTGTCCATGTTCACCAATACCCGGTCTGCGGTGAGCCCCTGAGCGCTGTGCGAGGTCACGGCGTATCCGTGATCAAAGTGCCGCATCTGTGCGGCGTCGAAGCTCACGATGCGCTCTTTCTCGCCATCCATTTTCACGTCGATCTGCGTGCCGTCGATCCGCTCGATGGCTCCAAGGTCACGGTTGGAGGCCCCCATCTCGCGGTTTGTGGCAGTGAACTGGATGCGGTCTCCCTCGGCAAAATCCCGGCTGATCTCACGGTAGGCCGTGATGCCGCGCAAGCGTTCCGGGTCGTAGGTGACTTGCTTCCCGTCGTCTTTGGCGACTGTGATCTGGTTGGCTACCGCGTCGATGGAAACCACTGTCGCGTAGCTACGCGGCTCGATCCCATGCTCCTTGCTTCCCCGCGTGTAATAGAGAACGTCGTCCGGCTGGTAGTTTGCCGCCCAACTCCGATCAACACTGGTGAGTTCCGATCGCTGTGTCAAAACCTCCATGCGGTGATCGTCCCTGGAGACGACTCCAGAGCCTTTCAGCGCTGTACGGATGGCATCGTTGATCTCGCGGCGACTGGCGTTATCGGGCGAGATGACAAGCGTGTTTTCGGGCTTGGCGGCGTAATCCTTGGCGATAGCCTCGATACGCTGCGCGTTGTCGGGTATCTCCCTGACGCGGCCTTGCTGCTGCAATAAGCTCACTCCGGTCGCCGTCTCGTTCTTGGCGAAATGCTCGACGACTCGAAGCAACTCGGGGTCTTTCTGACGCATGATCTGGTCAAGCTGCGAGGTTTGCATCCCGGCCTGCTGCATCTGCTCGAAGGGTTTGCCGGCATCGACGCCTTGATGCTGGCGGGTGTCTCCGATGAGGAGAACACGGTCTTGCGGCCCTATCTTCTCCATAAAATCCTGCATCTGGCGGGTGCTGGTGAGGCTGGATTCATCGACCATGTAAAAGTGTCGCCTGTCGGGATCGCCCTTCATCTGGTCCTCGCCGCCGCGTGCAAGGAAGCCCTGCAGCGTCTCTGCGGAGATGCCAGCGTGCCGGAGCTGGGCTGCGGCGCGGCTGGTTGGGGCAAAACCCTCGACCGCGTAGCCGTTGCGCTCTGCGCCATCCCGAATGGCCTCAAGAGCCGTGGTCTTGCCGGTTCCGGCGAGTCCTTGCAAGCCGTGTACACGGTCGCGAGTGGTCAGCACCTCCTCAATGGCCCTGCGCTGTGCCGGATTGAGGAAGTCGCGGGTATCCGCGTGCTCTGTAGCCTGCTCCTTCGGCATGATCGGCTCGACCGTGTTCTGGCCGCGTTGCATGTGGCCTATCGTCGCTAGTTCCGCTGCGATGGTCTCGCGGGTGGTGAACTGTCTGCCGGTTTCATGCTTCTGGCCCTCGACGATTTGGAACTCTTCGCCGCTGTGCCGCTGATCGAAATTCGACCGAATCTGGTCATAGGTAATGTCTCCCATGCCACGCCGCAGAGCGTCGCGCATGATGTCTCGCTCGTCGGTCACTGCCTCACGCTCGAAGCTACGATCCTTGGCAAAGGAGACAGCTTCCTGCGCCCGTTGGGGAGCATCCGGCACGCGGTTCTGCGTCAGTATTGCCGCTCGCTCTTTCGCCTCTGCAACCACTCGCTCGGCCTGATTGCCGAACTCGGCCGTAATCTGCCGGTGAGCGGCAAGAACTTCGGAGGGAGTATGAATTTCCTTCCTGTCGCGGGTGTTGTGGGCGGCGACCTGCGCGGCCTCTGGCCCACTGAAGCCGCTCCGCGCGATGGCTTCCTCGATCTGCTGGCGGCGCGGACTGGAAGCCTCAAGATACTCGGCGGTATAGCCCTTCACGTCGGGAGCGCCGCTCTTGCCTGCCTCGATCTCATAGCCGAGATTGCGGAGCCGGAACGTCAATTCCGACTGGTAGACGGCGGTTGCAAACTGCTGGCTGTCGAAGAAGCCGCGCTCTTGTAGCGCGCGAGTGGAGCCGTCTGGCCGCTCGGTCATGTTGAAGATTACGGCGTGGGTATGGAGTTGCGGGGCGGCGTAGCCGTCAACCGGGCGGGCGGTGTCATGCTCGAACTTCGCTGCGATGAACTTGCCGGTGGTCTCGGCGGGGTTGTTGCCGCCGATGCGTGCCTGCGTGTAACGCTCCAGCTCCGTGAGAGCAATGGTCACCGCTTGCCGGTGAGCTTCGCGGACACGATCATCCCCGCCCACAAGTGCGGTCAGCGAGACGGATTTTGGAGCTGAAAACGTAGCATCCCAACCGGCCCGATGCTCTACCGGCTTCACTGAGGACCCATCTGCGGCGGTGTACTCCTGAGCCTTCCGATGTTTAACAAGTTGCACGGCAGTATGGGGGTTCTGGCCTTCGCTCAACCGGGCGAAATGCTGTGTGTCGATGGCTCCGGCAAGGCCGTACTTCTCGGCTAACTGGCCCTGCCATTCTCCAAGAATGGAATCGCCCTGCTTCCAGTAGTTCTGCTCGGCGGACGTGAACTCTTTGGCATGGTACGTCTGTGCCTGGCCTGAGCTGATTGGCTTGGAGATGGTAAGCATACAACCCTCTAACTCCCGTTGAAGTTAACCGTGGTCTGAAGTCCCTGCTCGCTCTCGACTTCGCTGGGCACCTCGGGGATATCCGGGACATTCTCAGCCACGGCAATCTCCTCTTCGGTCGGTTCGTCAACCATTGGCACGACGGCATTCTCGACCTTTGGAGAGACAATCTCCTTCACCTTCGGCACCTCGGCCTCAAGGTCAATCTTCGGCTCATTGGCTGCCTGAGCCTTAGGTATAAGAGTGATTGGATCGAAGCCCAACGCGTCATCTTCCATATCGCGGGCTATGAAGCCGCGAGTCCTCTGAGGCAAGTCCATGTACTCGAAATGGAAGCGGGCGACGTTGTTTCCCAGTTTGAGAAAGGCGTGTCGATTCTCCAAACCGGAGATTTCCGAGTCCATCACGAGCGGCTCCACCTGACGGTCCAAACTGAAGTTCTTGCCGGAGCGTGTGCCGTCGAAGTGCGTCTCTTTCATGCGCTCGATTTCGACCTTGCCGATGGCATTCGACACCCACTCCGCCGCCTTCGGCTCAGTTGTTTTAAGGAAGATTTTGGTGGCGGGCTGCGAGAGCATTACCTCGGCCAGATGGCCGTAGATCACCTCAAGCTGGGCCTTACCCTGGAAGCCGAGAACGAGCGGGTTCTGACTCTTCCGGTTCTCGGTGATGGCAGTGTGGAGCTGCGGGAGACGCTGCAAGCTGGCCAACTCGTCAAGAACAAACCAAACTGGCTTCTGGGTGGCTTGCGGGGCGGTCAAGAGCCGCAAAACCAAGAGGTCGATCCAAAGGCTGTGCAGAGGGCGGAGGGCTTCGCGCTCCGTCGCGCTGGAGGTAATGAAGATCCAACCCTTGCGCGTCTCGGACCATTCTGTGGCACTCCAGGTCGTCTTCGCCTGCTCTTTGGTGGGCAACATGCGTAGGCTGTCCGCTACCAGTCCGAGAGAAGCCAGAACGCCGTTGCGCTGCTGCTGCGCGCCCTTGGCAATCATGGCCTGCATCTCCGTTCCGAAGACCCGTTGGTCTATCTCAGCCGGGTTTGAGAGCCATGCGATCAACTGCGTCGGCGTCGGTCCGAAGGTGAGGAGGTGCGCAAAGATTTTCTGTGGCGTCTCCGTGAAAAACTCGCCCTTCTTGTCGCTGGTGGGCTGGTAAAGCGAGGCCGCAATTGCCTTGGCTTCGGCCTTGCGGCGAAGCTCCTCAGACGGCCCCCAATAAGGGCACCGGGCGTCCAAAGGATTCAGCACGATGTCCTCGCGCTTCTCAGAATAGAACCTCTGAATAAACTCGCAGGCTGGGTCGTAAACGATAGCCATCTCATCTCTGTCTTGAATCTGCCGGAGTATCTGCATAATGAGGCTGGTCTTGCCT
>Ga0181520_10007228_pt1 | contig 16477 bp, 10 predicted proteins | sample PEATcosm2014_Bin_29_FD_132451 | JGI IMG/M metagenome (GOLD analysis project Ga0181520, IMG submission 132451) | Peatland microbial communities from MTU Mesocosm Facility, Houghton, MI, USA - PEATcosm2014_Bin02_30_metaG | ecosystem: Environmental > Terrestrial > Soil > Wetlands > Peat | place... | reverse complement strand
TGGGCGGGAGACCGGAGGTGCCCCTGCCTGCGGTGGCGGTGCAAAGCCGTTAGCCGTCCCAAAGACCGCGTACCTGCCGAACTGTCCCTTTCCCATTGTCCGGGAAATGGGGTGCATATCAGTCAGCCTCTGACAGCATTCCGGGCGCTTCGTCTGCCTGTTGTCAAAGCGACGTAATAATGGTAGGTAATCGGCGGTAATCGAGCCCTATTCAACGGCCAAACGACAGACCGTCGGGGCTATGCTGCTACGAGACTATCCGTCATGCCGTAATCCTCCAAATCCTATCAATCCTGTTCTCTTCGCCGTTCCCTGCCGCCACGCTTGCGGCAGTCCTACCTACAATCGGCGGGAGGCCCCGACCGCTTCCGGTGTCCACAGGATCGAACCGTCCGGGTACTCGCGGCCTCGCCAGCCTCGACTCGCCTGCAGAACCTGGCACAACGGAGCCCCCTTAGGCATCAGGATCCAGTCGAACCGGTAGCGGTCGAGGGCGTCAACACAACCGGCGCTCGCGAGCAGCAGCGTGCAATAATCCCTGAAGACCTGGTACGACCCTTGCTTCCAGATGGCCATGCGGCCGTCGATGAAGACCTTCTGACCGGGCAACTTCCACAGAAGGTAGCCCCCCCAGCCATAGTCGCACAGTCCCCGGCCCTCCAGGGGCCGGCCGGACCTCGCGGCAACGACGGCCCACGGATAATCGCCTGCTCGGCCGTGGGCTTCCGCGCTCTGCCAGCAGGCCATCGCCGGAGGCAATTGCCTGGCCCCGAGCAGAACCGCGCAGGCCATCGCGGCATAGCCGAACCACCGGGGCATACGGGTGAGTTCCTCCGCCAGCCTCGGCCAGGCGGACGACAGATGAGCCGTCACAACCGGCGTCATGACGATGGCGAAGACAGCGATGTTGCGGGCGGACCGGATGCCCATTGCCGCAAACACTACGAAGACTAGAAGTTCCTCGAGCGACGCCCTTCGCTTCGAGAAGTACACAATCACCGGCGCCGCGAGCAAAGCCACCCACAGCCCCGCAAATCTGGGGTCTGCGCCCGGGGCCTGCCATTCGCCGATTTGCGTCATGGCAGGCTTGTCGGAGGCTGTCTGGATGACTTCCCGGTAGATCCACGGGCCATAAGCGTTCAGGAATGTAGCCGCCACGCAAGCGACGATCACCCAGCCCAGCCGCCGCAGGGCCTTCGGACGAGTTGCCGGGTCTACGCCCTCGCGACGTTGACGGTGCCAGTACGCCTCGACCACCCGTGCCGCGCCCACGATGACCAGATACATGAGGCCGGCAACGAACCCGCCGTGCAGATTGGCCCACAGACAAAACAGCGGCGGAAGCAGCCAGAGGCTGCGGCCGGCATCCCCGCGTCGTTCCCGCGCCAAAAGCAGCGCGACGATCGCAAGGAAGAGAAGAGACAGCATCTGCGGGCGGACGCCGAACATCGGCGGCATGATTCCCGCATATACGACCAGGACGACCCCCGCTTGCAGCACAGGCGGCACCTGACTGCTGCGGTTGAGAAGCAGCACGACCGGCGTAAGCAAAATGAGCAGCGCCCAGACCATGGCCAGGGCAGTCAGATCCCCTGCCCGGTAGATCAGGTACATCGCGATGTCGGTCGCCCATTCGTGGTCGATCCACGGGTAACCGGGCATCGTCCATGAGAACGGGTCCGCCCGGACGATCTCATGCGTGTCGAGCATGTACTGTCCGGCGCGCAGATGCCAGCCGAGATCGGGGTCAGTGGCCTTGTTGATGCCGGTGACGGCGATGATGGCGAACATGCCGACGCAGGCAAGTCGTTCGTTGCGCGACACTCAGGGAGCCTCCGCGCGGACATGCGGATTATGTCCTCCGCGGCCCCCCAGACCGTCTCCGAGACGCCGCGGTCAACGCATTTGAGTATACCACAGGCAGGCGGCGGAGGGAAACGCTGAACGCTGAACGCTGAACGCTGAACGCAGAATCAACGGCAAGAACGACAAAAAACGGCAAAGACGACAACGACAAAGGCAACAACGGCAAGGGCAACAACGACGCCACTGCCCCGTTACCCTGGTCATCCCCTATTATGGTCTGCCATCGATTCCGCACCTTCTTTGCCGTTCATGCCGTGCTAGCCGTTTTTCGCCGTTGCCGTCTTTGCCGTTTTTGTCGTTCTTGCCGTTGATTCTGCGTTTTGCGTTCAGCGTTCTGCGTTCAGCGTTTCCTCTCGCGTTTCCTCTCGCTTGACCCGCGCAGTGGGCCACGGGTATACTCGCAGGGACGTTATCGGCAATCGCGCGACAAGGGAGCGCACACTCAAATGCCCGAGAACAGCGCCGTTCAGCCGGGCCTCGTGGCTGCAGTGAAGACCTCGCCACGGACTATCCTCGATGACATCCAGCGCTTGATGGACCTCGCAGGTTATCGGCAGGCGCTCCCCGCGGGAGTGCCGACTCTACTGAAGATCAACATATCGTGGCACCACTACTACCCCGCGTGCTCGACCACTCCCTGGCAGTTCGACGGCGTGACCCGTGCGATGCTTAACGCGGGCTGGACACCGGACCAGCTCATCCCGGCCCAGAATTCCACCGTCGTCGTGGACCCGATTGTGGGGTCGCGGAACAACCACCTCGACTCGGTGGTCGCGAAACACGGCCTGGAGTACGTGTGGCTGTTCAAGAAAGACGCGTGCGAGTGGATCACCTATGAACCCAAAGGCGAGATGCTGTGCCTGCCGGAGATCTTCCCCGACGGAATTCGCATCCCGAAGCTGTTCGTGGGCAAGAGCGCCCTGCACATGCCGACCGTGAAGACCCACGTTTTCACGACCACGACGGGCGCGATGAAGAACGCCTTCGGGGGGCTTCTCGATCTCAATCGCCATTGGACCCACAGCCGCATCCACGAGACACTGGTGGACCTGCTGACCATCCAGAAGGAGATCCACCCCGGGCTGTTCGCGGTGATGGACGGCACCTTCTGCGGTAACGGACCGGGCCCGCGCGCGATGAAGCCGGTGCTCAAGAACATCCTCCTCGCCAGCGCCGACCAGGTGGCCATCGACGCCATTGCCGCCAAGATCATGGGTTTCGACCCGATGCGCCTCAAGTACATCCGCCTCGCGCACGAGAAAGGCCTCGGCATCGGCGATCCCAGGCAGATCACGGTCGTTGGCGATGAGGAGATCAAGGACTACGACTACGGCTTCTCGGTGGGCGACACCTTCGCCTCACGGGGCCAGAAGTGCATCTACCACGGGTGCCTAAAGCCTCTGGAGAGGCTCCTCCTGCGCACCTGCATCGTGCCCTGGTCGTATGCGGCCTCCAAGGCATACCACGACGTGTACTGGTTCCCGACGATCGGCCGAAAGCGAGTGCAAGAGGCCCTCGCAAGCGAGTGGGGCGACGTGTTCAGAAGTTACGGGTAGCGGGATGCGGGGCGCGAGTGAACGGGAGCGAGCGCGATGAAGATCATCGAGCTGGAGATAGAGGGGTTCCGGTCGTTCAAGCACGTGGTCTGGCGCCCCGGCGACCTGAACATCGTGATCGGTCCGAATGCGTCGGGCAAGTCGAACCTGCTGCGGTTCTTCGAGATGTTATCGGCGTCCGCGAAGGGGAAGCTGGGCGATTACGTCCAGAATGCCGGGGGAATGGCGGCGCTTGCGTGGGATGGGGCTGTAGAACGCATCGTGGCGACCATCGTGGCACGAGCCTCGGACGGTGCCGACTGGACCTACCGTCTCGGGATCGGGGGACTGGGTACCGGCGGATGGTACATGGTTGACTCCGAGTTACTCGACATCGCCGGACCTGCCGCCTACGCGCAAAGGATCATCCAGCGGAGCGCGGCGGAGCAGTTGCTCTTCGACGACCATGGCCATCTGATGGAACTGGGCACACAGCAACCCGTACCCATCGCCGAGACGTTGTTGTCTGCAGCGACCTACATAGCCGTCCGCTGCCGGCTTTACTTCGAAGCTTGGACTGCTCACCAAGACGTCATCACCAGCGCCAGCGCCCCGATCAGGCAGGCCCCCGTGGCCCGCTACGAGAAGCAGGTTGCGCCCGACGGCCAGAATCTCATCAATGTGCTTCATACGCTTTACACCGAAAGTCGAGACTTCCAAGCGGACGTTGACCTTGCCATGCAGGCGGCTTTCGGCGATGACTATGATGGGCTAGTTTTCCCCCCAGTCGCCAGTCAACGCATCGAGATGCAGGTGCGGTGGAAATCCTTGTCGCGGGCCTGCCCGGCTGCCGACCTGTCCGACGGCACGTTACGATTCCTCTTCCTGATCGCTGTCCTGGCGAACCCGGAGCCTCCGCCGCTCATCGCCATTGACGAGCCGGAGACAGGCCTGCACCCATCCATGCTGCCCATCGTGGCCGAGTACGCCGCCGACGCGGCGCTGCGTACCCAGATTGTCCTGACCACGCATTCTCCCGAGTTTCTGGATGCCTTCTCGGAGTTGGACCGGACAGTCACCGTCGCAGACTGGACCAACGGCGAGACGACATTGAGAACACTGGACAGCGAAGCCTTGCAGTACTGGCTGAACGAATATACGCTCGGCGCTCTGTACCGATCCGGCGAGTTGGAGCACTTCGAGTGAGGTTCATCCTCTTCGTCGAGGGCCACACCGAGAGAAAGGCTCTGCCTGCGTTCCTCAAGCGATGGCTCGACCCGGAGCTAGGCGAACCTGTAGGCTTCCGTATCGTCTGGTTTGAGGGCAGTGCCGAGTTGTGGAAGGAATGCCCCAAGCGGGCCCGAATGTACCTGAACGACCCGACAGGGGCGGGTGACGTCATTGGTGTGATCTCGCTTCTCGACTTGTACGGCCTGCCCAGGTATACGGCGGATGCCAGCGATACAGACAGACGGTATGCGTGGGCGAAGGCATACATGGAGAAGCAGGTGGACGACCCTCGCTTCCGCCAGTTTTTCGCGGTGCATGAGACGGAAGCCTGGCTTCTGAGTGATCCCACCATCTTCCAAGCCGATATGAGGAAGACGCTCGCGGGCAGGCCACCGGAGAAGGTCAACTTCGATGAGCCGCCGGCCAAACTTCTCGATCGCCTATACCTGCAACAGACGAAGCGGCACTATGAGAAGGTCGTACACGGTCGACAACTGTTCGCCAAGCTCGACCCCTATATCGCGCGTGACAAATGCCCATATCTGAAATGCTTGCTTGACGACATGCTGGACATGGCCACGAGAGCGGGACTGCAGAGATCGTAGCGGGCTATTACGAGCAAGCAGAGCAGCGCATTCCTCCGCCCTGCCAAGTGCCTCAAGATCGAAACTTCGGAACCGAGACTATCTTCCGATGTCGGGGCTTGCCCCTTTCCGGGGGGGCATTGGTGTGTTGTCGACAGGAGAACCGTCATGCAGTCGTCGGGCGCAACGCAGATCTGCTACGCAGTGCTTCCCCCCGGCCGGGAGGTGTCGCGCTTACTCTGGCACGAGGGCATCGAACCCGTCTTCGACAGCCCCGACCTCCGCGACCGTTTCCGCTGCATCCTCAGCGACGATGTCTACTCGGTCGGCGTGGTCCTTGACGGCATACGCCGGCTGATCGAGCGCGCAAGCCTCGTGATCGCCGACCTGACCGGGCGCGACCCGTCCGTCACCCTCCAGGCTGGCATTGCGGCGGCGCTCGGCAAGCCGATTGTGGTCCTGCTTGCCGACACCGCCTCGATGGATGACGTGCCCTTCGACTGGCAGACCTCGCCGATCATCCGCTATCCGGCCGGCGACCCTGCGGGCAGCCAACTGGGGCTGGCCCTCAGGGCGACCATCTCGGAGCGATCCGATCGACAGACGGGCGCTGACGTGCAACAGCTCCTGGCCCAGTTGGTCTCCGACGACCGGCAGACGCGCCGCGAAGCCGAGGAGACGCTGGGACGCATGGCCGAGCCGTCGACTATCCGGCCGCTGTACGATCTCCTCGCCAGTCCAGACGCCCGCGTGCGGGCCAGCGCCGGCCTGGCGCTGCGGCGAATGGGCGGCCCGCAGGTGACCGAGGTTCTGCTGGAAGCGCTCATGGACGAGCGCGCTTATGTGCGGCGTACTGCGGCCTGGGTCTTGCGCGAATTGCACGATGAGAGCGTCGTTGGAGCCCTGGTTCAGCGGCTGTCCGACCGAGTGCCGGTGGTGAGGCAGACGGCGGCATGGACGCTGGGCGAACTGCACGCTCGCAGCGCCGCAGGACTGCTCGTGCGGCTCCTGGACGACGAAGATGCCGATGTGCGCCGTGGGGCCGCCGATGCCCTCGGGAAGCTGGCCGATGCCACGGCCTGCCCGCCCCTTGTTGCCGCCTTGCGCGACCCCGACGGCATGGTCCGGCAAGCGGCCGCTACCGCGCTCGGGGCCATTAAGGACCCATTCGCCGTCGAGCCGCTGATCTCCGCAACTCGAGACGAGGGCTGGATGGTGCGCCAGTCGGCAGCGCGAGCTTTGGGAGCGATCGGAAGCTCGGCGGCGTGCGAGGCGCTCAGATACCTGCTCGCGGACATCAATGAGGACGTCCGCTGGGCTGCGGCGACCGGCCTCGCCGCGATAGACTCCCCTGTCAGCCGTCAAATGCTCGAACGAACAGCCGCAGACCCCGACCAGACCCAGTTCATCCGCGAGCTTGCCGGCACCGCCCTGGGGCTGGATGACACGGAGCTCGGGGAAGACGACGAGATCCTCGGCTGAGCGTGCGGCCCCCGAACGCCGCATACGCCCCTTGCCAGCGCAGGTGCGCCCGCGCCCCCTGTAGAAGTAGGCCTTGTCCCTCGCAATGGCGCTGAGGGACGTGTGTAGCCTCGCCTACCGCGAAAGGGGAGATGTTGGCCCATGCGTCTGCACGCTTTCATCCTCACGCTTGTTGCCGCCGCGCTTTGCAGTGTGCCCCTTGCGCAAGTCAACCCCATCACGAATCCCTCCTTCGAGCAGACGGACCCCAACGGCGCTCCCACCGACTGGGAGACCATGGGTACGTTCAGACTCGTCCCCGACGCCCACTCGGGCAAGGTGGCGCTGCTGCTTGATCGCGCGCCCGGCGAGAAGGGCGAGACGGGCCTAAACCGCGCCTGGACAATCAACTCCGGCGAGCGGGGCGCGATGCTGGCCGAACTGAAGGGCGGCATCGAGTTTTGGTACAAGGCCCCGAAAGCCGATGCGGATACGAAGCTGAGGGTTTACGTGATCCCGATGACCTCGGCGCCTCTCGAAGGCACCGGCGCGCCTCGCGCGACATTCGAGGTTCCGCGCGCGTATATTGGTGACGGCCAATGGCACCGGGGGCTTCTCAAGTACGATTACACCGGTAGCGCGTCTGCGAAGTGGGTGCATATCTCTGCCCGCATCGAGGGCGGGGCCGGGCAGATTCTCCTGGACGACTTCCGGTGGCTGACGCAGGTCGGTCCGCTGCCGGGCATCCGCAAACTGAAGCTGACCGAGGTTGCCGGGAAAGAGGGCGAGGCCTGCACGATCACCGCCGACGTCACCAACGCCGGCGACGCTCCGATGCAGGCTGTCCCGATCACGCTGCAACTTCCGGCCTACCTCAAAGCCGACGCCCCCCTGCGGCGCGAGGTGCCCGCGACGCAGCCGGACGAGGTCACCCAGGTCTCGTGGAAGGTCACCGGCGAACGCAGCCGCGAGGACGTCATCGTGGCGACGATGGGCGCGGGCGACCAGGTATCGGAGGCGCGCATCGCTCTGGCGCCGGACCTGCAGGTCGAACAACTGAAGGTCCTCGATTTCGTCGTGGAGCCCGGCCAGCGAACGCGGGCGGACCTGATCGTGCGCAACAACGGCAACGCCGTGGCCCGGAATGTCCTCGCGGAGTTGGAGAACACGCCCGACGCCCAACTGGCGGTGCGGGATGTGAAGCCGCGCACGATTGGCCTCATTCGGCCCGGGCAGATGGGCTCGGCTACGTGGTGGGCGCAACTTGACAAGGAGACCCCGTCCTGCGTGCTGACCGCGACCGCCGCCATGACCGGCAAAATCGTCGGCAAAGCGAGCGTCGAGCTGATCTGCGCTGCGTCAGCCGCGAGGCCCGATCTGGCGGCAGAGGGTGATGGCGCAGTCGCAGCGGCGACCGATGCCGGCGCGGTCGTGGGGAACAGCCAGGTGCGACTGCTGTTCGGCGCCAATCGCGGGGGCGGCTTCGGTCCCGGACGGCTTTTCGTCCGAAGCGGCAATAGCTGGGCATACGCCGGCGTCATCCCCAGCCTGGGGGCCGTCGCGACGGCTCCCGCGAGCGAGGGCAAATCGGCTGAGCGGGCCCGGATCACGCACATGCAGGCCGAGACCAAAGGCGGCCTGGCGACGCTTCACGCCACAGGCACGACGGTGGGCGGCATCGCCTTCGCCTGGACGCTGAACTGCCGGCGCGGCTGGGACTACATCGAATATCGGCTCCTGGCCACGCCGAACGAGGATACGGCCATCTACGGACTTGAGGGGCCGATGCTGTACGCGCGTGACTTCGCCTTCAGCGGCCAGCGGCCCAGGGAAGCCATGTTCCCCGGCCTGGAATGGCTCGTCGGCGATGAAGTCTCCTCGTCAACGCTCGACATCTCCGCCAGCCTGCCGATGCGCTATCGCTGGTGCCCCCCGCCGCACGCCGTCACGATCCCCGCGATGAGCGTCAATTCCGGCGGGATCACCGTTGGACTCCTGTGGGATCATCTGCAGAAATACTACCGCGACGACACGCGCCCGCGCGCCGTGTTCGCCTCGCCGGACCGCTTCGAGGGTCGCGGCGGAACGCTGATGGGCCTGATGACGCCCGGCGGCGCGGACCCGGAGTGGTGGATCCCGCCACGCAAAGCCACCGAGAAGCCGTGGCAGGTCACTGCCGGGCAGGCGATCACTTTGCACGCCCAGCTTTATGCCAAAGGCGACGCAAAGGACGCCCTCACCGCGATGGACCGCTGGTTCGCCCTCAATGGCGCGCCGGAGCCGGAAAGACTCCCGCACGGCAAAGACTGGCGCGACGAGATCTCGTTCAGCGCCATCGGCTATCTCGATTCGCTTTGGGACCCCAAGACGAGCAAGTGGTTCCAGTCGATCAACGGCCCGAACACGATGACCTCACAGGGCTGGCACGTGCCGTACCTGTATGACACCATTCGGGTTTCGCAGTTGGCGAGCGATCCGGCGATCCGCGAGCGTGCCGCCGCGCGCGCTGATGAGGTGCGCCGGCTCGGCGCGGCGCCCGCCGCGGCCGACGACCTCGGGTTCGAGTTCGGCAACGCGATAGCCTCGGTCGTCGGGCACGGCGAGATGGTCATGGGCATTATTCGCGGACAGGAGGACGACGGCTCGTGGCGGTTCCGCGCCCGGATCGAGAAGTCGGGCGTTTTCGCCGGGATGGACTATAGCGAGATCGGTCCCGACCGCGCCGCCGAGGTCGGCACCTGCGCCAACAATGCCCATCAAGTGCTGCAGTACGCGCGCATGACCGGCGATCCGACAGCGACCGCCGCCGGCCTCAAGGCGTTAAAGTTCATGGATCGCTTCACCGTCCCGCGCGCGGCGCAGGTCTGGGAAGTGCCGGTCCACACGCCCGATGTGCTGGCCTCGGCGGACGCTTGCGAGGCGTACCTGGAGGGCTACTTCATCACCGGGGACAAGCACTGCCTCGACAAGGCCGTCTTCTGGGCGCGAACCGGCCTGCCGTTCATCTATATGTGGGATATACCGAATTACGAGATGCTCCGCTATGCCTCGATCCCCGTCATGGGGGCGAGCTGGTACGCCTGCAACTGGTTCGGCCAGCCGGTCCAGTGGAACGGATTGAGGCTCGCGACGGCCTACAGCCGCCTCGCGGCCTTCGATCGCTCGTACCCCTGGCAGCGCATTGCCGAGGGCATCACGGTCAGCGCGATGTGGCAGCAGCACGACGGCAGGCCCGACGCCGAGTTCGCCGACCGCTGGCCGGACACGAGCGCGAAGTACACGGGCCTGTGGCCGGACAACTTCAACTCGATCGATAAGCTTCGCTGCCCGTGGGTCTTCGCGCCGCAGCAGATCCTCGGGAACGTGTATCGGTTCATGGGCCTGCATCCCGATCCGGAGACGGTCTCGGTGGAGCAAGGCGGCGGGGCGATCGAGGTCAGCGCCTGCGCGGCCATCGAGACGCCGAAGATCGACCGCGACACCCTCGCGGCGACCTTGCACCTCACCCCTCCGCAGACGAGCCAGGTGGTCTTGTGCAACGTGGCGAAGCCAAGTGCAGTGCGGGTCAACGGCGCTGTCGTGCCCGAGACCAACAACCTCGCCGACGCCACCGGACCGGCCTGGCAATACGGCGGGGCCTGGAAGATACTCGCGGTCAAGCCGGGCGCTGAGAAGGACGTTCGGCTGGAGGTCGTGGGCACCCGGTACGAGCGGGGCAGTGCCGCGCCGCCGGTCGCGCGGAAGGTCAGTTTCCACTTCGACAGCGATGACGGCGGCTGGCGCGCCATGCACGATCTGACCATGCCCATCATGCGCAACCGCAGCCTCTACACGCAGGTGACCGGCGACGACCCGTACCTGGTTCGCACCGGCATGGACCTGCAACCCGATAGTTGCACGGTGATCCGCGTCCGCATGTCCGTGGGCATCGGCGGACTCGGCCCGGGCCAGTTATTCTGGGCCACAGCCGACTCCCCGGACTTCGACGAAGCGAAATCCATCCACTTCCCGATCGTCGCTGACGGGCAGATGCACGAGTACGCAATCAAAGTCTGCGACTCAAATCTATGGGTCGGACACCGCATCACGGCCCTGCGCATCGACCCGTGCAACGGACCGCGCAACACCGACGTGAGCGTCGACTACGTGATGGGCAATCCGTAGCCGAACACGACACCCTGATGGGAGATCACACTATGAGAGTTTGGGACTGCCACTGTCACCTGAGGGACGAGACGGGGGAGGAAACGCTGCGCTATATGGACGAGGCGGGCATCGACCGCATCAACCTGTTCGCCCCCTACCCGGGCGGCGGTTGGGAGCCGGGGATGGAGTTCAAGCGCGAGGACGCGCGCGCCTCCATCGACAAAATCGCTGAAGTCCAGGCCGTCGACCCCGATCGCATCTACGGCTTGGTCTGGGCGAACCCGCGCATTCCGGGCATGGTCGAGGAGATCGAGTATGGCATCGTGGACCGCGGCCTGCGCGGAGTGAAGATGATCCCCGACCACTGGGACGCGACCGAGGAACTCGTCGCTCCGATCTTCGAGAAGATGCAGGAGTTGGGCAAGCCGATCCAGTTCCACTCTGGCATCCTGTACGGCTTCCGCGACAGCTCGCGTTTCTGCCGCCCGGTGTTATACGAGGCGTTGCTGAACTTCCCGAAGCTGCGCTTCTCCCTCGCGCACATCAGTTGGCCGTGGGTGGACGAGTGCATCGCGGTCTTTGGCCGCTTCCAGGCCGCCGTGCGGAACAAGGACGATGTGCCGCAGATGTGGATCGACACCTGCCGTGGAACGCCGGACGCCTGGCGGCTGGAGGCCCTGCAGAAAGCCATCCCCTTCGTGCCCGGCGACCACCTGATGTTCGGCGTGGACGGAGTCCCGTCGATTCTGCCGCAGTACGCAAGGGAGCACATCGACAAGGACCTGTCGATCCTACGCAACGTCATCGGCGTCTCGGAGGAACAAATCGACATGTTCTTCTGGGGCGCGTGCGAGAAGTTCTGGGGAGGGTAAGGGGCGGGGACAGGCCCAGCGTACCATCGCGACGAACCACGCTATGGAGCGCTGGCGGCGCATGGCGCCCGGCAGCCGAGGGACCGCAACGCAGCGACAGGAGTGGCTGGCGTGATCACACGCATAGAACTGGACGGATTCAAAACATTCCAGGACTTCACGCTCGACCTCGCCCCCTTCCAGGTGATCGTCGGCGCGAATGGCGTGGGCAAGAGCAACCTGTTCGACGCCCTGCGCCTGCTATCGCAATTGGCAGACGACGACCTGCACTCGGCGTTCCAGGCGATGCGCGGGGAGGCGGGTGAGCTTTTCACGGTCCGCCCCAGCGGCGAGCCGGTGGATACCATCACCTTCGCGGTGGAGATGCTGGTCGATCGCACGGTCCGCGATAGTTGGGGCGCCGAAGAGAACCTTCGTCACACCAGACTGCGATATGAGCTGACTGTGACCCGCAGCACTGACTCGCATGGCCTCGACCGGCTTTACGTGAGGAAGGAAGTCCTCAAGCCGCTGCAGCGCGGTGACGACGCCTGGGTACGCCGCCAGATGGCTGGCGAGAGAAAGATGTGGCTGCCCGAACTGAAGAGAGGGCGCGGCAAGCCCCTAATCTCGACTGAGGACGAGGATGGCCCGACACCAACAATCCATCTGCACCAGGACGGGCACGCTGGGCGCAAGCAGACGATGGCTGCGAACGCGGAACGGACAGTCCTCAGTGGCGTCGTCAATACCGAGTTCCCCCATGCCTTCGCCGCCAGAGAGGAAATGCGCTATTGGCGCTTCCTGCAACTCAATCCCGAAGTGCTGCGCGAGCCCGGTCCGATGCTTGCAAAGCCGGTCATTGCTACGGATGGCGACAACCTGCCTGCTGCCCTCGCACGCATGACATCCGAAGATGCCCACTTGATGAGTGACGTGGCACGCGACCTAGCCAATCTGGTTCCTGGAATTGTGAGCGTTCGGATCGAGGAGGATCGACCTCGCGACCGCTTCGTGGTAAAGGTTGGAATGCAGGATGGCAGCGAGTTCTCATCCAGGGTTCTCTCAGATGGAACTCTCCGTCTGCTGGCGCTCGTCGCCCTAAAGAATGACCCAAGCTACTCGGGGGTACTGTGCTTCGAGGAACCGGAGAATGGCGTCCACCCCTTCCGCATCAGGAACATGGTCGAGCTTCTACGCGGCCTGGCAACCGACTTCAAACGGCGTCCTGAGGAAGAGCCATTGCGCCAGTTGCTTGTCAACACCCACTCGCCGGTGCTGGTCAGTGAGCTGATGCGTGGGCACAAGTGGGACGAGGACGCAGCCGGTGGGGCGGAACTGCTCTTTGCGTACATGTCCACTCACATCGACCCCTCCTCGGGGCGAACGCTTCGGCTGACGCGGGCCGTACCCGTCATCTCACAAGGACGGTTGCCGCTCGGAATCTCAGAGAGCGAAGCCTCCCACACACTTGACGAAGTAGTGCGGTACCTGGAGACGGCAGAGGCGGGACAGGCGATCACCGCGTTGCGCCAGGAGGCCACGCAGTGAGGCCGCTCTTCCTGGCCGTGTACGCTGAGGGGCGAACCGATGAGCGGTTCCTTCCGGTCCTCGTGCAGCGGACGGCGGAGCGGCTGCTCACACGCCGCGGCGTGGAGCCGGTCGACGTGTTCGAGCCGGTGATCGTCGTCGATGACTTGGGCGGGAAGCTCCCAACGCGCGAGGAGTGCATCGTGGAGGCGGCCCAACGGGCTGCGAATTACCATGCCCTGGTTGTCCACGCTGACGCCGACGATCGCGCCCGAGACGCGGCTATCGCGGAACGTTTCGAGCCAGGTGCGGCTCGTGTGCAGGAAGTTGCCAAACAGGGCGTCAAGGTCTGCGGCCAGTTGTTGCCGGTCATCCCGGTAAGGATGGTCGAAGCGTGGATGATAGCCGATCCTGATGCGCTTGACGCCACAATCGGGCCGGGCTTCTCTACCCCCCTGCGCGCCAGGGCGGAGCCGCCCCGCCTGGTCGAGGCGGTAAGCGATCCCAAAACAATGCTGGAGGCCCGGCTTCGCGAGTTCCGGGGGCGCCGCCGTCCGCTCCCGTTGGGTGAGATCTACGAGCCGCTCGCCCGCAGGGTGGCCCTTGAGAGACTTGAGCGGGTGCCGGCCTACCAGCAGTTCGTCTCCGACCTTACCGAGGTGCTGATTGCTCTGCGCATGGCCGAGTGAGCGCGACTCTTGGCGGCTTGCGCCACGGCCTCTCCGGCTACCTACTACTGACCTGCGGGCGCAAATAGCCGTCCGCCCGCACCCATCAACTGCATCCCTCGTCACCACGGAGCCCTCAATGAACCTCCGAGCGCTGGCCTTCATCATCCTCGCCGCAAGCGCCACCGCAACGTCAGCCCGTGCCGCGGACACCCCTCCCCTGCCGGCCCCCATCCAAAGCGTCGCCGTCATGGCGTGGCTTGGGGGGTGGGATTCGCTGCGCGCGCCGGCGGTTGCGGCCCCGGTGGCCGATGGAGAGGCGACGGGCGACCTGGAGAAGGCCTTCCATGTCGAATGGAAGCGCGACGGCCAGGCTCTCCGGGCGAAAGTCACGAAGCTCGCCGACGCGTGGGTCGGGCGGTTGGCGGTCGAGTTCCGCTTTGCCGCCGATACGAGCGCGCTGACTTACGGCTACGGCGACATTCCGGTGCGGATTCCGGTGGCCGACGCGAAGAAGGGCCAGATACTCTGGGCGTGGGAATACGGCGTTCCGAGTTGGATCGTCGGCCAAAGCGGGCAGGGCTCCGCCGGCGCGAGCATCACCACGACCAACAGCCACGGTTTCTTCATCGACCGCTACCCGGACGGCGCATTCGTCGTCGATGTCGCCGTGGACTGGCCGAAGGTGGTCGGTGAGAGCGTCGAGGTCGCCTTCAGGCTGGCCCCCGGCGCGAAGCCCGAAGCATTGCAGGCGGAGCGCCGGAAGCGCCTGGCGATCGACCGCGACCCGCCCCTCGACCAGACCCGCCTCAAGCGCCTTCGCGCGGAGGGCTTCGTGCGCGTGGACACTGCGGGCCGGGGTTTCGTGACCGCCGACGGCAAGCCGTTGCGCATCCTCGGGCAAAATACGCCGCATCTGCCGATGCTCAGCCCGGCGGAGCAAGAGAAGCTCCTCGCGCAGTCCGAGGCCGCCGGGATCAAAGTGACCCGGTTCCTCATCCCCGACTACGCCTACCGGCCCATGGGCGCGTGGAACGATGAGGCATACAAGCGGTTGCTGGCGACGGTGGATCGCTGCGCGGCACACGGTATCCGGTCGGTCATCTGTCTCGAATACAGCGGCTGCGGCCAGCAGTACAACCTCACGATCCACCGTACCCCCAACTGGTCCGATCTGTATCTCATGCCCGAGATGCTGGACTGGTACAAGGGCGCCATCGAGCGGGTCGTCGTGCCCCTGAAAGACAACCCGGCGGTGCTGAGCTATGACGTGACCAACGAGCCGGACATGGCGCTGTCGCCCGCGACCCCGACGCTGACCGAGGCCTGGCACACATGGCTGCAGGCGAGATACGGCACGGTCGAGAGCCTTCGCGATGGGTGGGGCAAGCCGGACCTCGCGGGCTTCGACACCACGGAGATACCCGCTCAGACGGACTACGACACGCAGCGCACCCAGCAGGCGAAGGACTTCATGGCTTTCGGCGGAGATGCCATCGGGCGGTCGATGATCGCGCGCGCGAAGTTGGTCCGGGCGGCCGACCCCCGCCACCTGCTGACGGTCAGCGCGTGGGACCCGCGCCTCTTGCGAGGCCTCCCCGGCACCGGCATCTTCGACTACTGGGCACCACACAGCTACGAGATCTATTTCATCGGACCGGAGATCTCCGACCAGGTGATGTACCAAGTGGGGTTGCTGCGACGGGCTTTGCCGGACCGGCCTCGGCCGGTGGTCATCGAGGAGTTCGGCCTCTTCGAGGACCCCAAGTTCCCCGAACCGATGCGCGCCGAGCACTGCGGCAAGTTCCTCGAAGCGGGGGATCGTTGGGGCGCGGGCATGATGATCTGGTACGACCTGACCCCGGCGCTCCTCGCCGAGTTCACCGCCGCAAACCACAGAAAACCCGCCGCCCGCACCGACGGACCGGGCCTCGTCTTCTACGTCGCCCCGAGTGAGGAGTGCCGGGTCCTGATCTACCCGATGTACATGTGGCGGCGCAAGTGGGGCCAGGCGCTCGCCTCGGCAGAGGAGGCGGGCTTCCGGGTGCGCGAGGTCTGCCGACCGTCCGATGCCGCCGGGTGCAAGGCCCTGCTGGTTTTAGGCGACAATCTGACACCGGCGGAAGAGAAAGCAGTCGGCGGGTTCGGCCTCCCTATCATCTTCACGCAAGGAGCGGATGCCGCAAAGCAGCACTTCCCCGACGCAACCATATTGCCGCCCGACGCCGTGGGCCAAATTGCCCTATGGAGGAAGCATCTAACCGGCGGAAGATAGACGCACCCGTCTGTCTCCTATGCGCTAACCTATGGCGGGACGCCGTTCAAGGAGGGGCCGGGTCACGAGAGCGCCAGCCGTTGGTATTACTACGCCAGTTGCGCGGCCCTGCTCGGCAATGAGATGCCCTGCGGAGAAATGGACGGCGATTGACCACCGAGACACAGAGGGCACAGAGAACGGCAACGTCCCTTAACGCCTATCATGGGGCAAGGTTGAGGTGCACCCATAGTCCCGGACAGTAGTGTTCTGTTCGAGGTGACAGTCGGCTCGATCACGAAAGAGGCGTCATGCATCTGGCAAAGGAGCCGAAGTCGTATGGGTCATCACC
>Ga0181520_10007227_pt1 | contig 16479 bp, 7 predicted proteins | sample PEATcosm2014_Bin_29_FD_132451 | JGI IMG/M metagenome (GOLD analysis project Ga0181520, IMG submission 132451) | Peatland microbial communities from MTU Mesocosm Facility, Houghton, MI, USA - PEATcosm2014_Bin02_30_metaG | ecosystem: Environmental > Terrestrial > Soil > Wetlands > Peat | place... | reverse complement strand
CTGTGATTCCCGAGTTGCTCTCGAAAAGATTTGGCAGTAAGGTAGAGAGATTCCACGCCGCCACCCACAAGCACTCCGGTGTGGGCCGCCGCTCCTGGAGGTACCCGTGACATCCCGTCTGCGCGAACTGATTAAGCAACTTGGCGAGGCCATCCATGAGTCGGTCATTGAGAGCGAGCAGATCGCGGGCGTGGTGCAGGACATCCGCAAGCACGGCTTTGACGTGCTGCTGATGTTGGAGGCGACGATCGGGCTGAACGAGGTGGTGGCAATGGCCAAGAGCGCCGAGGCGCGCGATGCCAACGCCGAAGCCGGCAACCCAATGGGAACCTTCACCCAGAACGATCTGCATTTTCTGCGCTCGCTGCGCATTTCCATCGAAGGCGAAAAGGACGAAGCCGGAACCGATGTGAAGTAAGCGCCGCGGATGGGCCGAAGCGAGAACGCAGCGTGGCCGTCATTCCCGGCAACGCCCTCATTTCTCAAGAAATCTGCTGATGGCGATGGCGCCACGCCCGTCGGGCGATTGACCCCTGTTTCCCCGCTTGCTAAGATAAGAGTGCGGGGTGGAGCAGCCCGGTAGCTCGTTGGGCTCATAACCCAAAGGTCGCTGGTTCAAATCCAGCCCCCGCAACCAATTTCCTCAAGAAAACAAAGAGTTTAGAAAAGGCCGCAAAGAGCGGCCCTTTCTATTTTGGGTTGAATGTCCGTGTTCTGTCCGTATTCCTGTTGCCGAGGAGGAGAATTTGCCTCTGCCTTCGCTCAGGGAGGACACGATTCGAACGGATCAAGGATGGCCAATTCAATGGGAGGGGCTAAACGCTTGGAGTTCGCGGGGTGATCGATTACTCCCTTAGTCCCCCAGGAGAAATCCCTATTTCGCGAGATGCCACATCAGCGTGAAGTGCAGGAGCTTAGACCACATCGTTATGGTCCAACGAACGCGATCTGCTGTGGGGTCCACCCCTGGTTGGCATGAAAGTTGGTGACATCGGCACGTAAGAACTCCTGATGATTTCTGGAGCGTGTCATGTGAGTCCACCACAGGATTCCCGCGGCCTGGCGCCAATTCGAGTAGGTTTCCTCGAGTTCCGCTCCATCTGAATTAGTCCATGTAATGACTTGGGGCAGACGTGTGGAAGGATCGACTCTGAGGAACACTCGATCACCATGGTTGTCGGCAATCAGGAGCGTTGATGGGCCGGCAAGGACCACGGTTCGCTGAGGATCATCGTCGCTGAGCAGCAGAGATGGGAGGGAACGAAACGGCATGCTTGTGGCTGTTGGCGACGGCAGACCGCTCTGCACGGGCCGCGTAGAAGACCATGCCCAACCGGCTTCGCCATTGCTGAAGATCACCGCCGTGCTTCCACCTTGCGACTCGACACGAATCCCGGATGGGGCAGCAAAGGTGGTTGTCTCCATCGACCATCCTCCATTCACTTCCCAGTAAACCCTGTCCGTGCGCTGCCAATCGTGGATCGATTCAAGGTTCCTTTTGCCGCCCATGGCGGTTTGTACGGCGCGAAGAAGCTCGAGCGCCTGCGGATCGTTTCTGTCGCCGGAAACGGGTCTGTTGCCGGAGGAGGGCATTCGATTAGGAGCCGTGGGATTCGCGGGCGGAGGATTGTTCGAGTATCGAGCCGGCGCCGAAGGGGGCGCCGAAGTGGGAACGTCGACGCTGACTGGCAATGCGCCAGTCGATGTGCCGCCGGGACCAGTTGCCGTCAAAGTGTATGCCGTACCGCCCAGCGGGCGAACCACCGCAGTTCCGGTGGCGCCAACCAATCCAATACCGGGGTCGATGCGAACCTCCGAAGCTCCAAGAACAGTCCAGCGAAGCGCGGTGGTTTGGCCAAGCCGCAACTTGCTCGAGTCGGCCGTAAAGCTGACGATCGTCGGACGCTTTGGCTGAACGACGACAATCTCAATGCTGCGGGTGAGAGGTGTCGATTCACCGCTGTTGGTGGCGGATAGCGTGAATTGTTGCGTGGCTTCCGGTTTTACCTGCCAGAAACCAGTTGATGGGACCGTTCCAACTCCGGGAAGGATGGTGACGGTTGGGCTGTCTCCCGTGACTTGCCAGCGGAGAATTGCTGTGGAGCCTCGGTCGATGGATTGCGCTGAGCTGGTAAACGAGACGATGACGGGAGGCGCCACTTTGGCAGCGGGCTTCTCCACCGGAGGCGCCGCTTTGACGGCGGGCTTCTCGACTGGAGGCGGCACTTTGACAGCGGGCTTCTCCACTGGTGGCGGCTGATTGCTGGTTTCTGCTGAAGGCTTGCCCGTCTCGGGGATTTGCGCCGGCGACGCTGCCGGGGTTTCGGGGTCGAGGGGCTGCAATTGCGCCGTCGCAACCGGCAAATCTTGAATCTCCGGGACCCGTGGATCAGGCTTCGCTTGCGACGGTTCGAGAGGCTGCGACACTTTAATGGGTTCGGGGTTCTCCACCCCGGGCTGAACATTTTTCGTGGCCGCGCGCTTGGCCGGGAAAATCTTCGAAAGATCGCCCCAATGCGAAATAGCTTGTGGCACAAGCGCGTATGCGGCCGCTAATGTCCCAACGACGCACAAAATTATGGCGGCAATTTGACCTACACGCCCGAATCGATGGGCTGACTTCGGACGGGGGCCTTCAGGTCTCTCCACTGCATTCAAGCAGTAAGGACACGCGAGCGGTCCATCGAGCATTTCTGCTCCGCCTTCGAGACCGCAACCTGGGCAACGGTAGCCGGAGTCTTCGAGACGGCCGTCGGCACAGTCGCATGCAAGTTTTCCGCTGTTGCCTTCCGCGCCGCAGCTTGAGCATCGCTTGATTTGGCCAGCCTGCGGACTATACGGCTCCTGGCAACGAACGCACAGGCGCGCCGCCTCTTGCTCTGTGAATTGAGCATTGTCATTGAGGCACGTGAGTTTGCGCGTAGCCATAAGATGCCAACGTCCTGCTACGGTTCCCGGCAGCCGGTTAGAGGGCCTTCGCTTCACGAAATCCCAGGACTCGGCGGCCCTTTTTACCGCATCCGCTCGTCCAACAGACGATGCATGACGAATTGCCCCTTAACAACGCAGACACGGAAATTGTGAATTCCACGCGCCCGGAGCCGGTTTTTTTCTGCGCCGGGAGGGACTTGCCCTCCCTTTTCGGTAACTCTGTATACTGAAATCCCCCGTTAACCCCTGCCAAGAGGGGCAATTGAATGGATTTCCCAGGTAAGCTGCTCGAGTTTCTGAAAAGGTCCTACGCGTGGATTGCCACCAAGTCGCCGCAACAGGCCGACCCTAGAATCTGTCCGCTCTGCTTTGAATCGATCACTGCGGATACGAGGTTTATCCGGTATTGCCCGGTCTGCAAGAACTGGGAAATCATCAAGGGCACTTCGACGCGCGAGTTGTTCTCGCGGTGCAAGAAAATCGGCTGCAAAGCCACTCGCACCCTTGCGCAGCGACCCTTTCTGGCGCACGAAAACTGCAGGCGGTTGAATCCTCTCATCCTGAACCTTAACGATGGCGGCAAGAATCGGGTGCAGTCTCTTGGCGAAACCTTCACCTTGCGTTGGGTCGACCCAAGTGCGCCCGGCGGAAGAAGCGCCCCCCGGGATGTAAAGCATTGGACCCTGCCCATCATCCATGGCGCCGCTGAGAAGGTGGTTGGCGTCAAGGCCATGTGGTTTCCGTCGGAACTGCTGCGGCTGCTTTCGAGCGGCAAGGGAAAGCGGGTACAGATGAGAGGGCCCGCTGACGTCGGAAAGAGCGTTCTGTCGTCCATTGTGGTCAATCCCGATAGCCTTCCCAGCAACCTTCAGGTCGAGAACTTCGTCTACGCCTCCCCGTACATTGCCACCGACATGAATGTGCCGGAGGAGCAGCGCCAGCCTTTCAGGTTTTTTGCCAATGCGCTTCAGGCCATCCAGAGTCTGCGGGACTGGCAACCTTTGGATATGCACAATACCGGTCCTGCCGAAGCTCTGATGCGCGCCGGCTTCTACAGCAAGATCGTCGATCGGGAGCGACGCGCGCTGGTGTTATACGACCTTGCTGGAGAACACTTCCAGGAAGGGGCGGGTGAAATGGTTTCCGAGCAAGCCGCGAATTCCGACTGTATCTATATCCTGCTCGATATTACGTGCATTCCGATTTTCGAAGAGTTCATTGAGCCGCAAAACCGGAAAGAGCGGGCAAAGAAGTCGCAATTCAATGCCAGGTTGAGCTCGAGTCTGCGGCAGATCGAAGGCGACGAGACTCCCAAGATCATCGTGGTCACGAAGGTTGACCTGGTTGAAATTCCGCAACTCGATCATCCGGATTTCGCCGCGAATCGGGAGAGCGTGGAATCGGCCGAACCCGACGCTGAAGAGTCCGGATCGATCGCGGTAGAAGCCGCCGGCTTCAGAAATGGCCAACATGGGAATGGCCAGCGTGGCCAGCCCGGCATCAATAAGGAGCTTGCCCTGAACGACCTCGCCGAGATCAAGGCTCGCGTGGAACTGCCGGCGGCGCGAAGCAGCGCGGCGATTCAGGACCTTGCGCGCTCGAACCTGGAAAAGTTGAAGAGCTTCTATGATCCGTCTGACCCCAGTCAAAAAATGATTCGCGAACGGTTGGGTGGAGAAACCATCAAAGGCGCGTTCTTCGTTTGGACGACCGGACTTGCGCCGGTTCAGTGGGGCGACCTTCCACCGGCGGCACAAACGGAACCAAAACCTGATAATGCCTCGTCTCCAGACGCTGGCCTGGTTACAAATGTGGTTGCGAGTGCTTCACTAACCAGCCCGGGTTCGGCACTCACGGTTGGCGCAACTCCTCCGGTCGCGGACATCCAGCCGGCGATCAGTTGTGGAGTGCTGGAACTTGTGAAATTCACGTTAGAGCTCGAGTAAAGGTGCGGTTGCGCCTCTCAAACTGAGGGAGATCGAATGAAGATCCTGGCTTATGGCGGGAATGAGTATTCGATGCGCACCATGATAGGAGAATGGCCCGGCATTTCCAGCGAGTATCTTGGAGATCTTTACGGAATTCCATCGGGAAGCCCGAGCTTTGGCTTGATATTTCCCGGCGGCAGCCCGGCCCTCCTCTATCGCGAGCGCATCAATCCTCAATACCGTGGCGGCTATCCGTATACAGTCCTGCTCGATCTCGGACCCTGGGAGGGAGCCGACACGCTTTGGAGTCGAGCAGGCTGGAATGCCGCCGGTCTTCTGGAGTGCATGTTTGGTGCGCAGAGTTCCCGGCGCGCGACTTTCATGACTCCCGAGCGTCTGAGTACGGCGTTGCTGAACTCCGTGGTTGAAGAGATCCTCGCAAAACGTGAACTGGATCGCTTTGCCCAGGAAACAACGAAGCTGACGGCCTTTGAAAAGAAATGGGCGAGTTTCCTGGCTGGGTCTTTGAATACACAGGTTCCCGTGGTGGCCCCGCCCCGTGCACTGGGTATTGAGCAGCGACCCACGATGGCCGAGCTGGCAAGCCTGTGCTTCCGTCTGCCGCCCTGGCTACGAACCGGCCGGGGATGGATGGTAGGCGGCTCGTATACGCAGGCAGCCGGATTCGGCGCAGGCGCTTTGCTCGACGACGAGCCATTTGGAGAAAAGATCGATCCGTCTCTTGTCATCCGCGATGGCGATCAACTGCAATCGTTGCTGCAACGGTTGAGCGAGTCTCCGTCGACGGCAGAGAGAGCCCGCGCGCTGGTCAATCAGCCGGCAATCAACTGGCCCGACGCGAAACAATTCTTCGATCGCGCTGGATTGTTGCGCCAAGCAACTGACGGAGACGATTCTGAATTCCCCGAAGAGCTGCCAGAAGACGGCATGCTCGCCGCGGAGATTTTCACCGCCGCCTTTCAGAATGCGCAGGACAAAGCCCATCGCCAAACCAGGATCGGTCCAAATCAAACGCGCGCGATCCTCGAGTCGCGACGCCGCTTCGGTCCGACGCGAATTCCGCGAGCCATGGTTCCTTATCTCGATGCCGATACACTCAGCAGTCAGCTCGACGCCGAGTCGGTTCCTCCCCTCATTCCTGAGTACCTCGATCTTCCTCCCGACCTCTGCCTGGCGCGCTCGAAACGTCAAATGACCGCGAAGAAAGGCGAGTTGACGCGAGCGGATTTGGAGAGATGGAGATGGTTCCTGCGCGAGACAGAGGCGGGAGAAGCGGAAATCGAATTCCTCAAGGAATTCGCGCAGCGGCAACCCTGGCTGGCGCCGTGGAAGACCAGTGAAGATCCCAAGCTCAATCAGATCCTCAAACAGGAAGCTGCTTCGCGCCTTCGCAAAGGCCCCGATAACCCCCTTCCCACCTGGCTCTACGACAGCCTGTTCTTGCTTCCCATCGAAGAAGTGAATGCGGAACTGGAGAAATTCGAAGGCAATCTCGACGCATCCTTGAAAGATCTGGCCCTCCAGCTCAGGGAAGAACCACGCCAACTGGGAGCGGCTGCGCGCGCGTGGCTCAAGCAGCTTGCTTCATCCAGTCTCCGCAACGACCTTGCCGTGGAGACGAAGCTTGCGATCGCGTATGAAAATCCTCCGGGCTGGGCGAATTTCTGGTCTCTCTCGCAAGCGCTGCACAAAAGCAAATCCTTTGCCGGCAAGGAGATCCCGAAGGAAGAGCGGGCCATCCTGGCGCTGGAATGCATGGACCTGTTGCGGCTCTACACCAAGAGCAAGCAACTGAGCATTTCCGTTCCGGAGTTTGTTCAGATTGCCAAACTGCTCGAATTGCAAAAACGATTCGCGGCTACACTGAGCGATCTGGCCTCGGACCCTCAATTCCAGCGATACTACGAAGCTCTGCAGCCGGCCCAAAAGAAAGGGGCCATCAATTTATCGAAGTCCGAAGTGAACTCGATTGCCTCATCCGAAATATTCACAGATGCAAGCAAATTACGCCACGCGATCGACCAGCTCGTGAAGGCGATCGCGGATTCCGATCGCATGATTGCGCCGGATGCAGCACATGAAATCGACCCTGATCAATACCACGACCTGGCCGATCTTCTCCTGATCGATTGGGCCCGCGGCAAGTCGCCTAAGGCCGCCTCCCTCGAGCAGAATGGGTCGGAGCAGTATGGGACGCTGCCAATGAATCTCGCCGCCATTCTCATGGGAGTCGCAGGGTTGATTCTGGGCGCAACAGCCTGGTACCTGCGGTTTCTTTCTCTGCCGATTCCTTTCCTTGGCGCTCTTGGCGCGGAGCAGCATCGCCTGCCGTTGGAACTGGCCGGCACAATCATCGCTATCATCGGCCTTGCGCTGCTGGTGCACGGATTTTTCCCCCCCACCTACACCGCGACTTTTTCCAAGAAGACCGGAACGCGTCTCAAGAAAGTCGTGGCCAGCCTTCTCGCCAGCGGTGACAGCTATACGAAGCGCCGATGCGGGGAACTGATCACGAGCATCGCTCAATCGGGCGCGCGAAATTTCAGCGTCGGCGGCAGCTTCGATTGGCTCCTTCTCCTTTATCTCGGGTCCGACGAAGAACAGATCACTCAGCTCGAGCCGGCCATTTCCAATCAATTGAAGCGCGTGCGCCGGTCCATCTTATTCTTTCTCGATCGAGCGGGGCTGATTCAGAAGAGAGGTTGGTTCAGGGGATGAACCTTCTCTTTCTCACGCTTCCCGCAATCGTCTTTGTTGCACTGGCTTGGCTGCTCTTCCAGATCTCCGACCGCATCCGGATGGCATTCGTTTGCCTGCTCGTTGCTGCGCTTTCGGCGGTGTCTGCACTGCTTCTGCTGCGCATGGTCGATAATCCGGGACGATGGAAAGATCACACGCAAATAGCCTGGGTAGGCATTGCTCCTGTTGGCGGCAATTCTCTTACGCTCGGATCACCCTCCGCTGGCGCGGTTCCGGGTTGGCCCGGCAATCACATCTCTCCTACCATCAACTTCACCGCCGGCCCGGGCGGCCAAATCACATTGCAAAGCTACGGCGGCGGCGGATTTGTCCTCGATAACAAAGACAACGTCCTCTATGGCGCCAGTCTCGATCAGGATCAGAACGTCACCGATCATGATGGAGGCTCCTACACTTTGTCGGTTAGAAAACGCGGCTGGATCTTAAGAAAATGGCGGGTCGGTGTCTTTCGCAATGGGCAAAATCTCGTCCAAAACGGCGAAGGCGAAGTGATTGCGTCGGAAACCTCAGTGGTGAGTCTTGCGGCAGAACTGGACCGGACCATCCGGCGGATGCGCGCGCAATCGGACCCTGAAGCCGGGCCGCTCAGCAGGTGGGCCGCGCAGATTCAGTTGCTTTTGACCGCCAGCAATCACGCGTACTACGTGATCGCGAGCGAGCCCGGCTCCGGAATCCAGCCGCAATCCTCGCAACTTCCCATGGGATCGGCGATCACGATCTGCTGGCCCCGATTGAGGCTCAATGTCCGGCTTGAGTCGATCGATGGAACCCCGCGCCTGATCTTTTTGCCGCCGTTCCGCCAATCCAGTCCGCTGCCGCCAGAGGACGCGCCGGCGCCCGCAATGACCAAGCTTGAAATTGAAGCCATGCCTGCGCCCGGCGACAAAGCGTTCCTGCTGCCGATCGGCGCTCTCACTGCGCCGCATGTTGAAGCGCTTCTGGTCAACGGGCAATTTCAGAACCAATCAGGCCAGCCGGTTGTCGATGTTGCGCAGATTCCCGGAGTGACTTCGTCATTTGACGCAGTCATCGAACCCTATCACTTCTATCTGGACACGGATCGTGATGTCCCCGCCAGTTGGCATTCGGGAACAGCGGGAGCCGGCCTGCCGATGTTTCTTCCGTTGCTCGTCATCTGGCTCGGATACCTTTCCTGCCTGGCGCTAATTGCTCTTCTCTATGACGACACGGTCGAGCCTCGCACGCTGATCACTCTGCTGGGCATTTCGCTCGCCGCATGGGCCGCTCTCTGCGCGCGCGTGGGACTTGCATTTCGTTATGCCGCCAATCCCGGCACTGTCGATGCCCTCGCCATCAACGGCCTCACTCTCTCGTTGGGGGCCCTGGCGTTTCTTCCTGCGTTCATCCTTGTGCTGGCGTTTCTCAGCGCCGTCAGGAAGCAGGAGGCTGAAGACCTGGGATGGTTCCGCTTGCTGCCTGCTTTGAACCTTTTTGTACTCATCGCCATTCCGGCGCTGGTTTGGCACATGTGGCCCCTTCTTCACTGGTCGCAGTCTGGCGTCGGTTTCTTTTCTTCCTTCCGAGCAGCATTCAGCGCAGAGAAACCGTGCGGCTTGTTCCTGCTTCTCTGGTTCGTCAGTTGCGTTTGGCTTTGGCGGAAGGCGAGAAGAACCTCAAGACAGTCGCTCGATGATCGCTTTGTCAACCTTGAAGAAGCATTGACCGAGCTTTGGGCCAGGCAATGGCAGCGGCGTGAGATTGCGATCGTAGGTTCTGTCATCCTCGCGATCTTTTTTCTCGCCTTCCTTGCGCGTTTCTCGCCTTCGCTAAACGGCGTCGCCAAGGAGGCGCTCGCTCCGCTCTGCCAGTTGTTTGGCTTAGCGGTTCTCCTTGTCCCAGGTAAGGGGCAGTTGCATAGCGTGGGAAGAGCGCGCCTCAGGAAAAAGTCTCTGCTTGGGATTTTTCTCATTCTTTTGCCTTGCTGCGTTCTGCCCGCAATCGGCTTTGACGATCCCGGGGGCATGGTCGGCGGGCTGGCGCTTTTTCTTCCCTTTCTGTTTGTCGTGCTTTTGGGAGATCATCGCCCGCTTGCGAAGTGGTGGGCGGGAGCTTTCATCGTGCTCTTTGTTGCCGGAGTTCTCCTCGCGTTCTTTCCCGGCTGGGCGAAACACTGGCCTCGCGTGTATACGCGCATCACGCTTGCCGAACATACTTCAAAATGGGCGCAGGACCAATGGCTCACACAGCAAGCCTACGGAAAAAACGGAGAATCGCTCGCGCAGCAGTTTGCATTCGGCGATGAGCATCGCTGGGCGAATCTACGGATGATCCGAATTGGCGCCTATACCGGCGTCGGCTTCGGCAATTCCAGTCCGCAAAAGGCGGGAATCGCGCTGAACACCGTTCAAGCCGACAGTACCTACGCGTTCTACGTAGCCAGCGAACACGGTGCGTGGGGCGGCGTGTTCATTCTGCTGCTCGCGGCCCTTCCGCTCACTCTTGTGGGGTGGCGCCACTGGCACGCATCCGGCGCCTCCTGGCTCACTGAGCTGCTCTACATCATCGCTGGCGCATTCTTTCTTGAAACTCTGGCGCAGGTTTTGATGAACAGCATGCAGATCATTCCGTTCACAGGCCGGAATCTGCCGCTGCTTTCCGTCTCCTCACTTTCCGATGTCCTGCGATGGTCGGTTCTGTTCAGCTGCGCGGTTCTCATTATGGTTGCGGACCGCGACCCTCAAGATGAGGCGGTGACCAAGAGTTGGCATTGGACGGCCAAGGCCGTGGCAGCCGCAGTCTTCATCGTCTGCATCTCGCCAATCTTCATTCTCATCCAGGGCCAATTGGCCGACAAGACGCTCCAAAGCCTGAAACCGGGCAGCGAGATTGCCCTTGGCGCTGTGCCGCCCACTTACGACCGTGACGCTGAAGTGCGCAGCCAGCTCGAGCAGATCCGTAACGAGCTCACGTTCGAATCCGCGACGGACCGCATCGTGTTCACTTCCCCAGAGGAAGAGAACAGGAACAGAGACACGCAGCTTCAGCAGGAAATTGAGCGCTTCAACGGGCTTCCGGATTCATTGAAGATTGTGTCTCCGGGAGGGAATAGCCTCAGAAGTCCCAGCGACCAAAAGAAATTCGTCGCCGACATTACCTCGCTCACTACCGTCGGCGGCTACATGAAGCTGATGGATAAATGGAAGAAAGACGCAAGCCCCGCGCAATCCGCGACACTTCCTCCGCTGTTTCGCGTTGAGGAACGATTTCCGGTTGCGGACGCGGCCGAATTCCCTGAGTCTGGAAAGCCAACCTATACGATTCAGGCAAATCCCGCCTACGATGCGGTCATCGATCTCGACACCCGGCTCACGCCCGACGGCTTGAAGACCATTGCCTGGCGCAACGGATCGGGCGATAGTTGGCTGCTCGAGGGGCCCGGCGTACAGGTGACAATCACCGCGGGCGCCGGCGCGAATGATCAGCGAGCGAAGGTGATCTTGTCGCCGATGAAAGGCGTGAACCACCAGATTGCTTCGTTTACCTCATCGACACAGCAAACGGGCGGCAAGTTGCAGATTGTTCTTAATTGCGCCAGCGACAGTGGATGGAAGATCCCCTTCCTACATAAGAACCAGCCCACGCAAACAGCACTGGTCGACATTGACGCCACTGGCAGCGGCATCACGCTGAGCTCGGCAGGCGTGAAGCTCGCGTATCAGCCTGCCGGTAGCGCCGATTTCAAAGACTTCAGCGGAAAAGTCACGTTGAACAATGGCGCGCGCTTCCGGCCCCGCCAAACCGTTTGCAAACTGCCTCAAGAGCCGATATTCACGCTGACGCATTCCAGCGCCGGAGCGCTGGTTGGAGCCGCCTGGGTCGACGGTGAGTGGGATGCCGCATACGACACAAGCGCCCGCCTGACCTGGCTCGAGCAGCTGGCCCGATTCTCTCAGTCCGAGCGCGACAAGCAACTCAGCTTTGACCGGGTCACGCTCGATCCGAAGTTGCAGGCAGCGGCACAAGCGTCAGTTGAAGAGCACGGTCGTGAGTTGCAAAAAAGATTGCTCACAGCCGCGATTTCTCTGTGTTCAAACGTCGACTGCGGCACGACTCCTTCAGATGGCGGCGCGAGAATTCCGCTAAAAACTCAAATGCAGCGCATGGAAGCAAGGCGGCTGTTTCTTCCGCCGCGCGTGGCCATCTCCATCATGAATCTCGATGGAGAGGTTCTTGCGCTCGCTGGATGGCCGCGCAGCTCCACGACGGATCAATGGGAAACGGTAATGAGCGCCGACGGCAAATCCAGGATCGATGTGCATCCGCCGGCGCAGTGGCTCGCCACCCAGGCGCCCGCCGCAATCAGGAACCGCTATTTGGGCGACAGGAACTTTGATCTTCTGGTTGCAGGGTCGTCGACCAAACCAATCTGGGCCGCCGCATCGCTTGATGTGAATCCTCGCCTCGTGCATTTGAGCGTGCGCGGTACCAAGGTGGATCACTCTCTCTTTGGTATCGAGATTCCAGGCGCGCCCTGGAATGGAACAGCAACCGGCGACCGCTGGATTGATTTCACCCACTACCTCGCCGACTCCAACAACAATTACCAGGTCCGCCTCAATTTTCTTGGTCTGGCACGTCCTGACCCTGGGCCAAATGTCGTCGCAGTGGAAAGGAACAAAGACGGCTCCGAGTTCCGCACCTCGTCGAGGTTGGAGACATTTACGAATGAGCCCTGGTACCGCGCTCCCGATCTCGGCGCCTATGGTTTCAGCCACAAGACTCCCGCGATGCTGCAAGGATTGCAATACAGTCAGCTCGCGCAGGCGATGCTGGCGCACTTTCCTGTCAACATTGTCGAAACCAATCGCGTGCGCCGTTCCTATGACATCTCGTTCTGGTCCGGAAACGAAGCCGACAATTTGGTCAGCACGGAAGGTGTTGAAGAGCAATGGGGCCAGCTGAGCTCCATCAGCCCCGCTGCAACGAACTTTGCATTCGATGCCACCAGCCCCGATCGGCATCTACCAGAGTTTGGGTCGCCGCGGGCATTCATCAGCGTGCTCCTCGGCGGCTCAACCAACACCTGGTCAAACCTTGACCTACCGTCCAGCATCTACACTGCGATGTCGGGAAGGCCGATTGTGCCGCACATCGGCATGTTGGCCCAGACAGTAGCAACTCGCGATCCATTCAGGCGAGAGGTTTTCGATCCAATTCGAACCGGCTTGCAGGAAATGATCCAATCGGGAACTGGAGCACCATTCCTGTCGGACAAACTTGGCGGCGCACGTGCGCTTTCCCGATCCATGGGACCCGAGTACAACTTCTACGCGAAGACTGGTACGCTTGAGACCCTCCAGGAGACCAAGGAAAGCGGGGATCTTGCTCTGGCTCGCATTGTGCTCATCATCATTCCCAAAGGAACGGACAAATCGCGCGCGCACAAGGGCCTGATCTTGTCGCTGGTTTCAGAGTACGGCGGGATGAGCACCTCAGAATCAAATTCGGCGGTAGAGTGGGTGAGCGAATTTGTGTTGAACAACCGGGATCTGCTAAAGGACGCGATGAAATAGCTAAGGCCGTCGGCCTGTATGTCGCCTTTTTCCCGCAACTAATCGCCGGCCGTATTCTGCGCGCTTCGAAGTTTCTTCCGCAGCTGCGCGCGCCACGCAATCCCAATGCGATTCGTGTGAATCGCACGCTGCCGACGGAATTCATCCCTCCGACGAGGGCGCGGCTCTCCTCGCGCCGGCGCTGATCGGCTGGCTGAACCCGGCGCCTCCGCCGGTCACGACCGCGCAGGTCGCGCCGCAGGAGACGCCTCAAGTCCAGCCGCCCGGCATCATCGCGGCGCGCGTGGGCGCATTGCACGGCCCTGAGGGCGCTCCCGTTCACTTCGCTTCATCCAGCTCAGAATTCGCTGCCGGCGGCAGGGTCGCCGCGCGTGTCAGGTTGCGCACAGTGTGTGTGCCGTGACACGGACGAGCGCGGCGCAAGGGCTGTGGATTTCAAACTGAGACACTACCGTTATTTGTCACGACTGAACTTTTGTTCCGATTTCGTCGTATGCTGTAAGTGTTCAGGGCTTGTTCACACCATGAGGACCTTTACTCTCGAAGAGGCGCAGTCGCTACTTCCCGTGCTTGAGTCGTTGCTCAAGCGCGCCATTGAAGGCCGCCGTTCCGCACAAACCGCCGAGTCGGGTCTGAGCGAAGTGGCGCAGCGCATTTATTTTGCCGGCGGCATGCGGGTAAACACCGCGGACGTGGCCCGGCAGCGCGCCGAAATGGATTCGCAATTGCAGCGCGTACGCGAGAGCATTGCAGAGATTGACGCCATCGGGGTGCAGGTGAAGGACCTGGAAGCGGGCCTGCTCGATTTTCCCTGCCGAGTCGACGACGAGGTCGTTCTGCTGTGCTGGCGCATGGGCGAGCCGGCCATCGAACACTGGCACACGATGGAGGCCGGGTTTCAGGGCCGCCAGCCCGTGGACGAGCGCTTCCGGCGTCGCGCCGCATCCGGCGACAGACCCAACTAGCGCTCTGACCTCGTGATTTCGTAATGATCCTCGGACGAGTGCGGGTCTGGAGACCGGCGCTACGCTTCTGCCATGACTTTTTCCGTTGAGCGGAAATGATTCTGGCCGCGTCTTTTTCAACAGGCCGGCATTTCTGCCCCAGGGCATCGGATCCGGCGGCGGACAAAAGGCACTGGCTGGCGCTACCCTTGAAACAGAATGCTTTTGCGGACTCTCCAGGAAGTGATGGTCCTGGGTGTGCGTTCTGCGTGGAGTGACGATGAAGATCAAATATGGCGTTATTCTGCTTGCGGCCGCAACAGTCCTGGCGGGATGCGCGGGATTCTGGAACGCGCCCACGTCGTCCTCGACGACGACGACCACGAAGACCACGCTCTCGAGCGGCGTTTTCTATGTGCTAAACCAGACGACGAAGCAGATTGGTGCTTACTTTATTTCCACCGGCACGTTGGAGCAGGTTTCCGGCAGCCCCTACAATCTTTCTTCCGCGCCGAATTGCATTGCCATTGCGCCGGGTGGTGGCTTTCTTTATGTCGGCACGGTGAGCGGCATCTACCTCTACACCATCGGATCGGGCGGCGCTTTGACGATTGGGAACGGCGGCGCGGTAATTTCCTCCGACATTGCCTCGGCGATGCAGGTGAGCGGCTCGTGGCTGATTGACACGTTCGACCCGAACAGTGGGAGCGTGCAGCTGGACGCCATTCCGATTAATGCTTCGACAGGAGCGTATACCGGCACGGGCGTCCCGCCGTACCAGGCATTCAATGTGGCCAACGCGTCGGTCTCTCAGATGGCGCTTTCTCCTGACGGCACCAACCTCTTTGTCGCTCTTGGCGCCGGTGGAACCATCGTGGTTCCCTTCACAACCGGCAACGCGAATCCGCTGGGTTCCACAGCGAGGGCGATTTCCGTTGCCAACAGCGGCGGATCGGCGCTGTCGGTAGCTGTGGATCTCACCGACCGGCTGTTCTATATCGGCGAGACGCTGGCCAACTCCGCGGCCAACTCCGGCGGGCTGCGCGTCTTCAACTACAGCTCACTCGGCACGGGCACGCCTCGTTCCGCTCCTTCTCAAATCACAGGCTCTCCTATCGCGAGCGGGGGATTGTCGCCCCACGCCATCCTGCCCATTGCGTCGGGCGAATACGTCTACGTCGCCAACGGTCAGGGCAATACAGGGTCGGGGAACATCGCATGGTTTCCCATTTCCGTTTCGGGAACCACCTATACGATCGCCTCGGGCAGCACCATCGCCTCCGGCATCGTGCCCATGGGCCTTGCCGAAGACAGCGACGATAACTTTGTGCTGGCGGTCTCCACCGGCGGCTCGACCTCAAGCGGCGACCCAGACCTCGAGGCTTACACCATGAGCTCCGGAGCGCTGACCGCCGCGATTACTTCCGTTACGGGAACTGACCCCGTTGGCGCCGTCGCCATAGCGGCGCTGCCATAGAGATAGTGGTATCCTCAAGGCAATCGCAAGGGTCCGTGTCTACTGGTTTGCCAACTCTTCTTCTCAGTTTTTTCCGGCGCTACGGAACGGTTTTTGCATCATCGCTGGTGACGTTGTGTTGTGTTTTGCTCATCAGCGGTTGCAGCCGCTTCCGCCACGAACAGCATGAGATGGTGAACGTTGCATCGGCGCGCCCGGTCTATCTCCACGACCGCGTAGCCCCGGTTTCAAACCGCGTTTGCCAGGTGGTGAATGGGCAGCCGCTCGAGGTTGTGGAACACGCGCGGCGCTTCATCAAAGTCAAGACCGACAAAAACGAGATCGGCTGGATTGAAGAGCGGGCCGTGATCGACGAAAAGACGTACGACGGGTTTGTGCAGCTTGCCGCCGAGAGCAAGAACGATCCCGTGGCGGCGACGGCCACGCTGCGCGACGACCTTGCCATGCACCTGCTTCCCGGCCGCGAAACGGAGCGGTTCTATCTGCTCCCCGGCAACACCAAGGTGCAACTGCTGGTGCGTGCATCGGCTCCCAAGAAACCGGCGGAGGTCTTTGGGCCGTTGCCGACGAATGCGGCAAAGCCCGCCGTGGGAGGCAAGAGTGCGCCGGCAACCGGCAACGCGAAACCGGGCACGGCGAAGGCGCCGCCAGCGCCCGCGACAGAAACCGCGCCGCCGGAAATGGAAGACTGGTGGCTGGCGCGCGACGCGCAGGGCCGCGTGGGTTGGCTGCTCGCGAGCCGCATGGATGTGGACGTGCCGGACGACGTCGCACAGTACGCCGAGGGCCAGCGCATGGTGGGCGCGTGGGTGCTGACCAAGGTGACCGACGCCGCGGCCGGCACGCCCGACCACCAGGTTGCCGAATACCTGACGGTAATGGCG
>Ga0181520_10007226_pt1 | contig 16480 bp, 13 predicted proteins | sample PEATcosm2014_Bin_29_FD_132451 | JGI IMG/M metagenome (GOLD analysis project Ga0181520, IMG submission 132451) | Peatland microbial communities from MTU Mesocosm Facility, Houghton, MI, USA - PEATcosm2014_Bin02_30_metaG | ecosystem: Environmental > Terrestrial > Soil > Wetlands > Peat | place... | reverse complement strand
TTGAACCTGAAGGAATCAGAGAAAGAACTTTATTCGATAATCTTGTCCCGGTTTACCCGACAAAAAGAATTTCTTTAGAGTCTGCACCCGGTGAATATTCAATGAGGATTATGGATCTTCTTTCTCCTATAGGAAAAGGACAAAGAGGTTTAATTGTTTCTCCGCCTAAAAGCGGTAAAACCATTCTTCTTCAAAAAATTGCCAATTCTATTACGAGAAATCATCCTGAGATAAAGTTAATTATCCTTCTTATAGACGAGCGTCCTGAAGAGGTAACAGATATGGAACGTTCCGTTAAGGCTGAAGTAATCAGTTCAACCTTTGATGAACCTGCCGAAAGACACGTTCAAGTTGCGGATATGGTCATTGAAAAAGCTAAAAGGCTTGTTGAAGCTAAGGAAGACGTGGTTATTCTGCTTGATAGCATAACAAGGCTTGCAAGAGCTCATAATATAGTAGTTCCTCACAGCGGGAGAATTCTTTCAGGTGGTGTTGATTCAAATGCTCTGCATAAACCAAAAAGATTTTTCGGCGCTGCACGTAATACCGAAGACGGTGGAAGTTTAACAATAATTGCTACTGCATTAATTGATACAGGCAGCAGGATGGATGACGTTATTTTTGAAGAATTCAAAGGAACCGGCAATATGGAATTGGTTCTTAACAGGGATTTAAGCGATAGAAGGATCTTCCCTGCAATTGATGTTAATAGATCCGGTACAAGAAGAGAAGATTTGCTTATGAAAGAAGATGAGCTGTCAAAAGTCTGGATATTAAGAAAGATTCTTAGCGATTTTAATCCCGTAGAAGCTATGGATTTCTTACTTGATAAAATGAGGGGGGTAAAAAACAACAAGGAATTCTTAAATAACATGAACAGTTAGCATATTAACTGTAAATCATCTTTTCTATGGCTCGTTTAAACAATTAATCATTCCATAATTGGCGACAAGGGAATAGTATGTTCCATGCAAAACTTATAATTAATTTTAATATAAATGAGTAAATTTGTTTTTACATGCGGGGACATCAATGGAATCGGTCCTGAAATAGTTGTTAAAACTTTGAACAAAATTACACTTAATTCAAAGGACAATTTTATCTTTGTCTGTCCGCAGAATATATTTAAATATATTTCAAAGATTATTAAGCCTGCCTTTGAATATAATGTATCCGATAAAATCAGCAGCAGGAACAGAAAGCGGGTTTTAATTCTAAATACCGGCTCATATAAATATAAGCCGGGAATACCGACAATTGATTCAGGCAGTGCATCGTTTGAATCAATAAAAACATCATTTGAATTGATTAAAGAAGGCTGTTCCGATGCAGTAATTACCGCTCCAATATCCAAAACTGCAATTAAAATAGCCGGTAAAAATTTCCCCGGTCATACTGAGATGCTTGCCGGATGGTGCAATGTTAAAAATTTTGTTATGATGTTCCTTTCCGAAAAAATGAACGCTGCAATTGCAACTATACATGAGCCGATAAAAAAGGTCCCGATTTTAATTACTAAAGGACTTCTTAACAAAAAGATTGAAGTGATATACAATTCCTTAAAGAACGATTTGAGAATAAATTTTCCGAGGATTGCAGTTTTGGGATTAAATCCTCACGCAGGTGAGAATGGCTTTATCGGCGATGAAGAGGAGAAAATAATTAAGCCGTTTGTTCTGAATAGTAAATTTTCCGAATATCTCACAGGACCTTTTTCTTCGGATGCATTTTTTGCAAACAGGTTATATAATAATTTTAATTTGGTCTTTGGTATGTACCACGACCAGGTGCTGTGCCCTTTTAAATTAATTAACTTCGGTTCGGGAGTTAATTTTACAGCCGGATTGCCAATAATCAGGACATCGCCGGATCATGGAACTGCCTTTGACATAGCTGGAAAAGGGATAGCTGACGAATCAAGCCTTATAAGCGCATTTATTTATGCAAAAAGAATTGTTAAAAACAGAAAATCAAATAAATAATGAAGAGTTTCACTAGAAATAATATCTACGAAAAACTGCCGCTGATATATAGTTATTTAATGCGGAAAGTAAACTATTCAATCTGGGCTAAGTATATTTATACTCTCGTAAATGAGGATATTGCAAGAAACTCAAGGGTACTTGAATTAGGAGCCGGAAACTGCAGCCTTGCAAAACATCTTTGTTCATACTTCCCTAAAATAATTGCAACCGATATTTCCAAAAATATGCTCTTGTCTGATGATAGCGCTTTATTTGATAAAGTATGCTGCGATATGGCTATGCTTCCGTTTAAAACAAAGTTTAATTTTATATATTGTACATTTGACAGTGTAAACTATTTAACAAGTCGTAAAAAGCTTCTTGATATGTTCAAACAAGTATCCAATATTTTAGCTGATAAAGGAATTTTTACTTTTGATGCAGCTATGGAAAAGAATAGCCTGCTATATACAAAAGAACCTGAGCGCATGGGATCATTTAAGGGAATACAATTCAAACAAAAAAGTGAATATGATATAAAAACTAAAATCCACAAAAATACTTTTTTAATCAGACTGAGAACCGGCGAAATATTTAGCGAAATACATAATCAGAAAATTTTTTCTTTTGAAACATACTTTGAGCTTTTGGAACGTGCAGGTTTATCGGTAAGATATTGTTACGAAGCTTTCTCATACAAAGAAGGCAGCCCGGAATCCGGAAGAGTCCAATTCATCACCAAAAAGATAAAAAGTAATGTTAACCTTTAAAAATGTCGCTTTTAGTTATCAAACCCAGCCGTTATTTGCAGATTTAAATTTACATATTGAAAACGGCGAGCTGAGCTTTTTAATCGGGAAGAGCGGTTCCGGTAAAAGTTCTCTGATTCGATTAGTATACATGAATTATATGCCTGATGCCGGGGAAGTGATTGCGGCTGGTTATAATTCAAGAACAATTAAGAAAAGAGATCTGCCGTATCTCCGCAGAAGACTCGGGATTATTTTCCAGGATTTCAGGCTGCTTAATAACAGGAATATTTATGATAATTTAGCGTTTGTACTTGGGGCAACCGGGGTATCTTCAAATGAGATAAAAAGGAAAGTGAGCGATGTTCTCACGGATGCCGGGCTTTTTCATATGCGTTTTAAAATGCCGGATCAATTATCCGGCGGAGAAAAACAGCGTGTAGCTATTGCAAGGGCTGTTATTAATGATCCCGTCCTCATTCTTGCAGATGAACCCACGGGCAATCTTGATCCTGAAACAGCCGATGAAATAATTGAGACATTAAAGAAAATAAATTCACGGGGTACTACAGTGCTAATTGCCACCCATAATTACGAAATTGTAAAAAGAAATCCCGCAAAAATTTATAAATTGGAAAATGGTAAAGCTCTGGTTGCCGTCCTAAAACAAAAATAAAAAAATTTTATTTATCCGATTCAAGCTTAGATAAAATATCATTAGTAATATTGTCAACTTCACCCGAGCCGTTAATAAATATTACTTTTTTTCTACCTTCATAGTAGTCAAGGACGGGTTTTGTCGTATTTTTATAAACTTCCATCCTGTGTCTAATGACTTTCTCGGAATCATCATCCCGCTGATAAAAGCTGTTTTCAGCATTACATACCGGGCAGTTAGTTTTATCTTTAATATCAAAATAATTAAAAAGACTGCCGCATTGCTTACATACCCTGCGCTGTGTAAGGCGCTGAACCAACTCTTCTTCATCCGCTGTTATTGCCAGCAAATGAATATCATTTATATTTAACTCCATTAATAGTGCATCCAAAGCAATTGCCTGCGCGGTGGAACGGGGAAAACCGTCAAGAATGAATCCATTTTTACACTGAGGCTGTTCTAAAGTATCTTTTATAAGACCGATCATTATATCATCTGAAACCAATTCACCCCGATTTAAAACGCTTTGAGCTTTAATACCCATAGGGGTCTGGTCTTTAACAGCTTTTCTTAAAATATCGCCTGTAGAAATGTGTGCGATATTAAATTTAGAAGAAAGAATTTTTGCCTGTGTCCCTTTTCCAACCCCTGGAGAGCCGAATAAAATTATACGCATTTATCTCTCGTTTTTAAATTATGAATATTATTAATAACCTACATTACGCAAAAATAAAGTTACTAATTCCGTTTATTCCAATATCTTTCACGTTTTCCTCCCGGCATTGCCACAATGTGGGAGGGGCGCAGTGCCTGCCAGCCGGCCAGGTAAATGGGCATACCTTTATTGTATCTAAACACTTTCCATTGCCACATTAATAAATTTGCGTGACATGAATTAATAATAAGAATTATTGATATATATAAACTTAATAATATTTCCCCAATAATTCTTAATAAACCTCTATTTACGATGTGCAGTTGCCTCAAGATAAGTTGAAAAACTATTAGGTGTTCCCGGTTGAGCAATTTCAAATTTTATATTTAGCTTTTGATTACCGTTTTTTATATATGTCATCCGGTATGTAGATTGGTCAGGTTGTGGAATACTTGCAAAAACAATAGAACTCTGATCATCCGAAAAATTTACTGAATATTTAATTACATGCCCTTCATTATCAAAATAAACTGCTTCAGTCGAACCGGAAGGCGTTTTATAAATTACTGTAAGATCGTTATGCGAGTAAGAAAGTCTGTTATTTGCTGCCGGAAAATTTGCTGTGCTTTTTCTTATTAAGACTCTTTTTTGCAAATCAAAATCAAAAGAGAAACTTCCCGTTCCTTGCCCCGGTGTTCCTGCCCCTTCACCAATCCATTCCCCGATAATAAAATGCCACTGTTTCCAGTCACTATCCTTTTTAGCCGTCTGCGAAAAAGTGACAGATGAAACAAAAATAATGAATACCCCCAGGAAGAACAATATAAGTCTTTTAGGCATTGGGATTTTCCTTTTATTTTCGACATTGATAGCAAAATTTTAGAGAACAGGGAAAATTTATATTCCTGGTTTTAAATTACATAAAAAGATAATATGACAAAAGAAAAAAATTGTTCAGGTATTTTCTCCTTCCTTTTTTAAAAAAGGGGGTAAAGGAGTGAACTCATAACCTTTGACTTAATGGCATTAGAGACATGAGAGAAGGGGAGCCAATCTAACTCTATCTACTATAAGGAATTATAGAATACTTTGTGTAAAAATCCGGGGCTTTTTTGATAAAATATTGAGGATATAACATAAAAAAGCGCTTAAAAAAGAGGAATTTTTGCAATATTAATATTGAAGTAATGTCCAATATAAAAAAAATCAATGTATATATTTTTTGCTTTGTTTTCTTTTCTTCGAAAAAAAGCTAGTCAGCAAATTTTCGCTTTCAGAAGAATATATTCCGGAATATACATTTATTTTGTGGTTGTATTTGCCTTCGCTTGCAAAGTTGTAAATTGATCCGCAAGCGCCGAATTTAGTGTCAAAAGCCGCAAAGAAAATGTTTTTTATTCTTGATAATAAAAGAGCTCCTGTACACATGACGCAGGGTTCAAGAGTCACATAAATATCACATTCGCTTAAGTTCCAGTTGCTTAAATGATTTGCAGCAGACGTAATGGCAATCATTTCTGCATGTGCAGTTGCATCTTTTAACTTTTCAACCTGGTTATAACCCCTGCCGATAATCCTGTTTTGAAATACAACCACAGCTCCAACAGGTACTTCATCTTCAGCAAAAGCATTTTCTGCTTCTTGAAGAGCGGCAAACATAAATTTATATGATTCTTCTGAAAAAAGCATAATTTGTAAATAAATACGCCCGGAAGGATTCCCTCACATAGTGGCACACCGAAGGGGTCACTTCGTGAGAACCCTCGAATTAATTTGTACGCCCAGAAGGATTCGAACCCTCAACCCTCAGATCCGAAGTCTGATGCTCTATCCAGTTGAGCTATGGGCGCATATTAAGTTGAATTATTAAGCAATAATTAAAATCACTTAAATCAAAAATAACAATAAAATATTAATAACTCACCTTACGTTGAATATTATTATTATTTTACAATTGGCTGAATCGCCTAGTATTTTGTGATGCTGCCGGACATTATTTTAATTTTTTATTCTTTCAATCTTATAAAATAATTATTTAAGTTTCATCTGTTCTATAGCAGGTATATAAAAAAATCATAATTCAATAATTTCGGAGCCTTTTATGAAGCAAATTATTCTTACTGCTTTTATAATATTTGGCGCAGCATCGTACTGCCTTTGCGGGTCGCATTCAAATTCAGTTTACAAAATTCAGGATGGTTTTATAGATGCAAACGGTACATTGATTTATTATGAAGAATTCGGCGCCGGCAAACCATTGGTAATTGTTCATGGCGGGCCCGGCGCATCGCATGATTACTTCCTTCCGTATCTTGTGCCTCTCGCAAGGCATAACAGGTTAATTTTTATTGATGAACGCGGCTCCGGTAAATCTGAAAAACTGGAGGATGTTTCTGAATATAACATAGAAAATATGGTGGAAGATCTTGAAGCTGTTAGAAAAGCGCTTGGATTAGGGAAAATAACCGTATTGGGGCATTCATGCGGAGGCGTGATTGCACAGGCTTATGCGCTTAAATATCAGAGAAACCTAACGCATTTAATTTTGTGCAGTACTTTCCCAAGTACTAAACAAATGAATGAAGTTTTTATAAAGATGAAGGATAAAATGCCTGCCGAACTTAGAGAACGAATTGATATACTGGAAAAAAACGGTTTGTACGGACACGGTAAGGACTATGAAAAAAATCGTTATACAAATGAATATATGATAGCTGCCTGGGGAGAAGGGTATTTTCCTTATCTTTATCAGCGCAATCCCGATCCTAATTATGATCCCGCTGCAAACGGAATTATGTCATGGGATTTGTATAAAGAGATGTGGGGGCAGGATGGTGAATTTATTATTGACGGTAACTTAAAATCGGTGGAATATGTCGATAAACTTTCGACAATAAATATTCCTACACTTATAACCTGCGGTGATAACGATGAATGTGATCCTTCGCTGGCTAAAGAAATGAATGAAAAAATTGCACGCTCTAAGCTTGTTATATTTCCTAAAAGCGGACACATGACGTTTGTAGATCAGCCGGACCTTTTTATTAAAACTGTAAATGAATTCCTCAAATAAAATAAAAAAAAATAGATAAATACTATTTGCGGAGGTTGATATGGAAAGAATCAAGAATCAGAATTTAAAGAATTTCATTATTACTTCCAGCTGCGGATTTGCAGGTTGTCTTATTACCGGGTTTTTATTCTTTCAGAAAGATATATTTAATTTATCTGCAAATAAGTCTATAATTACATGGCTTGGACTTGCCGGAGCATTGGTATTTTCTTCCATGATATTCCGGAATATAAAAGAATCATTATTATTTTTAGTTGCTGTAATTCTATTAAATATTATTATACCCAAACCACATTTAATCAGTTTTATTATAAGGGCTATTGCCCTTTATAGTAGTTTTTGGCTAAGTATATATCTGTATAAAACATGGTTTTATAATTCACCAGGGAAGTATAATTATTTAAAGGCATTTGGATTAGGTGTAATTACAGCCATTTTACTTTTTATTGCGGGACTTTTTTTAATTTTTGTTAATGTACCGCTTGAAAGAATTTCGATTGAATTAATTTTTCAGATTTCTTTTTATTATTTACAATCCGGCATGTTAATCGGCTTAGGCTTGGGATTGGGTTTTGAGTTCGCAAAAAATTTTTTTCTTAAAAATAAACTTTGAACCGGCATTTATAACCTAAAAGCAGCCATCAATCCCATTCCCTTACTAATGGAATGGGGGGTGGAATGGTCAGCCAAAATGGCTGATTATTGGGCGCGCCGCTTGATGCACTGTCAAGAACTAAGCCCAATGTTACTTTAAATCATACATAATATAGTTTAAGCGGGAACCGTGTCTAAAAATCTTGAAAGATTTATATATTTAAAAACAATTTTTGAAATGTTACATGCAGATAGAGAATAGATACGAAAGATTAATCAATTATTTAACTGATTATATTTATACAGTAACAATAGAAGACGGCGCTGCGGTTGATACTTATCATGGTCCCGGATGCGTTTCCGTCACAGGCTATACTTCAGAAGATTATAAAAAAGATCCGGAACTTTGGTACCGGATGGTACATAACCTGGACAAGGAGAATGTACTTAAACAAGCTGAATTAGCTCTGGCAGGTGAAGAAGTAAATGCTTTGGAGCATCGTATAATACATCGTGATGGTTCAATAAGATGGGTAAGAAATAAAATTGTTGTAACAAAAGACGGCTACGGTAATCCTATAACTTATGACGGTCTCATAAATGACATTACCCAGTTTAAAAAGTCGGCAGCAGCGGCGGCAATAAGGGATAAACAGTTGAAGCAAGCCGATAAAATGGCTTCTCTTGGAATATTAGTCGCCGGCATTGCGCATGAGATTAATAACCCAAATAATTTTATTCTTCTCAACGTTCAGCTTCTTTTAAAAATCTGGAAGGATATTTTACCTATTCTTGATGAGTATTATAAAAACAACGGCGATTTTCTTGTTGCCGGTATGCTTTATAGTTCTTCAAAAGATAAAATGGGACAATTGCTTGACGGAATACTAAAAGGATCTGAGAGAATCAAAATTATTACAAGAAACCTCACTGAGTATGCAAGAATTGACAGCGGTAAACTTAATGAGATGGTAAATGTAAATAAGGCTGTGGAAATAGCTGTCTTGATTACGAATAATTTGATTAAGAAATCGACAAATAATTTTAAAGTTGAATACGGGAAAAATTTGCCTCTTGTAAATGGTAACATACAGCAGATTGAACAGGTAGTAATTAACTTAATTACAAATGCATGCCAGTCTTTAAAGGATAATTCCGCTGAAATAAAGGTCTCTACATACTATAACGCTGAAAGAAATAAAGTGCGGATTAAAGTTGAAGACAAAGGGGTAGGCATTCCCGAAGATGATCTTAAGCATATTATGGACCCTTTCTTTACAACTAAAAGGAATATGGGCGGAACAGGACTTGGGCTTTCTGTTTCATATAATATAGTCAAAAGCCACGGCGGCGGTCTTATTTTAAGAAGCGAACCCGGCAAAGGTACTATGGCGAGAGTATCATTTCCCGGTTTAAATGGATATGAATTAACGGAGAAATAAAAAATGAGTCAGAAAGTAGTACCGGCAAATCCAATCCTTTTTGTAGATGACGAAGAACATTTTCTGTTAAGCGCAGAACTTACTATGTTTTCCGGCGGTATGAATAATATTGAAACCTGCCCCGACAGCCAGGCAGTAATGGATTTGATGTCTAAAAAAGATTACTCACTTGTGGTCCTTGATATTAATATGCCTTATCTATCGGGTCTGGATTTACTTCCTGCAATAGTTCATAGATATCCGCAAACACCTGTAATTGTTCTTACTGCTATAAATGATGTGGAAAGCGCTGTATTCTGCATGAAAGAAGGCGCTTTTGATTATTTAGTAAAACCTGTCAGCGAGACAAGGCTTGTTTCAACCATAAGGCGCGGTTTGGAGATTACCGAAATTAAAAACGAAAATGAAATGCTTAAGCAATCGCTTTTAAAAGAAAAAATTGAACATCCCGAAGCTTTCATGGAAATAGTTACGCGCTGCAATGTAATTGAATCTATCTTTAAATATATTGAGGCAATTGCAAAAACTAATTTGCCGGTACTGATTACAGGAGAAACCGGAGTAGGGAAAGAACTATTTGCTAAAGCAATTCATATAGTGAGCCAGAGGAAAGGAGAACTTGTCTCCGTTAATGTTGCGGGCGTTGATGATAATTTCTTTTCAGATACTTTATTTGGTCACAAGAAGGGCGCATTCAGCGGTGCGGATATCGAGAGAAAGGGTCTGATTGAAAGAGCCGATAACGGTTCATTGTTTCTTGATGAAATCGGGGATTTAAGTGTGGAATCACAAGTGAAATTATTGAGGCTTCTGCAGGATGGTCATTATTATCCGTTAGGTTCGGATATTGCCAAACTATCGGATGCAAGGATAATAGTTGCCACACACCGTGATATAAAAACAATGCAGGCAAATAGTACATTCAGGCAGGATTTATATTACAGGTTAAAATCCCATCATATAATTATTCCTCCGTTAAGAGAAAGAAAAATTGACCTGCCGTATTTGGCAGATCATCTTATTACAAAAGCCTCCCGGGAATTGGGGAAGAAAAGACCTGCAGTCCCGAAAGAGCTATATACATTACTTGGTAATTATCCTTTCCCGGGCAATGTTCGTGAACTTGAAGGGATGATATTTGATGCCATAAGCGTTCATACATCCGGAATTTTATCGCTTGAATCAATAAGACAAAAAATTAACGATTATAATCAGGAGAAAAACAATAAGTTTACGGCTTCTGATAATGTGAATAATCATACCGATAAATTATTAAATTTTCAGGGTAGATTTCCATCATTGAAGGAAACTGAAGAAACGTTAATTGAGGAAGCATTAAAAAGAGCAGATGGAAATCAAACTATAGCTGCGGAATTGCTTGGAATATCGAGGCGCGCATTAAATAACCGTCTTCGCCGCGCGGTAGATAATAAACAAAATAATAAGGAAACATAATAAATCATATTCTAAAATCTCCCTCCTGCTTATTGATAAGGCTGCTAAAATTTAGGTCGACTTGCCAAGCCGGCAGGCAGATTAACCCTTTTTAAGGCTCAATATTGACTAAAATTAAAACAATTATTTTGCGGGAGCATTCCAATATTACTTATAGGCAGCCCCCCCGTCTATTCCTGCCACAATTTTTCCTTTAGCCACTATTTGTCGTAATGCTTTAAATATTTATATATCAATTACTTACAAACATTTTTTCAGAAATTCCTTCAGTTTTGTGGCACCTATTTGTATATTAATCACACTAACCAGTTCGAACCATAATCTATTATGTTAAAATAATTTACAAGCAATTCGTATTGCTGGTACAAGAATTGTTACTTGTCTTGTGAAATTCTAAAACATCATAAAGGATAAAATAATGAGATTAGGTTATTTGAAAACAGCATTTATGGTATTAATACTCTTAGCTTTTTCAATTTGTATTGATGCTCAACAAAATTATAACGGAAAACAGGGACCGGGTGTAGAAAAAGCATTGCAGATTTTCTCTACGTCGCTTAAAAGTGATATTCCGGGAATTGTAGAATCAACAATATATAATGTTGTTGTATTTAAAAAATATTATCCTGAAAAAGATTACGCAAGAATTGGAAATATATTAAATTCAGTTGCACGCGAAAATGAAGATCCGTCAATCAGGTACAAAGCATACCTCGCGGAAATGTATTTGAATTCCGCGGCTAAAGTTGATATTAAACCGGAATCGCCGGCACAAGATCACGAATACATTTTTATTCAGATTGCAGATCAATTGGAAAAGAAATTATTGGTAGCTTCAAAATAAATAGTTAATTAAACAAAACTTCCGCCTCATTGTTAGTAATTGGTTAGTTAATAACAATAAAAGACGAAACCACTAACCGTTGTTTTCTCAGGGTGAGAGAAAGCAACGGTTTTTTATTTCACAAACCGTTATGAATTTATTGTTAAACAGTGATTTTTAAAATAATATACGCCTTAAAAATTGTAAATATTTAGTAAGATAATTATATTTGACGGTGTTCTTTGCACCAGTAGCTCAATTGGATAGAGCATCTGACTACGGATCAGAAGGTTTGGAGTTCGAGTCTCCACTGGTGCACTAAAAAACCTTCTTTATGTGATAAATTCCAACTTTCCATTCTGACTATTCTGTAAGACGACCTGTATATTGGCGAATATGTAATGAACGTTTTTATGAACGTTTTTTAGCCTGCCGGAAACCATCGTTCTAAACCATTTAAGAATGAGGTTTATATGATGCTTTTCAAACGGGATGGTTACTACCATATTCAATATTTCGATGAGTGCCTTCAAAGGAACCGGAGAAAGTCGCTCAAGACTAAAAACAAGACCGATGCACTGAAACAATTAACAAATTTCAAGCAGTCCTTGATTGAGGATAAGAAACATCCCACATGTACATTATCCCAATTCAAAGATGAATATACTATATTTATCCGAGGAAACTATACTGCGAAATATCTTTCCTCAGTCGAACTTGCATTAAGGAAATTAACAGCATACATAAAAAAAGATATAGACCTATCAGAACTAACAAATGGTCTGATGGAGAAGTTCTTACTTCATGTATTCGGCTATAGCAAGTATGCCGCACACTTATATTGCCGAACTTTGAAAGCTGCCATGAATAAAGCTATCGCTTGGGGTTATATCATTAATAATCCGGTTAAGGGTATCAAGCTACCGAAAATTCCAACGAAACATCCGTCATTTGTAAATATAAATGAGTTGAGTAAGATAATTGAAAATGTAAGTGAGAAGAATATAAGGGATATGATAATAGTAGGGTTTTATACCGGCATGAGGTTATCTGAAATATCCCATCTCAAGTGGAATGCTGTAAACTTTGATTCCGGTATCATTACAGTTCAAAATGATGCAGGCTTTACTACTAAAAGTAAACATGAAAGGATAATTCCAATACATAATAAAATCAAAGTGTTATTATCAGAGAGATACCAGTGTGATGCCGGTTTATATGTCTTTTCAAAGAGGGGAATTTTATATCGTCAGGAATTTATATCTAAATCGTTTAAAAAGGCCGTACGTCAATCAGGGTTATCCAATGAATTACACTTTCATAGCCTTAGGCATTCATTCGCATCAATGTTAGTCCAGCAGGGGGTTTCACTTTATGTGGTTAAAGAGTTATTAGGGCATGCCTCGATTTCGACTACACAGATATACTCTCATTTAGTAAAGGACAATCTAATTAATGCTATAGCAGCCTTGAAATAAATATGCAATATAATCAGGCAGTGATAATAAAAATGCCACCATGGGCTCCGCACGCAGTCGCACTGGTCGCGCTCCTGCATGCTCCGCTTTCGGGATCCGGCTATTTGGTTGCATTGTTAATCGAATCCCGGTAAAGGCATTAATGCACTTATTCCAACACGGCGCAGATAATTTACTTCATTGTTGCTTAAAGGCCCGTAGAAGGCTTTAAAACGCATTCTAAGGCCACTGTGCATGTCAGGGGAGGTTAAACATTACATCGTCAGCCAGTTTACATAAAGAACATTATCGAACAAATTAATCAGTCTTAACGGAAACAACTCAATTCTATCCATGTCCGATAATGTTGCATTATATAAACTCGGCACGTTACCCGGCAGAAGAGCTATCGTGCCTTTAGCTCGCCTGTTCGGCACAGCTAAATTCACTTGTTTGGAGTAAAGTATTATCTTCAATTAATATTTTGCAATTGTTCAACAAAGAGAATAAATTTCTAACTGTTATATAATCTAATGGGGTTTAGATAGAGAAATTCCCCAGGAATCTTTACTGAATAAAAGGTTTAACAATGCCAGAAGAAAAAAAGTCTTTAATTGAATTACTCCCAAAAATAGTATCTGAAGGTAGGAAGGAAGCCGAACAGATATTAGAGAATCTTTCAAAGCCATCAATAATAACTTTGCAGACAAATGAATTTGTGCTACCGGCAAAAGATATTAGTGGTTTATGGAAAGGTAAAACACCCCGGATACCTCATCAGGAGCGTGCTACATTTCATAAGAGCCAATTGGAATTGGGAGCGCAGCCGGAAGAATCAATATTAACAGATCAATTTTCTTTAACGGAAAGCCTTGAATATTCAGGTGATTGGTTGAATAGACTTGTATATGGTGATAATCTTTTGGTTATGCAGGCATTATTGGCTGGAGATGAAAAAAGTGGTTTGCCTTCTATGCGTGGACAGATAGACTTAATTTATATCGATCCACCTTTTGATAGTAAAGCTGATTATAGAACTAAAATTATTTTACCTAATGGTGGTGTCGAACAAAAACCAACTGTAATTGAACAAGTTGCATATAGTGATACTTGGAGAGATGGCACTTCAAGTTATTTGAAAATGATTTATCTAAGATTAGTTTTAATGCGTGAATTATTAAGTAAACGAGGCAGTATTTATGTACATATAGATTGGCATGTTGGCCATTATTTGAAATTAATATTGGATGATATTTTTGGCAAAGGAAATTTTCTTAATGAAATAATATGGCACTATCGTAGATGGACTGCTGGCAATAATTCATATCAAAAAATGCATGATACTTTACTTTTATATTCAAAGACTGATGATTATTATTTTGATATTCCATATGAGCCTTATGGCGATTGGATTAATAAGGACTATCAATATAAAGATGAAGAAACGGGTAAACGGTGGAGATGGCATACAGTTAAAGGCGTACGATATAAAGTTTTTTTAGAGGATGAAAATAAAGGAGTAAAATGTAATGATGTATGGCAAATACCTTATATAGTATCAACTGCAAATGAACGAGTTGGGTATGGGACACAGAAACCTGAAAAACTTTTAGAAAGGATAATTAAAGCATCTTGTCCTGGTAATGGTATAGTAGCAGATATGTTTGCTGGATCAGGTACTACCGGTGCAGTTGCTGAAAAGCTTGGTAGAAAGTGGATAATGAGTGATCTTGGTAAACCGGCTTGTATGATAATGAGGAAAAGATTAATAGACCAAGATGCACATCCGTTTTTCTTTCATTCAATCGGAGATTATCAGAAGGAACAGTTTACTAAGAGTGAATTCAAAACTATTAGCTCACTTGCTCAGGTTGTATTGCAGCTATATGGCGCGATGCCATTTACACAAAAGGATGCACCGGCCAATGTCGGGTATATAAAACAAAGTAGAACACTTGTTTTAGTAGATTCACCGAATAAATTAACAGGGTATAATACTATTAAACGAGCACAGCAATACAGAGCATCATTTATGGGAGGTTGGCAAAAGGTAATTATTCTTGGATGGAACTTTGAAACTAATATTGGGCAGGTAATCTCAACTTTGAATGATGAAAATATCGAAGTTCTTGTAATACCGGCAGATTTGCTTGATAGATTGAAATCGAAATCGTCTTATCAGCAATTAATTAAGAGTGGGAAGATAAGATTTTCTTCTTTGCAGTATCTTACCATTAAACCTATAAAAATTGAAAAGGGGAAGGCAACAACCGAAACATTAACGATAACTCTGGATAATTATGTGCTGCTTTCACCGGATGCATTACCTCTTAGTGAAGAGGATAGAGGCAAACTGCAAAAGTATATAGCCGAAGAACCACTTGCACTTATTGAGTACTGGAGTATTGATCCGGATTATGACGGTAAAGTGTTTAGAAGCCGCTGGCAGGATTATAGAGAAAATACGGAAAATGATACCGACCCATTGAGAGTAGTAACAGAAGCTGTAATTGAGGTTGATAAAAAAGATGGAATGAGAAAAGTCTGTGTAAAGGCGGTTGATGTATTTGGTTTTGAAAGTGCAGTAGTTGAGGAGATAAAGTAATGGCTAATCCTATGAATATTGGCACTCGCGAATTACCGATAAAATTTGCACATAAAGTTTCTGAATTTGCAAATCGTGAATTCAATAATTATCAGTTCGCTGCTGCTACATCAATTACAAATGAACTTTTACGTTATTGGTTTTCAGATGCATTCTGTGAATTTAGAGAATACAATTTCCATTTGGGTCAAAAGCAAGCCATACTTAATGCAATATATCTTCACGAGGTTATGAAAGTTAACAATGTTACAGATATGTACGGAATTTGTGGAAAAGATATTCTTGATGATGAAGGGTTTTTATATGAGATACAAAAAGAAAAGTATCAGCATCCAAAATATTGTATGAAAATGGCAACCGGTACCGGTAAAACATGGGTAATGCACGCTCTTTTAATATGGCAGTATTTAAATGCCCGGAATGAAGAAACCAAAACAAGTAGATATACAAAGAATTTTTTATTAGTTGCCCCGGGTTTAATTGTATATGAAAGATTATTGGACGCGTATTTAGGTAAACAAAAAGAAAGCGGCTTCAGAGATTTTATCACTTCTGATTTGAAAGTGTTTGAAAAGCTCTTTATCCCGGATGGTTTTAGAGATGAAGTTTTCGGGTTTATTCAAAGTTCAATTTGTCAAAAGGAGGAGATAGGTAAGAAAGTTACGGCGGGTGAAGGAATGATTGCAATAACTAATTGGCATTTATTAGCAGAAACAGAAGAAGATGTTGAAGAAGAATCCGGCCCACTAGAAAATGTTCCTCAGAATATAAAAGAGTTACTTCCAATTTCACCCGGGACTAGCGCCGGGCATAGTTTAGAATCACTGGATAATAATTATCTCGCAGGCGCTGAATTAGAGTATTTGGCTGCTTTGGGTGATTTGGCAGTATTTAATGACGAAGCACATCATATACATGAGAATAAGATATATGGAGATATTAGCGAAGTTGAGTGGCAGAAAAGCCTCAACTATATATCGCAATCTAAAGGGACTAAATTTATTC
>Ga0181520_10007225_pt1 | contig 16480 bp, 10 predicted proteins | sample PEATcosm2014_Bin_29_FD_132451 | JGI IMG/M metagenome (GOLD analysis project Ga0181520, IMG submission 132451) | Peatland microbial communities from MTU Mesocosm Facility, Houghton, MI, USA - PEATcosm2014_Bin02_30_metaG | ecosystem: Environmental > Terrestrial > Soil > Wetlands > Peat | place... | reverse complement strand
CCGCCCACTGCGACATTCACAAAGACAAACACACCGGTGGCGCCGAGCGCGACATTTACCTCTACGCTCATTCCGGCAACCTGGACATTTACTTCAACCACGGTTGTTTTCACGCCGACATTTACGGCGACAGCGAGCGCGACAAAAACAAATACGCAGGTGGCGCCAAGCGCGACATTTACCGCGACTGTTTTGAACCCGACGGCAACAATGACAGGCACGGCGGCAATAATACCGACTGCGACGGCTGCAACAGCCGCGCCGACTGATACAAGGACCGCGGGCGCGACCCCGACACAGACGCAGGTAATACCCAGCGCCACATTTACGGCAACCGCGACGTTCACGCTTACACAGGCCGCTCCGACTGCCACTTATACACCGACGCAGATTCCGGCAACCGCAACAACAGCTCCGACCGCTCCGGCAGCCACTTATACACCGACGCAGATTCCGACACCGCCTACAACCGCGCCGACGGCTACGGCTGTAGATACACCTGTTTTTACATCCACACCGACGCAGCAGCCGCCGACCGCGACGGCTACAATTGCGCTTACGCAGACGACGGGCCCGATTGTTTATCCCAACCCTTCTTCCGACGGCCATATTAAAATAAGGTTTAACGCGGCAAACCCCGCGGACGATCTGAAGATAGCCATATACACAAAGGCATTCAGGCTGGTAAGATACATTGATATTCCGGCGGTTTACAAAGAGGGAATAAATGAAGTGGACCTCGGCGTCCAATATATGATGGACTTCTCAAAAGGGAGTTATATATTCAAGCTTATGCTTAAGGACAACAGCGGCCAGACTGAAACCTCGAAAATCGGAACCTTTATAATAATGTAAATTTTTTTTACTGTTCCCTGCCGCATCTCATACATATAAAGCTTTCTTTAATGCCGGGGCCGGTTTTAACCTCAATTTTTCCGCCGCATCCGCAAACGAGCCTCCTGGGCCCCCTGCGTTTTTCAGCGGCAACTTTTATCTTTTTCTTGCGCCTGTCAGCGTTCCTTTTATCATCCATTTAAATACCTCCGCTTTTTTTCAATTTATCATAAAACAATTTTTAATTCAATGTTTTCCGCACATAAATTGGCACGTAAAACCATTTTTTTCAGCCTTTTCCATTTATGTATATACGAAAAAACGCCGATAACTAATTGACCTTAAGTTCGTTACGAAAGGAACGAAATATCAAATAAAAGCCTTTTAGATAAAGCGTTTTTGCAGGAAATCCAAATCATTACAATATATTTACAAAAGCGCTTGACTATATCTTTCGTAAGTGATATATTAACAGAAGAATCAAGTATATATTTTGCGGAGGGTTTTACCCGTGCGCAAATTGAGTTTAAAGTTTGAAAAAGCCTATAAAACAACAGAATTTTCAATTATTCCACTTTTACTGACCGCTATTTTTATTTTTTTGCCTTTGCGGATTTTTGCATCCTCTTTCGGCACCAACGCCGCTGATTTTCTTACAATTAATCCTGAAGCCGGCCCGGCCGGGATGGGGGAATCATATATCGCCATAGCCGAGGGCACAAATGCACTTCAATACAATCCCGGCGGACTTGCAATTATGGACAGGGGTGAAGCGACCGCTACCAGCATACTCTGGTTTGATAATATTAACATGATACACGTAGCGGCCGGCTATCCTTTCGCGGATGGTTTCGGAATGGCGGCATCAGTTCTCTGGATTAATTACGGGAGCTTTGATTCGACAGGCGGCGTCGCGCCCTCTGTTACGATGCAAAACGGCCTTATAAATATCGGCGCGGGAAAAAGTTTCGGGGAAAATATAAATGTCGGGGTCGGCATCCGGGGATTTTATGAAAGCTTTTCCGCGGGGACAATAAATTCATCGTCGCTGGGACTCTCCGCCGACGCCGGCGCTGTATTCCTGCTCGGCTCACGGAACCTGACGCTCGGCCTTGTTGCCAGCAATATGGGGGTCTTATCCGGAACGACGGACCCGCTTCCTATGGAAGTGGGGGCAGGGCTGGGCTGGAAGCTCTTCAACGGTTCTTTTAATTATATGAATGTGGACCTTGACGTGCGCAAGACAGTCAATACGGACAATTATTTTGTGGGGCTCGGTTTTGAGGGGTATATTTTTAAAACGCTGGCCTTAAGGTTCGGCGTGCATTATAACAACGCCCTTGAAAACACATCACTGAGCTTATCCGACATACAGGATCTGATAATATTTTCGGCGGGCCTCGGGCTTAATATCAGCGATTCCCTTGACCTTGATTATTCATTCACCCCGATGGGCGATCTTGGAGAGGTCCAGAGGCTCACACTGAAGGTAAAGTTCGGGGATTCCTGGTATGAGACAAAGATGGCCGAATCGAACGCCAAAATCGAGCCCAGGGCCATTGAGGCCCCGGATGTCAGCGTGGCTGACGGCGAGATAAAGGGTGTTTCGTTCAAGCCGAATGTCCCGCAGGAAAATGTCAAGGAATGGTCGCTGGCAATCAAAACTTCCGACGGAAAAATAGTAAAAACGTTTTCGGGCGTCGGCGAGGTTCCAAAGACATTGAGCTGGGACGGCACGGACGCGAACGGAAAAATTTCAAAATCCGACGTCAATTATATGTTCGACTTCAAGGCAAAAAACACCGAGGGCCAGATAATAAAAACGATAGGCCAGATTGTACAGCCGAAAAAGGCGGAACCAACCCCGGTTGCGACCCCGGAGGAAAAAAGGTTCATACCTTTAAAGGGCGAGGAGATGCTGGTGGCGCCCGTAACCCTGCTTGTCTCGGCTAATTCCGAAGAACGCAAAAGCGTGCCGTTCGTCATGGTCAATAAAAAAATAAAGGATGTAAAAGACTGGGAGTTCGCGGTATATGATTCTAAAAAGACTTTGCTGAAAAAATTTACAGGCAGCGGGATGATACCGTCATACCTGGTATGGGACGGCAGGGATTCTTTTGACAATTACGTCCAGGACCTGAAGTCATGCCAGTATGTACTTACTGTAAACGGCACTGACGGCAGGAAGGCGGAAATAAGGGACAGGCAGGTAATGAAGGACCCGTTCGTCATAGCTACAAAAACAAAGAAGATAAAAATGGGCAGGATGATATTTTTTGACAAGAACGCCTCTGACGTTAAAGCGGACATGCTGCCAAGGCTCGACGAACTGGCCGCGGAAATAGCCCCGTACAAGTCTGTTCAGATATATATTCAGGGACACTCTTCCGCCGAGGGCGACGCGGATTACAACCTCAGGATATCACAGGAGAGGGCAAAGAGCGTCCTGCGCTATCTTGTTGAAAAATATAAAATCTCGCCGCTGTCCATTACAACTGTCGGTTATGGCGCCGCGGTGCCGCTCGAAGATGAGGGCTCCGACCAGGGAAAGTCAAAAAACAGGCGCGTGGAAATAATTCTTATCGGTGAAAAAGAATGAAAATTACAAGGTTTTTGGCGCTGTTTGTTGTCCTGGCGGCCGCGTTGTTTTTTTTGTCCTGCGGCAGCAGGGCGCCACAGCAGGCGCAGAGCCCGGAATCCGTCTTTAACTCTGCCACGGAGGCAATGGTAAAAGGCGACGACCCCGGCGCTATAACGCTTTACTACAGGCTAGTGAACGACTACCCGGATTTCAAGATGTACAGGGCCGACATCCTTTTCAGGCTCGGAGAACTGCTTTATAAAACGGAACGTTATGATGAGGCGGAAAAGACCTTTGTAATTTTCGCCGAGAAATTCGGCGGAGATGAAAGGCTGAAGGCAGTCTATGAAAAGCTGATAAATATTTATGTGCAGGAATTCCATGATGACGCGCGGGCGCAGAAGATCAGGGACCTTTACGCGCAAAAATTCGGCGGGACGCCAACGCTACAGGCGATAGACAAGACCATTAAGGTGCTGCAATCCGGCGACGCGGACGCTGACAATATACTTTCCATGGACGCCTCAAATGTGGCCCTGGTCAAATGGGAAAAAACACAGGCTGCGGATAAGGATCTTTTTCCGGTATTTAATTATATAAATGATGATTCAAAATCCCCCGACGGCAGGTTTTCCGTTGTTAAAAAGAAAGTAAAGGGGCGCAGCTGCCTTTTCACCGGTCCATCCGGGGGAAAGCCGGAAAAAATACCGGGCAGCGAGGACGGCGCCGCCCCGCAGTGGTCATGGGACAGCCGTTTTATCGCGTTTACAACCAGGAGATGGGCTGGCGCTGAAAGGCACATAAAAATATATGATTCGGCCTCGGGCAGGACCGCCGAGATATTCAGGGCAAAGGGAATCGACCCCATGCTGCTGATTTCGCCGGATAAAGAATCCTCAAAGATAATTTTTTCCTACAATAGCAGGCTCTGGATAATAAACAGGAACGGAAACAGCCTTTCACTGCTTGACAAGGCGCTTGCCGCCGGAGGGCTCTCAATGACGGCCTGGTCCAAGGAAGGCAACGCGATAATATTTTCCAAAAACGGCGCTGATAATGTTTTTTATCTCTGCCAGCTCGGGCGCAGGGAAATAGAAACAATTAATTAATCCATACAATCAGGGCTCAAATATTATACCGGAGGTTTTTTACATGAAATCTTTAAGGCGCGTTATGATTTTTTTGCCGGCTTTTTTGATGTTATCCTTCTTTATATCGGCTTCGGCCATTGATGATTTTAAGCTCGCGGTCTCAAAGGACGGGAGCAATGTGACCGCGCGATATAACCTGGGGCTGGCGTATTATCAGGACCAGCAGTATGACAACGCGGTGGAGGCCCTCAAGGCCGCCATTGAAACTAACCGCGACGACAAAGCCTCACATTCAAAAGTGGATTTTCAGTGCGCCCAGATGCTAGGTATAATATTTTTTAATTTTAAGAATAATACCGACGAGGCCATTAATTACTTTAAAAAAGCCGGGGAACTGAACCCTTCGGACGGCAATAATCTTTATTACCTGGGGCTGGCTTACAAAAAATCGGGAAATCCGGACGAGGCCATGAAGTGTTTTTTAAGCGCGCTCACGGCCGGGGCCGATGACACCGCGGACATTAATTTCAGGCTCGGACAGATATATTATGAGAAAAAGGAATTTGTAAAGGCCATTGATTACTTTGAAAAAGTTACCGCCAAAAAGCCCGACATGTCCGAGGCCAGGGAATATCTGGGCGATATTTACGACAAACGCGGCGCCGCCGACAAGGCCGTAGACAACTACCAGCATGTAATCAAAACGAACCCGAATAACCTGCACGCCCAGTACCAGCTGGGGCTGAATTATTTCAAGGAAAAAGAGTATGATAAAATGATAGCCTGCTATAAAAAGGCGATAAGCATCGACCCCGATTTCGCGGACGCGCATTATAATCTCGGCATGGCCTATTTTTACAGGAATATGTACGATGAGGCCGTGGAAGAATTTCAGACGGCCATAAAACTCAATCCCAACGATGCCGCCTCATATTCACTGCTGGCCCAGACCAAAACGACGGCTTATGAATATTACAAATCAAAGGGTTCGACATCGCTGACGGAGGATGATTTTCTTTCGGCAAGGGACTCTTTCACCAGGGCGCTGCAGGTAAAACCGGGAGACGCGGAAACGCAGAAATTTCTCGACAGCACGAACGCCTCCATCCAGAAGGCCGTGCCGGAAAAACTTCAGGCCGGCTCGAAAAATTTTGACGCGAAGAATTACGGCGAGGCGTACAATGACTGGGATTTTGTTTTGAAAGCGGACCCGGAAAATAAGGACGCGAAAGACGGCATGGCAAAGCTTGAAAATAACCTCAATGAGCTTGTTGCCGCCAGGCAGTTAAAGGCAAAGGGATTTGAAAGCAGGGGAGAACTGGCCGAGGCCATTAACGAGTATTCGGAAATCGCCAGGATAGCCCCGAAATCTAAACAAAAAGAGATATCCGACAGAATCGGGTCGCTGATGTCAAAGATAAGCTCCAGCGTTAACAGGATACTTTCGGAAGCAGATTCGCTTTACTCCAAAAAATCATACAGAAAGGCCCTGAACAAATACAACGAGGCCCTGAAGTTTGACAAAAATAACAGCAAGGCTTTAAACGGGATAACCAGGGTGAATTCTTCCATGGCGGCGGACGAGGATAAATACATGGAATACGCGAAGCAGAATAAGGGTGCAAACCAGGGCAAATCGCTGGCCTATTATAAAAAGGTACTTGAGATAAACCCAAATAATGACGAGGCCAACAAACAGATTGTCGCCATGACCGGCACCGAATCGGCGGCGGCGGTGGACGCGCAAAAGCTCAAATCGCTTTATTATGAGGGGGTCGACAAATACGTGAACGGCGATATTGACGCGGCCATCAAAATATGGCAGAAGGTGCTCTCCATGGACCCAAACCATGTTGAAGCCAGGAAAAACATAGCCCGGGCGAGGGAAAAAATACAGGCAATAAAGAGCCTGAGCAGGTGAAGAATTGAAAATTACCATTTATGAAGTGGCAAAAAAGGCCGGCGTATCAATTTCCACGGCGTCAAAGGCTTTAAACGACAGGAAGGATGTCGGCACGGGCACCAAGGAGCGCATAAGGGAAATAGCAAGGGAGATGAATTACGAACCCTCGCATTTCGCCCGCGCGCTTGCCATGAGAAAGACCGGCAACATCGGGGTTATAACCGTCCGATATTTTCACGCCCCGATGCTCACAAACCCTTTTTATTCCAGGATAATAGAGGGTATAGAAGAAAGGCTCATAAATGAGGACCTGAACCTTGTGACAAATGTCCTGCGCGGAGAGCAGGTGGCGGCCAATGAAATGCCGAAAATGGTAAAGGAAAAATCTGTTGACGGAGTTATCCTTCTAGGCCACATGCCGGCGGATTTTGTAAGAATGCTGATTGAAAAATCCCCCCCGGCGGTTATGGTCGATAATTATGTGAAGGATGCCGGAATAACAAATATAATGATGGATAATCTTGAAGGCGCTTACAGCGCGGTCAGCCACCTTATCAGGACCGGCCACAGGAGGATAGCTTATATTTCCGGGGCGTCGGGAAGGTACAGCTTCAGGCAGAGGGCCGAAGGATATAAAAAAGCCCTCCTGGAAAACTCCGTTCCGGTTGACAATGATATTATTGTATTTAATGAGACCGAAGCGCCTGGAACGGACTGGATGAAAAAAATACTTTCAGCCGGGAAAAAGATTGACGCCATTTTTGCCTGCAACGATGTCAACGCCATTATGGCCATTAATATGCTCAAGGAAAACTCGATCAGGGTGCCCGAGGATGTGAGCGTAATAGGCTTTGATAATATTGAATTAAGCGGCCATTTTATTCCTTCAATATCAACGCTGGACATCAACAAGGAAGCCATGGGCATGAAAGCGGCGGAGATACTTGTGGATATTATCAACACCAAGAAGAACAGGGTGGAAAACATTGTTTTTCCCACGTCGCTTATATTAAGAAATTCCGTCCAGAACAGGGCCTGAAGGCCCCGCAGCCCAGGCTTATATCAATCCCGCCGTTTATCTAAAATAATTTTGGCATTTTTATCATTTTTGGTCTATAATTAATGGCAATTAAAATTATCAGGAGAGATAAATTGGACAAAAAAAACCATTTTACCCTTAAGAATCTGACTCTGGGGTCAATGCTGGGGTATGCTTTTTTCGCGCCTGTTTCAATAACGATTTCGGAGATTTTCTTTATTATAACCATGTTGCTTTTTGTAATAAGGGCGGTTAAACGCGAGATAAACATAAGGGATTTTTTCTCTACGCCGCTGTCGCTCCCCATCGCGGTATTTGTCCTTATCCATCTTGTCAATGCCGTATTCGGCGTGGATATGAAGTCGGGCCTTATTGATTTCAGAAAAGCCTATCTTATACTGGCTTTTTTTACAGCCGCTAATGTTTACACCGAGGTCTACCCGCTCAGGATGGGGGCGGGGTTCTTCGCCGGCGGAGCGGCATTTGTGGGGGCGTGGTGCGTTTTTAATACAATAACGCACAAATATGTGAACCATGAGGCTTTTTTCAGGGCCGTTTCGTTTTCGGGAAATCATATGCACGCGGGCGGAATGCTCATGATGGGGCTCGTCACCGCGGCCGGAATCGTGGCCTACAGGCTCAAAAATGAGAACGGCGACCACACCCCTAAATTCCTGTACATAACCGCGATGTTTTTAATCGCGCTCGGCCTGCTCGGGACATCCACCCGCAGCTCATGGATAGGCGCGGCGGCCGGAGTGTTCATGCTTTCCTTCATGGTTGATAAAAAATTTTTCGCGGTCCTTCTGATATCCGCCGCCATTGTGGCCGGAATCTCGTGGAACTCCTCTTTCATGGAAAGATTCAGGGATTCTTTTAACCTGGAAAAAGGCAACTCACAGAGCGAAAGGCTGCTCATGTGGGACAGCGGCTTAAAAATGATCCATGACAGGCCGTTAATAGGCGTGGGAACCGGAAATGTGGACAAAGTGTATCCGAAATATATAAGCCCTTCAGCCATAGAGCCGAATGCGGGCCACCTTCATAATAATTTTATCCAGATAGCCGTGATCGACGGGCTGCCGGGCCTGGCGGCTTTTTTATGGATATTCGCGGCTTTCTGGACTGAAATGTACAGGGGGATAAAAGCGGCACAAAATCCTGTCTTTAAATACGTGCTCATGGCGGCCCTGTGTGTTAACGCGGCCTTTTTTATAAACGGATTTTTTGAGTATAATTTCTTTTCGTCCCAGGTGGCGCTGATATTCTGGTACCTCATGGGTGTGGCATTTGCCGCGCTGAGGCTTGAAAAAAAAGCAATTACACAGACCAAATAGCATATCAATATATTGCTGGATTAGGAGAACCCATGAAAGTTGACTTAAAAAAGGTTAAAAAAGCCCTGATCATCCGCCACAAGGCGATAGGCGACATTATACTTGTGACGGCCTTTATCAGGGCGCTTAAAAAGGCCCTGCCGGAGGCGGAAATCGACATGGTGGTGGAGCCCATGGGCATAGAAGTATTACGGGGCAACCCCTATCTTACGCGCATGGTTATTTACGAAAAAAACAGGTTGAAAAAGGCGCCGTTAGGTGTGAAAATAAGGGATACAGTTGCGTTTTATGCCGGACTGGCGGAGCGAAAATATGACATTGTTTTCGACCTCTGGGGGAACCTGCGCACCGCTTTAATGAGCTTTTTGACCGGCGCAAGATGGAGGATCGGCTTTAATTTCAGGGGCAGAAAGTACTTTTACAATGTGGTTGTCAGGCCGGATCAGCCGCCAAAATACAATGCCTTTTACCATATGGACCTTTTAAAGGCAATAGGCATACCGGACGACGGCGGTAAAACCGATTTTTACCTTGAAGATGCCGACATTAAATACGCGGACAACTTTTATTCATCGATAAACGTCAAATCTAGGGATACTCTTTTTGGCCTTAACGGGGCCGGAACATGGATAACGAAGCGCTGGCCGGAATACAAGTTCGCTCAGCTTGCTGACATTATAATACGTTCTTTTAAAGATAAAAAGATAATCATCGTATGGGGGCCGGGGGAGAAGCCCATGGCGGAAAAAATATTATCCCTTATAAAAGAGGATAAAAAGGATGTTTTCCTGGCGCCGCAGACGACATTAAAGCAGCTGGGGGCCGTGCTGCAAAGGCTCGACGCTTTTGTCTCGAACGACGGGGCGCCGAACCACCTGGCGACGGCCCTTGATGTGCCGAGTGTGACCGTGTTCGGCCCCACCAATTACAGGTCGTGGGTGCCATCAGGAAACAGCCGGCACCTGGAAGTGCATTCAACAATGGCCTGCGCGCCGTGCGACAGGATGCAGTGCCCGACGGCGATTGAATGCATGAACGGCATAGACCCGGAGGAAGTTTTTTCAAGGATGAAGGCGCTGCCCGGGATTTTTTAGCAGGCTTTTTTAAAGAGGCCCTTTGCGGCTTAATTTATGGAGGCGCGTGGCATGGCTGATATTGATATAGACAAGATGCTTGAGAAACATGAAAAAAAGGAAAAGGACGCCAAGGCAAAAAAGCGGATTTACACCGCGGTAATAGCGGGCGGCTCTGCCGCGGCGGCGGCGCTCATTGCAATAATTATAATACTGCTTTTAAAGGGGGAGACGGCATCGGCTTATTTTCCCCTGGACCCCGGGAAAAAGCTTGTTTATAACATAAAGGGAAAGAACCCGCAGGAATGGCAGATACAGGGCAAAACAGAAAATGTTTACGGATACGAATGCAGCGTTATGGATAAAATGGACAAGGGAACATACCTTACAGTACGGGAATATTACGCAGAAGATGAAAAAAAGGGCATCGCGAAACTGGCTTATTCAGAGAACGGCGGGCCGCTGGTTAAGGATGTTTTTGTAATCATGCCGTACACCGTGAAAACCGGCATGAGCTTCAGGGCCGCCATGTATATGGGCGAGGTTGTGACAGGCGAGATTGTTTCAAAGGAAAAAATGTCCACTCCGGCGGGAGAGCTTGAGACCTATAAGGTCACGTACAAATCGCCCCATATGGACAGGGCGGTGTGGTACGCTAAAGGCGTCGGGATAGTAAAGATGACAGACAATTTAACAGCCGAAGAAACGGGGCTGATAAGTGCCGGTGAATAATGAGAAAATGGTCCGGGGTTTATAACAGGAACTTTATACTTTATATTTTCGCGGCCGCGCTCCTGGCCAATACCGTTGCCTTTGCCGTGACGGCGGGCAGCGCAAAAAGGCACATGCAAAATACCGCCGCCGCGTCGGCCGCTGATTCAGCGGATTTGACCGCGGCGCAGACGCTTGTTTCATACGCGCGGTATTACGGCGAGGTTCTGCGTTACTTAAGGGAATTAAAGGATGACAACCTTAAAAGGTCGTCATTCCCGGTATATAAAAGGCCGGATTATGAAAGTATAATTTCCGCGATAACCGATGAAAGCCAGAAAAAAGATCTCTTAAAAGCCGCCGCGCGCGTTGTGACGCCCGACTGGGATAATATTACGGTCAAAAGCCTTACGGCGGTTATCATGCCCAACAAGGACCTTGTTGTGAAAGCCGAGGCTTATGCCGCGAAGCTCTCGGCGCCCGCGCCGGCGTCAACAGCCGACCTTAAAAGGGTGACTTCATATTTCAGGTGGCTTTTCGCCATATCAATGGCATTTACAATAATATTATGCGCGTGGGCCTTCTTTTTCTTTTCCGGAATAAATGACAGGATAAGGAAATATTTTGACTCGAATATGGAAACGGAAGGCAGCGCTGATTTTCTTGAAATATTCGGAGTTTTGCCCCAGGCAAACGCGCATAATCAGTCTGTCAGGCTCTCAAAGGCGGGCATACAGGATTTAAAACGGGAGTTTGACCTTATACAGGCGGCATTTTCAGAAATAAGAAGTTCGTTTACCGACATAACGGCAACAGCGGATTTTATTTCCACGTCGGCGCAGGAACTCGCGAAAAAAGTATCCGGCTATACCGAGAATATAAAGTCAACACGTACGATAACCGGAAGGATAGCCGAAGACATAGGGAAAATCAGGGAAGAGACCGGCCACGGCGTGGACTTCAGCAGAAAGATGGACACCACGGCCAAAGCCGGAGAGAAGGCAATTAATAACGTGATAGAAGAAATACACTCCACAAATTCCATTATGAAGGACCTTAAAGAGACCGTTGACCGGCTCGGCTCGAGGACAACGGAAATAAGCAAGGTGACAACCCTTATAAAGGATATAGCGGAGCAGACAAACCTCCTTGCTTTGAACGCTTCCATTGAAGCGGCGCGCGCCGGAGACGCGGGCAGGGGCTTCGCGGTTGTTGCCGAAGAAATAAGGCAGCTTGCGGAATCCACGGCGGCGGCTTCCAAGAAAATAGCCGAGGAGATAAAGGATATAAACAGGTCGACTGACACAACTGTGCAAAAGATTTCATCGGCGGCCTCCACTATCTCCAGGGGGGTTCTTGTCGCCAACGAAGCGGCCGAGGCTTTTGTCGGCATCAAACAGCATATAGAAGAGACCATGAGGCTGTCAACAGGGATAGATTCTCTTACCGGAAACGAGGTCAATAACGTCCATGAAATAGTCGGAATCATAGCCGAGGTGGAACGTGTTATAAATGACATGGCGGCAAATATTGAGAACATTTCCGCATCGATCGAAGAGGAGACCGCGGGCATTGAGAATCTGGACGCGACCATGCAGGAGCTGTACGCCAAGACTGAAGGAATGAAGTCTGTTATTAATAGGCTCAACATCTGATTATGAAAAACACACGCGCCGCAATCTTAAAAGCAGCCCTTATTCCGGCGCTCTTTTTATTCCCGCCTGTTTTAATATCCGCGGCGACGGACGCCGCTGCTCTGACAGCCACGGCCGCAGCGGTACCGGCTCCTTCGGCGGGAACAACAACGGCAATGGCAACACCGCCGAAAAGCCCGGACCTGCTTCAGGTAAACGCGGACGGCATGAAGATAAATATCGTATGGGGAAGCTTTGAAAATGACAAAATAACATTCAACATATACCGTTCAACATCGGAGAAGGACGGGTTTGTTAAAATAAACAAGGCGCCCCTCACGGACAACCAGTTTTCTGACGAAAAAGGCGCGGCCCTGTTTCCGCTTAAAAGCAATGTGACATATTTTTACAAGGTAACCGCCCTTGACGGCGGCGCGGAGTCTCCGGATTCAAATATTTTATCTGCCACGCCCGCCGGGGCGCTTTCCCCGCCGGAAGATATACGCGCCATTCCCGGCCTAAATCATATAACTTTAAAATGGACCGAACCCGGGTCCGCCGGGCTTTTCGGCGTCACCGGATATAATATTTTCAGGTCCACCGTAGATTCACTTTTTGTTCAGTTAAACGGCACAACTTATACGGCTGTGGAATACGATGATAAGGGGCTCACCAACGGGGCCAGATATACTTATATGCTGCAGACAATAGACAACGCGGGAAACACATCGGCAATATCCTCGCCTTTAACTTCTGTGCCCTTTGAACCGGTGGGCGCCCCGAAAAATGTCACATCTCTTGTCGTATCGTCGGAGTCGATAAAATTATCATGGGACATGTCAAAGGCGGGGGGGACCTTTGAAATTTCCGGATATAATATTTACAGGTCGACGCAGGCCGGAGTTTTCGCGGATACGCCAATTAACAACAGGCTCTGGAAAGGGCTCAAAAGCGACGACGGCAAGACAATATTTTTTAACGACAACATGATATGGTCATATTCAAAGCCCATGCCGGGTGTGGGATATTATTATAAGATTGAACCGGTCGATGTAATGGGCAATACCGGAGCGTCAAGCGATGTATTGCAGGGGATGATACCGCTTGTCGACGTGAGCAAATCAGGCATACTTACGGCTGATATTTCCGAATACGGCCTGCCTCCGGAATCGCGGCTGTCGCTCTCGGGCAAAAAATCCCTCCAGATGAGCTATGAGCACATCTGGTGGAGGAACACGACGAACCAGCCTGATAATTTTGACATCCAGCAGAAGCTCAGGCTGAAACTGACCGGCAATATCGGAAGAAAAATAAACGTGGACGTTAATTACGACGAGACCATCCTTACCGACGAATATACCAAAATATCAATATCATATACAGGCGACAAGGATGAGTCGCTGCAGGAGGTTGCCTTCGGAGATATGGACCTGCAGGTGCCTTCGACAAAATACCTCAGCTATTCGCCGCAGAAATTATTCGGCATCAAGGGCAAGATAAATATCGGCGATAAGCTCGACCTGACGCTGATAGCGGCCCAGTCAAAGGGTGTAACGGCAATCCAGACATTCTCGGGCAACTTAAGAAAAAAGACCACAAACGGAAGGGACGGGGTTGATATTTATGACACTTCGTTTATTGCCAATCAATATTACTACATAACAAAGGACCCGAAGGTGGTTATAAAACCCGGTTCTGTAATCATATACCGAGACGACGCAATCGCCACGGATAATATTACTTCGATTGCCTCCACGCCGACCGGAACCTATCATTTTGACCTGCTTTACTCGGGCGTTGATTATGTGGTCGATTACAGCACCAATATAGTCAAGTTTTCCTCGCCGATGCAGTACAATTATATAATAGCCGCGGGTTATTATGACCAGACCAACAACAGGTATGTCGGGCTGGTAAACGGCCTGGGCCAGGGGAATTTTGATTTTAACGAGGCCCATCTGGTTTCTGATACTAATGGAATAACACAGCCTGGCGAAACATTGCTGCAGAACGGCAACAAGAGCGACCTTTCACACAAGGTTCTTAATTACTACAGCATGCAGGGGACGCAGATATATAACCCGCAGGACTCTATTGATAAATCAGGATTTAAAATTGTTGTAGAGAAAGCGGACGGCACAACTTCCTATTTTATTCCGCAACCGACGGATCCTGTTAATCCTTATACAAAATGGTATACGATTGACACCAACTTCGGCATATTGAAATTTTCCTCGTTTTTTCCCTTTACCCAGTCCATGTATCAAGCCGGCGCACCGGCCCCTGATTCGACAACGGCCGCGAACATCTCAACTGAAGACGGACAGGAAAATGATGCGTACAACCTTAATAATCCGATTACGAATTTCAAGATCCACCTGGAATATAATTATTATGTCTCATCCTATAAACTTGACAATTCGCCGGTAGTTTACGGAAGCGAAAGGATTGAAAAGGACGGCGTTGCACTCAAAAGGGACAAGGATTACAACATAATATATGAGACGGGCGATATAAATTTTGTGGACAAGAACTCAATACTTCCGACAACGGTGATAAAAGTTGTCTATGAGTACATGCCGTTTGTCGCGTCAACTCAGTCAAACCTTTTTGGCGGCATCCTTAATTACAACATGTCGGACAATGTTAAACTGAATTCAACGCTGTTATACAAAAATTCCAGCGCCGGAACCACTGTGCCCGACGCGCGTTCCACCGAAACCTCGCTGACAACGCCGTTTTCATCGCTGATTCTTGATAATAATGTAAATGTGGCCCTTACCAGGGAAAATATAAACGGCATCATAAGCGCCCTGCCGATGGTGGACAAGTCTAATTTACCCGTTGATTTCAAGTTTACAGGGGAGATGGCTTATTCCAGTTTTAACCCGAACACCTTCCAGCAGACCCTCCAGAGCGGCGGCACCGAAAACGGCGTCGCGATGATTGACTCGATGGAGTCCGCGGATTTAAGCAATGCCTGCGACATGACCCTGACAAAATGGTTCCCCGCGGCCCTGCCGCAGTTTCCGATAGGACTGCAGCCGGAAGACAGGGCGTTTATGAGCCATGACAATGTCCAGGAGCAGGGACACACGCCCGTTGACCCGAATAACCCGACATCGGCGGTAAACCAGGTTACGATGCTGAGGTTTCAGTACAGCAATCTCACGAATACCAGGTGGGATTCTTTCAGGTATATTTACAGCCAGGCGGGTGACAACCTGAACCTTTACAGCGCCATTGAAATGTGGGTTTATGTTGACACAAACCAGCCTGTTAAAATGAGCGTGGATATGGGCGTGGTCAGCGAATCCTCCAACGGGGACCTGAATTTCCAGTATAATGAAAAGTACGGGGCGCTTCACGACAGTGAAGATTACGTTGATACGGCCACAAATGTCGTGCCAAACGGCATCTTTACAACGGATAAGGACAGGGGCATCAGCCCGGGTATATACACAGGCCTGCCGGGTTCCACTCCGGCATACTGGGGGGCGAATAACGCGGTACTGGATACTGAAGACATGAACAACAACGGTATAATGGACGGGACCGCCGATGAGGCATACTACCAGTTCGCTTCGGAAGGAGGAGGCGTCAATCACCCCGAGTTTTATCTAACCGGAAACGGGACCTGGACTTCAATCAAGATACCGCTGAAGGATATTACCAGGGCCGTAGGCAGTGTAATAGGAGACCCCAACGATCCGAATTTTATGTCGATGATAAAGCATGTCAGGCTGAATTTTATAGGCACAAGCTCCACGCCGGCATCCGGGACAATAAAAATTGAATCCATCAAATTCACCGGCAACTCGTGGCGCGTCCAGGCGCTGAGCGGCGTGACAGACGCGGCAGGCAACACTATTATCGCAGATACGACGAAATTAAACGCTGAGACTGTCAACCAGACCACGGATCCTAATTATGTATATAACTCAAATTATTTTGCCTATTCTACGACGTCGGATTTGCAGTATGAAACTTCGCTGAAACTGACAAACAATATGACCAATTACGACCTTACTCCTGATGGCCGGCCGCTGTATTACGTGAATAAAATATTGAACAGCAAGACATCGGGATACGACTATCACGCCTATAAATACATTAAATTTGACGTTTATATACCGCACAAAGCGGCTCCTCAAAACGGCCGGGTGATATTTCTGAGAATAGGTTCAAATACCGATTATACGACCAATTATTTCCAGTTCAACGAACAGTACTCAAATATAGCGGAAGGCAAATGGATAACACTCATTTTTGCCCTG
>Ga0181520_10007224_pt1 | contig 16481 bp, 13 predicted proteins | sample PEATcosm2014_Bin_29_FD_132451 | JGI IMG/M metagenome (GOLD analysis project Ga0181520, IMG submission 132451) | Peatland microbial communities from MTU Mesocosm Facility, Houghton, MI, USA - PEATcosm2014_Bin02_30_metaG | ecosystem: Environmental > Terrestrial > Soil > Wetlands > Peat | place... | reverse complement strand
CGGACTGGCGAAGAGCACGGTGGAGACCTCGACGAGGGCCGGCGAGAATATCCAGAAGATAGTGCCCGACATCAAGAAGACGGCGGAGCTCGTCCAGGAAATATCCGCCTCGTCGAGGGAACAGAGCGTCAGCGCCGATCAGATAAACAAGGCCATGATGCAACTGGATAACGTGATCCAGCAGAATGCCTCGGCGAGCGAGGAACTCGCTTCGATGGCGGAAGAATTGTCGGGACAGTCCGCCAACCTTTCCGAAACCATGTCCTTCTTCAAGCTGGGCGGCCAGGAGGCCGGAGCCCCCGAGCCTGTTGCCGCCGAGCCTAGGCGCCCGGAGATAGCCCACGTCCGACAAAGCCCCGCGCGCGGCGCGGCCATGAAGGCCAAGCCCGCGAGGTTGGCGGCGAGGACGGGGATAAGGCCCGCCGGCGAAGATTTGGACGCGGGATTCGAAGAATTCTGAGCGGAGTTAGGACAGTCTTTCATGATCGGAGCGGTGCATATAATGACGCAGCCCGAGTCCGGTCTACGCGGTCATTTCTTTCGCGTCCGACGGGAAGAGCTCCTCGATCGACAGCATTCTGACGAGTCGCTCGTCGCGCTTGCCGATCCCGCGTATCATAGCCTCGCCGATATTTCCGATTCTTTCTTCGTCAATCTGCGCGACTTCGCAGACCGCTTCCACGAGGGCCCCCGCGAAGAGCTTGCGCCCTCCGCGTCGGAACGAAAGGACGATGATGCACGCGCCGAATTCCCGCTCGGTGCTGCCGAGCCCGAGCCTGCGCTTCACGTCGACAACGGGGACGGCGTCGCCCTCCAGGCTCAAGAGTCCGTTCACGTATCCGGGATGTCCCGGCACGGGCGTGAGCGCGCGATTCGCGAGGACGCTTTCCACGTTGTCCAGAGCGACAGCGCACACTTGATTGGCGATAGTGAATGTCAGGTATTGCCTCATGTTTCAATCCTCCGCATTGCTTATTACATGCGCCACATCGGCCACCCGTTTTCAAATACTTTGAAATGTCCCTATCAGGTCATGAAAGGCTATGCATCAATCGTACCACGGCTGAGCATTTTCGGAATTCATGATCCGGCGAGGGAATAGGATTTATTCAAGAGTCCCTTGTTACCGCAAAATGACAACGAAGGTTTAAGGATATTCGCCGATCGTTATTCAGTTCTTTGCCAGAAAAAGAATTACCTCATTTCAACGTACGTTGCCCATTACAATAAAAGTTACCTCTCCCGCTCGGGAATGTCGTGGACGATGAATAAAGCCATGAAGATTCCCCGCCCGGCAATCGTTGCGGCGCCCCGGAGCTCCATTCATTCGAAGTTCAGGAACGAGGAGATTCCCAGGATATCGATGACATTGCGGATGTTCTTGGCCATTCTTGCGATCGACAAAGCGATATTAGTCCCGTTCAGCTGCTTTTGTATTTCCATGATGGAGCCCACTCCCATGGAGGAGATGTAGACGAGTCCCGCGCAGTCGAGGCGCACCTGGCGAACGCCCGGCGCTGCGGCAACAAGATTCAGGACCTGGTCCTTAAACTCCCGCGAGGTGGAAGTATCAACCTCGCCCTGGACCGAAAGGACAAGGATCTTCCCGGATTTTGCATCGGAGAGCTCCGTCTTGGATACCGTAATGCTGGTCATCTAGCCTACGCTCTTGCTTTTCCCCTCGCTTGCGGCTGCCTGGCTGAATGCCTTGGAGATCCTGTCCTGCATTTCATCCAGCTCCGCCGGGTTGCGGACTCCGTTTTCACGAAGGATGGCGCCGTCGATCTGATGGTATTCGATCGTCTTGTCGCTTACGCCGCAGAGGCAGACCGCGAGGTACACCAGGCTTACTACCCGACGGTATTCCGGCGCGGCGGCCCAAGGCCGATGATGAAACTCGATCTCCTGGATGAGGACGTCGGGGAAATTCCACTTGCGGGCCAACAGACCTCCGATCCGAGAGTGATTGAGGCCCGTCAAGATGTCTTCCATGAGGCGCGGCTGGATATCCCTTTTTCGGCAAATCGCCTCGATCTGCCTGATCAGCTTGGAGTTGACGGCATACTGGATTATCATGCCCATGTCGTGCAGGACTCCTCCGACGAGGACGTCGTCGGCGTCGGATTGGAAAGAGTCGCGTCGTCGGGCCAGGTATCGGGCATAGAAGGCCACCTGGTTGGAGCGGCGCCAGATTTCCGCGGCGCCGATCGGCTTGCTGCCGAGGATCAGCGTGACGCCATACTGCAGGAGCAAATATCGCAATCCGCGAATGCCGATAATCGTCACCGCCTCTCGGACGGTCGAGACCCTGCGGATCAGCTGGTACGCCGCCGAGTTGGCCACTTTGAGGAGATAGGCCGTCAGGGACGGATCGGCGGCGATCTGATTGGCGATGCTCGCCATGTTGACGTCGTCGTCGGCCAGGGCCGACTGGAGCGAAGCCAGGTTATCCGGCATGGTCGGCAGGTCGTCGACGTACCTGACCAGCCGGGCGGACAGCTCCTCCATGCCCGTCAGGCGCAGGTCGTTCATCGGTATCACCAGGCGCGCGACGGTTTCCTCCCCCTTCGAGACGATCGAGAAGGCCGAAGGAGGCAAGCCGGTTTTTTTCAGGACGAGGCTCAGGAGTATCAAGCCGAGGCCGGCTCCCTCGATGGAGTCCATGACGGCCTGCGCGTCCTCGAGGCTCGTAAAGGATCGCGCTTGCCTTAAGCGGTCGGATATCCTCTCGGCCTCGCGTTCGGTCAGGATCGCGCTATTGTAAATGGCGCAGCTGAGGGAATCCCCGTCGAGGCGCAGCTCCGCGCGCACCTTGAGCCCGATTCTCGCCGCCCGTTTGCTCAACTCGAAATAGTTTTCGTGGAACTCCCTGTGAAAATCCTTCATCCCTTTTTCGTAATCGGCCCGATCGTCCAATGACAATTTGCGTTCGGCGAAGAATGCCCGCTTGGCGTTCGCCTTGAAGGCGTTCGCGACCAATTCCCTCACGCAATAATACAGGACATCGGCGGATTCGGCCTTTCCCGCCGCCTGCAGGAAGACTCCCAGACTGTATTCGAGCATGCCCTCGGCATCGTAGGAATCCGAGAGCGCGATAGTTATCGGCAAAGAGGTCCGCGCGGCGTCGATCAGGCTGCTTTTGTATCGATCACTGCCATACTCCATGGCGCTATAATATCACGCTTCGCCGTTTGGCGAAAGAAAAGCTTCATGGCCTCCTGAAGGGCCGGGATGCGCGGCCAGCGCGGGCTACGCGCCTTCATCTCTCGAATTCAAGGATGATTTTGGTCCCCTTCCCCCTTTCGATCCGAATGTTCCCTCTCAATTGCTCCGTGAGGCTTTTAACGAGCATGAGCCCGAACCCGGGCGAGCTGGTAAAGTCGATTCCCTCGGGTATGGTATTCCCATCGTCCTGGATCATCACTTCGACGATGGCTCCTCTCGACGAAACGGACAGCCGTATCAATCCGTCTTCTCTCCCGATAAAGGCGTATTTCATGATGTTCGTGAGCAGCTCGTTGATTATTATTCCGAGAGGCTGCATGACGCCCACGCCCAAGACGAAATCCTCTATCTCCGTTTCGATCCGCACCGTATGGCTGTTCGGGAAATCGCCGATTATCCGCTCCGCCAACGGAGGGAAATATTCCTTGATCGATACGTCTGTAAAGCTGGAAGTCTGGTACAGCTTGTCGTACAGCACCATCATGCTCTGCACCCTGCTTCCGGCATCCTTGAGCGCGGTAATCGCCTCCGGCTCCGTCAAAGTCGAGGCCTGCAGGTTCAAGAGGCTGGTAATGGTGTTCATATTGTTCTTTATCCTATGATGAACCTCTTTGAGGATGAGCTCCTTCTCTCCGAGCAATTTCTGGATCTCCTCCTCCGCGAGCTTGCGCTCCGTTATATCGACTATGATCCCATCATAGGACGCCACTTCCCCGCCCGCGTCCCGATGCTGAACGGGGGTGTTCCTGATCCATCGCAGAGTCCCGTCCTTACGCCTTATCCGATGCTCTATTGCCTCGGAGAGCTCATCGGAAAGGATGCGTTCCGCGTGCCGGGCGACGCGGTCCCGATCCTCGGGAAGTATCATCTTGAACCAAAGGTACGGATCCAGGGCGAATTCCTCGGCCGTATATCCCGTGATCGCGATGCAGGCCGGGTTATGAACGGTCCTTACTATGTCCCCATTTTCGCAATACACGGTGAAAATGTAATCCGAGATCCTCTCGATGATCCCGCGGTATCTTTCGTTGCTCTCTTTTAAGGCTTCCTGGGCTCGCTTGCGCTCCGTGACGTCCCTCGAGATGCCGAAGGTCCCGATGATATTCCCGACCTTGTCCCTCAAAGGCTGCTTTTCCGTCAAGGCCCAGGCATCCGGCCTATTCGGCACCGTTTCCTTCTCTTCCTTGCTGCATGGCGCGCCGGTTTTCATTATCGACATTTCGTCATCGTATGCCTGACGCGCGTATTCTCGCGTATAAAAATCGAAATCGGTCTTCCCCGCCATTTCCGATGGATCGGATAAGCCTAAAAAGGAGGCATGCGCCTTGCTATTCATGATGTAGCGACCTTCAAGGTCCTTGAAATAGATATAATCGGTACAGTTCGCCATCAGGATATCGAGCAGGTATTGCTCCTTCGCCAAGGAATCTTCCAACTCCTTCTTTTCGGTAATATCGGAATAGGCGATCATGATTCCATACACGTTACCTTCGGCATCATGAAGCGGCACCTTGTTGGTTTCCAGCCACCTCTGTTTTCCGTTTGGGTAATAGGCCTTCTCGATGATATGATATTTCGGGGTATCGTTCTCCATTACATCCCGGTCGTCCTTGATGAATTTCTCGATTTCTTCCTTGCCTTGGTGCAATTCCCAATCGGTTTTTCCTATTATCGATTCCGTATCCGGCAAATCGAACAGGCCAAGGTGGTTCTTATTGCATCCAAGGAACACCGAATTCCTGTCTTTCCAACAAATGTATTGAGGGATCGAATCCAAGACGGCCTGGAACATTTTATTCGATGTTATTAACTCGATTTCAATTTGTTTGCGCTTGGTGATATCCCTTCGCAATAGAATGAAATGAGGCATATCCGCGGCCGCGCCCAGGCGAGACACCGATACTTCGAACCAGGAGATCCCCGCAGGAGTGCTCAATTCATATTGCTTGCCGACGGAATGGCCTTCCTCGTTTGCCTCCGCGATGGCCGACATCACGATTTCCGCCTGGGTCGCCGGAAGGATATCGCGTACGTATTTCCCTATGACCTCTTTCGCGGGCCTATAAAGGGAATGGGAATGGGAAGAATAAATATTGTAGTAATAGCCGTCGAGCCCGACCTCGAAAAGCAGATCAGGCAGAGTCTCGAGCATGGCCTCGACTCGATCGGTCGCGGCTTTTATTTTTTGATTCGCCTCGAACAACTTGAAAGCCATTTTGATCGCCGCGTCGAGGATAGTTATATTGGAATTCTTAACTATATATCCGTAGGATGCTATGCTTTCGGTCCTTTCGACGTACTCCGGCTCGCTATGGCTCGATAGAAAGACTATCGGGACGGTCCTTCGCCGTAAAATCCGCGTAGCCGTTTCGACGCCATCGATGCCGCTGCCCAGATCGATATCGATGAGCGCCAAATCGATGGCGCCATTACTCTCGCAATCCGCTATGGCTTCTTCTCCCGATAGGACAGTAATGACGCCGTATCCGTATTTCTCGAGGGCCTTTCTCTCGCTCAAAGCGATAATGGCTTCGTCTTCGACAAGGAGGATCGTCCTTCTTCCCTCGGTCACCCTCTCCTCCATAAGGTCAATTATAATTTCGCCTCGTTCCTTGCATAGGCATTTAAGACAAGCATCCTCGGCTCACTGATCAAGCCCCGGATGAAATATCAGCCATAGCCTATTGAAGGTATTTCCAATTGGGCTTCAACCCTTCGCAGGCTGGGGGAGTAGACGAATTGAGTATGTATGATAGCACGAGCGCTCGGGCCGGAATCGAAAGAGACGGAGATAGGCCGCCGTCGGTCGAGGCTTATCGTCAGCCCGGATCCTTGCTTGCGCCCCAGGCGGGAGCGTGCCGCGAACGAATCCCCGATCGGCTCAGGGCTCGCCGAAATCGACCAGGAAGATGGCGGAAATCTCGGCGCTCTTCAGGGAGACGCCCGCATCCTTCAGCGCCTTCGCCGCATCGGCCTTCGTGAGCTGAGGATTGGCCTTCTTAAGATCGTCGAGCTTGCTAGCGGCAACCGCATCGACGGGCTTCGAGCCGTTGAGGGCCGCCAGGATGGCCATCCTGGTACGAACCCACTGGGCATCGCGCTCGGCATCCTGCTCCTTGATCGTCGCGAGGTCGGCCAGGGCCTTCTTGTCGCCCGCGTTTTGACCTTCCAGGGCCGCGAGACGGGAGGATGCATCGTTGAGGCGCTTCTGGACGTAAAGCGGATCGCGGGCCGCCAGGAAGGACGACGGATCCTTGTATGCGGCGAGCGCGGCGGCATCCAAGTCATCCTCGCTCGTGTAGACGCTCCGCACGCGCAGGACGGTATTGCCCGACAGGATCTTGAAGTCGTATTCGGTGGCGGTATCGGAGAAGAGCTGGATACCCTCGGGTACGGCCGCTTGGAGGTCGACGCCGCCGACCGCGAAGGTATTCGGGATCAGGGTGACCTGGAGGCGATCCGTCGAATTGACCGCCCTGAGCTCGGCTATGGTGACGTTTTTCCAGGAATGGATTTCCGCGACGAGAGATCGCAGGGCCGCGAGCCTTCCGGCGCTCGGATCGACCTCGACGTCGAACAGGAGCTGGCCGCCCGCCTTGTCGACGAGGATGACGGTCTTCGAGTCGGTCGGGCTCACTCCGACCTGGGTGAAACCCGAGCCCGAGAAGTCGAAAGCGGCAATGGAAAAAGCCGAGAGCGTCAGGACGAAGGCGAGCGCTACCCTCTTCATTGTCGTCACTCCCTTCACTTCGCGGCCTCCCGCGATGCTACGATGATAATCGAGTCGAATACTCGGGGCTTCGCCGAGGATTTGGTTACCTGGGCGTAGACCTTGTCCCCGCTGAGGCTCAAGACGATAGTGGCTATGGATTCGTTGCCGCGAACTATGTAACCGAGGGCGCCGCTTTGCGCCGAGACGCCCGGATCCAGGCACAGGAGAAGATTGGCATCATCGATCGCGTCGATGATGAATCCGTCCTCGTGGCTATATCGCGCGTACTTGGCCACCGCCTGGCGATACTCTCCCAGGCTGGCCTCCGCGGCCTCGGCTCTCGCCGTAAGGGCGGCGATGGTCTGATCCCTGATCAGGAGATCCGAGCCGGCGGCTTGGAGGGCGGCCCGATACGCGGCGACGAGAAGCCGGGTTTCGCCCTCGATGCGGGAAAGGGTGGCAGGTACTGAATTGATATAAGGCACCGCCTGAAGCTTCGAAGTGAGGTATTCCAGGTTGCTGAAGGATTGGTCGAGCTTGGCCTCGGCGGCCGAATCGAGTATTCCGGCCGGACCCAGATAAGGATGGAAAGGCGCGGGGGGAGAGATGACCGGGGATATCCAGCCCGTGAGGAGAGCCGCCGAGCGCGCGTCGGTCAATTTAGGGTTATAGCGGCTGGTAAGCGATGCGGCGAGCTCGTCCTTTTGGCTGGTCAGCGCGGCCACGTCGCGCTTCCTCGCGGCCTCGAGATCGGCGATCCTCGACTGGAAGAGCTGGGCTTGCTGATTCTGCTCGATGTCGAAAGCCGTCCGCTCGTTCGCGAGGGTGGCCTGCTGCTGCTTTGCCTGGGCGAGGGAGCGGCTGTCGTACTCGTCTATGCGCTTCTGTATGGCCGCGATTTCCCCGCGCTTCTTCGCGGCCGCGGCGGCGTGGGAGGACGAAAGCCTCTGCTTCGTGGCGTCCCTGGCCGCGGCGGCCTCGGCTATGCTCTGGCTTTCCGCGGTCTTGCCCAAGTTCTGAGCCTGGATCGATTCGACGGCCGCTTGGTAGTCGCGGTCGGCGGCCCCGAGCCCGGATTTGAGGTCGTCGTCGAGCTGGGACAGTTCGAGCTTGGCCCGCGTCAGGTCGCCCTCGTTGCGCTTGGACGAGTCGAGGATGTCCTTGAGATTGAGGTCTTCGAAGACGCCGATGTCGATAGGCGCCCTCGCTACGCGCTGCTCTATCGTCCTCGTGACCAACACGGCCGCGACGGCGAGTATGAGGATGGTGAGCGCGGTCGCCCCTATCACGACGAAGGATTTATTATGGCGGGTCTTCCCGAACTCCGTGTCGATGTCGTACATCGCCATGCTGCCCTTCGACTGCACGAGGGCGTGCTTGAGGAAGGACTCGGACTCATGCCTGATGAGCTGCTTTATTTCGTCGTCATTGCCCATACGCCGTTCCAATCCGCGGGAGCCTCGCGGCCCGCGACTCGATCCTTGAAGACATCGACCAACGGAAGCGTCACTTCATGCCAAGCCTCGGCGGCTTTGGACCATGAGCCTGAATAATAGTAATCGAGGCCGGCCGAGAAGGCATCCAGCTCCGAGGCCAGCTTGGAATCGACATCGAGGGTCTTGAGAGGCCAGAATATCTTCTTGCCGATGGTCTTGCCCTTGACCTGAACCATGTCGAGCTCGATGAAGCGGTATTCCGAGCTGCCGGCGATCACTTCGTCCCTGACGAACTCCGAGCAGACGATGGGCACGCGATAGATGCGCGTGAGACCCTCCAGCCGGCTCGCCGAGTTGACGTTGTCGCCGATGACCGTAGTCGTCATCCGCTCGTAGGAGCCGATATTCCCGTAAAATACGTCGCCTCCGTCGAGGCCGACGCCGACCTCCAGGAGCACGGCCTTGTAGACGGCTTCCTCCGCGGCCGACAGCGCTCCCCGCCGCCGGACTATCTCCTCTCGGAGGGCGTGCATTTCCTTGCGGAGGCTCGCCGCCACTTCCTGGATCTTGAAGGCCGAGATGAGGGCGCACCTGGATTTCCCGCTTACCTCGCTCAGCGTTCCGAAGACCGCGAGAAGGGCGTCGCCGATGATGGAGCCCACGATGCCCTCCTCGTCGTGGATGCATCCGATCGCCCTTTGGTAGTGGAGGTTGAGGATGTCTATTATGTCCGTGCCGAGGGTCTCCGTCATGTAGGTGAAGCCCTTTATGTCGGAGAATAGGATGGTGAGGTTCTTCGTCATGCCCTCGAGGCGGATCTCCCGTTCCTTGTAGGCGCGTTGCGCGATATCGCGCGTGACGAAGCGGCGGAAGATCGACATGAGGTTGTCGATCGTCGAGGAGAGGGAATTGAGGGACGCTCCCAGATAAGCGACGTCGTCGTTCGGGGCCCCGGTCAGGTCGATGAGGGACATCTTCTGGTCGGCCTGCATCCTCATGATGCTCTGGGTGATCCGACCGACGAAGCGCAGGATGCGGTTGACGAGGATCGCGCCGACGACGACGATGACGGCGGTCATGGCGAGAATGATGCCCGCGATGCGCCGGAAGATCGCGTCGGTATCCTTCTGGAACTCCCTCGTCTCCTCGGCGCGCACGATGAAGACCTGCCATTTCTCGTCGTATTTGAAGATGCCGAAATAGTCGGATCTCCCGAGGCTGAAGTTGAGCTTGCCCTCGCCCTTGGGGTTGGCCGTCAGCCTGGCGACGAGGTCCGCGCCGGGGAAGGGGTCGGGACGGGGCTGCTTGGAGGCCCAGAAGAGGATGCTCCCGTCCTTTTTGATCCCGAAGGCGGCTGAGTGATCCATCGTGAGGTTCTTGGAAGCGCTTTTCTCTATCGCGCTGACCGCGTCCGGGAGGTTGCCGTTGAAGCTGTAGATCTCATTCTGCGTCGCGGCGAAGCTGTACAGCTCGGCGAGGTCCTTGACCAGGAGGCGGTTGGTCAGGCCGATGAGCTCGCCCCGGTTCATCTCCAGGTTGATGTAGTTGGTGCCAAAGCTCAGCGCCAGGAGGAAGACCGAAAACAACGCGACGATTTTAGTGACGATCGGGACGACGAGCGTCCCGCCCGCCCTCGATCCAAGAATCGCTTTGATTGGGTTCATATGGATTCTGAATTCCTCGGCTGACAGGTCTTTTTGGGCACTATCGAGAGCCTCCGCAACTCTTTTCTCATCATTACCGACTCTTAGGCCCGAGTCAAGACCGATTTCAGGGGCCCTCGCGATAGGCGGCGTCGCTATCGAGCGAGCTCCAGTATATCGCGAACCGCCTCGCGATCCAATTTCACGAAATTCCCGACCGTCCGCTTGCCCGAGTCCGTGCATTTCGAGGCCATCTCGTCCAGGCGATCGCTCCCGACCTTGAGCTCGGACAGCCTCGTGCCGAGTCCGATCGCGCGATAGAAGGCCTCGAGACGCCGGATGCCTTCGTTGGCCGTAGCCTCCGGATCTCGGAAGTCCACGTCGACGTTCCAGACCCGCGCGGCCCATTGCGCGAAGCGCGCGACGTCCCGCTTGAGCGTATGCTTCATCCAGGCAGGAAACACGGCCGCGAGCCCCGCGCCGTGGGCGACGTCGTAGATGCCGCTGATCTCGTGCTCGATGTCGTGCGACGCCCAATCGCCGATGCGCCCGGTATTGAGGAGGTTGTTGTGCGCGATGGTGCCCGCCCACATGAATTCCGACCATGCGTCGTAATTCCGCGGGTCGTCGAGGACCGTAGGCGCCTTGAGGGCTATCGTCTTCATCGTCGCCTCGAGGAGGCGATCGGTGAAATCGACGTGCTCGACCACGGTGAAGTAGCGCTCCATCAGATGCGCCATGATGTCCGAAGCCCCGCAGGCGACCTGGAAGCGGGGCAGGGTAAAGCACAGCTCGGGATTCAGGATGGAGAATCTCGGGTAGATGAGCTCGGAATTCACCGCGCGCTTGAGAAGGCCGTCCTCGTTGGTGATGACCGTCCCCGTGCTCGACTCGCTGCCGGCCGCCGGAATAGTCAGCACGGTCCCTACGGGAAGGGCCGACTTCGGCTCTCCCTTGCCCAGGTAGAAGTCCCAGACGTCCCCGTCGATGACGGCGCCCATCGCGATGGCCTTTGCCGAGTCGATGACGCTCCCGCCGCCCACCGCGAGCACGAGGCCGAGGCCCTTTTCCTTGCAGAGCCCTATGCCCTCGCGTACTAGGCTCAGGCGCGGATTGGGCTTTACCCCGCCCAGCTCGACCCAGGCGACGCCCGCGGCCCTGAGCGAGTCGACGATGCGGTCGTAGAGGCCCGAAGCCTTGGCGCTGCCGCCGCCGTAGTGGAGCAGTATCTTCTTCGAATAGGCGGCCGTCTCGGCGCCGACGCGCGCCTCGCCTCCCCTGCCGAATACGATCTTCGTCGGATTCCTGAAATCGAAGTTTTCCATGATTCCTCCTCTTTATCTCGGCCTCGTGGTCTCGCGGATCACGAGAGTCGGTTCCAACACCATCGTCCTCGAGCGGGGCCTTTTCCCGTCGATGAGGCGCAGGAGCATCAGGGCGCCCTCCCGTCCCATGTCGAAGGCGGGTTGCGCGACCGTGGTGAGAGCCGGCTCGACGAGCCTGGCGGGCTCGACGTCGTCGAAGCCCACGACCTCGACGTCGGACGGCACGCGGAGGCCTCGACGCTTCAGGGCCCGCATCGCTCCTATCGCCATCATGTCGTTGGCGGCGAAAACCCCGTCGAAGCCCGGCTTTCCGCCCGCCGAGCCGAGATGGGCCCAGGTTACGCTCTCCCCCGACGCGACCGAATAGTCCCCGATTCCGTACAGGATCGAGGAGGGATCGACGCCGCGGGCGAGACAGGCATCCGCGACGCCGGCCTTCCGGAGCCTGGAGACGGAAAGCCCCTTCGGACCGTTGATGAAGAGAAGCCGTCGCGATCCGCCATCGAGCAGGAGCCCCGCCGCCATCCTCGCCCCTTTACGGTTGTCGACGAAGACGCCGGCCCCGGAAGGCCTCGCCTCGATGATGCGGTCGAGCAGGACGTAGGGGACGGAACGCCTGTCCAAGAGGTCGAGCTGGCAGTCGGAATCCGAGATGGTCGAATTGAGGATCACGCCGTCGACACGCTTTTCGAGGAGCATGCGGACGTGCTCCTTCTCCTTCGCGATATCCCTGTCGGAATCGCAGAGAAAGAGGCCGTAGCTTCGGCTGCGGAGGGCGTCCTCGATCCCGCGGATGAGGAGGGGGGCGAAGGGATCGGCCACGTCGGGAATGACGAGGCCGATGGAGCGGGACTTACCGGTGGCGAGACCGCGGGCGACGCCGCAGGGCTCGAAATCCAGCTTTTCGATTACCGACTTTACTCGCGATCGCGTCTCGGCGCCGACCCCTTCGGGCCTTTCATTCAGAACGCGGGAGACGGTGGCCTTGGATACACCGGCTTCTTTCGCGATGTCAGCTATCGTCATCCTCGCTCGCCCCCTGAGTAACCGGTTTACGAAACCGGTTACTCATGCTAGCATCGAATCAGAACTTAGGCAAGAGAAGGGAAAGGAGGCATCTTAATGGAAGCGAAAGGAAGGGCCTACAGGCACGTGGTTCTGTTCAAGTTCAAGAAAGAGGCGAGCGAGGAAACCCTTCGCGGTATCGAAAGGGCATTCGGAGAATTCGTCGCGAAGCTCCCCTTCGTCGCCGGTTTCGAATGGGGACGCAACTCGAGCCCGGAAAAACTCGACCACGGCTATACGCATTGCTTCATCGTGACCTTCCGCGACGCGGCCGGCCGAGACGCCTATCTTCCCCATCCCGATCACCAAGCCTTCTGCCGGGACTATCTCGACCCCGAACTCGAGGAGGCCTGCGTCGTGGATTTCCAAGTGGAGGGTTAAGCAATACTTCTCCCCGGGAAGATCTCGGCATGGCTCTTTGCAACGGCGGCCGCGCTGTCGTTGGCCGCGGGAGCCTTCGTGCTCTCTTCGGGAAGACTCGGCGCGACGATCGGCGTCCAACCTGAATCGGAGCTTCCAATTCCAGAGGAAGCTCCGATTCCGCCTTTGTCGGGTCCGCCCGTCGTCGCCGTCCAGGCCGGGCACTGGGAGGCCTCGGCTCTCCCCGATGAGCTGGCGAAGCTTCGCGCCAGTACCGGAGCCGTCTACGGCAAGGTCCGGGAAGTGGACATCAATCTCGCGGTCGCGAGCTCGCTCGCAAAGATGGCCCAGGCCGAAGGATGGAAAGTGCTGCTCCTGCCCTCGACTGTCCCGCCGGGGCTGAGGGCCGACGCCTTCGTCGCGATCCACGCCGACTGGGGCGAGTCTCCCTCCCTGCGCGGCTGGAAGGTCGCGCCGCCCTGGAGGGCCAGCCCCGCGAGCAGGCGCCTGGCTGAATCGATCGCCGACAGCTTCGCCTCCGAGAAGAGTCTCGTGGAGGACGCCGCCGGCGTCACCATCGGGATGAGGGGATATTACGCCTTCAGCTACCGGCGCTTCGTCCATGCGACGAGCCCCTTCACGCCGGCGGTCGTGCTCGAGCTCGGCTTCGTCACGAACCCCGAGGAGAGGCGCTCGCTGACCGCCGATCCCGATTACTGGGCGGGAATCGTCCTGCGCGGCCTCGAGACCTACATCGCCTCGGAGGACAGGAGCCGCGATGCCGACTTCAGGCCGGCCGTCTATCCATGGGTCGCCGCCAGGGACGACTCGGTCTTCCTCCGACAGGGAGCATCGAGTCTCTCGAGGAGGCTCTGGAGACTCGATCCCGGCGGGGCGGCGATGCCCGTCGACGAGTCGGGCGACTGGCTCGAGGTTTTCCTCCCCGCTCGCCGCGCGACGGGTTGGGTCCTCAAGTCGGAGGTGGACAAGGCGCCGCCCCCGTACAGGCCCTTCAATTTCCCGACGAGCGGCGATCGCTGATCCCGGCCGAAGCTTGTTTTCCGTTCGCCGTATCGAGATATTGAATCCATGAACAAGCGCAAACTCGGCACCGGCGGTATAGAAGTGTCGCCCATCGGGCTAGGCACCTGGCAGTTCTCGAAGGGCAAGGGCTTCGTCGGCGGCTTCTGGAAAGCCTTGGACGACGAGACGACGAGGGCCGTAGTCAGGGCCGCCCTCGACGGAGGGATCGATTGGTTCGATACCGCCGAGATCTACGGCCGGGGCAACTCGGAACGCAGCCTGGCCGCCGCCCTCGCCTCCCTCGGGGTCGCGCCGGCCTCGGTACGTATCGCGACGAAGTGGTGGCCCTTTCTCCGGACCGCCCGTAACATTCCCCTCACCATAGGCGATCGCATAGCCTGTCTTTCGCCCTACCCCATCGATCTCTACCAGATCCACCAGCCCCTCAGCCTCTCCCCCGTGGCCGCGCAGATGGAGGCGATGGGCGATCTAGTCGACGCCGGGAAGGCGCGCGCCGTCGGAGTGAGCAATTTTTCCGCGGCCTCGATGGAGAAGGCGTACGCGATCCTGGCCAAGAGGGGCATGGCCCTCGCCTCCAACCAGGTGCGAATCAGCCTCCTCGACCGCTCGATCGAGAGGAACGGCCTCCTCGAGGCGGCGCGGCGCCTCGGGGTCGCCCTTATCGCCTACTCCCCCCTCGCTCAGGGGATCCTCACCGGACGCTTCCACGACGACCCCTCCGCGGCCGCCGCCGTTACGGGGAAGCGGCGAGCGTCGGGCTCCATCCGGCCGGGGACCATCGCCCGGACGGCTCCCCTGATCGCGGCGCTCAAGAAGGTCGGGGCCGTCCACGGGGCCACGGCCAGCCAGGTCGCCCTCAATTGGGTCCTGAGTTTCTGGGGCGATACGGTGCTGGCCATTCCCGGTGCATCGAAGCCCTCGCAGGCCTCGGAGGCCGCGGGCGCGATGAGGTTCGAGCTTACGCGAGCCGAGCTCGACTCGATCGATCGGATCTCGCGCGAGGTATCAGCCTAGGAGGGAAGCAGGCGCATGCTCAGCGACACTTCCGATACTCGCTGGGAGTCTGCCCCGTCTCATTGCGAAAGGCCGCGTTGAAGGCGGATTTGGAGTTGAATCCGGACTCGAAGGCGATATCGAGGATCGTGGACGCGCCGTCTTCGAGGAGGAAGCTCTTGGCGCGCTCGATCCGCAGCCCGTTGAGATAGGCCCGGAACGTCGTGCCCATGAGGGAATTGAGGAGTTCGGAAAGCTGGTGCGGGTTCACGCCGAGTCGCTCGGCGAGCTCTTCGAGCGTGAGAGCGGGGTCCCGATAGAGTTCTTCCTCCCGCATGATCCGGGTCATCGCCGCTATTCTCTCGTCGACGCTCACGCTCCCGAGCCGCGATCGTTCGTAGCGTATCCTCGCGGCCAGGGACGCGATCAGGCGGTAGGTGCCGGGAGAGCGGCGGGCGCCCGGCCCGGCGCCGAAATCGCCGAGAAGGGCAGCGACGATGTAGTGGATGCGCGTCTTTTTCTCGATGACGAGCACGGCTATCCCGTGGTGCAGGAAGAGGACGCCGTGGCAAAAGATGAATATGGTCGTCGCCCAATGGAGGATCATGGCCCATTGTACACGGAACCAGGTTAGGCGATATACTCCGGCCATGCTCGAGCGTAGATTCCCCGAGGGCTTCCTCTGGGGCGCGGCCACCTCGGCCTATCAGATAGAGGGCGCCTGGAACGAAGACGGTAAGGGAGAGAGCGTATGGGACCGCTATGCCCACGCTCCCGGCCGCGTCAACCGCGGCGACACCGGCGACATCGCCTGCGACCACTATCACAGGATGCCCGGGGACGTGGCCCTCATGAGGGAGCTCGGGCTCAAGGCCTACCGCTTCTCGATCGCCTGGACGAGGCTGCTCCCGGCCGGGACCGGCTCGGTGAACCTGAAGGGTCTGGACTTCTACGACCGTCTCGTCGACGCCCTCTGCGAGGCGGGCATCGCCCCCTTCGCCACGCTCGACCACTGGGACTTTCCCCAGGCCCTGCAGGATCTCGGCGGGTGGGAGAACCGCGACTCGGTCTCCTGGTTCGCCGACTACGCTCGAGTCGCCTTCGAGAGGCTGGGAGACCGAGTCGCCATGTGGGCTACGCACAACGAGCCCTTCGTCGTGGCCTCGGGATACGGCAACGGACCATTCGCGCCCGGCCTGGCCGATGCGGCCGCCGGATACCGCGCCGTCCACTGCCTCAACATGGCCCATGGCGCCGCGGTTGAGGCTTTTCGGGCCGGCGGTTCCAGGGGCTCTCCCAAGGGCAAGATCGGCATCGTCCTCGATCTCCACCACATCGTTCCCGCCACCGATTCCGAAGAGGACCGGCAGGCCTCCGACCGGGCGATCGACAACGCTCAGGGGGTGTTCCTCCTCCCGATCTTCCGAGGCGAGTATCCCGCAGCCCTCATGGAATGGCTCGGGCTCCTCGCGCCCGAGATCCTGGACGGAGATCTCGATCTCTGTTCGAGACCGATCGATTTCCTCGGAATGAACCACTACTTCACCCAGGAGACTCGCTATTCCTGCAGGGGAGGCCTACTCAAGCTCGATCAGTGCTTCCGTTCGGAACCGGGGATGGGCGCTACGGACCTCGGTTGGGGCATCAATCCGAGCGGGCTTTCCTCGGCGCTGTCGCG
>Ga0181520_10007222_pt1 | contig 16488 bp, 21 predicted proteins | sample PEATcosm2014_Bin_29_FD_132451 | JGI IMG/M metagenome (GOLD analysis project Ga0181520, IMG submission 132451) | Peatland microbial communities from MTU Mesocosm Facility, Houghton, MI, USA - PEATcosm2014_Bin02_30_metaG | ecosystem: Environmental > Terrestrial > Soil > Wetlands > Peat | place... | reverse complement strand
GATACTCGTATGCCAGAGATCGGGCACGAAAAACTCCTGTGGCAGTTTCCCGTCCGCACGCACGGCGGCGAGCAAAGCCACAAGATCGTCGTAGTAGTGCGAGACCGCTCCGATCCATCGTTCATCGGGCAGAAATAGCGGGCAAGCACGAACGTCGTAGATTACGATGTCGGCGATACTTACCTCACGTTCCCCGGCTGCTCCCTTAGCACGAATAATGCTCTTCACCGCCATTCGTCTTCCCCTGCACTGTTCGTCTCCGGGATTAGACCATGGCGCGATCCTGCCTTCAAGGCGGTGAAGCTGGTTATCAGGACGGCTGCGCGGAGCGTTTTCCACAGTGGAAAACCGCCCGTCGGGAACGAAGTCGTCGGAGGAGGAACTTCCGGGCATGTTGAAGTCCTGGAATCTCGGAATCCCGGACGGAAAAACCCGGGGCTGGGTTTCCTACGCGGGGGCTCGCAAGGAAGCGGGCGCGTTCGGGCGCAGGTAGTGCTCGCCGCGAAAGCGCCCCACACGAGTCCTTGCCTATCGTGCCCTGTTCCGCCAGCCCGTCGCCGGTCGCCGGGAGCCAGGAAAATCGTCGGACAATAATTCTTGTTGCGAGACGAAAATGGACCGGACGGCGAGTCCAAGACCCGGTAGTGTAGGGACAGACATGCGAGACGCGGCTTACCGCGAAGAAAACAAGATGAGGACTACGACGAACACGAGGAGACCAAGCGATGAGCGACAAGTGCGATTGGGCCATGGGAGCAAAGCGGGAAGACGACTGGTACGGCGAGGTCACCAGGTGCGTCTTTTGCGGCAAGGAGGCGGTGCGGCAGCAATGCGTGGACGAGGACTGGACTCCGTCCTTTTGGGATACCGCCACGGAAACGGAGTACGGTCACGCGTGTCCGGACTGCTCCCTGGAGCATCTGGACGTCGACGAGGACGGACCGCTCCTCAAGCCGGGACACGTGCTGCCTGCGGGATGCGTGCCGTTGGGAGACCCTGTGCCGCCGGACAGGCGCTACCTCAAGCCGCCTTGCGACAACTGAAGCAAGAAGGGCAATGGGATTCTTCGTTACGACTAGGCCAAGCGAAGTTGGCAACTGAAGGCAACTAGGACACCCAGAGAGAAGGAGATTCGCGAATGGGAACCCAGATCGACCTGTACGAATTCCAGGGGTCTATCGTCAGCCGTGCGGGAACGGACGATCTCGACACGCTGCTGCGAATCGGGCGGGAAAAGGCGGCGTTCCTGGTGGACGTCCGCGATATGCCGCCGGAATGGAAGGAGGAGATGAAAGAGTCCAGGCCCGAACTGGGGGACGACGACACCATAATGGTCGTCGTGCAGTAAGCCGCCGACGTCGGCGGAGCGAGGACTGCTGCCCAGATGTTAGCTGGAACAAAAGCAACCACACAGTCGGGAGATCGCTTATGAAGTATGGGGTAACCTACATCCTGTATGCGGGCACGAAGATCGTGGAAGCGGATTCCGCAGAAGGCGCTAGGGAGATCGTCGAGGGAATGAGCGACGACGAATTGATGGACGGCGCGGAGATCGACGATATCGTCCAGGACGTTGAGCTGCTGGATGACGATGAAGACGGAGACAAGCTTGAAGAAGAACCCGACGACGATGCCACGAAATCGGCTTGATTTTCTTGCTGCCGATTACGAGACAGCAAACAAGGAGGACGAACGATGCGACGGTGGATGGCGACGGTACGGATCAGCGAGGACGGCACGGACTGCCTGTTCGGGGACGACGTTCATGTAGTGGTGACGGCGGAGGATGAGGGGGAGGCGACCCATATCGCCGAGAGATGGGGCGAAGGGACGGCGTGCGACCGCTACGGGGGCGGCGGATACGTGGAGGATGTCCGCCTGGAAGACATGCCCCGCACCGAGGAGGAGTGGCTGAAGTACCTCCCCGAAACGAATGCGGAGGAGGGGCTGGACGACGAGTTTGATCCCGAGGAGGAGTGATCGGCGTATCACCTTCCTGAGCAAGGTCGCCTGAGTCCCGGCCGTGCCGCCCCACGCATCGTTTAGGGCTTTTGTCCGGAGGCTCCCGGCGGTCTGCGGCCTTCATAGAGGAACTCCGACCGCCGCCGGGTAGATCGCCAAGGTCTTTTCACAGTGAAAAGCCGTCCTACCCCGGGCATGCTCTCCAGGGCAGTCGGACGGGGATAGGAGCGTGTTCCACAGTGGAAAGCCGCTCCTTCTGGACGAAGTCGTCGGAGCAGGAACTGCCGGGCATGTTTACGTCCAGGAATCTTGGATGGAAAAACATGGGACTGGGTTCCATGGGGAGGGACTCCCGGCGGAATCGCTGTCGGCGGTCGTGGTGTTGGCGACTCAGGGGCAGGGGTGTAAGGTGCTCGGTGATCTCGGGGTTCCGGAGTCCACGAACCTGGGACGGAGGTGGGTGGGATCGGAATTTCCTCGGAGTTGGCTCGTAGCGGACGACGGCGGTCGGCGTGGTGGTGAGTTCGAGAATGCCTGCGGGGCGGACGACGACGGGGTCTTTTCACAGTGAAAGGAAATCCGTTCCCCCAGGATTCCTGGCGAGGGAAGGGACTCGAAGTGCCTGGGAGCGAACAGGCAGTGGTGCCGGTCGGGCTCGTCATGTAGCCGACGCTGATGGATGGATACTGGTGTTCCCGGTCAGGCTCCCGCCGAATCGAGCCGTCCAGCCTCAGTTCCAGTCTAATTGGTCTCCCCGCTTCAGCAGCCAGCGAGCCAGGAACGACTTCCCCATGCCGGGTTCCGACTCCGGCAAGGTTTTTGCAGGGAAAAACGAGTACGGCGTTGCCTTCATGTGGCGGGGATTGCAGGTGAGTTCCTCCACCACCAACAAATCACGAGCCCCGATATCCCACGCATCCGCAAGAAACCCGTCGTATTGCTCGTCCGTTTCCAGTTGCCAAGGGGTAGCGCACAAATCGGCGGGCAGACGGAAAAACCGAATCGCCTCCCGAGCGACCGTCTCGGTGGCGAACAACATCATGGGCGAACGCGGGAACGAGAACCCTGGAGGGCCTTCCATTTCCTTTACGTTCCACCGCATTCCGAAAAAGTTCTTCCCGTCAGGGGTGCCAAGCACCCAGCATTTCTTATTCATTTCCAAATCTCCTCGTCATGCAACGGGAACTCCGGTCATCAGCAACCGTGATGAACTTGCCGGCGATTCCCTCTGAAGGGAAAGCAGGACGAAGCGGGTATCCGTGGATACGTTTGGGGTATCAGCCGAAAAATGCCGGGCGGAGATAAGCAAGGACGAGAATGGGCGGCGTGCCCCGACTCGGCTGGAAGCGATATTCCGCACGAGAACGGTTCTGGGGAACGGGGGCTGGTACTGCGTCGGCTAACGCAGCCATAAGCAGGCTGCCCCAAAGGCACGTTAGGCGTTTGACCTAGCGCCTGGGAGCCGAATCGTAGTCCAAAAGTAGTCCAATATTGCCAACATCAGGGCAACATCGGAGCAACGGGCAGACAACACTCTTTCCTCGCAACGCCAGCGAAAGCAAGGACTTACAACACTTCAGCAACACTCCCTCAATAGTGGCGAAACAGCCGAAACCTACCTTCAGGACCTAGTTCCCGTCAAGGGAGTGCAGGTTCAAGTCCTGTCTTCGGCACCTTACAGCATAAGGACTTACGTCGATTGGGCGTAGGTCCTTTTTTCATCGGCAGACCTTAATCCCAACACATTCCCAAGCATCGAATTCCTCCCACGGCCGACAAACATCTGGTCGGCAAGGGCCGCTTCGCCAGGGCGTCCCAGGGTAAACAACAATCGGTGGTTCGGATCCGCGACCTTGAGCGACTTCCAGACGAATCCGAGGCTCCATACTTCGCCCGCTGACGCGCAAGTGCGACGTCATCAATTTTTTATGTGTTAAATAAGAAAACCTCCTCGGCCGACAGGCCAGAGCCCCGACGGGGCGTGGCATCTCGGGCGAACCCCGCACTTATTGCCACCGGTTTCGCCGATACCCTCCCTGAGCCGGTTTTCCGAGGTAAATTTATAATGGCAGCGCCGTTCCACAGGTCAGTGAATCATGCTTCAAGAACAACACACCAAACCAGCGGGTGGAGAAACGCCGCACACGGAGCCACGAAAGGACGACGACCCGTTGCCGGTGGCCGAGAAGCCTCGACGGCCAAGTCGGCTGCTCGTCGTGGAGGACGCCGAGTGTACGCGACGGCTTATTTGTGCGTTGCTGGGAAAGATGGGCGTGGAGGCGGACGGGGCCAAGAACGGCCAGATCGCTTGCGAGATGGCGGAGAAGTCGAAGGCCGAAGGGAAGCCCTACGATTTGATTCTCATGGACATCCACATGCCGCAGATGAGCGGCTATGAAGCTACGCGACGGCTCCGGGAACACGGTTGGGAGGGGCCGATCGTCGCCGTCACCGCTTACACCGAAAACGGCGAGGAATGCCTAGCGGCCGGCTGCGACGGCCATCTCGCCAAGCCCATCACCGAGGCGGCATTGCGGAACGCCGTCGAACGACATCTGCACGCAATGCCCGTGAGTCAATGGGCAAAGGCCGCCGGATAATCAACCGCCTACGGTCTTTCTCGCTCCCTCGTCCAGTCCCCCCACGTAGTTGTTGCTTGGCCCTAACGCAACAGTTACAATGGGAGCACCCGCAAGCTGAGAAAGCGTTGACCCCACCAGTATGCGGAAGTTGCCGTTTTCGCAACTTCTGACGCCTTTCGACTCGCCAAAGAACTTTCCCGATCCACCCCAAGAGGTAATCTGATGAGCAGCACCACGCGCACAACGCGACGGGCATTTTTGAAGACGGCGGGGGCGGCTGTCGCGGCCCCCTACGTCATCACCACGGCCGCCCTCGGCGCCGACGGCCGTCCGCCGGCAAGTGAGCGGATCGTCATGGGCGGCATCGGCATCGGCAATCGGGGATCCTATGACCTGAGTTGCTTTCTGCCGCAGCCCGACGTGCAGTTCGTGGCCGTTTGCGACGTGAAGGCCGCACGCCGCGAGGCGGTCAAGAAGATGGCCGACCAAAAATACGGCAATTCCGACTGCGCTACCTACCGTGACCTGCGCGAGTTGTTGGCCCGTAGCGACATCGACGCGGTGTTGATCGCCACCGGTCCGAACTGGCACGCCACGGCCGCGATCCTGGCGGCCAGGAATGGCAAGGACGTGTATTGCGAGAAGCCCTGCACGAAGAACATCGCCCAGAGCCTTGCGTTGGCCGAGACGTTTCGCCGCACCGGCCGCGTCTTTCAGGCCGGCACGCAACGCCGCAACCTGCCGCACTTCGCCTTCGCCGCCGAATTGGCCCGCAGCGGCAAACTCGGCAAGCTGCAAACCGTCTATGCGCATCCGGCGGGCATGAGTTCGTCGATGAGCGGCTGGTCCACTCCGGAGCCGCAGCCGCCCAAGGAGCAGGTGGACTGGGATTTGTACCTCGGGCCGGCTGCCTGGCGGCCTTTCAACCACGCGCACCTCGACGGTTTCAATTTTGAAAAGGGCGGCGGCATGGTCGGCGGCGGAGTCCTGGAATGGGGTTCGCATTGCGTCGATCTCTGCCAGTGGGCCAACAACGCCGACGGCACGTCGCCGGTCGAGTACCATCCGCCCAAAGACGGCCAACTGGTCGCTCGTTACTCCAACGGCGTCAAGCTGGTGCTGCGCAACGACGGTTGGTTGCCGCTGGGCTCGTGTCCCGTGCGCTTTGAAGGCGACGCGGGCTGGGTCGAGACGGGCGACTGCGGAAAGCTGATCCTCAGCTCGCCCGCACTGCTGGCCGGCCGCAAAGTGCCGGTGATCGACGGTTATCCGGCCACTTTTCACGTTCGCGATTTCCTCGACTGCGTGAAGACCCGCGGCAAGCCGCTGGCCAACGCCGAGGCGGCTAGCTATTCGCACATCACCTGCCATGCGGCCAACATCACGCTGGCGCTGGGCCGCAAGATGACCTACGATCCGCGGAAAAACGAGTTCCAGGGCGACGCGGAAGCCAACCGGCTGCGTAGCGAGGCGATTCGCGATCCGTGGAGATTGTAGGAGCGGCGGTTACCATCGTGAATCCAAACTGGATATTGCCAATACGCAGGGAATTAACATGAAGATTCAACATGTGGCGAGTGTGATTGCTTTGGCGGCCTCGATGAGCATAACGTGTGCGATGGCGGGAGAGGACGCCGCCAAGGATCAGCAAAAGCTAATCGCGGTGCTTCGTTCCAATGCCCCGGCGGCGGAAAAGGCGATCACCTGCAAACGGCTGGCCATCTATGGCGGCCAGGAAACGGTTCCCGTGTTGGCCCCGCTGCTGGCCGACGAGAAACTGTCGTCATGGGCGCGAATCCCCCTGGAAGTGATTTCTGGCCCGGCCGCCGACGAGGCCTTGCGTCAGGCGATGGACAAAGTGCAAGGCCGGCTCTTGGTCGGCGTGATCAATTCGATCGGTGTTCGCCGCTCCGCCGGTGCCGTCGAAGCGCTGGCAGAAAAACTGAACGACCAGGACGCCGAAGTCGCTTCCGTCTCGGCCGTCGCCTTGGGCCGCATCGGCAACGATGCGGCGGCAAGGGCCCTGGAAGTCGCTTTGACCGGCGCGGTTCCCGCGGTTCGCTCGGCGGCGGCCGAAGGCTGTATCCTTTGTGCGGAGAGCCGTCTGGCTGCCGGCAAAGCTGCTGAAGCGGCAAAGATTTACGATCTCGTGCGTAAAGCCGACGTACCCAAGCAGCGAATCCGCGAGGCGACCCGCGGCGCCATCCTGGCGCGAGGAACCGCCGGCGCGCCGCTGTTGGTCGAGCTGCTCCGCTCGCCCGACAAGCAAATGTTCCGCCTGGCTTTGACCGTGGCACGCGAGTTGCCCGGCAAGGAGACGGCCGATGTCCTGGCCGCCGAGCTTGCCCGGGCCACCCCGGAGCGACAGTCGCTGCTGATCGCGGCGATTGCCGATCGTGGCGATGCGACGGCGCTCACGGCCGTGTTGCAGGCCGCCAAGTCCGGTCCCGATTCGGTCAAGGTCACCGTCGTCAAGGTGCTCCGGCGGCTGGGCGACGCGTCGTCCGTGCCGCTGCTGTTGGAATTGGCCGTCGACAAGAACCCCGCGCTGGCGAAGACGGCCGTGGAATCGCTGGCCAGCCTGGCCGGCAAGGAGGTCGACGCGGAAATTGCCGCGCGTCTGTCCAAAGCGGAAGGCAAGGTGCGGCTGGTGCTGCTTCAGCTTGCGGGCGACCGCCTGTTGACGGCGGCCATGCCCGAAGTAATCAAGGCATCCTCCGATCCCGACTTGCCGGTCCGCTTGCAGGCCCTGACGACGCTCGGCTATGCCGTCGAGTTCAAAGACCTTTCCGTTTTGATCGACCGCGTTGCCGCCGCGCCGGAGAAGGCCGAAGAAGCCAAGGCGGCGGAAGCCGCACTGAAGACGGCTTGCCAACGCATGCCCGACGCCGACGCCTGTGCGGCGAAGGTTGTGGCGGCGATGGCCACGGCAAAGGTTCCGGCACGAATCAATCTGCTGGAGGTGATCACTGCCGTGGGCGGCAAGAAGGCCCTGGAAGCGGTTGCCCTGGCGGCCGCGGATTCCAACGGCGACGTTCAGGACGCCGGCAGCCGTCTGTTAGGCAAGTGGATGACGTTGGACGCGGCGCCGATGTTGGCGAACCTGGCGAAGTCGGCTGCCGAGGCGAAATACGAGGTGCGTTCGGTGCGGGCCTACATCCGCCTCGTGCGGCAGTTTCCCATGGCTGATGAGAAACGCGCCGAGATGTGCCGGACGGCCATGGCAATCGCCAAGCGCGACGCCGAAAAGAAACTCGTCCTCGAAGTGTTGCAGCGGTATCCGAGCCTGGAAGGCTTGCAACTTGCCTCGGAGGCGGCGAAGACGGCCTCGCTGAAGCCGGAGGCCACCAAGGCGGTCGTCGTGATCGCGCAGAAGATTGGCGGCAAGTCGCCGCAAGTCAAGCAGATTCTTGCCCAACTTGGCCAGCAGCAGGTGAAGATCGAGATTCTCAAGGCCGAGTACGGCGCTGGAGGAAAGCTGAAGGATGTAACCGATCTGGTCCGCCAGGCCGTACACGGCTTTCCGCTGCTCATCCTCAAGAGCTCGAACTATAACGGGGCCTTCGGAGGCGATCCGGCCCCCGGCACGGTGAAGCAGTTGAAGGTCGAGTATTCTCTCAACGGCAAGAAAGCTAAGGCGGCCTTCGCCGAGAACGCCACCATTGTCTTGCCGAACCCGTAGGCGGTTGCCGTGCGGGGAGCAGGGGAGCTTCTGCTTCTGGCCGAAGCATTAGAATGGCGGCGCTAAAGCGGCCAACGAAAACTACCGCGGTTGGGGCCCCGATCGGCCGCTACCAGCCGACCATCAGACCGGCGTACGGCCCATGATAGAGGGTTCCGCTGCCGTGGTTCAGTTGGGCCGGTCCTTGGGTCAAGATGTCGATGTTGGTGTTGAGATTGTCGGGGGCCAGGGCCATACCGGTCAGCCACAGGGCCTGATAGCCCAGCCGCGTGGTGAAATGCGGCGACCAGCGGTAGACGAACGTCAGGTCCAGTTGGCCGGCGAACGAGGTGTGATTTTCCTCTTCGCTGCCCGAGTAATCGTGGGCGACCCCTTGGCTGTCAACGTTATGATAGGTGGTTGACTGGTCGGCCCGATTGTTCATCACGGCCGCCTTCATCTCGAAGTTCACCCACCAGCGATTTTCCGCATTGAACTCGAAAAGCGCCCCGATCTGCGGACCGACGAGTTGATTGTTGGTGGCCACGTGGATCGAATTGGTAGCCCCGTGGGGCGCCGGCACGTCGGACTGCGTGTTGTAGAAGAAATTCTCGGGCAGGCCCACATAGCGAACGCCGAAGAGAATCGAGGCGGTCAACTTTTCCGGCGGCATGGGCAGTTGGCGGCGGATGTTGAACTCGCCCGTTTGCATCGAAGAGATGTAGTGGATCTGGGCGAAGTTATTGTAATCCAGCCCGGCGATCGGATTGGCGCCAAAGCCGCCAAAGGGAGAAAACAGGTTCCCCTGGCCGCCCAGCGCGTTGGGCGTGGTGTCGCGGATGGCTGCCGTGTCGTTGCTCTCGCCGATGGCCGTGTAGGCCCCTTCGAATTGGAAGCACTCGTTAATGGTGTGTCCGATCAGGATGTGTCCGCCGCCGGCGAAATCGTAGTTGAAATCGCGGGTCGAGAGGACGATGTTCGGCGGTGCGCCGCCGCCGGTGGGCAGGACCTCGGTGGCGGCGAAATCGACGCCTCGGGTGGGATTGCGACGCAGTGCCACGCCATCCGCCACGGCATACCAGCCGAGCCGCGGGGGAATGAGAAAGAAATCGCTCTTGTCGGGGCAACACGACTGCGTCGGATCGTACTGTTCCGCTCCGCAACAGGGCGACGGCCAGTAATCGGGCGAAAGGCCCAACGGCGGGTACACTTCGCCATGGTGGGCACCCGCCGGTGAGAGCCCGGACAGGTTATCGCTCGACGGCCGAGGCGGGGTCGGGCCGTTGACGGCCGCCGGGGGGCCGCCATCTTGACACATTGCCGAACCGACCAGCATTACCCAGAATGCCGGTATCGCCCATGGCCACTTGAATCGTCCGGCGATACTACCCATTGTGTCAGGTCCGGCTCCTCGTCATAGCATCCGCGGCCGCTCGAGGCCGGCGGCTGTCCTAAACAATTCGGCTTTCTTGGCCCCTACGATCAGCATATTCGCTATAATCGGCCCCCCATGGAACATTTTCCTTCGCTCGGCAGTGTTTCCAGGACCCCTATAATTCCGTGTGGGTTTAGAGAATTCCTTTGGGTTCAGAAGGAGGACCAATCATGAAAGTCAAGACGATCAGCGCCAGTAGCGCGCACGAGTTGCTCAAAACGGACCCCGCAGCCGTTTTGGTCTGCGGTTACGAAAAGGAGGACGATTTCCGGAAGAACGACCTTGAGGGAGCGATCTCGTTGAGCGAGTTTCGCCGGCGGCTGGATTCGATTCCCAAGGACGAGAACGTGATCTTCTATTGTGCCTGCCCACATGACGAAACGGCGACGAAGCAAGCCAAGGACTTCTTCCGGCAGGGCTTCATCAACGCCCAGGTCTTGCAGGGGGGCGTGGAGGCCTGGAAAGGCGCGGGCTATGCCTTGGTCGGGCAAGGCACCTGATCGGTGGCAGCGACGCCAAGAAAAGCAAGAAAAGGCCGAGGGGAAGGGACCCTGGGCGGGTAACCCTTCCCCTCGAAATCTCGGCCGGCGCCGCCAACTCGGCTCGGGCACCGACCCGCGATCCTTGATTGCTACTTCTTTTCCGGAGGGGCGGGGGCCTTGTCGGCCGGCTTCTCCGGCGGAGCAGGCGTCTTGTCGCCGGCCTTCTTCTCGTCGGCGGGGGCAGCCGCGCCGGGGGCCGCGCCGCCCGTCTTCTTCTCTGGCGGCTTGCCACAGCCGGCCACGCAGAACAGCCCCAGGCTCAAAACCATCACGAACGCTACAAGCTTCTTCATGGGTTCACCTTTTCAGAACGTCGAAGTGATCGGTCTACACGACAGGAAACCGTCCTGTCTGCTGTCTAGTTTAGATACTAGCCACTGGGCAATTATTCCACACAAAAGTACAATGAGAAGAGAATTCAGGGGCACGGCGGCGGTTTTTTCTGCCCCGCAGAGGGAATAAGTTCGCCAGTCGTTGCCTCTTAAATAGAGGGTCGAGCATGTCCGGCACACGATCCCGGGTCGACGTGGCCCAATTGGTCCTCGAACACCACCAAGCTGTTTATCGATATGCCTATCGCCTGACCGGGTCGGTGCAGGATGCCGAGGACCTGACGCAGCAGGTGTTTCTCGCTGCGCACAAAAAGATAGGGCAATTGCGTAAAATAGAGAAGTCTAGGAGCTGGCTGTTCGCGATCCTCAGAAACCGATTCTTTCGCGAGCGGGGGCGGCGCCGGCCGGTGCTGGCGGTCGACTTATCGCTCGACACGGACCTGCTTCCCATGGCCCCGCCGGCGGAAGCCGTCGATGGGGATCGCCTTCAGCAGGCCCTGAATCAGTTACCCGATGCCTTTCGGCTCATGGTGGTCATGTTTTACTTCGAGGAGTGCTCCTATCGGGAGATCGCCGCGCGGTTGGACGTGCCGATCGGCACGGTCATGAGCCGGCTGGCCCGCGCTAAAGGGTATCTTCGTTCCGCCATGTCCGAGGGGGAGGGGGGGCCGCGAAAACAGCCGGCCAGCGTGGCGGTCGAGCGAGGGTAGCGAGGGTGATGTCATGAGAGATTGTGCCGATGAGAAACTGGCGGCGGCCCTGCATGACGTATCAGTGCCGGCAGGGCTCACCCAGCGCTTGCTCGAGCGATTGGCGGCTGAGCCCGTCGAGCAAGGCCAGGGCCTGAGCGCGGAAAACGATGCGTCCGTGGCCGTTGCTGTCCCCTCCTCGCTGGCTCCGCGGTGGTCTCGCCGATGGTTTCTGGCGGGAAGTGGGTTGCTCGCCGTTGCCGCAGCGTTGCTCTGCGCCGTGTGGCTAGGTCTACCGAGAAAGGACGCTCTGTCCGAGGCGCTTGTGCTGGACGAGGCCATCCGCTCGTTCGATGCGGAGGCCGATCCCGCGGGCCAGTTGTTGGCCAAGCAGCCCGCCCCGGTCACGTATCCGTTCAGTTTCACTGTGTTGCCGGTCCGTGGGGTTCGCTGGCGACCCTTAACGGGCGGGGTTTTTTCGGGCCATGGCGGCATCGTTTACCATCTGCCGGGGCCGGCGGGGGCTCATGGCATCCTCTATGTGGTCGATGCGGGCCCATCGAAGGGGTTTTCCGCCTTGCCGGCGCGACACCCTTTTACCACCGGCGGCTGCTGCGCGTCGGCCTGGCAGGAGAACGGTTTGCTCTATGTCCTGGTCGTGCAAGGTGATCCGGCGACCTACCGGGCTTTCCTGAATCTCCCGCACGGACCAGTGGCCTAAAGGGCTGCGCAAACCGCCCCATTGGACCTCGATCGGCTCCCCTCAACCCGTCTAACGCTATAGACCGAAAGCTTTAATAGCGGCGGGGACGTTGCCGAACGAGGAGGGGATGTCATGAAGCGGCGAGCTATCTACTCGGCCTTGTTTTTGTTGTTGGCGGCGACGCCCCTGCGGGCGGAAAAGCCGGTTGCCATTGGCCTCGGCACCGACACGCTGGTCTCGCCCGGCGAGCCCAAGAGCTCGCCGGAAATGTGGTTCTATGATCAGGCCATGCGGCAGTACAAGGACCCCAAGGCGGCGGTCCGCGCCAAGGCCGACTTCCGCGACGAGCAGCGGCAGCGGCGCTTGGAATCGATGAAATGGTTTGGCCTGTCGAACAGCCGGCCGCGCGCCAGCAGTGATCCCTTCCACAACGACTACTCGCCGGGTTGGGTGGCTTGTCCCGGCTATTATCCGAGCCGTTGGTGCGGCAGCAAGCAGCCGTAATTGCCCTCCGGTGTCACCCGGGGAATCAATAAGCGGGCGCGGGCGAGCGAGATTCCCGCCGCTGAACCCACCGGCCTACCAGCACCAGAGCGATGCAGGCCGCCAGCCAATAGCGGAAGTGGCCATAGCGAACGACGTAGAAGGCGAGCTTGAGATACTCGGACAGGACGGTTACGAATCCCTCGTCGTCTTGCCACCAGCCATCCTCGGGCAGATCATCGCTGGGAGCGGAAACCAGCTCGATCTGCCCGGCGCGATCGGCCAGGGTTCGGGCGAAGATCCACCGGCTCCGCCGCGCATGATAATCGCTGGTGACGACCAACACACGGGCGTGGGGACGCTCGGCAAGGAAGCTGGCTAGGGCCCGGGCCTCGTCAAACGTGGTGGCGGCCGCCCCGGGGAGAAGGGTGATGGCGGTGGCGGGAATGCCGCGATTGAGCAGCACCCGGCGATTCAACTCGTGGTAAGGCGGCACGATCCCGTCGGCGGCGTTCGGTGAGATGATCGTCTTGGCCACCAGCACGTGCCGGGCCAGCCCGGCCTTGAACAGCGCGGCGGCCGCGAAGGGCCGCGAGTCCTCGCCGCCGTTGAGGACCATGACATAGTCGGCCTGCTGCGGACGCGCCCCAACATCCAGCCACTGGGCCATGGCTCGCAACAGTCGCGGATACGTTGTGCCGAGTACACCCAGCGTTACCGCCAGCAGCAAGACTCCCGCGCCGTAGCGATAAGGCCGGCTCATCGTGTGGCCTCCGACAGCGTCAAGCGGAAGCTGCGTTCATAGTCATCGGCGCTTTGCAGAGGGGGCATCGGGTGGCCTCCGCCGACACACCAGGTATGAAGATGTCGCAGGCATTCCATGCCAAAGGCTTTGTACCCGGTACGGCTCTTCCACCAATCGGTTTCGTCGCATCGCCGGTCGCGGAGGGCGTGCAGCCGCACCCGCGCCGCTTGCGACGAATCGAGCACCGCACTGAGCGCGTGGCGGAGGTAAGCGCTTCGAAAGCGCGCGCAGAGCAGAACGATCGAGTCCGTGGGGTGATCGGATAGCCAGACGCGGAGGGCGCGGGCCGTCGCCCAGTCGTCACCTCCGTCGCGTGAGGTCGCCACCAGGGTGTGCGCCGGCACTCCGCGTGCCGCCAGCTCGCGCCGGCTAAGTGTCGCCAACGAGGCGAGAATGCCGGTTTCTACCAGTCGCAAAGCAGCGGTTTGAATCACCAGGATATGGCAACTGGGATGCTGCCGAAACAGGGCGGCGGCCGCGTCGTAAGCCCGATCACCGTCCGGCCCGCTATCCCGGCCGCACAGGCCGACGTACTGATACTGACCGACGGGCTCGTCGCTTACCAGCAGGCCACCGACGCTGCGGAGCACGGGACCGTGCGCCCACCACAAACCCGCAACCGCTGCCAGCAGGATCAAGAACCGCAACCAGCGGCGGCGCTGCTTGGCCGTTGGAGTGGAGTCGGCGGGCGGGATGCCGGCCGCCGCCGGTCGGGCCGGGTTGGCCGTAATGGGCGACCTGTCGAAGTCCGTCATCGTAGGTCACCAAGCAAGAACAAGATGCACGCGATTTGCTGCGCGCCGACAGTCAGCCGTCAACGGCGGCGCAGGCAACGCCGGCCGGTAAAAAAAGCGACGATGCCGCTCAATAGCAACACGATGCCCACCGGTTCGGGAACCGGAGCGCTAAACTGGCCAGTCGCATTGGCGGTAAAGGGAGCCAGGAACGAATTGGCGTCGGGCTGAAACTGTGGATTCGCATTCAACAAGCTCCAGGATAGTTGGCCGCCCGTTATCGGCGCCGGTGTGGCGGTAGACGGCAACCCTTCGGCCGCGTTCAAAATCAGTCCAGACGAATAAGCAACATTGGAACTCACGAGCGAGCCGGTATTGGACGACAACATGCCGGTGATATACGCGGTGTTGAACGTTCCGCCTAAGAGCAACACGCCTCCCGAACTCGGTGGCGCGCTGTAGATATCGAATTGACCGGAACTCAACGTCTGCGAGAAAATGTTGACTCCTGGAATGACATTCAACGGCCCCGCGGCCTGATTGGAGTTTGGAGCGATTAACAGGTCCGCATCAAGGAAAGTGGTCGCGCCGCCGCTGGAAATGCCGCCCGGAACAACGTACGGCGTTTGCACCGTGAGAGTGGCAGCCCCAATGCCTGGGCCCAGTTGATAGCTTCCGGCCGCCTCGCTCCAAACCAGATCGGGGATGCCGGGAGAGGTCGGATCGGGAACGAAACTAGCTAACGTGTCGGCCCGCGCAGAAGAAAGAAGAAATGTACACAGCGCTGCTGCAAGAATGAGGGCCGTGGGTGCGATACCGAAAGCCCTCCCGTGGCGCAAACTCCTCATGGGAGCGCGCTCCATCGAATTGTCGGCCCTCACCGCTACCTCCTGGGCGTTATCGCCCCACTCTAGCAATACCTAGGGATGGAATTTCATCGTGGGTTCGCCCGCCGGGGCCGACCGCTAGTTCCGATTCTAGCAAGAATATCGCTTGCGCGTCAAGCGTTTGGCAGCGCTGCTAGTAAAATTCTCTCCGCATCCCCCGCGTTTGACCTAGATCTCCAGGCTGCGCAATCCTATCGGGGGGATCCACTCTGATTTGCCTGCCAGATTTGACCGCTCTGGACATCCAATGCGGTGAGCCACCCACCGCCGTAGCACCAGGTGTCGATGCACTTTAGGTAGCCCAGATCGAGGATTTCACCGGTCTTCTGCGACGTGTGCCCGACAATGGCCGTCTTGCCGCTCTGGTGGGGACCCGGCTGGCGACGCTTGAGCGATTCCCAGAGCAGCGTTTCGACGGGCTGGGCGCTGAGCGGCAACTCGGCGCGGTAATTGCCGTGCACGAAAAAATGACGCGGCGACTCGTAATAGAGCCGGCAGTTGCGGAGAAAATCGAGGTGCCCGGCAGGAACGTCCTCGGGCCGCGCCGTGTCATAGGATTCCAGCGTGGCATGGCCGCCGAACAGCAACCATTCGACGTACAGTTGCCGCTGCCCCGTGCAGACCTTCAACATCATTTCATCGTGGTTGCCCAGCAAAGGAATGAGGTGACATTGCTGCTGGAGGGCCAGCACCCGCTCGATCACGCTCCGGCTCTGAGGACCGCGGTCGACATAGTCGCCCAGCAGCACGAGCGTATCCTGTGGCTGTGGCTCGATCGCCGCCAACACTGTTTCCAGGGCGGCCAGACAGCCGTGAATGTCGCCGACGGCAATCAGTCGCCCGGAATCCGTCATCTTCCCCCCCGTTCCCTCGTCAAGCATGCCTAACGTTATACTCGGTTGAAAATGTCGAGAAAAGCCCGCGGATCACGCTAACCTGCCTTGTCGGCCAGCGAGGTTGCGTTGCATAATGCGGTGGTTGTCGCCCTGGAAACAGGGTAAGACATCGCCACCGCTCGCCGCTTCGGCATCGAGGCGTGTGGCTGGCGTTCCTGGCTCTCTTGATGAATCATCCATGCGCCGCTTGCTCACGATCGCCGCGCTCACTCTATTGCGACTGGCAACTACGCTCAGTCGATTGAGCGGCGAGGACGAACAAGCCAGGCCCGCCCAGTCGCCCACGCCGACCTGGGGAGGAAAGCAATTCTGGTCCGATGAGCTGTTCTTCTATCAATGGCGCATTCAGCGGAACGCGCTGAGCGGGCACTGCCGGTTGCTGGACGAAAACGACCGTCGCTACGCCTGGGGAACCTACGACCAGTGCCAGGCAGTGCTGGAACGAATCAAGCGGCAGCAGCACCTGCCGCGCATGCGGGGCAAGGCCGTCGTCGTGCTGCACGGGTTGGTGCGGTCGCGGTCGGCGATGGACCCGCTCTGCCGGTATCTGGGCGAGCGGGGCGGCTACCAGGTCTTCAACCTGAGCTATGCGAGCACCCAGTGCAAGATCGCCGACCATGCCCGGTCGCTACGCCACGTGATCAACCACCTCGACGGGTAACAGTATAGCTTCCCAACCCATGAGTTTGTCACGTGCCTGCGTTGGTGGCAAGGCGACGGGACGTTGCGGTGGGCGCGAGGTGCGGCTTCTTGGGGGGCGGTGTGGCATCGCGGGGT
>Ga0181520_10007221_pt1 | contig 16488 bp, 17 predicted proteins | sample PEATcosm2014_Bin_29_FD_132451 | JGI IMG/M metagenome (GOLD analysis project Ga0181520, IMG submission 132451) | Peatland microbial communities from MTU Mesocosm Facility, Houghton, MI, USA - PEATcosm2014_Bin02_30_metaG | ecosystem: Environmental > Terrestrial > Soil > Wetlands > Peat | place... | reverse complement strand
GGGTTTGGAACAGGGCTCGGATTCCTTTTTGGTCTCCGGCAGAGGCGAATTGCATTTGGCGGTTTTGGTGGAAACCATGCGACGCGAAGGGTTTGAACTGCAGGTCAGCCAGCCGGAAGTTATTTATCATTATGCGAAAAAATCGGATGTAGGGGCGGGTTTAAAACCCGCCCAAAAAGAGGGAGGGTCACAGACCCTCCCCTACGGCCCGGATGACAAAGATGTCATAAAAATGGAACCCTACGAAATTATCACCATTGACGTGCCAAACGAACACCAAGGCGTGGTTATAGAAGAGCTCGGCAAGCGCGGCGGACAAATGCAAATTTTGGAAAGCGGGCACAATGGCAGTGACATTCACGCCGAATATCTGATTCCGACACGCGGGTTAATTGGATTAAAAAATTTACTGCTGACGCGCACCCGCGGCACCGTTATAATGAACAGCCTGTTTGATTCCTACAAACCCGCGCACGACATAGACCTGCGCAGTAACGAGCACGGCTCGCTCATTTCCAGCGAAACCGGAGTTAGTAACGCCTACGGCCTTAACAACGCCCAGGAACGCGGTATTTTGTTTATCGGCCCGGCTGTGGAAGTTTATGAAGGGATGGTTGTGGGCAAAAATTCCGTGGACAGCGACATTGAACTCAACGTCTGCAAAACCAAAAAACTTACCAACATCCGCTCTTCCGGAACCGATGAAGCAATTATATTAACACCGCCGCGCCTGATTGAACTGGATTTTGCCCTGGAATACATAGGCTCCGATGAGCTCGTGGAAGTCACGCCTAAATCCATAAGAATCCGCAAAAAAATCCTCTCCGCCCTGGAGCGCAAACGCGCCGCCCGGTGATAAACATATAATAAAATATTCCGACATTCTCAAGAATGTCGGAATATTTTTAAGCTGTTCTGCTTTAGGTCAAAAGCTGGGAAACTATCAAGTCCAGCAAAACCCGCGGCGGGGTGGAGGAAGTTTTTAGTTCGTCGTCCAGGGCTTCCAGCTTGTTTAAAAATTCAAGGATTTTTTTGGGCGGGAAGCGCGAAGAAAGTTTTTTCATTACAAACAGCCGGCCCGGCTTCCAGCCGGTAATTTCTAAAATTTCATCTTCCGATTTTTTTGCAACCATAAAATCCTGAATCATCGCGACGTTCCTAAACTGTTCGCTTAGCAGAGCGTTTAACTGGATAATCGCGCCTTTTTCATCACTACCTGTTTGTTCTTGCAAAAATCGGCGCAAAAGTTCCAAGGCTTTTTGCTTTTGGTTGTCGCCTAAGGCATTAGTCAAATCAAACACATTCACTTCCCCGTTTTCGCTAACTAACTCCCTGACATCAGTTTCATTTATTTCCTCTCCCGCTTTATACGCGATTAATTTCCTAATTTCCGAGTCCGCCTGCCACAAATCAAAAACTTCTTCGGCCGAGACAACTTTGCCCGCCGCTTTTATTTCCTTGCCGTTGTCGCGGCCTAAACGCACTGCCAATAATTCCACAGCCTCTTTATTCATCACGCCGCCATAAAACGCCGCGCGCTTGGCTATCCAATTGTTAAGTTCTCTACCGTGGGGCAAGACGAACTCTTTGGTCGCGATTTTGGGATTTGCGATTAATTCCTTATTTTCCTTTTTTCTTTTGTCCAGCGATTTAACCGAGAACACAACGTAATTTGCCGACGAAATAAGCTTTTCAATATCAGCCTGCCCAAATTCGGGCATAATATTTTGTAAAACAAAAACCTTCGCTTTGGAAAACAAATCCGTTTCAAGCAACGGCCCCGAATTCGGCATTTGATCACTTTCCGAAAACACAACCAAATCCGCCCCTTTGTCCTTGACCAAAGAGTCAATAAATTCCTTCTTGGAAAAATCGTCGGTACCCAGCAAAAGCATTAACATAGCAAGCTTGAATAAAGTCTTAAAATAGTGTAAAATATCGGAGATAGTGTAAGCGTGGGTTGGTAGCTCAGTTGGTAGAGCAGCGGCCTCTTAAGCCGCTTGTCGAGGGTTCGATCCCCTCCCAACCCACCATGTACCGTTTGCTCGTTCGGATGTGCTCACTGGCTCAGGTACATGGCAAGCCAGCTACTTTTTTATTATTACAACTGCTATATCTTCGGCCCAAATCGCTTGCAGGACCTCGTAGCTCATTTGGATAGAGCGCTTGGCTTCGAACCAAGAGGCAGTAGGTTCAAATCCTACCGAGGTCACCAGGCGAGTTGAGCGGATACATAAACGATCAAAAAAATATTAGTTCAGCTCTTATTATAGCCAAAATAGGCAATCTTTACAATAAAAGGTTGCCTGTTTTTTATGCTATAAGATTTAAAGCGACTATTTTCCGCTCTGGGCGGGCGTACTGCTTGCCGCAGGAGTGGGTTTGGGTAATGTCTGGGAGGGGTTGAAAGGATTATTGGTAATTCCGCCGGTCGGCTCAAAGACGGCCGCCTGCTGGATTCTTTCCACCGCTTTGTTGTAATTGTCAAAATTTATTCTGACCTGTTGTCCGGTTACCTGGACCGGCGGCGCCTGATTAACATTGAAAATTATTGAAACGGAATTTTTTACCTGGAAAGCCTCCAATACCAACATAAGCAAAAATACCGCGAAAAATACCAATCTTAAATTTTTGGCGAATTTTTCGAAAAAATTTTTCAACCCCGCGGAGTTCAAATTTATTTTTTTCATTTTTTTAAATAAAAATTTGCCGACATACTGGCGCTTACATTGCCGTTATCGGCACCGTTAATGGAAATATTAGTCGGGTTGGCAATAAAACTCAAATGCTCCAGACTTTCAATAAAATTTACCGTCTGGAAAAAATCTCCCGACAAAGTTATGCCGTACGGCACCATGGCTATGGGCGTTACGGTATTGGCGCTTTGAAGGGTTTCAATGGTTCCCGCGATTCCGGAAATTTGCATTGTTAAATTATATTTTGCCGCCAAATTTTCCAAAGTCTGAATTTCATTTACCAGCGAGATATCGCTGGTAAAAAAATCCTCAGGCTGGTAAGGCTTGCCGGCCAGTTCCTGCAAATCGGCCTGAGCCTGTTTATAGCTTTGGTCCTGGGCCTGCAATGAAGCCAAATCTTTTCTTTCCTGGGCCATGGAGTCCAAAGTGGCCTGGTTTTGGACGTCAAGCAATTTAAAAAAATACAAAAACATTGAAGCGCTCAAAATGAGCCAGGCCAGAAGCACCAATATAATTTTATTTTTCGCGGATGACTTTTTCATATCCTTTTGATCATTACTGCTGCAGCAGCTTATTCTGAATTTTAAAAGTAAAATGAAAATTCACATTAACCGGATTTACCACGTTTTCCAGGGGGTAATCTATGCCGTAAAAATCGCCGGTATCATTCAAAATATTATTATAAAGCAAAATTACCAAGTCCCGCGTGGGGCTAAGCCCGGTTATGGTTACCGCGTCTTGATTCGGGTCAATGGAAAGAGTGCTGATTTTAAGACCGGACGGAGGCAAAGGCGCGAACGCTTTAATTACCTTGGACCAATGAGGAGAACTGCCGGCTAAATTCAAATAATCGGAAACCAAATTATTAACCGCAGAAATTTTAGCCTTAATTTCGGTATTCTGCTGTTTGTCCACCTGGCTCTGCAGCTGCGCGACCTGCTGTTTAATGGCGTTATCCTCATATTGCAAATAGAATTTTGTGCCAAACTGGGCCAAAAAAACCAAGACAAAACTAACCAAAGACAAGCTGACAACAACCCACAGGGTATGCAATATAACTTCATAATGAAGTTCTTGCTGTCTGGTTTTAGGCAAAAGATTGATAATCTTCATAATTTTAATGGGTCAGTTGCCGAACGGGCTTTTGAGGAAAAAATTTAGAATTTTGGGGCAATCGGTCAAAATAAATTTTGATGTTTAACTTTTATTTAAGCGGAGAAGTTTTTTTGGCCGAGTGGCCAAAATTATAAATTTTTAACCAAAATGACATTCGGCAACTGACCCTTAATCGGCCTCAAAGTTTGCGCCTCTTGCGGCCAGGCCTATTGCGGTTATATATTCCAAACTTTCAACGGCGCTTAAATGCTCATTGTCGGCTATATTTAAATTTTGCATCGGGTTGGCTAATTCCACCTTGGACACCCCGGCATCCAAAAGCTGGCTTGCCAAAAATTCCGGCAAGTTTTTAAGCTTGCCGCTGCCGCCGGCAATAATAACCCTTAAAACCTGACTACCGGAATGCTCGCTATGGAATTTTAAAATATTTTTTATTTCCGCGGCCAGATTATTTAGCACCGGCAAAAGCTCGGTCTTAATATTCGGATATTCCGCGGTGTTGGAAATCCCGACTTTTTTCTTAATTTCTTCAGCCTTAACGCTCGAAACGCCCAGCGCCCTGGCGATACTTTCGGTAAAAGTATCGCCGGCTATGGGAATGGTGGAGGTAAACTGCAAATTGCCGCCCTCGACCATTATCAAACTGCTACGCAAACCTCCTAAATCCACAAGCAAAGCGGTTTCCCGGCTGCCTCGGGCAACAGCCGCCCTTAAACAGCTTTGAGACTCCACTTCCAGCGCCACCGTATTCAGACCGGCTTTGTCCAAAACCTCCAGGTAATTATCCACAAATTCCTTGGGAGAGGCAATCATTAAAATATTCATTTTCCCCGCTTCAATTTGGCCCGTCTCGCCCGGCGCAAGCCGAGGTGGATTGCCCAATCCGGGCGCGCCGTCAGCATCGCCGATTTTTTGCCAATCCAAGTAGACCTGATCTATAGGCAGAGGAATAAAACTTTCGGCTTCAAACGGCACGGCGTTGTTGGCTTCGCTGTCGCTCATTTGGGGAATCTGGATGACGCGCACAAAAGATTTGGATTCCGGCAGGTTGACAACCGCGCGGTTAGTATCAAGCCTGCCGAACTGCGGCTTATCCAGGGCCTGCTTCAGCAAAAATTCAAAAGTTTTGGGATCCGCTATGACATCGTTAATAATCAGGCTTTTTGGCAAAAAAGCCTCGTGAAAACTTTTTAACCTGAACTGTTTCTGTTTTTGCTCCAGCCGGACAATCTTTAAAGAGTTGCCGCTGATATCCAGGCCAAAGCCGGGTAAATTTTTGGAAAGAAAGCTGAATTTCATATTTTTTAGTAGAAACCAGGCTAAACGCTGTATGCAGACGCTGTGTTAGACGCTGGCCGCGTTTATCACGGCGTTTGAACCCGCGGCGTTTGGCACAGCTTCTACATTATACTAAGTTGCGTTCTGATAAATGCTGTATATTGGCGTGATTAATGACAAAGCCAGCATGCCGACAACCGCCCCGATAACCAAAATGAGCAAAGGCTCAATTATGGAGGCCAAATTTTTTAAGGTGTCGTCAACATCGGCTTCGTAGTGGACCGCCAACTGCTCCAAAATCTCCTGGGTGCTGCCGCTCTCTTCGCCCACGGCTATCATTTGCTGGACCAAAACCGGAAAAAGCTTTTGGTCCTTGCCCAAAGATTCGGCCAAAGGCTTGCCCAACCGGACATCGTCCGCGGTCTTAACGAGCAGTTCCTTATAAAGCACGTTGTCCAAAGATTCCGCGACCACTTCCAGACCCTGCACTATGGGAATGCCGCTTTTAAGCATTGAGCTTAAAATTCTGGCAAAGCGCGCCAAATTTATTTTCTTTGTTATTTCTTTTATGATAAAAATATTCAGGCTGATAATGCTGGACGTCCGCTTGCCGACGGCGGTACGGAAAAACAGGACAGCCGCCAGGGCAATGCCAATCATTCCGCCGATTGCCAAAACCGCGTGGCCGCTCATAAAATTGGAAATGCCGATGACAATGCGGGTGCTAAGCGGCAGGGTAACTCCCTGCTCGGTAAAAATTGACATTAAATTCGGCAGAACAAAAATGGCCAAAAGCACGCCGATAATTATCATGGCGCAGACAATAACCGAAGGATACATCATCGCTCCCCTGACCTTGCTTTTTAAATCGGCTTCACGCTCCAGCTGAATGCTTAAATACTCCAGGCTCTTGTCCAGGTTGCCGGACATCTCGCCGATTTTTATCATACTGGTCACTATGTTGGGAAAGACGTTGGGATATTTGGACAAAGCCTCAGCCAGGGATTTCCCCTGCTGGACCTGGCTGTAAACATCGCTTAAAATATCCTTAAATTTGGCATTATGGGTTTGCTTGACCAATATTTGCAGACATCGGCTTATGGATATGCCGGCCTTGAGCATCACGCTTAGGTTTTGCACAAAACCGATTTTGTCGGACAGCGAAATAAAAGAAATATTGTTTAAAAAGGCAAATGAGGTTTTTTTGCCCTGCTCGCCGATTTCCGTAGGCAAAAGCCCCTGCTCCTTAAGCAGATGCCCGGCCGCGGCCAGGTTTGGCGCCTCAATTGTGGCGCTTTCCTTGCGCCCGTCTTTGGTTACCGCTGTGTATGAGAATTCCATTGATAATTTGAGATTTTAGATTGAAGATTTGTGATTAATAGACATTTTAAATTTTGGGATTATTTTTACCCGCCGAATTTTTTGACGCCACCATTATTGCGGTAATTTCGTTAGCTTCCTTTAGCAAATCTCTACCAATTCTTTTTTCATTATTTCCGCTTCAATAATAATTTCAAGCCAAAATACCGATTCGTCAGCTTCTTCTATAACAATTCCCAGCTTTGCAATGAATTCCGCCATAGACCTTGCGCGGCATACGGCTCTGTAATTTGCGCCTACTGATGTTCCGCATCTCAACAATTGTTTTCCAACAATCCTTCCAATATCGGTTTTCGGCATCGCTTCGACGAGTTTTATAACCCTCAAAACAAATTTTTTAGTTCTTAATTTCAGGTCTTCCTTATTCATAGCAATTTAATAAATCTACAATCAAAAATCTTCAATCATAAATTTTCTACTCCTTGCTAACCCTAACCAATTCATCTATGGTCGTAATCCCCTTTGCGGCCTTAATGAACCCGTCTTCCCACATTAGGGTCATGCCTTCTTTTTCCCCCTGTTCCTGGATTTCCTGCGAGCTTTTGTGTGCCATTATCATTTGGGCTACCGCGGGGGAAACTTCCAAAATTTCGTGGATGCCCAAACGGCCGCGGTAGCCGGTTTTGGAACATTTATCACAACCCTCGCCTTTATAAAATTTAACTTCCTTTAGATTCTTGCATTTGGCCGGAGCCGCGCCGACGCGGATTAAAATCGGCAAAAGCTTGTCCAAATGAAACTGTTTAGACAGCGCTTCCAAAGCGGCATCATCCAAAGAATAGGATTTTTGGCAGTCTTTGCAAATTACCCTCACTAACCTTTGCGCCAACACCGCGTTTATGGTGGAAGCGATTAAATAAGGCTCCACGCCGATGTCCAAAAGCCTGGGCAGAGCCGAGGCCGCGTCGTTGGTGTGCAGGGTGGAAAACACAATGTGCCCGGTCATAGCCGCGTGGACCGCTTCTTCAGCGGTTTCCTTGTCGCGAATTTCCCCAATCATAATGATGTTAGGATCCTGCCTAAGCAGTGCCCTAAGGCCGACGTCAAAAGTCAGGCCGATTTTTGGGTTGACCTGCATCTGGTTGGCGCCGATAATCCGATATTCCACCGGGTCTTCAATGGTGGAAATATTTACGTTTTTTGTATTGAGCATGGACAGCACCGTGTACAGCGTGGTGGATTTTCCGCTGCCCGTAGGGCCGGTTACCAAAAGCATGCCGTGCGGTTTTTTGACGTTGCGGTTAATGACTTCATAAGATTCCTTTTCAAAACCCAGCTCTTCCAATGTCATGGCCTTGGCCGACTCATCCAAAAGCCGAATAACGACTTTTTCGCCGTCAAAAATCGGGATGGTTGACACGCGCAAAGAAAATTTATAGCCGTCTTTTTCTATTTTAAAGCGCCCGTCCTGCGGCAAGCGGTGCTCGTCAATTTTTAAATTGGACATAACCTTAATGCGGGCGGCAATCGCCGCCTGAATAACCTTGGGCAAAGTCATCACGTCGTGAAGCACGCCGTCTATGCGGTAGCGCACGGTCACGGCGTTTTCCTGGGGCTCAATGTGGATGTCGCTCGCCTTTTCAAATACCGCGTACTCCAAAAGCGTGTCCACCACGCGGATGACCGGAATTTCTTCGGCCATTTTTTTCAGGCTGTCGTCCGCCGCGCTCTCCCCCTCCGCTTTTGCCGCCAAAGGCTTGGTTGACGGCGTGAACAAATGTTTTATTTCCTTTTCCAGGGAAGAGTGATATTTGGAAAGGCCGAATTCCAGGCTGGCTCGGCCGATTAAAAAAGTCTTAATTTCCAGGCCGGTTTTTTTTTGGATAAATTCCTTGGTCTGAATATCCTCGGGGTCCGACATTGCCAAAGACAGCCCTTCTTTGGTTTTCGCAAAACTGATGACCTGGTGCCGGTGGGCAATGGGCTCGGGCACCAAATTGAGCACCTCCTGGGGAATTTGCAGGGTGGTTAAATCCACAATCGGCGCGCCGAGCAGGCGGCTTTTTAAATCCAACAGCTGCTGTTCGGTTACGGCCTTTTTTTCAATTAAAAAATCTTCCCAGGAAATCGGGATTTTAACCTGGGAATGCTCTTTTTCCAAAGCCTCCAGCTTATCCCCGGTTAGGATTTTATTTTGTTTTAAAGCCGTGTTTAATTCCTGCTTATCCATATATTAATATCCCCTGCTTTAATCAAAGAGAGGTTTATAACAAATCCGTGCTATCCGTCTCCATCTGGGCATCTGTGAACCTTTTTTGTTTCTTTACTATCAATCCGCCCAATTATTATAACATAAGCGGATAAAAACTCAAAATGAAACCAAACCAAATTTTTTTGTTATAAAAGCTTTTTTATTTCCTCGGAAACCCTTGGACTTCCGCGCACTCCGTCTATAATAAGCAAAAGTATTTCATCCGGTAACTTAGGGTAATGCATAGAACCTTTTTCTTCAATTTTGTGTATTAAATCGGCCATTTTTACTTCAAATACCTCGTTGCAATTAAAAGCGCTGTTTTTTGAAAAAACAGGGTATTGTTTTGTCGTAACCTCAATAATTGTCTTTCCGCTTATCCCCGCTTTTTTTATAAATTCCCGTTTCTTTTCAATTTGAGTCGTTGAAGTTAGTATAATTAAAAACATATCGGACTTTGGGTTTCGGTTAACAACAACAAAATAGCGGTTCTTGCCTTCTTTAGAACCGCCAAATTCAATATAGAAATTAAAAACTGAACCCTGCTCAATGCACAATGGAATTCTGATTTTTGCCGGTATTTCCATTGAACAAAAAATTATCTTGTAAAGAACCGCGAAACTTCTTTTAATTCATCAAAAGATTCTTTAGCCAGGGACAAATCTGATTTATTTTGGATAAAAAAATCGTCGGCTTTGGGAGCATCCGCGAAAAAATCATCATAATCCATTTTAACTCTCTTTTTTCCGGCTTCCAATTCTTTTTTATGTCTTAGCCATTCGGGGAATTGATGGGTTATTTCGGCGAGTTCAAACTGGTCTTTGTCAGAAAATTTCGCGTAAACCGCATGCAGGCATTCTATATCTGTTTTAGAAAAAACTTCCAGGTCCGCAGGCTTAAGCGACGCCAAAGTCTGTTTTTTTTCGTCAATCGGTTTGATATATTTTTTTGCGTAAGCCAAAACCCCTTCCGGCATATCCGCAAGTTCGGCGACATCTTTAACGCGCGAGCCAACCGGGCCTAATTTCATCGCCCAATAAATATCCCCAACAATGGGACGGCCGTATTTGCGCAGATGCAAACGGTCCGCAAGATAAATCAGTTTAATAGCCTTCATTTTGTTTATCTTGCCGTCTTTTTTTTGGGCAAAAAAATTCAAAGCCTGGGTGGCCTTTTTATAGCTTGTTTCGGGTAAGGCGATCATATTTGTATATTAACAGATTTTGTGTTAATACTCAAACCCAAATTATTTTTTGGTCTTTAATTAATAAACCCTATCTACCTTGCCAGGTAAAAATATAGTAGATGGTTTTAAGAATGATCTCCAAATCAAAAAGGAAACTGCGGTGCTTAATATAATAGAGATCATATTGGAGCTTGAGTTTGCTTTCTTCCAGGCTTCCGGCATAGATGTTGAGCTGGGCCCAGCCGGTAATGCCTGGCTTGACCAGGTGGCGCTCGTCATAAAACGGAATTTGTTTTTTTAACTCTTCCACTATGTGCGGTTGTTCGGGGCGGGGCCCGACCAGGCTGATGTGACCGAGCAAAAGATTTATAAATTGCGGCCACTCGTCTATTCGGCTCTTGCGCAAAAATTTGCCGACTTTGGTTATGCGCGGATCGTTAACCGAAGTCCAGGTATTGGAAGGCCCTCCGCTCATGCTCCGGTATTTGTAAACCTTAAACAACTTGCCCTGTTTGCCCGCCCGTTCCTGCACAAACAGCACCGGACCCGGACTGGTAAGCTTGATGGCCAGGGCGCAAAACGGATAGCTGACCACAAAAAAGAATATCCCGATAAAGCCCAAAATCAAATCCACAATCCTTTTGCCGAAATTGTAAAAACGTTTTTCCTGGTAATCAATATTTTCCAAAAACCACAGCTCGTTTAAGTCCGAAAGATAAATCCGCCTCAGCAGGAGCTCATAAAAATCCTTATGGTTGTAAAAAATCACGCCGCTGGTCCGAAGGCGGTAAAGCTGCTCGCTGACCTGCGGGGTTGAATGCAAATTGTCGGGCAAAATAATAATGGAGTTTTTTTCAACTTTTGACTCCCCCAAAGAACCCCCGGCCAGCCGCCCCAAAACTTTATAACCCAGGTAGCTATGCGACGTAATTTCCCCTTCAAGATGCCGCAGCCCGCCGTCAAAAGAAAAAATATAAACGCCCTCAACCAGCTTATTTTGCAAAAAATATTTCATCAACAAATACCAGCCGAGCAGCAAAACAAAAGTGACGGTAACGTCAATGAGCAAAAAACGGCGCGGGGTGAGAACTAAATTAGGCTGGAAATAAAAATATATAACGGCAATAAGGACATTTACTATCGTAGCCGAAACAAGACTGAACACCAAAGAAGTATAACGCCTAAACACCTCCGTCTCAAAAAGTCCGTGGATGAAAAAAACCACGAGCCACAGCAAAAAAATAAAACTGAATGTCCTAAGCAGTTGGGAGGCCGTGGCATGCCCTAAGGTGTCCTGATAACGAAAGACAATTGTCAACCACAATCCGACATAAAACAAAAGCGCCACCGGCACAACCAAAAACCAAAATTTTATTAACCCTTTACCGCCTTGCATTAATTTTATTTATAATTATCTATTATATATAGTATTGTAAAGTCCATTTAAATAAAGCCCTTGTATATTGAGGATATTCGCTCTTATATTCTTTGATTAAAGACAATACCGCCCTAATTTGCTGTTTATTTTTAGTTCGCGTAACGCCGAAATAGTTTACCCGATAGCGTACCATAATTTCCGGTATATTGGCAAACTTAGCCTTTAGGCCCAATTTGAGCCATAAGGCGTAGTCCTCTATATATTGCCAGTTTGGATCATAGGATCCGGCTGCCAGTATGTTGGCTTTTCGGATTAAAACACTGCTGTGCACAAAACAGTTATGCCGCAATAATTGCCTGCGGATTTTTAAATCCTCGGCCGGGTATTTCAGGTCATAAAGTTTTTTATTGCCGGAACCGTAAACTTCGGCCCAGGTTCCCACCAAACAGCAATCCGGATTCCTGTCTAAAAACTCAACCTGTTTTTGCAGCTTATTTTTATTCGTCCAAAAATCATCGCTGTCCAGACGCGCGATATATTCCCCTGACGCCCGTTTTAAACCGGCGTTTAAATTTTCAGTCAGGCCCAAATTAACCGGATTCGTCCAAAAAATTATCCGCGCGTCTTTTTTTTGATAGGCGCGCAATACGGCATCGGTTTGGTCGGAAGAATTATCATTCACTACCAATAGCTCAAAATCGCCAAAACTTTGCCCCAGCGCGCTGTCTAAGGCTTGAGGTAAAAATCGCGCGTCATTATAAGTTGACATTAACACGGAAACTTTGGGCATATTTTTACTTTTTTTACCTGTGTCAAGAGCGACCCTTGACGCTACAATCCGATTTCTTTGTTCAATGAGCCTTATGCTTATTATTCAAAAAATAATCCTCGCTTAACCCGCTGGCTTTAAGCAGGCGGCGGTTAACCTCGCGCGCGGTCTTAAGCAATTTCATTTTAACTTTTTTTCCCGCGGCATGCTCTAAAATCGCATTCACGTCTTTAGGGAAGCACGAGCCGCCGTAACCGCGGTATCCCCCGTGCGCCACGTCCAAATGCGAATGGGAAATCCGCCGGTCCGCGCCCACGGCCAACCTGACCTCGTCGTAATTTACCCCTAAACTCTCGCATAGATCATAAAACTCGTTGGCAAACACCACTTTTAGGGATAAAAAACTGTTGGCCATATACTTAACGGTCTCGGCTTCGCGGCTGGGCATAATTTTAGCGTAAGGTGCCCGGGGCAAAATAGCCAAAACTCTTTTTGCGACCCCGCGGCTTTTTTTAGTGTAGCCGACAATTTGCCTGTCGGGATTGGCAAAATCATCGCAAGCGCTGACCTCCCTTAAAAATTCCGGGCTGAACAAAAATTTATGCCGGGGAAAAGCTTTTTGCAGATAATCCGTCGTCCCGGGCACGACCGAAGATTTGATTACCACGATTTTCTGCCCGGCCAGCAAGCCTATTGCCGATTTTACGAAAGACAAATCAAATCCTTTTTTTGGGACAAACGGCGTCGGCACGCAAACCAGTATGACATCGGCCAAATTGACTTCCTGCACCGAGCCAATGCCTTTATATTTATCGTATTTATAAACCTTAACGCCTTTTTTTTCAAAATATTCATTCGCGGCTCCCCCGACAAAACCCAAACCCATGATTCCAATTTTCATACTTTAATCCTTGTAGGACTTGAGTCCTACCTTGCTTAATTTAATATTATTTTATCTTTTTAAAAAACTGCTGGCTTAATATTGTAAGATTCGCAAACGAGCCGCTCGATTTTAGGCTTCAAATCCCTCTACGCCCTGGCAAATTCAAACATACCGCAGGCATAACGGGAATTTTTATAATCTTCCGGGTTCGCTTCCGGCGTAAACCGGCCCCGGTCGCTGACCGCGGCAAAGTTCAGCAGTTTCAAACCCGAAAAATAGTTTAGAATGGTTGCGGGATCGTGGACGCGATGGGCGTTAAAGTAAGTGGCCGGCCTGCCGATCGGTAAAGCAAAATACAGCGTACCTCCGGGAGCCAAAACCCGCGCCAGTTCCCCGCAGGCTTTTTGTGTTCCTAACGGATCCAGCGGGTCTCCGTACCGGCCCAAGCCAATGTGCTCGGCCACGTGCAGGCAGGAAAGCGATTTTACGGAATTCTCTTTAAAAGGAAGGTTTAAAATACTGCCCGCAACGCATTGAAAATTATTAAAATCCGTTTGGATTGGTCGAATGTCAACAAACTTAACCGGAACAAAAACCGAAACAAAAGACAAAAACCTGATTGAAGACCCGACATCTATATGTTCGGCAGGTCGGGCCGTGATAATTTTTTCGGCGGCCCACCGGTCCATATAAACATAATGCTTGTCAAAAGTATGGGACGACGGGTCTTTATCAAAAATCTGCGGGAAAAAATAAACTTTGGGCTTTAAAGAATTTTGCCCCAGCAGTCTCCTGTAAACAACCCAGTCGCCGACAAACCAAAAAATTCCCTTAAAAAATGACTTTATTCCCCTGCCTATTTTTTTTATTATTTTTTTTATCACGGGTTATTCAGTAATGCTCGACATCTTTAGTTTGCGGGCATAGCCGCCTTCCATATAAATCCCGTTAATATATGTATCAGCCAGCTTTATATAATCCAAACCCTTCATATAGCCGTCAAACGGCCGGTTGATCCTGACCATTTCTTCTTTCCTGTATTCGGCCGTTTCGGCAACCACAAGGGCGGGCCGGAACTTTTGCCAATTATTGCTCTGTAAAATTTCCAGGTCCAGGCCCTCGGTGTCTATGGACAGCAAATCAATGTCCCTGTTTTTGCCAAAGGTTTCCAAAATTTCGCCCAATGGTACGACTTTTACCTTTTCTACGGTTAAAAGCTTATGGCCCAACTTTTGGAACTCCCCCGCTTCCGCCGGGGAAAACGTGGAAAGCGTATCCGGATCAAAATTAAAAAAATCTTTCTCACCCTTTTCTTTCCCTGACCCGAAATTCAAAATTTCGTCCCTGCCCCTGACCTTTTTTATCTGCCCGCAACGGCGCCGGTTGGGCTCAACGCACAAGCCGCTCCACCCGAGCCTATAAAACAGGTAAGTGTTATTAAAATAAACGGGGTCGTTGGCGCCAATATCCACGTAAAAGCCTTGGAATTTTTTTGGCAAAAAAAACCGTGCAATCAAATCTTCCCCGCATTGGGAAAAAGAAACATTCTTGCGCGCTCTTAAAAGAATGTTCCTGGCACTCTCGGCAAAAGGCAATTTTTTAAAAAATTCTCTGGCTTTGGGATTCATGAGGTTTAAAATAATCGGTCTTTCCAGGTGGCCGGAGTTTTGTCATTGATAATTTCCAGCGCCAAATGATAGGTAAAAGGCTTGGTTCCCCTCTTTTTTATCCAGGCGATCATTTCTTTAAGGCCCTGATCAATGGTGTAGTGTGTTTTATAGCCCAGCAGCTTCCTGCATTTGTCGGCTGAACAGGTGGCAAGTTTAACTTCCATCGGCCTGTCCTTAACAAAAGTGGGTTTTAAGGGCTTAAAACCGATTAGCTTGGCTATGCGCCCGGCCAGTTCGTTGATGGTAATAAATTCCTCATCCGGTCCGACATTTATGGTCTCCCCGACCACCTGCGGCTCAAAACCCATTTTTACCATGGGCTCGACCACGTCTTCCACAAAAGAAAAACCTCTTTTTTGCTCGCCGTCGCCGTAAATTATGGGCTGGCGCCCCTGTAACATCATATTGATCATAATGGAAGCAACATTCCGGTAGGGGTCGTCATACTTCTGACGGGGGCCGATAATGTTGTGGGGAACGGCGTTGACATACTCCAGGCCGTGAGCGTTGCACAAAGCTTTTACGGCCAGCTCAGCCGCGTATTTTGCCACCCCGTAAGGGTCTTTGGGCTTGGGCTGCATGTCTTCGGTAAACGGCAATTTTTCCTGTTCGCCGTATCTGGCCATGCTGGAACAAAAAACAATCCGTTTGACTTTACAGACCACCGCGGCACTGGCTGCCGCCACCGTGGAATTGTAGGTATGCTGGGTAATCAGGTTTGGCGAAAAAACCGACAAGCCCTCGTGGGGAGCGGCCGCGCAATGATAAAGGACGTCAACTCCCTTCATCAAAGTTTTCATTTTTTCAAAATCCCTGGCATCGGCCTTATAAAACTTAACCTTCCCGGGAACATTGTCTTTGTATCCCCCGAGCAGGTTATCTATGCCGACGACTTCGTGCCCCTTAATTAGCAGTTCGTCCGCCAGATGGCTGCCCAAAAAACCGGCCACACCTGTAATAAAAATCTTTGCCATATACCTTTCATTTTATCAAACACGCCCGGTACAGTCAATGAATTTACGTTCCGAAAGTCGGCGCTTTACAGGTCGTATTTACCCATTAAATACTTCAACATTATGCCCAAAACCTGGAAGCCGTACTGTATGGGTTTTACGTGGCTTTTTTCGTCGGCATATTTGGTTGGGATCGGGATTTCTTTTACCCTTAAACCCTTTTTTGCTCCCACAAACAGCATCTCCCCGTCAAAATGGAAAGTGTCGGAAAGCTTTAAAAACGGAATAGTCTCTAAGGCGTGTTTGGAATAAAGCATATATCCGGAATGGTACTCGGCAAAATTGCAGCCAAAAACCAAATTCTCCAATAAGCTTAAACCGACATTCGCGATAAATTTGTAAACCGGCATCCCGCCCTTGAGCGCCGCTTTTTTGTCCAGCATGCGCGAGCCTTGCACAATGTCGGCGGTATTGTTTAAAAGCGGCTCCAAAAGCTGGGGGAGGATTTCCGGAGCATATTGGCCGTCGGAGTGGAGCAATGCCACGATATCGGCGCCTTGCGTTAGCGCCATAGTAAAGCCGCTTTTTTGGGCGCGCGCGTAACCTTCATTTTTGGATTTGTCTATAACTGAAACTACCGGCCAACGGGATTGGATTTCTTTTATTTTCTCCGATGTGTCATCGCTGCTTCCGTCGTTTACTATAATTACGGACGGATTACGCGCCCAAATCTCTTGGGGAATCCGCTCAAAAACCGAAACTATTTTTTTTCCGGCATTATAGGCGGGAACTACTATAAAAATTTTTGGCATGGTGTCTGATTATTTTTAAAAATGGCTGCAAAAACTGCAAACCGCAAAAAAAATACCCCTTTAAATATAACACAATATTTTTCAATCCTCCATTCGCAACTGAAGTGCAACCAATTTAAGGCTTCATTCCTTTAACAAAGACCTCGTAAGGGGTAAGGTAGTTAAGTCGTTTTCTT
>Ga0181520_10007220_pt1 | contig 16490 bp, 12 predicted proteins | sample PEATcosm2014_Bin_29_FD_132451 | JGI IMG/M metagenome (GOLD analysis project Ga0181520, IMG submission 132451) | Peatland microbial communities from MTU Mesocosm Facility, Houghton, MI, USA - PEATcosm2014_Bin02_30_metaG | ecosystem: Environmental > Terrestrial > Soil > Wetlands > Peat | place... | reverse complement strand
ACTAGAGCATCAGAGCCCGGTCGCCGCGCAGCCAGAGGCGTAAGGTTGCTCAGATGAGCGTGGCCTGAAGCAACGGCCCAGGCAACCAGCCCAAACAGGATGATGAGCTTGAGTATGTTGATGAAGGTCATTAATGAACCGCTCAAACGAGTGCCTGCAAAGTTGATAACGCCGAAGAGGCAAAGAATGAACGCAGGGACAAACGCAATTGCAGTTGCGCTTAGCGGCAGCAGTTGCGCCACATAGGCTGTAGAACCCACGGCCAGCGCAGCGGCCACACCGGGGTACATCACGATGGAACTCATCCATCCATAAAGAAATGCAATGCGGTCCCCATAACCGGCGCGGAGGTACACATATTCTCCACCGGATTCGGGAAATCGAATTGCCAGTTCAGCGAAGCACAATGCTCCGCACATGGCCATGAACGCCATTCCTATCCACACCAAGCCTAGCAGCACCGGCGAGCCAAGAGACTTGGCCATGGTTGCCGGAGTAAGAAATATTCCAAGCGCCACGGACTCTCCGACAACGATCGAGATCGCAGCGGGAAGGCCAAATTGGCGGCGTTCGAAATGCTTTGGGGAAGACATGATCGACACTCTGGTGTAAGAAAAACACATCGGAGAGAGGAATGACAGCCCTATATTGGAGGAGAAAAATATCCATCGATAGGTGGATGACGAAGCGCTCTCGCGTCTGTAGGATTCATCTCGACAAGATTCCCTGGAGGTTGACCCCGTATGCGCAAACTCGCACTTTATGTCAGTATTTTGATAACCTGCCTTGCAACGACGATACAAGCGCAGGTTCCAACATCAACCGTCTCAGGCATCGTCAAGGATTCGCAAGGCGCTGTGATTCAGGGCGCGAAGGTTCGGCTTGCAAATACGTCACAAGGTACAACACGCGAAGGTTTAACGAATTCAAACGGAGCTTACTCCATTCCAGATCTTCTGCCCGGCGAGTACCGCGCCGAGGTGAGTTCAACGGGTTTTGCAACCGCTCAATATGCGGGCATTCAGCTTGAGGCTGGGCGCACATTCACGCTAGATGCAGCCTTGACGCCCGCCGGCCAAGTGACAACGGTGAATGTAACAGCAGCCACGCAGACAGTCGATTTGGCCCAATCAATGCTTCAAGGCCAAATCACTGAAAGCACCATTGAAAGCATTCCGCTGAACGGCCGCAACTTTCTTGAACTGGCCTATCTGCTCCCCGGCAATCGGCCCGCGCCCACCTTCGATCCCACCAAAACAAATACGCTCGAAATCAGCTCTGCCGGCGGCTTTGGACGTGGCGGAAATATCACCATCGACGGCGGCGACAATAATGATGAAGTTGTAGGCGGCACGCTTTCCAATCTTCCCGAAGATGCCATCGGCGAATTCCAGATTGCAACTGCGCGTTTCACCGCGGAAGTGGGAAGATCCGGTAACAGCATTGTCAACATCATCAGCCGTTCCGGCACGAACAAGTACCATGGATCGGCTTTCCTTTTCGAGCGCAATCGCAACTTGCAGGCGCTCCCTGCCACATTCGATCGCAGCCTGCCGACGCCTCCCTTCGACCGCGAACAATACGGCGGATCTGTCGGCGGGCCGCTGTTCTGGTGGAATAATTTCTGGTGGTTCACCTCAGCCGAGTATCGCGACCAGAACGCTTCCTTGCAGACCGGAACCCGTGTATTCAATGCAGACCCCAGCAAGGAATTTATTCAGAACACTTCAGCCCCGACGCCGCTGCGCGATGTGCTTTGGTCGACCCGCGCTGACTACCATTTGAATCAGACTAACAGCTTCAATCTGCGTTACAGCTTCAATCGTTCAACGGATACGGCGCAGGCCAGCGCTTCCTCGACCACGCCTCAAAGCACCGCCGCAGAACGACAGAACTCGCTCAATCGCTTCAACTCAATTGCGGCAGGCTGGACAAGCGTTTTGAGCCCGAGCAAGACCAACCAGTTATCTTTCCACTACGATAACTTTTACAACGACATCCCGCCCTATCCAGGCGCTGCTCCGCTCACCAATCCTTCGCTGAGCCTGACCAATGAACTCATCTTTCCCGATCTTGCCGACGGCCCAAACTTCAATCTTCCGCAGATCACGCATCTCAGCCGCAATCAAGTGCGCGACAGTCTCGCTATGGAGTTTGGCAAGCACGCACTCAGGCTGGGCGGCGAATTCCAGCACTATACAGCGCACGGCATCATCAATCCCTTCGGCAATGGAACCGTCATTCTGGTATCAGATTTTGGGTTTGCTGATTTGAATGGCGATGGCGCCATTGACGATCTGGATATTCCGGTTGCCGTCGGCATACACAGCACCGGCCCCGTTGTACCAGTTCCGATTCCTCAGGTGGGCGATACTTACACGGCGTTTTATGCGCAGGATGATTGGCGCGTGCGCTCCAACCTGACCTTCAATCTGGGTCTGCGATGGGAGTATGATTCGGATTTGACAGGCACCAGCAGCGACCATGATCCCTGCCCCAATCTGACCAGCATTCCCTCGCAACCATGTGTCTGGATGGCCAACGTCATCGACCTGAAAAAGCATCCCGACACCAAAGACTTCGGGCCACGCGTAGGCTTCACTTATGATCCCTTCAAGCATGGAACGACGGTTCTGCGCGGAGGTTATGGAATCTACTACGACCGCATCATTCTGGAGACAGGCGCGGAAGAGCGCGTGCAGAATGATCGCGCCCTCGCAGTGACGCAATACGCGGGTTCGAGTTGCACGAATCCCAACATTCCAGCTCCACCCAGCCTCGATCTCTGCTTTGCGCCGGGATCATCTTTTGTGCTGGGCACTTCGACCATCGCCAATGCCTTCAGCGGCCCACACCAGACCGGCGGCGTGGGCATCATTGCGATGGGTCCGGACTCGCATCATCCGCTCTTCCAGCAGTTCTCGCTTGGTGTGCAGCAAGAGGTTGGCGGCAATTGGCTGATCAGCGCCGACGGCCTGCATGTATTCGGCGAGCGCCAACTCATCGGCAGCTTGCTGCGCACCACGGATTCCACTTCGCCTGACATCAGTTGCCCAGGAAATAATATTGCTTGCACGATTACCGATCCTGTTACAGGCATCTCCGATAACATCACACTGATCCAGTCTGCCGCCAAGTCTTGGTACGACGGGCTTCTGGTTAGCTTGGCTCATCGCGAATCGCATATCAAAAAAGTCGGCTATCAGTACAACATCAGCTATACATTCTCGAAGACCTTCGACTACTCCGACGATGATCAGTTGACCAACAGCAACGCAGACGAGCAGGTGAATCTTGTCGAGGGCGCCTCCGGCCTACGCAAGGAAAAGGGCTATGCGCTTACCGATGAACGCCATCGTCTGACGCTCTATGGTGAGGCGCAGCTTCCGTATGGCTTCTCGCTTTCTCCCATCTACACTTACGGCTCCGGCGTGCCGGCCGATACATTTCTGCCGAGCACGGCAATTAATGGCGCCAGCGGTTCGCGCTTGCCGCTTCTACCGCGCAATGCTCTTGGCCGCGAGGTGAAGAATAGCGATCAACTGAATACTTTGATCAATCAATGGAATGCTTTGCCCGCTTGTCCAGGTGCAAATCCCTGCAATGCGGGCGGTATCATTGAAAATGTTCCTTCGCACATCAGTTTCTACAGTCCCTTCAGTTCACTCGATCTGCGGCTGCGTAAAAAGTTTTCCTTTGGCGATCGCGCATCTCTCAGCCTGATTGGAGAAGGTTTCAATCTCCTCAATCAAGTCAATATTCGCGGGTCGAACACGGCCAACTTTTCAGGTCGCAACATCTCCATCGGCCCATATGTTCCAGCATCACAAGGTCAACCAGCACAGACTGTACAAGGCAATTTCTTCACGCCAGTCAGCGTTGCGGGCGGTTTCTTCGGCTCAGGCGGCGCGCGCGCCTTTCAATTCGCAACGAGGCTGGAGTTCTGATGAGAGGACGGCTTCATGTTGCCTGAATACGAGAAGATCGCTCAAGCCTTTTGCAACCCAAGGCAGAGTGCGCCTTCAAACCTCTCAGTCATTGAAGAGAGCGCGGCCACGGGAGAATTGGCTGCGCTCTACAATCACTTCCGCGAGCACTTTGGACGGTCGGATGTGCCGGGCATTCTGAAATGTTTCGCAACTCATCCTCCGCTACTCAAGCACATGATGGATCTGTCAGAGAGTCTGATCTTCGCGGATGGGCATTTGGGCCGCAGACACAAAGAGATGATTGCAACGCTAGTCTCCACGCAGAACTCATGCCCCTATTGCGCGGACAGTCACGGATACTTTCTTCGCGTGCATGGAGGCTCCGCGCAAGTTTTGGCTGCCATCCAGGCCAACGATCTTCACTCAACGGAATTGAACCTTGCTGAACAATCTCTGCTGGAGTTTGCGCGTGAGGTGAACCTAAATTCCAGCGCGATTGGGCGCGCCGATATTGAGTTGCTGATGCAATCAGGATGGAGCGAATTGCAGATTGCCGAGGCCGTTCATGTGGCCGCTCTCTTTTCCACATTCAACCGCGTGGCCAACGCATTCGGGCTTCGATCGCAGGGACTGCTATCACTCTATGAACACGATGCGGAAGGCGCATCCGTCGAGGGTGGCGGCATTGAATGGACTGACTCATGAGTGCATTGCAAAGTACTGCTTTGATGTTGCTTGCCGGTGTGGAGAACAACCCCCAGCCCAGCCCGTACTTCGATCTGATTGCCGCAGCAAAAACTTCCGGTTCGGAGTATTGGCAGATATGGAACCTGCTTGCTTTCCGCCCGAAGATTGCCGACCATTTGGTTCGCCTCTCGCATGAAATCATGCATGAGGATGCCCCTATCAGCGTTGCGCTGCGAGAGTTGATTGCAACCCGCACCTCTTCGCTCAATCACTGCGAATTTTGCATGAAGGCTCACGCCGCTGTTGCGGCTCATCTTTACAATGACGAAGAACTGGTTTGGAGCGCGGTGCGCGATCTGGAAGGCGCGGCCCTGCCGGAAAAAGACAAGGCCATTCTTCGTTTCACGCAAAAGGTCACACTCGACTCCAGTTCAATCGATGAACCTGATATTGCCATGCTGCACGCAGTTGGTTGGGACGACACTTCGATCTTCTATGCCATTGCAGCTTGCGCGCTCTTCAACTTCTATAACCGCTTCGTCTCTGCCAATGGAGTCAAGCCTGTCTCCGATGCGGCCTTCCGCCGCCTTGCTGCGCGGATGGCAGAAAAAGGATACGTGCGCGAATGAATTGTGATCGTCATCTCCTGAAGGTTGCTCGACCAGGCAAAATCATCATTGTTCTGGGTGTGGTTCTGCTTGCTCTCAACAACTGTGCGGCGTGGGCGCAAAATGCATCTACAGATCCGTCGCATACTTACTTTCACATCTCTCTGGACAGATCTTTCCCGGTGCCGCTCTCGGGGCGCCTGCTGCTCTTTGTCGCGCAGCCAACTGGCGATGGCTCCGCGGTAGATATCGACATGATGTCGCCGGAGAGCGTCTATGTTGCGGCAAAAGAGGTAGCTCGCATTGCTCCGGGCGAAACAGTCGATATCGATGCGGACGATCTGGCCTTTCCTCGCCCTTTGTCGCAAGCAGCCAACGGAAAATACCGCGTGCAAGCGGTGCTCGATCTATATCACAGCTATAACTACGACGGACGCGCTCCGGGCGATCCGGTGAGCGCGCCTGTCTCAATCGATCTTCCACTCGTTGCCGTTCCATTTCTCACGCTCACACAAGTTGTGCCGGAGACGCCTGACCCGCTTGCACAGCGGCCTGATGTGGCCGCGGCACTCAAGCCTTTGGATTATATCAGTCCGGTTCTGACTCGCTTCTGGGGGCGCGAAATCCATATGCGCGGCTGGGTTTTGCTGCCTCCAGGCTATACAAGTCACCCCACGGATACTTATCCAACCGTGTATTTCACCCATGGATTTGGAGGTACGCTGCAAGGCTTGCGCGCGCGATATGCTCCGGTCCTATATGACCGTATGAAGCAAAAGAAGATGCCGGAGATGATCTGGGTCTTGCTGGATGAAAGCAGCGCGACCGGCACTCATGAGTTTGCTGACTCCGTCAATAATGGCCCTTGGGGAGCGGCGTTGACGACGGAGTTGATCCCCAACATCGAATCGAAATATCGCATGGATGCGCGCGTCAATGGGCGCTTTCTTCAGGGACATTCTTCAGGAGGCTGGGCAACGTTGTGGCTTCAGACCCATTATCCAAAGGTCTTTGGCGGCACATGGTCCACCTCGCCTGATCCCAGCGATTTTCGCTTCTTCAGCACGATTGATCTTTACGCCAAGCAGGCGAATTTTTATCGTGGCGCTGATGGCGCGCTGAATCCGATTCTCCGCGATCATGGCCAGCCGCGCGCAACCATGCAGCAGTTAGCCGGCCTGGAGTTGGTACTAGGAGAATATGGCGGTCAGCTCGCTTCCTTCGAATGGGTCTTTTCTCCACGCGCGGCAGACGGCCGTCCCAAGCCTCTCTTTAATCGCGTCTCCGGTGAGATAGATTCAGACGTGGCCAACTACTGGCGCAGCCATTACGACATAGTTGAATACTTGAATCATAACTGGGAGTCGATAGGTGCCGACCTGCGTGGCAAGATTCATCTTGTAGTCGGCACAGATGATACTTTCTATCTGGATGGAGCGGCGCACAGCTTGGAATCCACGCTCACCCGACTCGGCGGCGATCCGCATTTTACTTTCCTGCCCGGCAGATCTCACTTCAATGTCTACGTTGCTGGAGATGATCGATGGGCCTTGTTCGATGAAATCGCAACAGAAATGTACCGCGTTGCGCGGCCATCCGGTTCTGCTGATCCAGTAACTTTGCATCCGTAGTCAGCCGGTCCCAGTTCAGGTGTGGGTAGGCTAGTGGGAGACAAGCCGGCGTCGCCTAAATTCCGACAAATTTTTTGCGATAGATCTCGCTTACCAAATCTGCTGCCGCAACAGCAATGCCGGAACGGATGCATCCTGGCGGGAATGCTGATCTTGATCAAAGTGCATAAGCAGTTAACATATGCCAATTCGGGCACAATCCCGTCACCAGTTGCACCGCAGATGAACGTCGTTGGTGTGGTGGAGCTGTACTCTGACGCTGGACGCAGCGAATAGAAAAATGGTTGAGAAATTTGGCAAGGACTGCGGAGTTGTTGTCCAATACCGCCCTAAGAACCAGCTACCCCAATCGCATCTTATTGAAAATAAACAGCCTATATTTGGGGCGGCTAGTGGGGATCGAACCCACGACATCCTGTGCCACAGACAGGCGTTCTGCCCCTGAACTATAGCCGCCATCTTCAACAATTGTAGCATTAGAGTTGTGCCCTCAGCGGCGAAATTTTACACGCGGCAGGGTAATCCCATGAACGGAGAAGGAGTACGCCCCTGGAGACAACTCTTCCCTACATCCAAGTCGTCCTTGCAAAAGAACCAGGACCGTGACCGAAAGGAGATGCTCTGTCAGATAAACGAATGTGGGCCAGGAGGCCCACACTACAGCCGACCCGGAGGTCGGCGCTACGTTTTAAAATGCTACGTTTCTAGGCGCTGCGTTGCGAGATTCTCGCCTTATAGTATTTGTTTGATAGCGGCAATCAGCCCACGGATATCAGAAGGATCGGCTTCAATCGAAGGTGGCCAACCCAGATCACGCAAGGTCTGGCTTGTGATCGGCCCGATGGAGACGGCCGGAACGCCGGCAAACGGCCATGCCGCTCCCGCAATGCGCGCCGCTTCTGCCAGATGAGTGGCGCTGGAGGAGCTGGTGAAGGTGGCCGCGTCCAGTCCTGCGGCGAGTGCTTGACGAAGCTGTTCCGGCGCGGCCTTGGGCATGGCATTTCGATAAGCCTCGACCACATCGACCTGAGCGCCGATCGCTCTCAAAGCATCGGGAATCACATCGCGCGCTACGGCGGCGCGAGGCAGCAGTATGCGCTTGCCGCGAACCAAGTCACCCAGCGCCGCCAGCAGACTTTCAGCGAGATAAGCTTGCGGAACGACGGCGACTTGAAAGCCATATTGGAGTGCTGTTTCGGCGGTTGCTCTGCCGATAGCGGCAATCTTGATTCCTTCGACCGAGGCCGGATTGACGACTAATTGATCGGCGCGATCACAAAGCCTCTCAATGGTGTTGGCGCTGGTCAAAATCAGCCAATCGTATTGATCGAGATGGCGTAATGCGTGATCCAGGGGCTCGAACGATTCCGGCGGGCCTATTTCAATGACAGGAACCTCGACAGGCACGGCTCCCAGCGCGCGCAGGCCTTCGCTCAGCTTGCTGGACTGATGCGCGGCGCGAGTGACCAGAATCCGCCGGCCGGCCAAGGCGAGCGCACTCATGGCGCGTCTCCGGCAACAGCAAGCAGCGGCCCAGCTCCGGCTTCGTTCAGTTTTTGCGCGATGAAGCGGCCCAACTCCGCCGCATCCGTTTCCTGTGGAGGCGTGCGATGGTAGACCCGCACGGCCTTCCCGGTCTTCGGGTCGGCTACGACGGCATAGGTTTCCCACCCATTCGGCACGGAACGCAGATTGGACGGGGCACTCGAATCCAAATCAGGATCAGGTCTGCAATGAACTCCGATGGGCACTTGGCAACCACCGCCGAGCGCGGCCAGAGCGGCCCGTTCAACGGTGACCGCAAAGCGTGTGGCTGCGTCGTCCAGGAAGGCCACGGCGGCAATCGTTGCCGCATCCGCTTTACGGGTTTCGATACCCAGCGCGCCTTGGCCGGCTGCCGGGCAAAACTCTTTGGGCTCCAACCGCTCACGCACCCACTCGGACTTTTCCAGGCGGTCCAGGCCGGCGGCGGCCAGCAGGATCGCATCCACCTGGCCCTCGGCCAGCTTGCGCAGACGGGTGTCCACGTTGCCGCGAAACTCAACTGCCACAATGTCTGGTCGAAGCGCCTTCAACTGCGCACGGCGGCGCTGGCTGCTGGTTCCGACGCGCGCGCCTTGCGGCAGTGCGGCAAGACTCTCAAACTTTGGTGAAACAAAGACATCGCGAGGGTCTACGCGCTCAGGCGTTGCGGCCAGCGCGAAGGGTTCCGGCATCTCGGTGGGCAGATCCTTGAGCGAGTGCACGGCCAGGTCCACGCGCCCGGCGGCCAGCGCCTCTTCGATCTCTTTGGTGAACATTCCTTTGTCGCCAGTGATCGCCCCGACCTGCGCGAAGGTGATCTCTTGCAGGCGGTCGCCGGTGGTTTTAATGATCTCGATATCGACCGAGTGGCCTTGGCCGCGCAGCAGTGCGGCGATATGGTTGGCTTGCCAAAGAGCGAGTTGCGAGCCACGGCTTCCGATGCGCAGGTTCATGATTTAGCAACTCCGGGGTTCTCATCGTCTGAGTTCTTATGTGCGACAACAGGCAGCGACCAGCTCTCGCAGAGCGCCTCCAGCCGCGCCGCATCGTTTTCGCGCGCGGCCTGTTTGAGCGCCTGCATAGGCGGGTGAAGGAACTTGTTGACCAGCCCGCGGGTGAGCGCTTCGACGGCGGCAAGTTGCTCGGCGTTGAGTGAGCCAAGGCGGGCCTGCACGCGCTTCAGCTCCGCCTGGCGAATCTCCTCGGCCTGCTGTTGCAGCGCCACAATCGCCGGGGCTGCGTTCACGGTGAGCTGCCGTTGATGGAAGTGTTCGACCTCGGCAGCGATCAGCGCTTCGGCATCGGCCGCCTCGCGGCTGCGCTCGCTGAGATGGGCGGCGGCCACGGCTTGCAGGTCGTCAATGTCGTAAACAAAGATGCCCTCCAGCTTGCCCATCAATGGGTCCACGTCGCGCGGCACGGCAATGTCGATGAAGAACATTGGCCGGTTGCGGCGGCGTTGCAGGAAGGCTTGGCCGTGTTCGCGGCGAAAGATGGGATGGGGCGCGCCGGTGGAGCTGATGACGATGTCGGCCTGGCTGGCGGCCTCGTGGAGCTGCTCGAAGGGAATGACCTGGCCGTTGAATGTCTCGGCCATTTTGCGCGCGCGCTCCAAGGTCCGGTTGGTCACCAGAATCGCCCCCGCGCCCTGCTGCACCAAGTGGCGCGCGGCCAGCTCACTCATCTTGCCCGCGCCCACCAGGAAGACTGTGCGTCCTTGCAGCGATCCGAAGATTTTGCGCGCCAGTTCGACAGCCACCGAAGCGATGGAAACCGAATTGGAGCCGATCTCGGTCTCCGAGCGAACCTTTTTGGCGGCGGCAAAGGTGCATTGCAAAAGATGCTCAAGCTGCCCGCCCACCGTGCCCGCGGCGCGCGCCGTAGCAAAGGCCTCCTTGACCTGGCCGAGAATCTGCGGTTCGCCCACCACCATCGAATCTAAGCTGGCGGCCACGCGAAAGAGGTGCTCCACGGCCTCCCGGTCACGATGCTGGTAAAGATGAGGAGCCAGAAGCGCGGGGTCCAAGTTGAAATGCCGTTGCAGAAAGCTGGTCAGATCGAGACTGGAACTCTCCACGGCGGCCAGAATCTCCACGCGGTTGCAGGTGGAGACAATCATGCACTCGGAGACTCCGGGGATCGAGGCCAGCGCGCGCGTCGTCTCCGGCAGATCGTCGCGCGAGAAAGCGATCCGCTCGCGTACTTCAATGGGCGCGGTCTTGTGGTTGACGCCGATCAGGACGATGCTCATCGCGGACCGTACCTGTGTACATGACTGAATGCATTGGCCAACAGTACAGCCAGCATGACGACGAAGACAGCTCCTGAGAGATACGCGGCCCGCCGTCCGCGTAACCCGACTGTGCGGCGAACAAAGAGCAGCGTGACATAAATCAGCCAAAGAAAGTACGACAGAATCACTTTGGGATCAAGGAAGTAGCCCGGACCGCCAACCTCCTGCGCCAGCACCGAACCAATCAGCAATCCCACCGTCATGCAGGGGAAGCCAAACTCCAGCGTCGAGTGGGCGATGCGTTCCAGGGTGTCGAGCGAAGGCAGCCAGTCCAGCGGCCCCCACCAGGAATCTTCGCCGGGCTTGTGCTTGCTCTTCAGGCGGCGTTCCTGAAGAAGGTAAAGCACGGAGGCAAGCAGGCTGAATCCCAACGCGACGTAGGCCGCCAGCAGCGCGGCAATGTGGGCCACCAGCCAACTGATGCGTACGCCCTCCGAGGGAAAGGTGTAGCGATCCGGCCCCAGCGAAGGCACAAAAACGGCAAAAAAGGTGATAGGCAAGACAAAGATGCCCAGCGAGATTGCGTCGAAAAGCCACCAAACGAGAAAGAAGATTCCGGCAATGGCAAAGCCCAAAAGCGATTCGACCTCGCGCGTGCCGACCGGCATCCAGCGATGCGCCTGGACGAGCATCTCAACGCAGGAGACAAAGTGGAAGAAGAAGCCCAGCCCAGCCAGATGGATGCAGCTCTTGCGCCAGCGGGTCAACCCGTAGAGGACTGCGGGAAAGATGGCAACGGCGCCCGCCGCATAAAGGATCGCCGCAACTCGTAGCCAGAGCAAGTACATTTCGCCTTCCACCTTAACTGCGCCAAGAATCAGTATACTGTGATGCAGCTCACTTGGTGGGTCACAAAGCACCACTTCCATCTCATTCAGCAATCAATCTGATTCCCTATTGCTCGTCAGGCCTGCCCCGCGCGTTCAGAAAGGCGGCCAAAAGCAACAATGGCATATAGAGCAGAACAGCCACTGAAAGCCAGTCAACCTGTCTCTGAACGAACCAAAGCCGCCATGCGTGCGTGCCATGGGATAAAACTCCCTGAACGGCAATCAAGGAAACCGGGATGTAAAGCCAGCGAGGCTTCCAAATCAGGAGTCCGCAAAGCACCGCGTCAACGAAGACAAATAACGCATGACGCCATGGAGGCGCAGTGGATTGCATCCTGAATCCAGCAAACGCCACCAAGTGGTAAATCGCCGCGAGAGCAGCTCCAACAGCCAGGAACCTCATCAATCCGATTGTCTTCCGTCGCGCCAAACTGTCGCACCTCTTTCGATTTCGGTCCATACATCGCATCGGCACGCTGATTCGTTAATCGTTACCCCATCCCCACCACCGGCTGAAAGAGCGTTCCGGCCACGCGCTTGGCGATGCCCACCAGCTCGCGCTGACCGGCAAAGACTTTGACCAGCGGCGCTTGGGAAAACTCCGGCAAGTTGGCCTGGGCGCCATTGCGCAGACGCCCAAGGGCCAGCGCATCGCCGGTCACCGAGGGCATCTCCGGCAGCAGCGCGCGCGGATGGATGCAGCAGGCCTCCAGCGCTTCAAGATTCCCGGCGAGTGATTGCAGTTCGTCCAGAGTGTGCGCATCGGCAAGCGTAAAGACTCCGGCCTGGGTGCGGCGCAGGCTGCTCAAATGCGCTCCACAGCCGAGATCCTGCCCCAGTTCATGAGCCACCGAGCGCACATAGCCGCCCGCGCTGATGCTCATGGTGAAGCTGGCCTCCGCGCCGACCAGCGCAAGAATCTCAAAGTTGCTGATCAGCACGCGCGCGGTCTTCAGCTCGACCGGCTTGCCCTCGCGCGCCAGTTTGTAGGCGGGCGTGCCGTTGATCTTCTTGGCGGAGTAGGCCGGCGGCATCTGTTGCATTTCGCCATGGAAGCGGCGGGCGGCGGCGCGCACCTGATCGAGCGTGAGCGCCGGGTTGGAGTCTGGGCCTGCCGGCACGCCCTGGGCGTCGTAGGTGTCCGTGGCAAAGCCAAAGCGGATCGTCCCGGAATAGCTCTTTTCCGCCGAGGTGAAGTATGGTGCAAGACGCGTAAACTTGCCCAGCATCAGCGGCAAAACGCCGGTAGCCATGGGGTCCAGCGTGCCCAGATGGCCGATGGATTTTTCGCCGGTGATCCTGCGCAGCTTTCCCACCACATCATGGCTGGTGATACCGGACGGTTTGTCGATTACGAGAAGTCCATTCACTCTTCAACTCTACCGCACTCAATGGCTGGAAATGCGCCGGTGACCTTGCAGGATGATGGACACTTGGTCTGGTGGCGGAAGGGGTGCGGGCTTTCCCACAATGCGGTTCAGATGGCACAATAGATTATCAATTCTTTTTCAACCCGCTTTCGTGCGAGAGGAGTTCTGAAAGATGGCAAGTAGTAGTGTGTTGGAGTCTGTGAAGGCGCTGGTGGCTGGTCCGCTGGTGCATGCAAATTTGTCAGTAGCTGAACTGGTGGAAACGTCGCTCAAGCGCGGCGAAGGGCATTTGGCGGCCAATGGCGCGCTGGTGGCCGTCACTGGTGCGCGAACCGGCCGTAGCCCCAAAGACAAGTTCACCGTGGACGACGCGGTGACGCACGAGGTTGTCGATTGGGGCAAGGTGAACAAGCCTTTTGCACCGGCGAAGTTTGATGCGCTGCTGGAGCGCGTAATCGAGCACCTGAAGGGCCGCGAGCTTTTTGCCCAGGATCTCTACTGCGGCGCTGACCCGGCTTATCAACTGCAAATCCGCGTGGTCAGCGAGTATGCCTGGCACGCGCTTTTTGTACGCGATCTGTTTGTCCGGCCGGAGGCCTCAGCGCTTGAGACGCACAAGGCTGAGTTCATTGTGGTGGCCGCGCCTGAGTTTGAGGCCGTGCCGGAGCGCGACGGAACCAACTCCAAGGCCTTTATTCTGGCAGACTTCACGCGCAAGATTGTGCTGATCGGCGGCACCAAGTATGCCGGCGAGATGAAGAAGTCGATCTTCGGCGCCATGAACTTCCTGGTTCCCGACAAGGATGTTCTGCCCATGCATTGCTCTGCCAACGTGGGCGCGGATGGCGTGACGGCGCTCTTCTTCGGCCTCAGCGGCACGGGCAAGACCACCCTTTCGGCTGACCCGGCGCGCCGTTTGATCGGCGACGACGAGCACGGTTGGGGACCGGGCGGAGTCTTCAACTTTGAGGGCGGCTGCTATGCCAAGTGCGTGGACCTGACCGAAGAGAAGGAGCCGCAGATCTTCCGCGCCATCCGCTTTGGCTCGGTGCTGGAGAATGTGATTCTGGACGCGGCGCGCAAGCCTGATTACTTCAATATCACCCTCACGGAGAACACCCGCGCCGCCTATCCCATCGACTATATCGAGAATGCGGTGATTCCCGGCGTCGGCGGGCATCCCAAGAATGTGCTTTTCCTGGCCGCCGATGCCTTTGGCGTGCTGCCTCCCATCGCCAAGCTGACGCCCGATCAGGCGATGTACCACTTCCTGTCAGGCTACACGGCGAAGCTTGCCGGTACGGAAGCGGGCGTGATTGATCCGGAGCCGGAGTTCTCGGCCTGCTTTGGTGCGCCTTTCCTACCGCTCGCTCCTCGCGTTTACGCCGAGATGCTTGGCAAGCGGCTGACCCAGCAAAACGCCTCTTGTTGGCTGGTCAACACTGGTTGGAGTGGCGGCAAGTTTGGCGTCGGCAAGCGCATGAGCCTCAAGATCACCCGCGCGCTGGTGAATGCTGCGCTGGATGGCCGTCTGGAGAAGGTGGAGTTTGTCACCGAGCCGGCCTTCGGTCTGAGCATCCCTGTCAGTTGCCCGGAGGTTCCGGCGGAGATTCTGAATCCGCGCAACGCCTGGGCTGACAAGGAAGCCTACGACAAGACCGCAGCCGATCTGGCGGCGCGCTTCGAGGCCAACTTCAAGCAGTTCAATGCCTCTGAGGCTATTTGCGCGGCGGGTCCAAAAGCCAGGTAACAACAGAAAAGACAAAGGGTTTCGGGCAGGTTCCGACCTGTTCGAAACCCTTTTTTTCGTGCCGTTTCTGACCGCCGGAAGATCGTTCCGGAATTGCGTCGGCCTCCCGGTTCAAGCCGCATTCGATAGACGGGATCATTGTCCTAACTTTGCCAGCTTTTGTCCTTTGAAGTGCAAAGCTGCTCCAGATTGCAGCGCGCGCATTTGGGCTTGCGCGCGGCGCAGACCTGGCGGCCATGCTGAATGATCTGGTGAGAGAAATCAATCCAGCGGCTGGCGGGCAGAATCGCCATCAATTCCTGCTCGACCTTTTGCGGTGTCTCGCCTTTGGCCAGGCCGAGGCGGCGCGTGACGCGAAAGACGTGCGTATCCACCACGACGCCCTCGGCTTTCTGAAAGGCAACGCCCAGGACAACGTTGGCCGTTTTACGCGCCGCGCCGGGGATGGTGACTAACTCCGCCAGAGTTTGCGGAACTTGACCGCCGAAATCTTCGACAATCTTGCGCGCTGCCCCTTGAATCGACTTGGCCTTGTTGCGGAAAAATCCCGTCGTGCGAATCAAGGCTTCCAGTTGTGGAAGCGTCGCTTTGGCCATCTTTTGCGGGGAAGGGAAGCGGCGGAATAGCTCTGGAGTTACCAGATTCACGCGAGCGTCCGTGCATTGCGCGGAGAGAATGGTCGCCACCAAAAGCTCCCAGGGAGAACGATGATGTAAAGCACATTCAACCGCTGGATAGGATTCGTCAAGCCCCTTGAGAATGGCAGTGATTCGTTCCGCGGCCAGCTCTTTGCGGGAGGTTTTCTTTGCGGCGGTCTTTCGGGTTGGTTTCGCAGTCGGCACGGTATAACAATCATACTAATCTCTATCGGGTCTCCCGAACTGCCGCGCATAGAATGTAGCGCCGACCTCCCGGTCGGCTGTAGTGTGGACCTCCTGGTCCACACTAGTTTCTTTGCAGTGTTGATTGGGCTTGCATCACGAGTGAGCGTGGGCGAGGACGCCCACGCGGCAGCCGGTCTGGAGACCGGCGCTACCACACTTCGTTATGCCGCGTCCGGTTGAGTGTCGGCAGATAACTCCGTGCGCAGGTGTGAACCGAAGAAGGCATAGAGCGCAACCACTAAGTAACCTGCGAGCGGCACAAGGTAAGCCATTGCAATACTGCTGGTGCGCAGGTTGATCCATCCCATCAGAGGGGTAAGAATTGCGCCGCCCACAATGGCCATGACAATCAGCGAACCGCCTATCTTGGTGTTGGGGCCAAGTCCCTTTAGCCCCAAGGCAAAGATCGTCGGGAACATCAGCGACATGAAGAAGCTGGTAAGCACCATCGCCCAGACGCCGATCCAGCCTGGATGCAGTACGCCCACGGTTACCAGCAGCACGTTAATCAATGCATACAAACCCATCAGCAAGTTAGGACGAATCAATCGCATCAGAGCGGTGGAAGCAAAGCGACCTACGCCAAAGGCAATCAGAGAATAAATCAGATAATTCGCCGCCGACTTTTCACCCAGGTGTGTATTGTCCTGCACATATTGAATCAGGTAACTCCAAGTTCCCACCTGCGCGCCGACGTACATGAACTGCGCAAAGATGGCCAATAAAAAATGAGGGTAATTCAGCAGGTCTTTTATGTGACCGTGATCGCCGCCATCTTCATGCTCACTATGAATGGCCGGAAACTTCTTGATAAGGATCAGCACGGCCCAGAAGAGCACTATAGCGGCAATAAAGAGATAGGGTTTGACGACGCGCAGCGTCTCGGAGTGGAGATAGGCCGCATAACTTCCAGCCGCTTGCTTGGCGGCAATTTCAGCGGGCGTTAACTCAACGCCGGAAAATATAAAAACCTTTCCGATGATT
>Ga0181520_10007219_pt1 | contig 16491 bp, 14 predicted proteins | sample PEATcosm2014_Bin_29_FD_132451 | JGI IMG/M metagenome (GOLD analysis project Ga0181520, IMG submission 132451) | Peatland microbial communities from MTU Mesocosm Facility, Houghton, MI, USA - PEATcosm2014_Bin02_30_metaG | ecosystem: Environmental > Terrestrial > Soil > Wetlands > Peat | place... | reverse complement strand
CGAGGACCGGCTCAAGGCTGTCCTGAAAGAAATCGAAGAAGCCAACGGCGAGATCATTCTCTTCATCGACGAGCTGCACACGCTGGTGGGCGCGGGCGCGGCCGAAGGGGCCATCGACGCCAGCAACATGCTCAAGCCTGCCCTGGCGCGCGGCGAGCTGCGGGCCATCGGCGCGACCACGCTGAATGAGTACCGCAAATACATCGAGAAGGACGCGGCCCTCGAACGGCGCTTCCAGATTGTCTACGTCGGCGAGCCGAATGTTGAAGACACCATCGCCATCCTGCGCGGTCTGAAAGAACGTTACGAGGCGCATCACAACGTGCGCATCAAGGACGCGGCTATTGTGGCCGCCGCCACGCTCTCGCACCGCTACATCAGCGACCGCTTCCTGCCCGACAAGGCCATCGACCTGGTGGACGAGGCCGCGGCCTCGCTGGCCATTCAAATCGGCTCGGTCCCCACCGAGATCGACCAACTGGAGCGCGAGAAGACCTCGCTCGAAATCGAGCTGAGCGCCCTCAAGCGCGAGACCGACGCCAACAGCGTCGAGCGCCGCACCAAGGTAGAGCGCGAAGTGGCGCAACTGACCGAGCGGATCACCGCTCTGCGCGCGCGCTGGACGAAAGAGCGCGAGGCCAGCAGCCACATCACCGACGTAAAAAAGAAGATCGAGGCGTTGCGCTTCGAGGCCGAGGAGCAGACCCGCAAGGGCATGCTCGACCGCGCCGCGCAGATCCAATACGGCGAGTTGCCGAAGCTCGAAGCGCAACTCGGCAAGCTGAGCGCCCAACAGGATGGGAATCAGGGCGTGGCGCGCATGTTGAAGGACGAAGTCGACGAGGAAGACATTGCCGGCATCGTCAGCAAGTGGACGGGCATTCCCGTTTCGCGCATGTTGGAAGGCGAAGTCAAGAAGCTGGTCCAGATGGAAGCGCGTTTGCGCGAGCGGGTCATCGGGCAGGATGCGGCGCTGACCATCGTGGCCAACGCGATTCGCCGCTCCCGCGCGGGCTTGAGCGATCCGCGCCGCCCCATCGGTTCGTTCATCTTTCTCGGACCCACCGGCGTGGGCAAGACGGAGACCGCGCGTGCCCTCGCCGAGTTCCTCTTCGACGACGAGCAGGCCATGGTGCGCATCGACATGAGCGAGTACATGGAGAAGCACGCCGTGGCCCGTCTGATCGGCGCGCCTCCGGGCTACGTGGGCTACGACGAGGGCGGCCAGTTGACCGAGGCCGTGCATCGCCGCCCCTACTCGGTGATCCTCTTCGACGAGATCGAGAAGGCGCATCCCGATGTCTTCAACATCCTCTTGCAGGTGATGGACGACGGCCGCCTGACCGACTCCAAGGGCCGCAAGGTGGACTTCAAGAACACGGTGCTGATCATGACTTCGAACCTGGGCGCGCAGTTCCTGGCCGGCGAGGCGCTCAAGACCGACCACGATTTCGATATGGCGCGCGAGTCGGTGATGCGCGTTTTGCGCGAGCACTTCCGCCCCGAGTTCCTCAACCGCGTGGACGACACGGTGATCTTCCGTCCGCTTGGGCACGCGCAGATGGCGCAGATCCTCGAACTGCGCCTGGCCGAAGTCGGCAAGCTGCTCGAGGAACGCCAGATTTCGCTCGAACTGACCGAGCCGGCGCGGCAATTGATTTTGGCAGCCGGATCGGATGCTGCGTATGGAGCGCGTCCGCTGAAGCGCGCCTTGCAGCGCATGATTCAGGACCCGCTGGCCATCAAGATTCTCAACGGGGACATCCTGCACGGCGCACACGTCCGCATCGGCGTGGACCGCGGCTCGAACCAACTGACCTTCGAGCCCATGCGCAAAGAGGCAATGGCGTAAGGAAGCAGCGGAGTTAGCGGGGCTGGCGGAGTTAGCGGTGGTAGCGAACATTCTCAGGGTATAAGGGCCGTCTCCCTACGCGACGAGTACGCGGGCGCAAGACCGGCCCTGCGGGTTGGGATGCACGGTGATTCGGATGTCCTGGCCCAGCAGCATGAGGAAGCGCATGAGCCTCTCGATGGAGAAGCCGGCCAGGCGGCCGCGGAGAAGCATCGAGACCTTTGGCTGATCGATCCCCAGCAATTCGGCGGCTTTCTTCTGGGTCAGTTTGCGCTCCCGAATGAGCACCGAAATCTTGTTGGCCAGTTCGGCCTTGGCCAGGGCCTCTTCGGGGTTCCGCACGCCGAGATCGGCAAAGACATTTCCGCTGCCGACAACGTAATCCACTTCGTGCTTGGGCATCTTCTAGGCCTCCCGCTCCCGGTCGATTTCCATGGCTCGCCGGAGCCTCTGTTTCACCCGATCGATCTCACTCTGCGGCGTCGCAATCCCCTGCCTCGACTTCTTCTGAAAGGCGTGTAGCACGTAAACCGCGTGCTCCAGCCGGACAGTGTAGACCGCCCGAAAGGTGTCGCCGCGGTGATCCGAGACAACTTCCAGAACCCCGCCCGGCAAACCCTTCAGCGGCTTGGCGTCCGGGTGCTTGTTGCCCATCTGCGCCTGGTAGAGAGCGAACCCAACGTGCCGCTGCACCGGATCGGGAAATGCAGCCAGAACACGGTGCGAGTCGCCAACGAAGACCAGTTCTTTCATCGCGCAGTCTCGCTCAGCCATAAATATGCCAGAAATGGCATGTACAGTCAAGGGAGACTCCGAGAGAGGACTCGTGCTCTCCGAGGTACGAAAACTGGACATGGGGCCGCCAGCGTGCGGTTCAGAACCGTCAAGGCTCTTTCGAGCGATGTCCTTCACGGCGCCCACATCCGCATCGACGTAGACCGTGCCGCGAACCAGCTAACGTTCGAGCCCATGAGCCGCGAAGCAAAGGCATAGGGAAGCAGCGGAGTCAGCACGGTTGGTGGAGTTCGCGGAGAATCCCATATCTCGGAATCGAGACCCGGAAACCTTCGGCAGACTGTCTCAACACTTTCCAAGAGACGCTCTATGCAACGTTTCCAAGAGGCAGTGGGAGATCAAGTTCGCCTTTCTCTTCTAGTGCTCCCAGCGCTTTCGCAATTTCATCATTCGTAAAACCATAGCTGCGCAAGCGAGCTTGCAATCGGTCCTGAGAAGCGTAACGCTCTGGTAGCCCGCTCCCCGCCGCGCCGTCAGCAGTGCCCATGGGCGGATCGATTCGAAATCCCTGTTGATTCCTGGTGATAGTAATGAATCTCATCGAAGTATCCTTCCTCTCTTCCTTTAGGAGCGCCTCGTGGATGATCATTTTCAGGTAGGTCTGATAGCGCAAACCGCGCTTGGCGGCCTGTTCCCGCGCCTTCGCAATGTCGTCGGGATCGAGGCGGATGGTCGTGGTGGGCGTAGGCGCGGAAGGCTTTGGCTCTGGGAAGGGGATGCCCTTTTCGGCGAAGAGACGGCGCGCACCACCGCGGCCCAGAGTGCCCGCCTTCGCGGCCTTCTTGAATTCTTCGAACACGATGTCCTGGTTATCAAACCACCACTTTGCCTCTTCCTCTTCGGTGGCGAATTTGGGAACCTTCAAATCGCTCTTGAAAACCTTTGTCTCGGTCATTGAATTCCCGCCCTTTGTTCGAGGTAAAAGATCTTCCATTGCTTGTCTGGCTCGAACGCAGTAACTACCCTCATGCGCTCGCCCCGAAAGGTAATTACAACCCAGAGAATCCGTCCCTCGTTTGTTTCGCCGACATGGGAGCTTCGCTCCTCGCCATCAACCACTTCGAGCCCGATGTCGAGCGGGTCCCCGAGGATAACCTCCTCAGCCTCCTCTGGAAGCACATCGTGCGCGGCGATGTGATCGATGTTTGCGTTGTCCCAATCAAACAAAGGCGAATCCGCACTCGGTTCGAGCGCGGGTGTTCCATCGTCCACTGGCATCGTGTGTCTCCGCGGGCTAAGCCCTTGCAGCTACTGCGTGACCCAGCGGTACTCCCAGGATTAGATCGCCATCGTCCTGAGCCCCGGGCTGCCATCTCCCAGGTGTCGTTGGCTTGCGAGGCGTCGCTATAGAATCCAGCTTCGCCGTGCTGATTCCATAATTGTAGCTACATCGTAGCCATATTGCAACTACTGCCGCAGCTCCACCAGGGTCGCGCCTTGCCCGCCTTCGTTTTGGGGGGCTTCGGCGATGGTGGTGACGTGAGGATGGCTCTTCAGGAATTCGCGGACGCCGCGGCGCAGAATTCCCGCGCCGTGCCCGTGAATCACGCGGATGCGCGGCAGGCCGGCGAGGAAGGCGCGGTCCAGGTACTTCTCCAGCTCCTGGGTGGCTTCGTCCACCGTGCGGCCGATGAGGTTGATCTCCATGCGCATGTCGTCGGTGTTGGAGCTGGTCACGGTGACATGGACGTTCTTCTGCTTGCGGGCGGCGGCCAGCGGGTCGTACTTCTGATTGACCGGCGAGTCGCCCTGGAACAGCGGCTCGCAAAGGTCGTCTCTTTTCACGCGCATCTTGATCGGCCCCAGCGCCACTTCGAAGATGTCCTTCTCCACTTCCCGCTGCACCACGGCAATCTTGTTCATTGACTTGAGGCGCACCTGGTCGCCGGCGGCGATGTGCTTCAAGATATGCGGCTGGGCGTTGGCGTCGCCCTGGTCCGCGCCGGTGCGGTGGGCCACCACGGTCTGGTTGAAGCTCTCCTGGAACTCGCGGCGCAGGCGCAGGATGCGGCGTTCGGCTTCCTTCGACAACTTTTGCTGCGAGGCGCGGTCTTCGATGGCCCGCACCGTCTCGCGCATCTGAAACTCGAAGTCCTTGAGCAGCGAGGCCAGCTTCACTTCCAGCTCGCGGGTGCGGTTGCGCAGCTCGATGTCGCCTTCGCGGGCGAGCCGGGCGCGTTCCTGATTGAGCGCGTACTGCTCGGCGCGCGCCGCCTTGCGCTCGGCCTCAAGCTGAGTGACTTCGCTGTGCAGCTTGTCGAGGAAGCGGGCGATGTCCACCTGCTGCGAGCCGAGGCGCTGGCGGGCGGCGGCCACGATCTCCGGGTTCAGGCCCAGCCGCTCGGCGGTCTGGATGCCGGCCGATGCGCCGGGCACGCCCAGCCGGAGCTGGTAGTTGGGGGCTAGCGTCGTCTCGTCCACGCCGGCGGCGGCGTTGAGCACGCCGGGCGTGTTGGCCGCGTATACCTTGAGCGAGGTGTGGTGCGTGGAGATCAGCGACCAGGCCCGAGCGGTGAGGAAGTGGCTGGCAATGGCGACGGCCAGCGCCGATCCTTCTTCGGGATCGGTCGAGGAACCCAGCTCGTCCAGCAGCACCAGCGTGCGCGCGTCGGCCAGGCGCGAGAGGCGGTCGAGGTTGGTGATGTGCGCGGAAAAGGTGGAGAGCGCCGCCTCGATGGACTGCGCATCGCCGATGTCGGCCAAAAATGCGTCGAAGACTGGGAAGCTGGCCGCCGTGGCGGGAACAGGCAATCCGGCCTGGGCCATCATGGCCAACAGGGCCGTGGTCTTGAGGGTGACGGTTTTTCCGCCGGTGTTGGGCCCGCTAATAATCATCTGCCGCGCATCGCTCGTCAGCTCCAGAGTCAGCGGAACGACCTTGCCTCCGCTGGCCCGCAAGCGCTTTTCCAGCAACGGATGGCGGCCTGCGTCGATGCGCAACAATTCCGGTGCAATGGCCGGAGCCACGCAGTCGTAGGCGCGGGCAAAGCGGGCGCGGGCCTGCAGGCTGTCCACCAGGGCCAGCACGCGCGCGCCTTCGCGCAGTCCGTGGGCATAGCCGCCCACCTGCCGCGTGAGCGCCACAAAAATGCGGTGAATCTCCGCCTGCTCCTCTTCGATCAGCCGCACCAGCTCGTTGTTTTGTTCGATGGTCTCCAGAGGCTCCACATAGACCGTCTGCCCCGAGGAGCTGACGCCGTGAACCACGCCCGAGATGCGCCGCTTCAGCTCCGCGCGGACAGGAATGACGAAGCGCTCGCCACGGATGGTGATGAGGTCTTCCTGGGTTGCGCCGTCCGAGGAGAGCTTGCGCAGGGCGGAGCGCAGGCTTTCTTCAATCTGCCGCTGTTGCCGCTCCTGCTCGCGGCGGATGCGGCCCAGTTCGGGCGAGGCGCTGTCGGCCAGGGAGCCGTCGGGCTGGATGGTGCGCTCGATGGACTCAGCCAGCGGCCGCAGGCTCTGGGTCAGCGCCGAGGAGAGCGACGACAAGCCGGGAAGCCGGCCCACGACGCGCGCCGGCGGCGACTGCAACAGCGCTTGCCAGGAGGCTACGTCGTTGGCCAGCCGGGCAATGGCTTGCAGTTCATTCGCTTCGAGCGCCGCACCGGGGATTTGCGCTTTGGCGGCGAATTGGGTGGGATCGAAGAGGCCGCCCACGGGAATCGAGGTCTGCTCTTCAAGCAGCAGGCGCAGCTCGCCGGTGAGCTGGTGCTGGAGAGCGATCCACGGCTCGTCGGTCGACGGCTTCAGATCGAGAATCGCCTGCCGGCCGACCGGTGAGGCAGCAAAACCGGCCACCAGGGCCAGCAACGGCTCCCACTCAAGAGCGGCAAAGTCCGCGTGCAGCACCGGCGACGGGATGGGATCGAGAAGAGGCATATACAGGTCTATCTTAGCTGGCTACCGGCTTCAGCTCGCCTTCCCACTTTGCCACTACCGCTGCGGCCATGCAGTTGCCGATGACATTCATGGCGGTCCGGCCCATGTCCATCAGCGTGTCCACGCCCAGAATCATCATGATCGCAGTGACCGGCACGTGCAGCGAAGCGGCGGTGGCCAGCAGAACCACCAGCACCGAACGCGGAACGCCGGCGACCCCCTTGCTGGTCAGCAGCAGAGTCGCCAGCATCACGATCTGCTCACCCACCGAGAGGTGGATGCCCGAAGCCTGCGCCGCGAAGATGGCCGCCATCGAGAGGTAAATGCTCGATCCGGTCATGTTGAAGCTGTAGCCGGTGGGGATGACGAAGGAAACCATCCAACGTGGCACGCCGAACTCCTCCATGTTCTCCATGGCCAGGGGCAGCGCGGCTTCCGAGGTCGTCGTAGCGAACCCAATGGCTGCTGGCTCAGCCACGGCGCCAACAAAGCGGCGGAGCGGGACGCGGGCCAGCAAAACGATGGGCGCCAGCACCAACACCACAAAGGCAATCAGCGCGATGTAGTAGGTAACCACCAGCTTGGCCAGCGGCAACAGGGTCATCAGGCCCATGCTGCCCACGGTATAGGCCAACGCCGCTCCCGCCGCCACCGGCGCCATGTACATGACGATGCGGGTCAGGCGGAACATGGTCTCGGTGAGCGATTGCAGCACGCTCAACAGCGGCGCGCGCTTGGCCTCGGGCAACGTGGCCAGGGCCGTACCGAAGAGCAGGGCGAAGACGGCGACTTGCAAGATTTGATTCTGCGCCACGGCCTGAGCGATGTTCTCGGGGAAGACGTTGAGCAGCACGTCCTGCCATCCGGCCGGGTGCGCGGCGGGCAGGGCGGCCTTGATGGCTTCGGGCATAACCACGCCGACTCCGGCCTGGGAGAGATTGATGGCGATTGCGCCCAGGATCAAGCCGCCGGTCGTGGCTACCTCAAAGAAGATCAGGGCCTTGAGCGCCACTCGGCCCACGCCGCCCAGTTGGCTATGCCCGGCGATGCCGGTGACGATACCGCCAAAGATGAGCGGGGCCACAATCATCCGGATCAGGCGCAGGAAGATCTCGCCCAGAAAGTGGGTTTGCGTTGCGAACTGCGGCGCATCCACGCCCAGCTCGGCTCCGGCCACCATGGCGAAGAAGGTCCACAGCAGCAACGACCGGCGGCGCAGGGCGAATGGCACAAAAAGGCCGAAGCCGGCCCAGCGCAGGGTAGCGGCCAACTCGGCAGAGCTGTGAAAGAGGCCGGCGAGTACGCCTGCGGCAAACAAGAGGGCCGCGGCCAGTGAAAGGATACGGAGCGCGGCGCTTCCAGACCACGGCGCGTGGGTTTCAGAAGGGTTCATTCGGGACCGAGGCTGCCGCGAAAGTAGAATCCGATAATCAGTGTAGCGATGGGTGGGAGGGTGACTTTGGCAAACTCGAAGATGTCTTTTCCCGTTTGCAAATGGTCTTTGTCGCTCAAAAAGTAAAGGGAGCAGGCGGCAACCATCAAGCACACGACGATCCCCAATACCCACCTGCCGAACGACAGCAGATGCATGGGTGTGACCACGCCGCCTCCGGGCAGGTGGCTTCTCCCAATGCGTGCTTCTCCCAGAGAAATGGTCTGCCCAGAAGCAGCTAGCTCATCCGCGCTGTCGTTGGCGCCTTTGGATTCCGACATGTGGTCCTCGAACAATTCCGGACAATTATATTCCGATGATTCGCGCAACGGCCTCAAGTTTGCCGTCACTTGCCTTCCGGACCATTCCGAGCATTCCGCCGTTCGCCTTCTCCTCTTCCGCAACCTTGAGGATGGCAAAGGCACGGCGCACGACCTCGGTCTTGGCAATACCCTGTTCGCTGGCGATCCGCGTAATCAAGTCGTTGATGTCTGTGGGCAGTTCAACCGTCATCCTGGGCATGGGAACCTCGCACTTCAGCTCGATGTCAAAAGAGTGAGCGACGCGACATTCGGACAGCGCGCTCGGCCCTGACATCATCATTATACGTCAAAAAACGCATGAATATCGCATGTATTCCGTGCGTATTTAGCACGTCTCCCGGCCTGAATGCAGGCGCTGCTCAATGCTCCAGATGCACGAAATCTCGCGGCTTCATCAGGTTTGCCAGGTAACGCGACTTCATCTGTTGGCTGGCCATAATCTGTTTGATGGGCGGCAGCTTCAGAATCACTCCCAGAACGGCGGCCATGGCGCGGTGGTTCCAATGCGCCTGGTTGTCGAAGATGAGGTCTTGCAGATTTCCGCGTTCGATGGCCATGAGAACCGCGCGGTGAGCAGTTGTGACGGGGGTGAGCACGCGCTGCTTGCGCGGCTGGAGCATGATGCCCGACTCGGGGCAGGCGCGCGCGCAGACGCCGCAACCCAGGCAGAGCGACTCGTCGAGCCGCGCCTTGCGCCGCTTGGAGTTATGCGGGTCGCCCGCGGAGACCAGGCCCATGGCTTCGACCGGGCAGGCATTCACGCATTTCCCGCAGCCGTTGCAGGCTTCTTCGCTGACCTTGGGCAGAAAGTTGGTGGTGGCGATGGGGTTCAGCACGGCGAAACGCTTGGCGGCCAGCATGGCCTCGCAGCAGCATCCGCAGCAGTTGCAGATGAAAGCCACTTTGCGTTGCACGTTCTCGCCGAACTGGACCAGGTTGTGCTCCTGGGCCTGGTCGAGCAGGTCCATGCCCTCCTTCACATCCACTGGGCGGGCGTGGCCGTGCTTGATGAGCGATTCGGCGGTGCCGTTGAAGGTCATGCAGATGTCCATGGGGGCATTGCAGGCCTTGCCGAGATGCTGCATCTTGTGGCGGCAGTAACAGGAGCCGATGCCCATGTGCGAAGCGGTGTGGATCACCTCGCTGGCCCGTTCGTAATCCATCACCGTGAGAGTGTTGTCGCCGTCCAGGGCCTTTTCGTTGACGAAGGTGCGGCCCAGCTGCGTTTCACCCCCGGCGAAGAGGTTCTTCACAAAGTCCTCTTCCACGTTGAGGTATTGGTAATAGAGCTCGGCCAGCAGCTTCTGGTCGTACCCGTTGCCCATGCGCATCATGGAGAACTCGAAAAACCCGGCCATCGGCGGCGGAAGAACGAAGATCTGCTCGCCCTTCATCTCCATATCGAGCAACATGCCCTTGGAGGCCAAAGTCTCAAGGATCTTCTGCGCTTCGGCGGCGGGCTTTTGCCAGATCTTTGCTGCCATTGCGATGTTGAAGGGCTTGATGGGTAGCAGGGCCACCAGGGCCGCCTCGTCCTTGGTGAACAGCACCTCCAGGATGCGGAAGAGAAGCTCGGATGGCGGCGCGCCCTGGGGAAAACGGTTGAGCCGGTCGGAGAGCGTCTGATAACTGTTCTTGAGGGTCACGTGCGACATAGGGGGCCTCTGGAGCTGGATTGAAGTTTGACGGCAATTATATGCGGCGAGGCGACAGGCCGGAGGACGGGTGAAATTGCATGGCGGATGGCTTCGAGGGCAGACCGTTCCTCCCTGGTTCAAAAATGTCGGGGATGTGCCCGGCCCGTACCCAATTCTTGTAGGAATAGGGCTTGACACGCGGAGGCCGCCGTTACAGAATAATGCGGACTGGTCTGTGTCACAAACTAGTCTGTGGAGAAGACAATGAAAGCTTCCTTGTTTCAAGACGTGCAAAGAGACCCAGACGCCGCGGCGGAACGCCTGCTCCACCGAGCGCACAACCGCGATGGATTGCCGGAGATTGTGATCGGCGTGATACTTCTTACACTGGCCGGACTGGAGTCGATGGCAATGGTGTCTCCTCCGGGGTCTTTCGGGGCTCGGGCCTCTTCTTGGGGGCTCGTCATGATCGTTGCGCCTCTTTGTGGTGGTTCGACCTGGTTAATCAAGTGGGCTCGGCGGCGGTTTCTGATCGAAAAGGCGGGTTATGTCGAGCTGAAGCCGGTCAGCCGGAACCGATTGATCCTGGCGTTCGGCATCGCGGTGGTAGTTGCGGTCGCGGCGGCCTGGGCAGGCTCCCGGGGGGCGCTGCCCCCGAGCAGCTGGGTGCTGGCTGGGACCGGGCTTATCGGCGGGGCGTTCACAGCCTTCGCCGGCCGTTTGCCCCGATACGTCGCTGGCGGAGTCATCATGGCGTTGCTGGGGATGATTCTCGGCTTTTGCAGACTCTCGTTGGAAATGGGGTTCACGATCATGTACGGCTCGATCGGGATGCTTTCGCTGGTCTCTGGATGCGTGGTGTTGTTGCATTTCATGCGCACGCGGGAGGACCAGTGAGTGAGACGATCAGCGCGAAGATTCAGCAACTTGCGCAGATCGACCGGGTGATTCACGAGCCTGCGCGGTTGATGATTGTTGCGCTGCTGGCGGCCGTGGCAGAGGCTGACTTTCAATATCTTCACCTGGCGACAGGTCTAACAAAAGGAAATCTGTCAGTGCATTTGTCGAAGCTGGAAGGTGCCGGCTACGTGGAGATTGAGAAGAGCTTTCGGGGCAAGTACCCGCTCACAATATGCAGGCTGACGAAAGTGGGCAAAGAGGTCCTCGATAGGTACCGGAAGACGATCAAGTGCGCGCTTTGATTTTTGGGCTTGAGAAGAATCATGTGTGCGAAGAAGGCTCACATCACTCCGGGGCGCCAGGGCACTTTGCATTCGGTCCGCGCTACGCAGAGGATTTCTGCGTAGCAACGAATGGTAATCATCTGGATGGTGCCAGCCGCTTCCCGATGAGCGGAGGTTCAGGCGCGCCCTCAATCCTGAACCCCAGGATGCTTTTTGATTCTGACCCACGGCCATGGCGAACATGCCGCAAAGAGCGGGCATGGCCGTCACGTGGCGCCGCTAGCCTCGACCCAGAAACCAACTTGGGAACGGGTTAGAACTTGAACTCGGACACTGAGGAGTGAAGCCGCGCAGCCATCTCGCTCAGTGCCTGAGAGGCTGCTTTCGTGTCGTTGGCCCCCTGTGTCGTTTCCCTTGCCGAGGTCGCAACCCCGCCAATGTTCTTGGTTATGTCGTTGATTCCATGGGCGGCCTCGGTCACACTCCGGCTGATCTCATTGGTCGTCACCGCTTGCTCTTCCACCGCCGAAGCAATGCTGTTGGAGATGTCGTCGATATGGTGAATAATGGCGCCAATCTCCTCGATGGCAGTCAGTGCTCCCATGGTCACGCCCTGCGAGGCTTCGATCCTCGCGCTGATCTCTTCGGTCGCGTTGGCAGTCTGCTTGGCCAGCTCTTTAACCTCGTTTGCGACGACCGCAAAGCCTTTGCCTGCCTCTCCTGCGCGCGCGGCCTCGATGGTTGCATTCAGCGCCAGCAGGTTGGTCTGCTCGGCGATGGAAGTAATTACCTTGATTACGTGGCCAATCTCCTGGCTCGATTCACCCAGCTTCTTCATGGTTTCGTTGGTCGACTGCACCATGTCCACTGCGCTTTTGGCCACACGCGCGGATTCGCTCGCGCTCTTCGAGATCTCACGGATCGAGGCCTGCATCTGTTCCGAGGCCGTGGCCACCGAGGCGATATTCCGCGACACCTGCTCGCTTGCCGCCGACACGCCATTAGCCTGAGCCGCTGTATGTTCCGCAGTGTTGGCCATGACCTGGCTGACCGCCGTCAGCTCCTCCGACGACGAGGCCACGGTACTTGCACCTTCCGACGTAGCTCTCAGCGGTCTTACAATCGCCTCCAGTGTCCGGTTGATGCCCTCGATCACCCTCCTGAAATCGCCCTGGTGCCTTTCGGCGTCGGCGCGTGCGTTCACATGTCCGCTGCTGGCAGCTTCGGCCAGCATGTCGGCATCGCGAACCAGCGCGTCGATCGCGGTCATGGTCTGGATGCATGCGGGCATGAGATGATCGTTCTCCGAACGTCTTCCGATTTTTTGCAGATTGATGAGTTTTTCCCGGTAGTCCCCGGCTCCGATCAACTGGAGGATCTCGGTCACGTGCCGTACTCGTGCTTGGGCCAAGTTGGTCGCTTTTCTGACTGCGGCGAAGATTCCCTGGTAGGAACCTTCAACCTTGACCGTGTGATCGTTTACCGCCATCCGCTGCAAAACACTGTTTGCCTCCACCAGCCCGCCCAACCCGTCGATGCACGCATTCAGATTCTCCTTCAGGATGAGGAAATCGCCGCTGTACGTGTCCGCGATCTTTTCTGGAATGTCTCCCCGGCCGATGCGGTCAACATAATGAGCAGCCATGCGCAGCGGATCGATCACAGCATCAAGTGTCTGGTTCACCCCTTCAATGGTCCTGCGGAAGTCCCCTTGATGACGCTCCGCGTCGACACGGGTTGACAATCTTCCCTCAACCGCCGCCTTTGAAAGCATGGCTGCATCTTCCACCAGTGCGTTCACTGCATCGATGCAGATGTTGAGGTTGTCCTTGAGAACGTTGAAGTCGCCATTGTATGTGTCGGTAATTCTTGCTGGGATGTCTCCTTTGGCTATGCGCGCCACATAATCTGCCGCAACGTTGAGCGGGCAGATCACCGCGTCGAGAGTATGATTCACGCCCTCCGCAACTCTTCTGAATTCGCCCTGATGCAAGTCTGCATTGACGCGCGCCGCCAGCGTGCCTTGCACTGCTGCCTCTGAAAGAGCCTGTATATCGCGCGTCAGTCCCTTCACCGCGTCGACGGTGCGCTGATAGCTCATTGCAAGCACATCGCGATCGGACCTGGCGGCAACGACGATGGTCAGGTCGCCGGCCGCCATCTTTTCCAACCCGCCCGAGACGCCTCGAATGTAATCCAGCAACTCCCGAAACGAGTCGGCCAGAGATCCGACCTCATCGCCGGAGCGGTGCTCCAATTCCTGGCTCATGTCACCCAGAGAGATCTTCCTTGCCGTCTCCGCAATCGTGCTCAGCGGCCTGACGATGTTGCGTGCGAGAAAGATTCCGGTTCCCAGTCCTCCGAAGTCGCCCCATAGAACAAAGAAGAGCATCAAAATCCAGCAGACGTGATATGTGAAATCGATCTGCTCCTGCACCTTGCGCGCGCTATCCCACTTGTCATCGGATATCTGAGTCAGCAAGCCCTCTACAAGCTGCGAATCGTGGCCAGATCCTGCCGAGAGCTTTACCGTGCCTCGCTCCCGCTGGAGCGGCTCCATTGCCCCTAAGGCCAGGACTTGCTTTTCGCTCTCCTGACGGTCCTTCCACGCTTGATCCAGTTGCGCCAACAGCGCTTTGCCCTTTTCGGTGCGAATCAAGGGCCTGGCTTTTTCAATGCTCGAATTGACCTGTGCGACGGACTCCTCGAACTGCTGTTTCGCCTGCTCGCGAGAACCTGCGTCGCTGGAAAGCAAAAGGTCTTTCTCAGCGATCTGGGCGTGGGCCGCATTGACTTCAGCTTGCTTTAGGTAGGAGATTCCGAGAGTGTCGGTCTCATTCGAGATCCTCGACAACTCCGTTACCCTGCCCAGGCTGAAGATCCCCACTAAACCGAGTGCGGTAGTGATGCCACCCCAAATAATGAACGCCGTCATCAGCTTGGTGCCGATTTTAATGTCATAAAGCCACTTCATCATCACGTGCCCCTTCAAATCAGTCGTACTTCGCGAGCTTTTCCGCCGCTTCGTCAACAGTTCTTCTGGTTTCATTGCATGAAATGGAGAACGGCCCTGGTGTGGGTGAGCCGTCCAGTGATTCGCTATCGATTTTCGGCCAGGTCCAGACGCGAGCATTCAGATCGACCTTCGCGGCGACATGGCCTTCGCGCGCAACGCGGCTCTTGCCCACTCATATGTACGTGGCTATTCTTGGAGATTTGCCGGCGGTTTCGCTGGCCCGCGGGGATTTGGCTGCATCTGAGCTGGACGTTCATAGCCCCTCTTACGCACTTAGCGCCCCGTCGCACCTACGATGGGCGCAGGCATGGCAACGGGATACGATTGCACCGGCATTATCGGCTTCGATGCGAGGCCATTTCAGATGAATGGAAATTTATTCACAGCTAAATTCCGGGAGCCGCCGGGTGCGATTCCAGTGGCTACAGATCGGCCCTGGAGGAGCTGGGGAATCAACTGTGCGCTTCTGGCCCGAAGCCGGCGAGTTGGCAGGATCGCTTCCAATTACCCGGCCACATCGGCAACCGAAAGTCGCCAACAGCGAGGCTTTCTCAATCGATTCGCCGCCGCGAGTGGATGTTGGGCGGTACGGGAGTGGCCGATGGAAACGTCCTGGGAACGGCCGCGCGTGCAGCCCATGGGCCTCGATTCGACCCCAGGCACAGGCGGTGTTCCGGGGCGGGAGCGGGGTCTTGGGCGCAATGCATCCTCGCGGAGATGTAACTCGGGGCCCCGCCCTCATTCGGCTCAATCCGTTGCGGGCACTATACCTTCACAAAGATGCGCCTGCGGTAGAGCGCCCAGACGGGCAGGAAGCAGACGGCGGTAAATGAGACCGAGTAGGCAAAGGCAGCCAAGCCGGGATCGGGGATGGGACGAAAAACGGTGTCGAAGATCCAGGCATTCAGGTTCGTCCGGCGGCAGCACAAGGTGAACTGAATGTTGCCCAGCACCCCCGGTAGCAGTTCACTGAACATGTAGGCCACAATGGCGTTCGATCCGAAGACCAGCCAGGGCCAAGTCCAGCCCCGGGCCCAGCCGCGCTGCTCGACGGCCCAGAAGATGGCGGTGAGCAGGGCCAGCGACCACCCGGCGGCGACCAGGACATAGGAGCTGGTCCAGAGGTTTTTGTTAATCGGAAAGAAGACCGACCACAGGTAACCGAACGCGAGGCAGGCGAAAGCCGCCACGGCCAATCCCTGGGTCTTGACGGCGGCGATCTGCTTTCGGCTGCGCAGCCAAAGGCCGGCCAACAGGCCCAGCAGCGTAGTGCCGATGGCGGGCAGATCGCTAAGCAGGCCCTCGGGGTCGCGCACATCGTGGGTGGGCGGGTTCCAGGGCAGGTAGAGATGACCGGGGAAAAGATGGCGATCGATCCAGGAGACCAGATTCAGGTTCTGATCCATGAATGGGAAATCGCGGCCCGGCATTCCGGCTCCGGGCACGGGCGCCCAGCGCAGGAGCACATAGTAGCCCACCAGTGCGACTCCCAGTGCAACCAGCTTGGTGGAAACGCGGCGATCCCACAGGTAGAAGAGCGCCACCACCAGGTAGCAGATGGCGATGCGTTGCAGCACGCCGTAGATGCGGAGGTGCGCCAGCTCGAAGAACGGGAAGCCATTGACCACAATGCCCAGCAGGAAGAGGATAGCGGCGCGGCGCACCGTGTGCCAGGCCAGATTGACGCGCGGCACGCCACGGGCCAGCCGGGTTTCAAAGGCCAGAACAATGGATGCCCCCACCACAAAGACAAAGGTGGGAAAGACCAGGTCGGTAGGGGTCAGCCCGTTCCATACGGCGTGATTCATGAAGCCCCAGGAGCCGGAGCCGCCATTGTTGTTCACCATGATCATGAAGGCGATGGTGATGCCGCGCAGAACATCCAGCGAGACAAGGCGCTTTTCAGCCGCGGGGGGGAAATCCGGTTTGGTCATGGCCATGGTTCTCTCTCTCCAGGCCGACAACGGAAGCGCCCATGCGCTGTGTCTTCGCGTACAGGCCGCCAAGCCGTTCATCGGAAGGGCAAAACCGATTCTAATGCGAATGCCGCGGCCGTGCACCACCGGCAATTTGCCCTGCTCTCGCATCGGTAACCCGAAGTCCCTCCACCCGCGTCCCGGCGGTGGGCGGATGCCGGCGATCCCTCGCCATATTGCAGATTCACAGCCTCCACGGTAATGCCGTACACTTCCCCTTCAGGGAAACTGCGGTAAATCTGTTCGCAACCACTTGGAGGCTATTCGTGCCAGAGTTTCAACCCTTTGTTCCAGCCAGCGAAAATCCGCCGGAGTTTACCTTCCGCGCAATTTTCCTGGGCTCCATCTTCGGCGCCATCTTCGGCGCCGTCACGGTCTATGTGGGCCTGCGCGCCGG
>Ga0181520_10007218_pt1 | contig 16493 bp, 14 predicted proteins | sample PEATcosm2014_Bin_29_FD_132451 | JGI IMG/M metagenome (GOLD analysis project Ga0181520, IMG submission 132451) | Peatland microbial communities from MTU Mesocosm Facility, Houghton, MI, USA - PEATcosm2014_Bin02_30_metaG | ecosystem: Environmental > Terrestrial > Soil > Wetlands > Peat | place... | reverse complement strand
GCCGGCCTGGGTCTCGATGACCGGCAATGCGGTAAGCGATCCGCCACCCTTTTCCTTCGACATTTTGGAGGAACGCTCCAGCAGCCGCGAGTGGAGATAGAAGACGTCGCCGGGGTAGGCTTCGCGGCCCGGCGGACGGCGCAGCAGCAAAGTACTTGTACAAGCCGTCCTCAAAGGCGCGAATGTCGGAGACCTGCAGATCGTCGAGGTAACCTTGCGTCCCGCTAAAGAGGATGATCGTCTGCTGCTGCCAGGTGAGCGGCTGGAACTGCGGCTGCTTGAGCAGTTCGGTCAAGCGGCTGCCGCGATTGAGCTGCTTCTGCGTGAGCGGGTCGAGATCGGAGCCGAACTGCGCAAAGGCGGCGAGCTCACGGTACTGGGCGAGGTCGAGCTTGAGGGTGGAACCCACCTGCTTGACGGCCTTGATGGCTGCAGAAAAGCCGACGCGCGACACCGAGAGGCCGACGTTCACGGCTGGGCGGACGCCGGAGTTGAACAAGTCTGTCTCCAAAAAGATCTGTCCGTCCGTGATGGAGATAACGTTGGTTGGAATGTAGGCTGAGACGTCGCCGGCCTGGGTTTCAATCACCGGCAGAGCTGTGAGCGAGCCGCCACCACGTTTGTCGCTCATTTTGGCGGAGCGCTCGAGCAGCCGCGAGTGGAGATAGAAGACGTCGCCGGGATAGGCTTCGCGGCCCGGCGGGCGGCGGAGCAGCAGCGAAATCTCGCGATAGGCCATCGCGTGCTTGGAGAGATCGTCGTACATCACGAGAGCATGGCGGCCGGAGTCGCGGAAGTACTCGCCGAGGGCCGTGGCGGCGTAGGGCGCGATGTAGAGCATCGGCGCGGGCTCCGAGGCCGAGGCGGCCACGATGATGGTGTGGCCCATGGCGCCGGCTTCAGTCAGCGTCTGCACCACCTGAGCAATGGAAGAGCGCTTCTGCCCGATGGCGCAGTAGATGCAAATGAGGTTGTTTTTGGCGTTGTTGATGATGGTATCGAGCAGGACGGCGGTCTTGCCGGTTTGGCGGTCGCCGATGATGAGTTCGCGCTGGCCGCGGCCGATGGGGATCATGGAGTCAATGGCCTTGAGGCCAGTAGCCATAGGCTCGCGGACCGGCTGGCGATCAATGATGCCAGGCGCAAGCCGTTCGATCGCGAGCGATTCTGTGCTGGCAATGGGCCCCTTGCCGTCGATGGGGTTGCCCAGCGAGTCGACCACCCGGCCGATCATGCCCTCGCCCACCGGCACCGAGAGAATCTTGCCGGTGCGCTTGACTTCCATCCCTTCGCGGAGCTCGGTGTAATCGCCGAGAATAACAGCGCCTACCGAGTCTTCTTCGAGCGAGAGCGCAAGACCCGCGATGCCGTGTGGAAAGGCGAGCAACTCGCCGGCCATGACCTTGTCGAGCCCGTAGAGGCGGGCGATGCCGTCGCCAAGCGAGGTGATGGTGCCGACTTCGTCCACCTGGACTTTGGAGTCGTAGTTAGCGATCTGCTCGCGAAGAAGCTGTGTAATCTCGTCTGCCTTGATCTGAGCCATTTGCGTTCCTTAAAGTTCGCAGTTCACATTTCATAGTTCATGGTTCAAAGTTCTTGCCCGGAGCTCCTCGCTCACATTTGCCCGTTCGCGTTTGTCCGTTCCCAGTTGCCGGCTGCCCGGATGCCGTGCTGTGAACTACGAACTTCGAACCATGAACCTGTCCTACCCGGTCATCAGCGATTCCTTGAGCCTGTCGAGCCGTCCGCGAACGGAACCGTCGTAGACTGTGGAGCCGATACGCACCACGGTTCCGCCGAGGATGGACTTATCCAACTTGAAACTTGCTTCAATGCGCGCGCCGGCCAGCTTGCCGACGTCGGCTAGCAGCGATTCACGCTCCGCCGGGTCCAGCTCGCGCGCGGTGACGATCTCTGCCTGACGAATGCCGAGTCGATCCTGGAGAAGCTTGCGGTAGGCCGCTGCGACTTCAGCAACTGCGCCGATGCGGTCGTTATTGATGAGCACCGCGAGCAGATTGCGCAGCTCCATTTGCAGCCCCATCTTCGCGTTCAGTTTGTCGAGGAACGACACCTTCTGCACAGCCGGGATTGCGGGATTGGCAAGGAACTCGCGGAGGTCACAGCTGCCATTCCAGGTGGCGAGAAAGTCGGCGAACTGGCGGTCGATCGCCGAGGTGTCGAGATGGGCAGCCGTAACGACGTCGAGAAAGGCGGAAGCGTAGCGGGAGACGAAGGCGGCCATTTAGTTCTTCCCTCCCGTAACCGCGCCGGCAGCAAACTCAGCGCCTGCGGCAAACTCAGTGCCTGCGGCAAACTCTCTGATCAGGGCGCGATCGGTTTCCGCTGTGAGGTTCAGCTGCCGTGCGGCCTGATCGACGGCCAGATCGGCGGCAAAATGGCGTAGGCCGCGACGGGCCAGAGCAGCGGCCTGGCCAATCTCCTGCTCTGCAGACTGGACGATGCGGGCGCGCTCCTCTTCGAGGGCAGCCTTGATGCGGGCCTCGTCGCCGACGCTCTCGCGCTCGACCTCGGCGCGGAATGCGGCAATCTGCTCATCGAACGAGGCCAGCTTGGCTTCGACGGCGCTGAGCCGGGCACTGGCGTCCTCGGTCACCTTGCGGGCTGACTCGAGGCTCTCCGTCAGGGTGTTTGAACGCTTGCGCAGAAGCGCCGGGAAGAGCTTGAAGAGCGGGATGGCGATGGCCAGGACGATAATTGCGAAGTTGGTGAACTCAAAGACGCGTGCCGTCGTCTCAGGCTTCCAATGAAGCGCGTTGGAGGTTGCCTTGACCAGCGGACCCTCAAGCCGGAAGGCGTTGGTCTGTTGCTCCTCATCAGAAGCCGCGTTGGCTGGCTCGGCGGCAGGAGCGGTAGCGGCAGAGGACGTGCCCCCGGTGGCGGGCTTCTGCTGCGCTGCAAGGCGGAGGGGCGCTGCGGTGACTCCCACTGTGAAAACGGCCAGAAAGAAAAGTTGGAAGAGGCGAAGCGAAAAGCGCGAATGCAGGTTGAAGTCTCTCAACGGGTACCCCCGGCGGCCGCAGGCAGGACTGCCCGGACCACCTGACTGGCCAATTCAGCCGCGGAGGACTGGATGGACTTGCGCGCCAGCTCGGCTTCGGCTTCAAGCGCCGCCCTGGCTTCGCTTACCTTGAGGCCGGCAAGTTTGCGGGCCGCGTCCAGAGCGGCATCGCGCTCAACGCTCCGCTGCTTCACACGCTGCTCGCGGACCTTGTAGACCTCGGCACGCGCGAGCCGGAGCTTGGCGGCGTACTCTGCGGCGCGGGCCTCGGCAAGAGCGATGGCTTTTTGCGCATCTTCTTGGGCTCCTTCGGTGCGGGCACGACGCTGCTTGAGCGTTGCGGAAAGCGGTCCCTGGATCAAAAGCTGGTACGCGACAACCAACAGAATGAACAACAGAACCGTAGGCACTGCGCTGAGCAGAAGGGTCCCGAGTTGTTGTGAGATTTCTTGCATGGTCGTGACGTGTCGAAGCGGAGATTCGCTCGTTTTTACGCGGGTGGAACACTCATTTTTAACAGGGGCCGACCCTCAAGGTCAACGCAGGTGGGGTCGATTATGGGACGAGGTGTGACAGCTGTCACGAAACGGGTTTTTTGCCCAAAATAGTCCTTGATTTCGGGCAAAACAAGCCTAAACTAAGAATACCACCTAGACCCGGGCCAGGGTCCGGCGGGCTGCATGGCCAGAGGAAGTCCTTCCACTCCTCTGGCTTGCAGCCCGCTTCTCTATCTCTTGCAGCTTTCAGGTCTCAGCCATCAGCTCTCAGCCCATCCTCCGGCCCGGTTGTCGGGGTCAGGGCTTCGCCGCGGGCTTGTCCGGAGTGGGCAACTCCTGGGGGCGGAGCCACGTCTCGAGAAACGCCGGCCACTGATCGAGCGAGGCGATGCCTGTGTGCCCGGAGCAGCTACAACCAGATAGCTGTATGCCCGGGGCAGGTGTTCTCGGCGAGTTTCGAGAGGGTTTCTGCCATCTCGAAGCCGTAGCGAGCGAAGTAGTAGGCGGCTCCGTGGAGGCGCTCCTGAAGCCCTCCGCCGGGATAGAGGGCCTGGCTGATTACTTCCGCGTGGCGGGCGAGGGACTCCTCGCGCTGCAACTGGAAGTTGGCCCCGAGGCGGCGCAGGCGGTTCATCTGGTAGCGCATCTTGCTGGCCGTGGTCTGCGCGGAGCGGCCCATACCGGCATCCAAATTGGCCATATAGGCGAGTAGCGGCTCGAGCTCCGCGTCGAGGGCCTGTCCGGCGGCGGCGAGGCGGCGCTTGGCTTCCACTGGCATGGAACGGGCGGCAAGGAGCTGGGCAAGCGAGGGCGCGGTCTCTTGAAAGACGCGCTCAAGGGAAAGCTCATGCTTGCGAAGCAACTCGGCGATGGCTGGCTCGATGAGCGTGGCGGAGAAACGCGGCTCAACCGGGGTGAGCCGGCCGAGAATGCGCTCGAAGAGGGCCGCGGACTGGGCAAAGTAGGCGATCTCAGCCGGTCCGCCGATGATGAGCGAGGTGGAGAGCAGGAAATCCTGGAAAACGGGGCGGAGCAGCGCCGAGGGGGAGATCCGCTCAGGCTCCGCTTCAAGGATTCCCAGCAACTCGTTGGAGGACAGGGTCTGGCGGCCGGCAATCCACAGGCCATTCGGTTCGGCGGCTGAGGGGGGAGTGCGCTTGAGGGCAATGCGGGCGCCGGTGCGATCCTCCACAAGAAACAGCAGGCTCGACTGGGCTGTAACGGCCACCTGCACATCATAGCCAGCAGCCTGAAGCTGGGCGTTGCGGGCAAGCAGGGCAGCGTGGAGTTCGTCGGCCCGCTCGATTCCAGCGCGGAGAACGGGCGCGCCCAGCGCGTGGACTTCCCTTCCCCCCGCATCGAGCAAAAGCAGGCCCTGGCCAGCGAACACCTGGGCGTAGAACTCGCGAAAGGCTTGGGCAAAGGTGTTTCCAGGCCGGTAGGCAGCGACAAGGACGTCCATGGCGTCGGACGCGCCCAGCAGCTCCCAGGCTGAATCGATCAGAGGAAGGATGGAGTCGTCTATCTCGATACCGCCGACGGCTCGGGCGGTGGAGGGGGCGCGATCGTAGCTCAGTTTTCGAAGTTCCCGGCGCACGGGAAAGACGACATGGTTGATCTCGTCGAAGTCGTGGTCTTCAGTGGCGAGCCAGAATACAGCAACATGGGGAGAGCCGTACGCAGTACCCTGGCGGGCGCGGGCAATCGCTGTAGCGGCTTTAAAGGGCGTGAAGAGCGGACCGCCAAATAGGGCGACCTGTTGGCCTGTAACGACCGTTCCCGCCCCGGCGCGCAACGCTTCCAGGGCCGGAGCCGCAGCGGGCGAGGGATTCTGTGCAGCCAGAAGGTTGACCATCTGGGGCCAGTGAGCCGGAACCGCCGGGCGGGCGTGCCATGCGGAGTCGGGGGGCAGTGCCACGTAATACGGCCTTGCGCCCTGCTGACCGGTGCAGAAATCGCGAAACAGCCTGTGCAGGCCCGGCACAACCGTGATGGGGAGGCAGTCTACGTTCGGCAAGTCGGTCACATCCGAGCAATCGTCATGTCTGGTCATCGCGGGGTCGCCGCGAAGGTTGCTGCCATCAATCACTACTTGTCTCAAAAGAAAAATCGTCGCGAGATTGATCAGGATTCGAAGCGTCCAGCGCACCGCCGGATACCCGTTGCAGGAGTTGCTCTGTTAAGGATGCCACGCCGTGGAGAATCGATGCAGAACCACGCATTGTTGGGAGCCGGTACGGGACCAAGCTCCGTTTTGCGAATCGGTTGCGAGCCGGGAGCAGCATGGATGCGTATACTCTTCTTTCATTGCGTTAAGAGGAGCGTGGCCGATGGCGGACAAGAAAAAGAATGCGAAAAAGAATGCTGGAAAAGGGTCAGGGAAGCCTGGGAAAGCGCCAAAGAAGGACAAGGTCAAGGCCTCGAAGCCAAAAAGCCTGAAGGCAGCATCGGTGAAGGTCGAGGTCGAAAGGGCGGAGTTGCTCTCGTCGAAGGTGGTGTACCAGGGTCCGCTTTTCCGGGTGCTGCACGACAAGCTGATTGAGCCGGGGGGCAAGCACAGCGAGCGCGACGTGATTCGCCACAACGGCAGCGTGGTGATCCTGGCCATCGACCCCTCGAGGAGCAAGAAGAATCCGTGGATCGTGATTGAGCGGCAGTACCGGCATGCGGCCAACCAGTATCTCTGGGAACTGCCTGCGGGGAAGCTGGAACCCGGCGAGGTTCCGTTGGCCGGCGCCAAGCGCGAACTGGCCGAAGAGACAGGTTATTTGGCAAAAAAGTGGCGGCCGCTGGTGGAGTACTACGCCAGCCCGGGATTCCTGGGCGAGTCGATGAAGGTGTTCGTGGCGGAGGGTTTGGTAGCAGGAGACGCGCATCCTGAGGACGACGAGCAGATTGAATTCCGCCTTGTGAAGCTGTCGGATGCGCTCAAAATGATCGAGAAGGGAGCAATTCTCGACGGGAAAACGCTCACCAGCGTCCTGCTCTACTCCCGCCTGACCGCCAGAAAGCGCAAGAAATAAAAGAGAAAAACCGGGATAAGGGAATCACGAAACGCTGAAGGCCATTGAGCTTCGAGCTCATACAGGGCTTCCGTCGTATCCGTGGCCTGTCCCATTTTGTGGTAACTCTTCTTCCCCGCTCATTAAACCTTTCGCCGATTATCTGCGTCATACGTATTACCGGTGAGCATTTCCCCGTTACCTCTGCTCGCCCAATACCACACGCACGGTGCAAGAAAGCAGGAAGTTGTGGCTCAGTACAAAGGGAAGGTCAAGTGGTTTAACAACGCGAAGGGCTATGGATTCATAGGAAGGGAAGACGGCCCCGACGTATTCGTTCACTACTCCTCGATTCAGCTGGACGGATACAAGACACTGAAAGAAGGCGATGACGTAGAGTTCGACATCGTCGAAGGGCAAAAAGGTCCCCAGGCGGATGCAGTTGTCCGCTACAAGGACGCTGCTGCCCACAACGCAGCCTAAGGACGCAATTAATCGGGCTTAGTGCGAACCCACCGACAGGTGGAACGCTTTCTCTGTGTTCGGATCAGCGCTTGATTTGCGGCCTGCGCGGAGTCCGATTCTGAGCCGCGCGAGACCCTCGCGCCGGTGAACGGCTGATTCTGTGCCTTTCGGCCCTCCTCCGTTACTCACCTCCCCCAGCATTTCAACTTGCCTTGAGCCCGTGAAGCGAAACCGGGCTCAATCAACGTCTCTTAACTTTTTCAAATCGCCTCCCTTCATCAATACTGGCAATCGATACTATTTGCGGAGGCACCGCCCATGGACAATCCAACGATGGCTCGCCTGCTGGAGCAGACCGCCGATCTGCTTGAGATCGACGGAGGCGATGGATTCCGGATCAGGAGCTATCGCCGGGCTGCCGAAGCGGCCGCGCAGACGACCGTGGATCTGATGGAAGCGTCGTCGGATACGGCGCGGTTGCTGGAGATTCCCGGGATCGGCAAGGGGATGGCCGCGAACCTGCAGGCGATTGCCGAGACCGGAACACTGCCCCTGCGCGACGAACTGCTTGGGAAGTATGGAGCAGGCGTGCTGGAGCTGTTGAAGCTGCCAGGGATGGGGCCGAAGACCGTGGCCCTGCTATGGGCGGCGGCGCAGGTAGGAAGCATCGACCAACTTGCCGAGGCGATTGAGGCGGGCAGGCTGGCGGGGCTGCCGCGCATGGGCGAGAAGCAGATTGAGAAGCTGCGCAAAGGGATCGAAGACTACCGGCGCAGCTCCGGGCGCTACCGGATCGACGTGGCGGAAGAAGCGGCGCAAAAGCTGATTGCATATCTCGTGGTGTTTCCGGGCGGGGATGCCGGAGGATTCGAGAGTGTGGTGCCGGCGGGGTCCCTGCGGAGGGGGCGGGAGACCGTGGGGGATCTGGACCTGTTGGTGACAGGACCGGCCTGCGCGGCCGAGCATACGGCGAAGGCTGTGGAGTACGTGGCGGCGTACCCCGGCATTCACGACATGATCGCCAAAGGCGAAAACAAAGTGAGCTTTCACTTGGCAAATGGGCTGCAAGTGGATGTTCGGCTGCTGCCGACCGCCAGTTATGGTGCGGCGCTGCAGTACTTTACCGGCTCGAAGGCGCACAGCGTCACCTTGCGGCAGCGGGCGCTGAAGATGGGATACACGCTGAGCGAGTGGGCACTGGCGCGGCTCGATGACGCATCGACGGTGGCTGCCGCGACCGAGGAAGAGGTGTATGCGGCGCTTGGGCTGGAGTGGATTCCGCCGGAGTTGCGCGAGAACCTGGGCGAGATTGAATCCGCCGCCAGGCACGCGCTGCCGAAGCTGATTGAAAAGAAGGACCTGCGCGGCGACCTGCACATGCACACAAACGCCAGCGACGGGCACAACACGATTCGCGAGATGGCTGATGCTGCCCTCAAGGTCGGATACGAATACATTGCCATCACCGACCACTCAAAAAACCTGGCCATGACGAATGGCCTCGACGAGAAGCGCGCGCTCGAGCACATTCAGCGGATTCACGAGGTCGACGCTCAGATGAAGGGGCGCATCCGCGTCTTCACAGGCATTGAAGTAGACATCCTGGCCGACGGCGCGCTCGACCTGGACGACGAAGTGCTGGCGCAGATGGACGTCGTGATTGCCAGCGTACACACGCGCTTTGAGCAGAGCCGCGAGGAGATGACCGCGCGGGTGATTCGGGCAATTGAGAACCCCAACGTGCGCATCCTGGGACATCCGACGGGGCGATTACTGCTGCGACGCGAGCCGTTCGCGCTGGACATTGGAGCGGTGCTGCGGCGGGCGGCGGAGCTGGGCGTGGCTGTGGAGCACAATGCCGCGCCGGAGCGCCTAGACCTGAATGACCGGGACCTGCGGCTGGCCAAGGAGCTGGGGTGCAAGATCGTCATCAACTCCGACTCGCACGATGCGCGCAACCTGGGCAAGATGGACTACGGGGTGAAGCAGCTGAGGCGGGCGTGGCTGGAAGCGGGAGACGTGCTGAACACGCTGAAGGCAAAGGAGATGCTGGCGGCTCTGAGGCTGCGGGCCTGATGGCCTGCTCGAAACCTCATGATTCGCGCTTAGGATTGGCCGGTTTCGCCTCTGCCGCCCCGAAATTCATGGCTTGTCCCATTCATTTGGAGATAAGATGAAACCGCTATGAGCTTATTGCAGCAGGATGCCAGAAAAGAGATTGATGACGCGGCCCGCGGCGAGGAGTACACCAAGGGCTCGAGTCATGTGGTGATTGCCGGCATCGTGGCGGCCGTACTCGTGACAGCGGCCATCGCTGCCTATGTGATTCTGGGGCAAAAGCCGCCTGCGGCCACCGGGGAGATCGAGCAGGTCTGGATTCACCCGCAACACACGGATTCGAAGGGCTTCGACGCCAACGGAGCGCCCATGCCCGTCGAACACTACGACCAGATTTACGTGTTTGCGCTGATAAAGCTGCACAACCAGAGCAATCAGCCGCTGTTCCTGCGCAATGCGATGGTGAATACAACCCTGGCGGACGGGATTCACTCAAGCTACGCGGCCACGGCGTCTGACTATGACCGCGTGTTTATTGCATACAAAGACATGCCCGTGCCGCACGGCCAGGCACTTTCGCTGCAGTCCACTCTCGATCCCGGGCAGACCGAGGAAGGGACCATCGTTTCGGCCTTCAGGATGTCGAAGCAGGATTGGGACGCGGGCAAGAACCTGAGTTTCACGATAGGGATCCAATATCAGCCCGACCTGGTGCTCACGCCCCACACCCCACCTATTGTCCAGTAGAAGAAGCAGTCGAAACGGGAACCGGCGCGTTCTTCGGAACCGACAGGTAGCCGGAAACCGTGTTCTTGGCGCTGACTGAGTTGACCACGATTTCAAAGAGCATGGGGTCCTTGCCGGCGTAGAACTGGAGCGGCTCGTTCGTGTTCCTGTCTTTCTTCTCGTACTGCTTGTCGTCGGAATAGACCACCAGGGTGAACTTGTTCTTCTTGGGGTCGGTCTTCCTGAGTTCGAGGCTGACGGTTCCCACAGGCTTCTTGACGCCTCTTGCCAGCGTGAACTCGTAGAAGGTGCGATCGCCCTTGTGCTTCAGGACTTCAAGCTCGTCGTGATTGCGGGCGATGAGGCTGCCGTGGTCGCTGAGGTCGCCCTTCATGGTGGTGAGCTGAGCGACGGCGGCCGCCAGATCGCTCTTGGTCTGGCCGAGGTCGGTCTTCACTCCTCCCACATCGGTCTTTACGTCAGTGACTGCACTCGAAACCTGGGTGACCTGCTGCGCGGTCTGCTGCTGTGCCGTGGCGAGCTTGGCCGTGTTGGCCTCAGTACGCTGCTCACGCGTCAAGATCTCCTGCGCCTTGGTGTCGAGCTGCTTCTGGGTGAGTCCGAGCTTACTGCTGAGCTCATCCGTGGCCACCTTGAGGCGGGCATCGGTCTCGCGCAGCTGAGCCTCGAGGTTGACGTTCTTAGCTTTTGCGCCGTCGAGCTCCGTCTGCTGGGTGGTCAGCTTGCCGCTGAGGGAGTAGCTCCATATGAGGCCGCCGAGGGCCAGCAACAACGCAGCGCCGATAGCTCCGAGCAGCGCGCCTGAATGCGTTCTGGGAGGATTTGCAACAACTTCTTCTTCACTCATGGGTATTTGCCTTTCGTCTCTCCGGCGGTGCGTCCGCTGCCATCGTCTTCAGATGCCGCGGCCCGGTCTCCGCCTTGGTGATTTGCCGGGCTCACCCGGTTTGATGCCGCTCAAAGGGCGGTCTGCCGCCTGAGCATTTGCTTCCACTCTGAAAACCCGAGCAAGCCCCGGGTTGGCGGGAATTCACTCCGTGCACTTCACGAGCGTCTACAGAATACCGAATGAACCCTGCCAGCGCGGCACAAACAAGCAGAATTACCGACTTGCCGCGGGAAGGGGTGAATGTCAAGACCGCCATTCCGGCGGACATGCAAACGGCAAATCCATCCAACATGTTCGACGCTTCAGAAGCGACATCGTGTGAGATAAGACACACGGAGGGACTCGAAAACAGAAGGATTTGGGCGAATCGAGCGCCACGTTCCGTGACAAGCAGTGAATCGCTAATTTATAAACATCTTTTACCGCAATTCAGACGCCAGGCCTTCTTGATCGGTCGGGACATCCGTCGCACACATAAAAAATCCACCGCACGAGGGAGATCCAAGGGATATGTCCACTGCTGTCGCTGGAAGGGGTCTGGAAGGAATTGTTGCGGCGAACTCCGGGATCTGCTGGATCGACGGCGAGGCGGGGGTTCTGTCGTACCGTGGCATCGACATTCACGAACTGGCGGTCAAGTCGACCTTCGAGGAGACGACCTACCTGCTTTGGAACGGAATGCTGCCGAACGAGCTGGCCTTGCGTGAGTTTCAATCGCAGTGTGGGCTGGCGCGTGAAATCGATCAGCGGATCATCGATATGCTGAAGGGATTTCCAAGGTCGGCAACGCCGATGGAGGTGCTGCGAACTGCGGTGTCGGCGCTGAGCTTTTACGACGCCGACGAGAAGGACAACTCCCACGACGCAAACGTACGCAAGGCGTACCACCTGACGGCGCAAATCGCGATGATCGTGGCGATCTACGATCGAATCCGCAAGGGGTTGGAGATTGTTCCGCCTGATCGCTCGCTCAACCACGCGGGCAACTTTCTGTGGATGCTGAATGGGGAGAAGCCAAGCGAGACCGCAACCAAGACCCTGGACATCGCACTGATCCTGCACGCCGACCATGAACTGAATGCGTCGACCTTTGCGGCTCGCGTGATTGCCGCCACCCTTTCCGACATCCACTCCGCGATTACGGGCGCGATCGGCGCGCTCAAGGGGCCGCTGCACGGCGGAGCCAACGAAGCGGTGATGCGGCTTTTATATGAAATTGACAAGGCCGGTGCGGACCCGGTGGAGTACGTGAAGGGCATGCTGGCTGCGCGGCAGAAGATCTCGGGCTTCGGACATCGCGTGTACAAGACCGAGGATCCGCGCGCGACACACCTGCGGAAGATGAGCGAGCAGCTGGGCAAGGATTCCGGGCAGCCGAAGTGGTACGAAATGTCGCGGGCGATTGAGCTCTATATCAACGCGGACAAGAAGCTCAACGCCAATGTCGACTTCTACTCGGCGTCGACCTACGCGACCTTGGGGATCGACATCGATCTGTATACGCCGATCTTCGCAATCAGCCGTATCTCCGGCTGGTGCGCGCACGTGATTGAGCAGTTGGACGACAACCGGCTGATCCGCCCGCGCGCCGAGTACATCGGGCCTGCATATCCGTCGCCTTACGTGCCGATGGAAGAGCGGCCGTAGACGCCCAACTGCGGCGCTACCGACGTGCTTTCCAGAGCAGATACAGTCCCCAAGCTGAGATCGTGCAGTTGTCGCGGATCGTCCCGTTGAGCATCAACTGCTCGAACTCCTCCACCGGAATGCAGCGGATGACGAGGTCGTGCTCTTCCGGATCGGGGTCCTTGTCGATGTGCGTAAGTCTAGCGGCGAGGAAGACGTGCATCTTCTGGCGCGTGAAGCCATAGGCGATCCACAAGGTTCCGAGATGCGACATCTGGGCGGCATCGAGGCCCATCTCTTCTTTGAGTTCGCCCCGAGCCAGTTCTTCAGGATGCTCGACCTCCATCTCCCAACCGCCCTGGGGCAGCTCGATGGCGCGCTCCTGGATGGTGTAGCGGAACTGTTCGACAAGCCAGACTTTGCCATCGTCGATGGGGATGATTATGGCGGCATCATCTTTCTCGACGACACCGTAGATGCCCTTTTTGCCATTGGAGCGGAGGATCTCATCCTCGCGCACCCGCATCCAGTAGTTGCGATAGACCTCGCGGCTGGAGAGGGTGGTGATGGTGGGGCCATTGGAGTTGGATTCGGGGGTCATTGCTTTCCCTCTCGCAGGCGGTACTCACGCAGCCGGCCAAGCAGCGAGGCGGGGCCGCTGACAGCCAATCTAACCTGATCGGCCTCGTATTTGCGCTGGTGGATTACCATGCCCGCCTCGATTGCGGCGAGCACGCCGCCTTCCTGCTGCGGGACGAGCAGCTCTGCGTCGATGATCGGGTCTGAGCGGAGCGCAGCGTCAATTGCGAGAAGCAGTGCGTCGGTTCCCTCGCCGGTGTGAGCGGAGACGAGAACCTCAGCGCCGGAGGCTACAAGAGCCCGGCCCAGAAGGCCCTCGCGCTGGTGATCGTCGAGCAAGTCGATCTTGTTGAGGACCTCGATCCGCGGCTTGGCCATGACCTCCAGCTCGGCAAGAACCTTTTCCACCTGGAGCTTCTGCTCGTCGCCATAGGTCGAGGCGGCGTCGCGTACGTGGAGAAGCACCTCGGCCTGGGCAACTTCCTCAAGCGTTGCGCGAAAGCTGGTGACCAGCGTGTGGGGCAGGTTGCGGATGAAGCCGACCGTGTCCGACAGGAGGATCTTGCGGCGCGAGGGCAGCTCAATGGCTCGAAGTTTTGGATCGAGCGTCGCAAACATTCGCGACGAAGCCAGCACCTGCGCCCCTGTGAGCCAGTTGAAGAGAGTACTCTTGCCGGCGTTGGTGTAGCCGACAATGGCCACCGTGGGGACGGGGACGGCTTCGCGGCGCTGACGCTGCTGGCGGCGGACGCGGCGGACCCCGTCGAGCTCGACCTTGAGGTGGTCGATGCGGCGCTGGATGCGGCGGCGATCGGTTTCAAGCTTGGTCTCGCCCGGGCCTCGGGTGCCGATGCCGCCGCCCAATTGGGACATGGCTTTGCCTTTGCCGGTGAGGCGCGGAAGCATGTACTCAAGCTGGGCGAGTTCTACCTGGAGCTGGCCCTCACGCGTGCGGGCGTGGCGGGCAAAGATGTCGAGGATCAGCTGGGTGCGGTCGAGCACGCGGCACGGCAGGGCGGCCTCGAGGTTCCGCAACTGGGTGGGTGTGAGGTCGTGATCGAAAAGGACGAGATCGGCGTTGCAGGAAGCGGCGATGCCCGCGATCTCCTCCACTTTGCCGGCGCCGATGAGGGTAGCGGGGTCGGGACGGGAACGCCTCTGCATGACCTCAGCGGCGATGCGCGCGCCGGCGCTGGCAACCAATTCGCGAAACTCGGCGAATGATTCTTCTGCGTCGAGGCCGGAACCCTCCACGCGAAAATCGGTGGAGAGATTCTGGGCCGGCTGGTCTTCGGCGAAGAGCGGTTGCGGACTGATGTGAGCGGGTCGAATCAGCGCGGGATCTGGACCCGCAGCGGCGCGGCGCGCCGAGGACACAGTTGTACGTGCGGAGGCGCCGGCGGGACCCGCCCGCAAAACTCCAACCAGGACAGCGGTTTCCAGTCCATGGCCGGAGCCGAGGCTCCGGAGCTGCTCGGAATCTGATCGTGACTGCCGGTTGCGGGCTATCGTTGCTCCGCAACCGCAGGAGACGCAGACGGAACGGCCACGGGAGCCGGTCCAATCCCCGTCTGCACAGCCACCGGGCGGTGCTCGGTGTGCATCACAGCCCGGTTGCTTACCACGGTGGAAATGGCGTGCTTGAAGATCAATTGCTCCTGGCTGTTGTTCTCCAGCAGCACCGAATACTTGTCAAAAGAACGGATCTTCCCGGTGAGCTTGACACCGCTGACAAGGTAGATCGTAATCGGGGTTTTGTCCTTGCGAACCGTATTCAGGAATGTGTCCTGAATGTTTTGTGCCGGCTTATTTTCCATGTGCCGATCTCCAACTTTCTTCTGAGTGGTTGACGAGCAAGTGGCTACGTTGATGAACCAATTCGACGGGGGCGAAGCCGGAAGCCCGGATATCGCCTGATCCCGCAATGTGTAAAACGATATACGCGTTGACCTCCCTTTTCAAGCGGCGCCAGCCCGAAACTCCTCTCGTGCGAGAGTTTGGGGACCGAACGGAAAGCCTGCCGGGCTCACGCCGCGAGGGGGAAATGTGCCTGCCGACGTTCAGATCAGCATGAGACGCCGGGCTCCAATGGGCTGATACCATGGTCGGGTGCCGGACGCATCCAAATCTGCAGGAGCGCAGGCCGCGGCTACCGAGCCGGTGCCTATGCTCGACCTGAAGCGCCAGTACGCTCCTCTGCAGAAGGAGTTGCTCGAAGCCCTCGCACATGTCCTAGAGACGCAGCAGTTTATTCTTGGCGAGCCGGTGGCTCGATTTGAGCGGCTGGCGGCGGAGCAGCTGGGCGTGGCCCACGCGGTGGGGTGCTCTTCGGGGACGGATGCGCTGTGGCTGGCGCTCGCCGGCGCGGGCATCGGGCCGGGCGACGCGGTGGTCACCACTCCGTTCAGCTTTTTCGCCTCAGTGAGTGCGATTCTGCGCGCCGGGACAACGCCCATCCTGGCAGATATCGATCCTGCAACGTTCAATCTGGACCCCTCGGCCGTTGAGGCGGTGCTGGCCGGTCCGCAATGTGAGAAGGTGCGGGCGATTTTGCCGGTGCATCTGTTTGGCGGGTGCGCGGATTGGGGCGCGTTCGGGCGGATTGGCAAAGAGCGCGGGTTGACGCTGATTGAAGATGCAGCGCAGGCGTGGGGCGCCGAGTGGAACGGCGCGAAGGCGGGTGGCCTGGGCGATGCTGCCGCATTCAGCTTCTATCCAACCAAGAACCTGAGCGCGGCGGGTGACGCAGGGATCGTGACGACCAACGCCGGCGAACTCGCCGAGCGAGTGCGCATGCTGCGCCAGCACGGGATGCGGCGGCGCTATCACCACGACGAGGTGGGATGGAACGCGCGGATGGACGGGCTGCAGGGAGCGGTTCTAACGGTCAAGTTGAAGTACATCGACCAGTGGAATCATGCCCGCCGCGCGGTGGCGCGGCGCTATCACGCGTTGTTCCATGCGGCAGGGCTGGTCGAGTCCGGGACGCGTCCGGTGCATGGCGTGGTGTTACCGCACGAAGTTGCGGGGAGCCGGCACGTGTGGCATCAGTACGTGATTCGCACCAGTCGGCGGAACGAGTTGCGCGCATTCCTTGCGGATCGGCGAATCGGATCCGAAATCTATTACCCTGCACCGCTGCACATGCAGGAGGCGCTCAAGGGACTAGGGTATGGCGAGGGAAGCTTTCCTGAAGCCGAGCGGGCGGCGCGCGAAGTGCTGGCGCTGCCCATCTTCCCGGAGCTCCGCGAGGATGAGCAGCAGGCCGTGGTGCAGGCGGTTGCGGAGTTCCTCAGCTAGGAGTCCGAAGCCATCTGCATCAATTGGCTTATTCGGTCCATCGAATCCCACCCTTTTCGCAAACAACGCGAAAAGGATGGGGCACCAAGAATCCTACTTGAGATTTAGAAGACGCAGTGCTTCAGGCGATGGGCGCCAGGTGCTTGGTGCGGGAGTAGGTGTACGTGATGCGGTGCACGACGGTGATGGTGGAGAGGACGGCGAGCACCCATAACACCGGCGCCATGACGCCGGCCCAGTTGAAGAGAGCGCCGAGCAGGATGAGCACGACGCGCTCTGGCCGCTCCATGAAGCCCACCTTGCACGAG
>Ga0181520_10007216_pt1 | contig 16500 bp, 10 predicted proteins | sample PEATcosm2014_Bin_29_FD_132451 | JGI IMG/M metagenome (GOLD analysis project Ga0181520, IMG submission 132451) | Peatland microbial communities from MTU Mesocosm Facility, Houghton, MI, USA - PEATcosm2014_Bin02_30_metaG | ecosystem: Environmental > Terrestrial > Soil > Wetlands > Peat | place... | reverse complement strand
TGCCGGGCTCGAGTGCTCATCCAGCCAGGAGAGCATACAGCGGATGCTGCCCGTGGCCAAAGCTACGCTGGAATCGGCGGCTCCATAATACAGATGGATCGTGTCTCCGTCCGCGCCGATTGTCTGTCCGCAAGGGAACACAACGTCCTTCACATCTCCACCACGCTCATATGGCTCTTCAGGGCCAAACATCCAGCGGTCTCCGCGCAGAAGGCAAATCTCCGGATGCTCCAGGTCAAAGAGCGCCAGGCCCAGGCGGTAGATGCTTCCCGATGCTGTTTGACGCACGCCATGATAGATCGTCAGCCAACCCTTCTCAGTTTCAATCGGAGGAGAGCATAAGCCGATCTTGTTCGCATCCCACCAGCCGCCGCGCCGCGCCGCCAGCATGATCTTGTGACTTCCCCAATGATGAAGATCGGGCGAGTAGGAGATCCACATATGCGCGCCCAGGCTGGTCACCGGCCGATGAATCAGGGCCCAACGGCCGCCAATCCTTCGGGGCAGCAGTGCCGCATCCTTGTCCTCAGGCTGCATGATGACCCCGTAACGCTCAAAACTCTTGAAGTCCCGGGTCAGCGCCAGGGACACGCCGGGACCTCCTCGCGAGAACGAGGTGTAAACCACCGCGAACTGTTCAAGCTCGGGAACGTAGGTGATGCGCGGATCTTCGATTCCCCATATCTCTTCGGGAAACTCCACAGGGCTCGCCATCAAGGTCGGATGGGGGTCGATCCGCCACCCATCGACGCCGTTCGTGGAACGTGCGACGCAGAGATGCGAGAACCCTGTCCGGTCTTCAACGCGGCACAGCAGCAAGGTATCACCGTCGGTCAGCAGCACAGCGCCGGCGTTGAAGACGCTGTTGATCGGATACGGCCAGTGTTCCCTGCTCAGGATCGGGTTGCCGGAGTAACGCGTGAATAGAGGACGATCGGGGCATGGGCCAGGGGTCGGTGCGTCTTGGACGCCAGTCTCTACTAATTCAGCCGGCACGATGGGTGAATTCAAAAAGTGACGCTCGCTTCCTTTTCCAGTTCGTCTGCGTTTGGTACCTTGGCTGCCTGCATTTCCAGCAGGGCCATGAGAAACGAAAGCGTGGATTCCGCTCCCTGGTTTTCGTTGATGCGATCGGGGTGAAGCCCGTCTCTGCAGCCGCCGGTTCTTGCATCGTAGAGCGGCAACTGCAGATCGTTCCTGCCCAGAAACCAGCCGAAGACCCGCCGGGCTTCGTCCAGCCATTGGCTCTCTTCCGTAAGCCTGTACACCTCGAGGCAGGCAGAAATCGTTGAGCATGCCTCTACCGGCTGCTGATCGAAGCGTGCCCTTTCGGCTCCTTCCACATAGAAGCCGCTCGATCCGATGGGGACGAAGACGTCTTCATCGCCGCAGTGTTGCTCGGCAACAAGCCACTTCAGGGAATCCATGCCAGATTCAATCATTCTCTGGTTGCCGCTTCGCCAGCCCGCGAGGATTAGGGCCTGCGACAGCCTTGCATTCGAGTAGGATAGGCTCTTCTCAAACCACTTCCACGTCGCGGAGTGGCTCCGTTCATAGATGTCCAGCAGGCGGTTGGCAAGCGTATTGCGAACGACTTGTATGGATCTGTCTCCAGGAAACCAATCCAGATAAGCCTGCATACCCAGGATGCAGAATGCCCAGGCGCGCGGACTGGTAAACGTGAGTGTTGCGGGAACTGCGGCCTCAAACAGCCTTCCAGCCGCCCCTCTCAGTCCTGCATTGCGCGAAGCCCCAAGCACTTTTCCCAGAGACCACAACGCCCGGCCATGGCTGTCATCGGAGCCAACATCTTCCAGCCATTTGCGATCGTAACCGAGAAAGTTTCTGAACCGTCCCGTATCGGCATGAAAGGCAAGCCATAGAAATGACAGATAGCGATGCGAGAGGTTTGAATGCTCCGGTCTCTCCGCAAGGTCCTCGTTTTCATCTAGGAGAATCGACACCATCAGCGCACGCGCGTTGTCGTCGGTCGTATATCCTTCGCGTGTATTGGGAACAGAGAAGATTGCGTGCTGCAACATGCCGGTGTCGTCGGTCATGGTCAAGAGGTGACGGGTATTCAGGACCGGCAAATCATACTTTTGGCCCATGGTCTCTGTAAGGCTCAAGGCATCGAGCGTTTGCGCGGCCCTTGGCTGCAATGAGCGCTCGAAGCGCGCCCGTTGAAAGCTCGCCATGTAGGCTCGTGCCGTCTTCGGCCACGTTGTTCCACGCGAATGCAAATAGGCTCGCTTGCGCATGGCATGGCGCTCTGCATCGTTCTCAAGCAACCCAAGAACTGCCTCCGCAATAGCATCGGGGCTGTCGAATGGAACGATCACGCCTCTCTTCTCAGCGAGCAGCTCCCTGGCATGCCAGTAAGGAGTGGAAACAATCGCCTTGCCCGCGCCAAGCGCAATGGCCAGCGTGCCGGAGACCACCTGCGCCTCCTGCCGGTAAGGCGTGATGTAGATATCGGCGGCTCCGACATGCTCCACAAGCTCTTCCCCGCTTACGAAGCGATTGTTCAGTATCAACTGCGACGAGACGCCAAGTTCCTCAGCCAGCGCCACCAAACCGTTGCGGTAACTTTCGCCTTCGCGCCGCCGGATGTGTGGATGGGTTACCCCGGAGACAAGATAGACCACGTCCGGATGCTTTTCCAGAATTGCGGGCAGCGCCCGGATCACATTTTCAATTCCTTTGTTGGGAGACAGCAGCCCGAAGGTGAGCAAGACCGCCTTGCCTTCCGTGCCGAACTTGTCTTTAAAGTAATTGGGGTCCATAAATGGCAAATCCGGCACACCGTGCGGGATCACATCGATCTTGCCTCTCGGAACTCCGTACACCTCGTGCAACAGTTGCGCCGCCAGGTTGGTCATGACAACCATGCGATCGGAGAGCTGCGCAATTTCTTCAAGCACGATCCGTTGATTTGCGTCGGGCTCGCGCAGAACTGTATGCAGCGTCGTGACCAGCGGCATCTTCAATCTGCGCAGCAAAGCAAGAATGTAGCGGCCGGCGCTGCCGCCATAGATTCCATATTCATGCTGCAGGCAGACAAGATCGTTGCCGTTGAAGTTGAGGAAATCGGCGGCTCGCTCGTACGATGCAAGATCTTCCTGTTCAATCTCCAGGCGCACTTGTTCCGGATAATCGTAGCTCGAATCGAGATCGTTGACGGGGATGGCAAACAGGCGCCCCTCCCCGTATTCGGCCGCAAGCGCGGTGCACAGGTCCGTTGTAAACGTAGCAATGCCGCACTCACGCGGCAGGTAGTTTCCAATAAACGCGATGCGGGTAGGCAAGGGCAGTTTGCAAGCTTTGGTTCCGCCATGCAAGCATGGTCCCGGATGCGGGTCGGTCGCGGGCTTCTCGGAATTCGTCTTTCCAGGGAACGGCATGTCTATCCTCCTTTCAGTGTCAAGTCCTGTCTAAGAACAGAAGAATGACATCAATCAAGAGGATCAGGCCCACTCCTCCGGTCGGATACTAGCCCCAGCTTCGACTGTGCGGCCAGGTTGGCAACGCACCACTGAGCGCCAAGAGGAGAATTACGGCCAGCACAGCGCCAGACATTGTCGCTCGTCTCTATCCTACCTGAAGTCATTCCGTTTAGTTTGCGCTGCGGCCCCTTGCCGGGACCGCAGCGCCTGTACGTATGTGCTACTGCAAGCTTCCGGTGGTTGCATTCACTGGGCTCCCGATTGCTTCGCCGGATACCACAAGTTCCACCCTGCGGTTTTCCTGTCTGCCGGCGGAGTTGTCGTTCGAGGCTACCGGTGAGCTATTGCCGAAGCCTTGTGCGGTCACTGAGTTGGTCGATACGCCCTCTTCCACCAGGTAGCCGCGCACCGACCCCGCTCGGTTCTCAGACAATGTTTGATTCATCGCGTCGCCGCCCACGTTATCCGTGTAGCCGCCGACTGCGATATTCAACCCCGGATAGGCAATCAGGATGCCGGCGACCTTCGCCAGTTTTTCCCGCGCTCCAGGCTTCAGCGAATACTGACCGGTGTCGAACAACACATCGGACATACTGACGATCAATCCTCTTGCGCTGTCGCGCGTCTCGAGGATCTTGTTCAATTGCTCCGACAACTGCGCGCGCATGGCCGCCTTGTCGCTGTTTGCCTGGTGTTCGCCCTCTCGCGCATGCTGAGCGATCAGGCGGGATTGGTCCGCATCGGTCTGTGCTGCGGTCACTGCCGCCGCTGATGCGGACTGGTTTGCTGCCATGTCGGCTCGTGCTTGGCCTGCATCCGCTTGCGCGTTTGCCGAGTCGGCTTGTGCGGCTGATACGGCCGCATTTGCAGCCGATTGATTTGCTGCCATGTCAGCCCTTGCCCTGTTGGCTGCGGCATGTGCGCTTGCCGCATCAGACTGTGCCTGGGCTGTCATGCGGGTTGCATCGTCGGCTTGAACCTGCAATCTCCCTTGCGCGTCGCTCGATGCCTGCCGCTCAGACGCGAGACGATCTTCATCATTCTTCTTGACGGCGATCTCTCGCGCATCTTCAGCGGTCTGCACGGCCTGGCGTGCGACTGATATCAGGGACTCCCTGTCGTGGTGCTTCTCAGTGGCATAATCGTCGGCGTTCTTCATCAGCGATGTGGCGTGCCGATAGCTTTCGGCTGCGTAGGTTTCGGCCCCTTCGGACTGAGCGATGCGCAGCGCATTCCGTGCTTCGTAGAACTCCAGGGGCAGCCTGGCGTTCAGAACGATTGGGTCGAATCTGTAGCCTGTCGGGAGATATCCGCCGCGCTCCATCAACTCGTACTTCGCGTTCACCGCCTCGCTGGTGCCCCTGGTGTCGGACCGAACAACGTTCTCCAGCACGACCACATTGCTCGGCTGGCGCACAGCGAAATACGGTTCAGCGGTCACAATCAGAGCAAAAGCCTGGAGATCCGTGGTTGCGGTCAATCTGCTGCGATCGTTGCCGCCAACCAGCACTTCTCCCAGATTCACCGCCCGGCCTTCAGGTGAAATGGCCCACATCACGTAGGTCAAATACTCACCACCAAACGTCGTAGGCGCCTGCAGGTTTCCAAAATCCGCCTCGACTTCCATCGTGCCGCGCTTGCTGCGCACTTTGGCTTTGCCGTTCGCCGCGGGCAACAAGGTAGTTCCAGCGAAATCGACATCGCTGGGCCCACTGCGGTGCCCGTAGTTGACCGCATCAACCGTGCGGCTGACTTCCACCACGCGGAATGTCGAGGCGGGGCCTGAAGATCCAACGACCAGCGTCGTTTGCTGACTGGCTTGAGCAAACATGCTCAAACCGAATGCGGTTCCAATGGCGAAGAGGAACTTGAGTTTCACTTGCATCTCCTGGCAGGCGGAAACCTGCCGTGGTGCGCTGCGCGTGCGTTTCGTTGGCCGGGTACGGTTCTGTATTGCTCTCGAGCGCGCGTCGTCAATGGCCGACGTGAAACTGCGTGAGATAGTCGAAGAGCCCGAATACCTTCAGAAGCCAAAGGACGACGGCAATGACTACGACGGCATTGAGGATTCCTTTGATCTGTCCCTGCATAGGGATAAAGCGATTGACGAGCCACAACAGGACGCCAACGACGACAAGGGTGAGAACCAGAGTGACAAGGGGCATTTGCTGTTCTCCAATCGGAATACCGAAGCTGATTGGTTCAGCCTCATTCAATGGGATGCGGTTTGCCTGGATCTATGCTGTATCGCCCAGGGGCCATGAGGAAGACGCGAGCGTAAAGTCTTCTGCACCATCATCCTTACAAATCAGGAGGAGTGAAGCTGAGCTATAGTGCTCTTACCGTGCGCCGCCTTGACTGCGTGTTCAAACGGGGCGAGGCCCACAATTGGCCGTGGGCCTCGCTCCGCAACATCGTAGGTCTTGTTTTACTTCTCCTTGGGCTTCGATTCTTCTTTCGGCTCTCCTCTTGGAGCTGGTGCTGCGTGTTGCGCTGGTGCTGCGTGTTGCGCGGGCGCTGCATGTTGCGCAGGTGCCGAGTGTTGCTGAGGCGCCGCTTGCCGCGCCGGGACGACATGCGCCACGGGTGCAACGTGCGCCGCGGGTGCAGCGTGCGCCGCGGGTGCAGCGTGTTGCTGAACCTCAGCCCTTGGCGCGCTCTGCGCAGCCGGACGGGCTTCCGTCCTGGAGACAGCGGGGACAGCTTTTGCTTTAGGTGCAGCGTGTTGCTGAACATCAGCCCTTGGCGCGCTTTGCGCGGCTGGCCGTGCTTCCTGCTTGGCGATTGCTGGAGCGGCATGAGGCGCAGGTGCAGCGTGCTGCGGAACCTGAGCCTTCGGCGCGGTTTGCTCTGCTGGCCGGCCCTCCTGCTTAGCGACTGCTGGAGCGGCATGCGCCGCGGGTGCCGCGTTTTGTTTAACCTGGGCCTTTGGAGCGGTTTGCTCTGCTGGCCGGGCACTCGCCTTCGCGCCGGCTGGTGTGGCGGCCTTTTGCTCGGTCATTGGCTTGGCGACAGCTACGTTCGCCGGATGGCCTCCGTTGGCCTTGGCGAAGGAGCTTTTGTCGGCCTTAGCCGTAGCCGCATATTGTGTCTGGGCCGTCGTCGGACCCGTGTGCTGGTCTTTTGCCGCCACCTGCTCCGCGGGTGTGGCCGTGTGCTGAATTCCGCCCGGACCGCCGTTGTACGCCACATGGTTGGGGTTAGCCACAATGCCGGCCTGCACAATCGTCTGGTTCACATAGGTGGTGTGGACATACGTCTGATTCACTTGCACCACGGCCGTGTTGTAGGCAAAGTTGTTGCCTCTCCATTCACCCCCGGCAAATCCGATGCCGCCGAAGCCGAAGCCATAATCCACGCCGCCGTAGTAGCCCACGTGCCGGCCCCAGTAGCCGTCATGGAATCCATAGCGGCCGCCGTTCCATCCCCAGTAGGGAGGCGTCCAGAGTGCGCCGAGGTAAGGCGCGGGCACCCACATGCCAGGCACCCAGTAGTAGTCCCCGTCATCGTTGGAGTAGGCCCAGTAGCCGGGCGTCCACATCAGGTTTGGCTGCGGGCACATCGGCTGCACATAGATGGGCAGCGCGGGGGGAGCAAACCCGACGTTAATACTGATGCCGAATTGCGCGTGCGAAGAGGCAGCGGTAACCGACACCAACAGCGCAAGTAGGGCGAGACGCATTGTACGAAACATGTGCATGAAAAGATCCTCCTGGTTCATTCAAGCCCTCTCCGCTGAGCGATTTAATTCGCTCGAAGCGGCACATGGGCCTGGCACTACAGCGTCAGACTACCCGGAGCCCCAAATCCAGTCTGATCAAAGAAGCTCTATGGCTTTATGCCAGGGTCCGCGGAAGCGTGCATCGGTTGATCCGGGTTGGCTCCCTTAGAAATCGCGACCGGCAGCTTGCTGGCTGGTGGAATGTCGGTTCCAGCCGGAAAGATGAGAATCTTGATCGAATCCCCATCGGCGTCGATGTTCGCGCCCGTCTGTTTGCCCAACCCAAGTGTCTTGAGTTGACTGTCGTCAAAGCCGAAATTCTCCACGAGGTAATTGCGGACAACCATCGCCCTGGCCTGGGTCAGCAGCAGATCCTTCGCGGAGTCGCCTTCGGTCCCGGCAGAGACAACCACAACCGCAACGCCGAATGGATTCGCCGCCAGAAACGCGCCGCCGGCATCAAGCGCCTTCTGGTTCTTCAGCTTGGCGGATTCGCGACCGTCGAATAGCAGCTTTGCCGCAAACGTGAAGGTCTTGAGCGGCGTGCCCTGGGGAAGCGCGGTAATCCCGTTTGTAGCTAGATCGGCCTCATCCTCGTACCCACGCTTCTTGAAATATCCGCTCAGGATGAAGTTGTGCTTCAAGGCCTCCATGTTTTCCTGGAAGTCCGTGACACCGGTCTGGGCCTGAACCATGGTGGCCTGCAATGTCGATGTGGTCTGTTCGAGGTTTGTATAGAGCTGCTTGTCATTTATCAGCGCGCCGACGGTTCCATCCCCTTGATCGATCTTGGTGGTTACCGAAGCGATATGCGCCGAAGCAACAGTTACGTTCTGGACGGCTTGTTGGCTGTTGTTCAGGATGTCGTTCGCCTTGTTGAGCATGTCTGCCATCAACAGCGGCGGTTGGCTGTTGATGGTCTGTCCATTCTTCACTTCGCCTTGACCTGCTGAACCAAATGAGATGGCCACGTACTGATTGCCCAGCATCCCCTCGGTTTCTATTGATGCAACAGAATCCTGCTTGATGATCTCGTGCGTCGACTTGTCAAGTTCCATCTGCACGGTCACCTTGTCGCCGGGCCTGTGAGGCAAATCGATGCTCTTCACCATTCCGCTGTGAACACCTCCGACCTGGACGTCGGCTCCCTCTGACAGTCCTGCAACATTGTCGAATTGAGCCTTCAATTCGTAGGTGGAGCTAAACAGGTACTCCTTGCTCCCGATGATGAAGACCCCGACGGCAAGAATTGCCAGTGTCCCGAAGATGAATGCGCCCAGCCTTGCCACTCGTGTCATACTGCCTCCTACGACTGCTTCAAGAATTGCTTCACAAACTCGATATCGCTTTGTTCCAGATCCTCAAACCGGCCTTCAATCACCACGTCACCCTCATTCAGAAGCGCCAACCGGTTCGCAATTGTCTTGGCGCTATGCATGTCGTGCGTCACAACGATCGATGCCATCTGATGCTCCCTCTGGAGTTTGAGGATTAGCTCGTTGATCTCGCCCGAGCTGATGGGATCAAGACCGGCCGTAGGCTCGTCCAGAAGCATAATCTCCGGTTCCAGGGCAAGCGCGCGCGCCAGTCCAACGCGCTTCTGCATTCCGCCGGAGATATCGGATGGCATCTTATCCAAGGCGCCTTCCATGCCCACTTCGGCCAGCAAGTGCCTTACCCGTTCACCGCGTTCGGCTCTGGACAAGTCTCTCCGATGGTGTTCAAGAGGGAAGGCCACGTTCTGGCCTACCGTGAGCGAGTCGTAGAGAGCGCAGTGTTGAAAGAGGAAGCCCATCTTCATGCGAATTAGGTTGATTCCGTCGAGCGAGAGAGCGGCGATGTTTTGGTCTTGAATGCTGACGGAACCGGAATCGGGAGCTTCAAGACCGACAATCAGCCTGAGCAATACGCTCTTGCCTGTTCCGCTCCGGCCCAGCACCGCCAGGGTTTCGCCTCGCCTGACTGTCAGGCTGATTCCATTCAGGACGACATGCCCATCGAATGACTTGCGCAGGTTCTCAACGGCGACAAAGGATGCACTGAAGTGTTCCTCCGGTTCCTGTAGGCTCATCGGGATTTCATAGGCTGCTGCCATATTCTTTTTCCTTGCTGCTTGGTGGACTATTGAAAGATGACAAGGATGAGTTTGACCAGCACAACGTCGGCCAGGATCACGAACAGAGATGCAAGAACCACTGAGTTGGTGGCTGCACGCCCCACGCCCGCTGCGCCGCCGCGTGTGCGCATCCCCTGAAAGCATGCGATCAGGCCGATGATCAGGCCAAAAACCGCCGTCTTGAACGTAGGCGGCAAAAAGTCTCTCAGTGTTGAGCCGCGGAAGCCTGTATCGATGAACTGATGGAACGAGATTGGCTGAACCAAAGTCTGAGCGACCCAGCCCATCAACACGCCGCTTGCGTCCGCTGCAATCGTCAGGAGCGGCAGCATCAGAATGCAGGCCAGAATCCGCGTTGACGCCAGCAGTCTGTAAGGGTTAATTGCCGACGCCTCGATTGCGTCGACCTGCTCTGTCACCTTCATCGAGGCGAGCTCCGCGCCAATCCCAGCGCCCACGCGCCCACTCACCACGAGCCCGGTAATGGTAGGGCCCATCTCCTGGATGACTGAGTAGACAACCGCCGAAGGAAGCAGGGATGTCGCTCCAAAGCGAGTCATGCTTGAGCGAACTTCCATGGAAAGCACAGCGCCGACGGCGGCGCCGGCCAGCGCAACCAGCGGCAGCGACTGCGACCCGACTTCATCAAGTTGACGGATAAGTTCGCGCCACTCATAGGGTGGCGTAATCGCAGCCCGCAGAACCTTCCAGGAGAAGATGCCAAGGCTGCCGAACCACTCGAAGAAGCCAATCACTAATCCGGCTCTCGGGACTGTGGTGCGCTGAGGATGAGCGCTTGAGTGGCCCGGAACCGCCTGGCTTGTGTCCGCGACCGCAGTGATTGCTTGAACGTTCAATGGCTTTGTCCTTCCGCAAGGGCGCCGGGTGTGTCATTCGCGGGGGCGGCGTGTGTGTTATTCAAATGCAGACGTGAAAGCAGGGAGTGAGGTCCGCTATAGATAAACTCAAGGCCGATGTTTCCTCCCATTTGAGCCAGCATTGTGTAATTGCCAATGCGGAATGCGTCCTTGGCGCCGAAGCGGTTTGGGTACCACCCGTAGACAGCGGTAAAGGAGCCGGCATAGGGGGCCAGCAGCGAGGGAACCGAGAATACGCTGTGGCCGTCCTCTCCGCGGCGCGCCGTCAAGGTTGAGAGCACGGCGTGCCTCAGTCTTGGCAATACGCCTCTGCATGAGCAGCGGTAGTAGAGCGTATCTTCCTTCAAGGCCTCTGCCAACCCATAGCGGACTGTGGTTCCAGTCGCGGCAATGGCGAAGTCGGAGCCCATTCGCTTGCCGAAGCCTTGGGCACCCTGGCCCCACTCTGGCGGAGAATTGCTCGACTGGCTGATGCCGGCCGCGAGCGCAGCCCCGAAGATCGGGTAAGGACCGTACGCGTCGAAAACGTAGTTGATGACCTTTGTCCTCTCTGTGGGGCGAACATACGTCAGATCAAGTTGCGTTCCCTCCGAGGGGCGAGCATACGTTAGATCGAGTTGCCCCAGAGTCGCATTTGTCTCTGCGCCGGACGAATCCCCTGATGGTGCGAGAGATTGCGATCTCATGGTCATGGGCAGTGTTGCAAAGGACGCCGCAATCGATGCAAGGACCATCGCCAGGCGAATTGGTCTGATTGAAGGCCCGACGACCCATTGGACGCTCCGCATCAACGCTGTGTCAGCGCGGCGGTCGGCAATCGGTCTCGTGTCCTCTTTCAGCATTGAATGAGCCACTGCTTCCTCTCCAATCCCCATCTTCCCTTCGAGATAGTTGCTGGAGGTATTGTGCCAATGCCTGCACTGGGCGGCATCTTCGTCGATGTTGCCAGAGTTGCCCCATCCAGAGATGGTCATATTAGCTCGCCATATTTGCTCGCAACGATCGGATGCCCATGATTGCTGTCTTCCAGGCCGGACACGCACAAGTGATCAATACAGACCAGACTCAAGGCCGGACTCGCCCCGCATAATGGAGAGTGCTTGAGTGTGACTGTTCTCAGGTGCGGGGCAATCTGCCCATTATGTGACGCCCAATCCCTTCCTGAACGACGGGACCGCGTCGCCGATGTCAGAATGCGCGCAGCGATTGGAGACTCGCAACTCAGCCGTGCCTCCTGCAGTTCTTGAGGGATTCGCCGCAATCACCTGTCATTTTCACTCCAATTGGCGCCTCCTGGGCATTCACCCGTCGCACCGGCAAAGCCGTTTTCAACCGGGGATACATCTTGAAGAACAACAACGCCCAAAGTGGTTTCGATTCCGTTGCATTTCTTGCCAACGCAGGCCTCGGCCGCAGGATCGTGGAGTTGCAACCTAAAGACACCTTCTTCTCCCAGGGAGACCCTGCCGACACCGTCTTCTATCTGCAGAAGGGACGCGCAAAGCTGACGGTGGTTTCCCAGGTTGGCAAGGAAGCAACGATCACGCTTCTTTCCGCCGGGGATTTTGTCGGAGAGGAATCGCTTGCGTCCATTCCTGGGCTAAGACTGGCTACAGCCTCGGCCGTCAACTCCTGCTCGGCGCTGAAAATCACCAGAGATGAAATGACCCGCGTGATGCATGACGAGCCCGAATTCGCCGACCTCTTTCTGAAGTTCATGCTGGCCCGCAGCATGCGAACACAAGCCGATCTTGTCGACCAGCTCTTCAACTCCAGCGAAAAACGTCTGGCTCGGATTCTGCTGCTCATGGCCGAGTTCTCTAAACCAGGAGATCGGCAGACATTTATTCCCCCAATATCCCAGGAGACTCTGGCAGAGATGATTGGGACTACGCGCTCTCGCGTCAGCTTCTTCATGAATCGTTTTCGCGCTCTTGGCTATATCAATTACAACGGCCGCATTCAGGTGAACAAATCCCTGCTCAATGTCGTTCTTCTCGACCAGTTACCGGACCACAACTCTCGTGGGCCGGCCGTTTCCACAATCGGAACCATTCTGAAGCCGGTCCTCCCCATCGTGAAGAAGATCCTGAAGCCAGTGATTCCGATGGTCGGAGCGATTAAACGCAAATTGGCGGTCGATCAGGAAGGTGCGTGAGAACAACGGCATTGACCGTTTGGCTTGCACGCATCATTCCCCTCACCAAGCCCCACGGCACCGCCTCATCTCCCAGCGGAGGTGCCCATGTCCAAGTTGCGAAGCCCATAGTCAGTTCGTGCTCTTCAATGCAACAATCTCATCCATGAGACTGGCCGCGCGACTCCGGGCGCAGAGCATTGTGGCGGCATCGGCCGTGTTGCTCTGCTGTTCGGCCGCCGCCCAGCAATCCCCTGACTCTGCCGGCAAATCCGCCTCGGCCCAGCAGGCCGTCGACGCGGCCAAGTCCGTCGCCGCCACCGCCATTCCCGACCAGGACGTGCTCCAACCTTCGCAGGTTCGCTCCGTGGACGATGCCCGCTCGGCCCTCCGCGAAGCCGAGGCAAAGCACCCAGGCAACACAATGCAAGTTGTCCAGGCATTGGTCTGGCTTGCGCACTTCCTGTCCTTTCAGTCCAACAGCGCGGCCGAAGCCCTCGAAACAGCCCAACGCGCGGCCCAGATTGCCGAGGCCGGCTTTGGCAAACAGTCCCTGGGCTACTCAGGGGCACTCACTGAGGAGGCGCGCGTCTACGTCGCCATCGACCGGCCCGATCTGGCCCGTCCGCTCGCCGAACAAGCTCTCCGGATTCAGGGCCTGCTCCAGAGCGATCACGGCGAGTGGGCCGAAGCGGCGGACGCCCTCAGCAGTATCTGCCGCTCGCTTGGCGACACCCCTTGCGCCGTACGATCTTCAGAACTTGCCGTCACCGAGATGCGCAAAACCGGAAACCTCAGCCCGGTTTATCTCGCCTCCATGCTCGTCGACCTCTCTGACAATCGTCGCCGTGCGGGCGATATGGCCGGGGCGCGCGCGGCCGTCGAGGAGGCCCTTGCGATCGCCGCGAAGCGCACCACCACAGAGCCGCAATGGGCTCTCATCGAGGACTATGCCGGTGGGTTTTTCGTCGTAGCCGGCGACTACCCGCGGGCCTATGAGCACATGACCCGCGCACTCCCGATGATTGCCTCCATCTACGGGCCCGACAGCATCCAGATGGCCTCGGCACTCTCTGACATGGCCGCCGTCGAGGTGCGCATCGGCAAGTCGGAACAGGGCCTCGCCGATCTGGCTCGCATGCGCGCCCTCTACCTCCGCTGGTACGGGCCCCATCATTCTCAGACCGCCTATGTCGATGGCGGCTACGTATCGGCCCTCGTCTCGTTGGGCAAATACGCCCAGGCCTGGGATCTTGCCCTCGAAGCTCGCCGCGCTACGCGCGACTACGTGCGGCTTGCGCTTCGCCTGCTGCCCGAACGCCAGGCGCTCGCGATGACCACCGATACATCGCGCTCTCTCGACAATCTGCTGGCCGTCGCCCTCAAGCTCCGGGGCGATGCTGTGCCGGTCGCCTACCAGGAAGTCGTGCGTTCCCGCGCGCTCGTCGCGGAAGAGATGGCGCAGCGCGAGGCAAGCCTCAATCGCCAGCACGATCCGGCCGCTCGTGTCCTTGAAGACACTCTTGAATCCCAGAGAAAGCAGGTACTCGCGCTGCAGCGCTCCGGCGCAAGCGGATCAACCGCAGGCGCTCTCGCCGAAGCCTCCGCGAAGATGGAAGCCACCGAGCGCCAGTTGGCCGAGCAGAGCGCCGCCTTCCGCACTGGCGAGCGCATCCGATCGAGCGACCTTGCCGATCTGCGCCGTAACCTGCCGCCCCATTCCGTCCTCATCTCCTACGCGGCCTACGCTCGCTACGATCCGCATTCTCTCGACTACTTCAGCCGAATTCCCGCGTACATGGCTTTCGTCATCCATCCGGATTCCGCCCAGGTTGCGGTCTACGATCTGGGCGAAGCCCACCCCATCGAAGAACTGGTCAGGCGCATGCGCAACTCCGCCGACGCCGAGGCCCATGGCGGCGGCCTTGGCTCCGTTCGCAATGAGCGGGAGTATCGCGCCGCGGCCGAGTCCCTCCGCAAAACAATCTGGGACCCGCTGAAGGTCGAGTTCGCTCACGCGAAGCTCGCGCTGGTCGTGCCCGATGGCGTCCTGAATCTCGTCCCGTTCAGCGCGCTGCCCGAAGGCGCCAGCTACATGGTCGAGCACGGCCCCGTCGTCCATCTGCTCACCAGCGAGCGCGACCTCGTGCCCGACGATGCTGCGCAGAAGAAGACCGGTCTGCTCGCCGTCGGCAGTCCATCCTTTCAGCTGGCCCATCTCGATACCCCTCCCGCTGCTCTCCGCGGCGAGCCCGTAACCTGCGACGCTTTCGGCAAACTCGAGTTCAATCCCTTGCCCGGATCGCTTCGCGAAGTTCAAGACATCTCTTCTTCATGGCAGCGCTGGAATGCCGGCGAGCCGGCGCGGCTTCTTACCGGCGAACAGGCCACGCGCACCGGGTTCGTCCAGGCAGCGACCGAGGCCAGAATCCTTCACGTCGCCACCCACGCTTTTGTCCTTCAGCAGAGCTGCGGCAACGGCAATCCGCTGCTTCACTCCGGCCTGGTCTTTGCCGGCGCCAACACCAACCGCGACGCTGCCATCCTCACCGCGCAGCAGATCGCCTCGCTCGACCTTCGAGGAGTCGACTGGGCTGTGCTCTCCGCCTGCAATACCGGCAACGGCGAGCTGCGCGACGGCGAAGGTGTTCTGGGCCTCCAGCGCTCGTTTCGCGTCGCCGGTGCCCGCAGCGTGGTCATGACGCTCTGGCCGGTCGACGACCAAGTTACGCGCCACTTCATGCACGTCCTCTATGCCGAGCGCTTCGGCGCCCGCGCCACCACGGCCGACGCGGTCTGGAACTCAGCGCGCAGGCTCTTGCTTGAGCGGCGCGCCGCAGGCAAGAGCACCCACCCCTGGTACTGGGCCGGCTTTGTAGGCGCTGGCGGTTGGAACTAGGGCGCTGCGTCTAAGCCTCGCATCAAGAATCAGTGCCATGTTGAAGTAGGGCGCTTTCGCTTTACTTGAAGCAATACATGCCCTGTTCACATTACCGCGGCGAGAGATGGGAACAATCCCAGACCTGCATGCTGGTGTAAACTGGTTCAGACCCCAAAAGCCGGCTCGCCATGAGCCGGCTGCCTTGTGTCGGGACGTGGCTCAGCCTGGTAGAGCACTCGCTTGGGGTGCGAGGGGTCGGCAGTTCAAATCTGCCCGTCCCGACCATTTCTCCTCCGTAGTCATCCCCCTTTCGCACCACTTCCGCCTCGCCAGTTTGACAGCGTCTCCTGCCGACCCCCGTCGGTCGAGTCCGGCCGCGCCCCACCCCGCGGAGCCGTTCTCGGCCGCAATTCGCTCGCCGGGCAGACAGAGGCGCGGCGGCTCTATAAAATTGGTGACCAACACATGATTCTTTGTCCTAGGGGTAGCCAAAAATGGAAATGACGCGTCGGCAATTCGCCCTGTCAATTGCAGCTGCCAGCAGCATGCGTTCGTCTCTGTTTGAACCCACGCTGTCCCCACTGGGCGTTCCCCGAGGTATCAGTCCTGGCCGCGTTACCTGGGCGCACGAACCGGCAGCTGTGACCTGGGATGGAACTGGTTCCTGGTGGGCGGACGCCAACAACAACCAGGCGGTGATTGACCGCATGGTCTCCTGCTCCATCCTCGGTCTTACAAATCAAAAAATCGATGCTCAGGCGTGGAGCGCGATGTTTCACCATTTCAATCAGACTCATGGTCGCGGCAACGCGGGGTACAAGGCCGGCGAGAAGATCGCAATCAAAGCGAACCTCAACAACACGACGGACCATGGGACCATCGACCGGCTGAACTCGTCTCCCCACTTGCTTCTTTCGCTCGTCCGGCAGTTGACCGGTCCGGGAAAGGTACCGCAATCATCGATCACGATCTTCGATTCCAGCCGATTTATTCCGGGCAATCTCTACGACAAGATTCACCACGAATTTCCCGGCGTTGTGTTCGTGGATCATATCGGTGGCGACGGGCGCGTGAAGGCCGAGTTCGAGCCCAATGCCATCCCCTACTCGATCACCAGCCGCAATGCGACGGGACTTGATACTACCGTCACCGAGGCTGCCTACCTGATCGATGCGGCCTTATTGAAAGGACATGTTGGTTCAGGTGTGACGCTCTGCGCGAAGAATCTGTTCGGGGCCACGAGCATCAATCCCGACTGGCACAAGAATGCGCACGATGGTTTTCCCCACAACCGTGATGGCTCGGCAAGTTACGCCGCAAT
>Ga0181520_10007214_pt1 | contig 16502 bp, 13 predicted proteins | sample PEATcosm2014_Bin_29_FD_132451 | JGI IMG/M metagenome (GOLD analysis project Ga0181520, IMG submission 132451) | Peatland microbial communities from MTU Mesocosm Facility, Houghton, MI, USA - PEATcosm2014_Bin02_30_metaG | ecosystem: Environmental > Terrestrial > Soil > Wetlands > Peat | place... | reverse complement strand
CCGTGCCGCCAGCATGGTCGCACACAGCATTCGCTCGGTTACCTGCATCCCCCTGCGCAAACGTCGCCCCGGCGCCGCCAACCGCGACACCGATCTCCTCGGCCTCCTCTATCTCGACAGCCGCCTCCGCCCCGGCTCTCTCACCCAAATCGACAACGATCTCCTCCGCACCATCGCCACCGACGCCGCCGCTCTCATCGATAACGCCCAGCTCGCCGTCTCCGAAGAGCGCGAGCGCGTCTATCGCCAGGAAATGAATATCGCCGCGGACATTCAACGGGCCTGATGACAGTGCGCCCGCCGACGCTGTCCTGGGCGGCCGTCGCGGCCCGGTCCGTGCCCTGCCGCGAAGTGGGCGGCGATTTCTTCGACATCGTCGAGGACGGGGAGTGCCTCGCGGTTATCGTGGCCGACATCTCGGGCAAGGGAATTTCTGCCGCTATTCTCGGCGCCACGCTTCAGGGACTTATCTATTCGCTGCTGGTGGCGCGTCAACCTCTGGCCACTGTCGCCGACATTGTCAACCGCTATATCTGCAGCAAGAACGTCGAGAAATATGCCACCATGGCGGTTCTGCGCCTCTCACCCAACGGCCACCTCGAATACATTAATTGCGGGCACGTTCCGCCGTTCCTTTATACCGGAGGCGCGTCCCGCCTTCCCGACTCCAATCTGCCGGTGGGTCTTATTGAGGGCGCGCCGTTCTCCTCGGGAACCGTGCAGCTTCAGCCGGGCGCCCGCGTCCTAATTGTCACCGACGGCGTTACAGAAGCGGCGGCGCCGGATGGCGAGTTCTATGGCGAGGCCCGCCTGGCGGCGCCTGAATTCGAGAAAGCGACACTCGACGAAATCTTCGCAGGAGTGGAGCGCTTCGCCGGGGCGCTTGCCGCCGATGACGACTGCACGGTTCTCGACGTTCGTTACCTTGGCTGACACTTGCTGCGGCGTTTGTTTCGCAGCCTGGCGCGAAACAGCACAGCGAACAATTCAACGCAAGCGGTGTCCTGCTCCGATTCGGGCACGATTGCATGATAGATATAAGACTGTACGTCCCGGGCCGAGAATAGCCTTTGCGGCCCTCCCCCATTCTTCGTGCGGAGCAGCTGCAAATTGAAAGTTCTGGTAGTTGGTGGCGATGGATACTGCGGATGGGCAACCGCCCTTTACCTTTCGGAACACGGCTTTGAAGTTGGAATTGTCGACAGTCTCGTGCGCCGTCACTGGGACCTGACGTTGGGCGTGGAGACGCTCACCCCGATCGCGCCGATACGACACCGTGTCGACCGCTGGCACGAATTAACCGGGCGGAAAATCGACCTCTTCATCGGCGACATTTGCGATTACCCGTTCGTGCAGAGCTTCATGCGCAAGTTCGAGCCGGAATCGATCGTGCACTTTGGCGAACAGCGCTCGGCGCCCTTTTCGATGATCGATCGCGAGCATGCGGTCATGACCCAGGTGATGAACGTGACCGGGAATCTGAACCTGCTGTTTGCGATGAAGGAGTTCAACAAAGACATTCACCTGGTCAAACTTGGCACCATGGGTGAGTATGGCACGCCCAACATCGACATTGAAGAGGGCTTCATTACCATCAAGCACAACGGCCGCGAGGACCGTCTGCCCTACCCGAAGCAGCCGGGTTCGTTTTATCACCTGAGCAAAGTGCACGACAGCCATAACATCCAGTTCGCGTGCCGCATCTGGGGGCTGCGCGCCACCGATCTGAACCAGGGTGTGGTCTACGGCGTGTTGACCGAACAGTCGGCGCATGACGAGGTCCTCGTGAATCGGCTGGATTATGACGAGGTATTCGGGACCGCGCTCAATCGCTTCTGCATTCAGGCCGCAATAGGCCATCCTCTGACTGTTTACGGGAAGGGCGGCCAGACGCGAGGCTTTCTTGATATTCGGGATACGGTTCGGTGCGTTGAGATCGCAATTTTGAATCCCGCCGCCGCTGGGGAGTTTCGCGTCTTCAACCAGTTCACCGAACAGTTCAACGTCCGCGATCTGGCGATGATGGTGCAAAAAGTGGGTTGCGCGGCAGGGATGAAAATCGAGGTCGTGCATCTTCCGAATCCGCGCGTGGAAAAAGAAGAGCACTACTACAACGCGAAAAACACTCTGCTTCGCGATCTGGGCCTCGAGCCGCATTGTCTTTCCGAATCGCTGCTGAGCTCGCTCATGCACTTCGCGATTCGGTACAAGGATCGAGTTGACAAGTCGCAGATCATGCCCACAGTCACCTGGAAGTGAGTCGAGGCGCCGATTCCTGGCCTGGCTGCCGTATGCCAGGCACTGAAGGTCCTGGCTGCTTTGATTCCTTCCGGGATTTCGTGGAACGATTGCGTCTTCCGCAGACTCAATTCCGTCGAATTGCAGAGCTGGATAGCACAGGCGGTGCATGCGGCCTGGCATCATTCAGTGCTATATTTCAATCGCAGTTGACAGGGAGGCGATTCCCCTTTGCACCTGTTACACGTCATTGGCAGTCTTTGTCCTGCGGACGGGGGCCCTCCGGAAGTCAGCCGGCAGATCGTGCGTGCATATGCGCAGGTAGGGGATACGGTGGAGATCGTTTCCCAGGACGCCCGCGATTCTCCCTTCCTCAGAGACTTCCCTTGTCCTGTTCACGCACTCGGCCAGCGGTGGCTCGGCCGCTATGGCCTTTCGCCTCGGTTGTGGAAATGGCTCAACGCGAACCTTGGCCGGTTTGACGGTGTGGTGGTGCAGGGAATCTGGACCTTCCCAGGAGTCGCGGTCCGGCGCGCTGCCCGGCGCGCTGAAAAGCCTTATTGCGTCTTTCCTCACGGCGCTCTCGATCCATGGTTCAACAAGGCCTATCCCAGGAAGCACCTGAAGAAACTTATCTATTGGCCCGTGCAATATCCGGTGCTGCGCGACGCTCAGGCAGTCTTCTTTACCAGCACCAGGGAGCCGGACCTGGCGAAGACCAGTTTTCGGCCGAGCCGCTGGAACGCAGTTCTCTTTCCGAACGGTGTTTACGAGCCGGATGGCGATCCCGAAGCAGAAATCGAGGCCTTCTATCGGCTTCTGCCGGCATTGCGTCAGCGCCCCTTCCTGCTTTTCCTTGCGCGCATCCAGGAGAAGAAGGGTTGCGACATGCTGATTGAGGCATTTGCCAGCGTCGCTCCCTCGGTTCCGGATGTCGATCTGGTCATGGCGGGTCCCGACCAGGCTGGGTGGCAGACAAAGCTAAAGCGCATGGCCTCCAATCTGGGCGTCGCCCACCGTGTCCATTGGCCGGGTATGCTCAGCGGCGATTTGAAGTGGGGCGCCCTCCGCGCCGCCGAGGCCTTCGTTCTTCCTTCGCATCAGGAAAATTTCGGCATTGCCGTGGTCGAATCACTGGCCGCTGGCCGCCCTGTCCTGATCAGCAATCAGGTGAACATCTGGCCCGAGATCGAGTCCGAGCGCGTCGGCCTGGTCGAGGATGACACTGTTGACGGCACTGCGCGGCTCCTGCGCCGCTGGTTCAGCCTGTCGCATGAGGAGCGCCGCGCAATTGCAAGGCTCACCCGCTCCTGTTTCAGGCGTCGCTACTCGTTGAAAAACGGGGCTCGTGCGATCCACGACGCGTTCGTCGCTGCGAGCCTGAATGCAGCCGCCGGCAAGCAGAGCCCGGCTTTCGACCGTGCGGCTTCTTCGGGTGCCGGTCAAAATGTTCCTGCCGCGCACGCCCAATAAATAACCGGCCAACCCTATTCGCCTCTTTCCGTGTCAGTTAGACTGGGGAGGCTTTTGGACCCTCGGTGAAACTTCTGCACGTCATCGGAAGCTTGTCTCCTGCGGACGGCGGTCCACCCGAATCCGTCCGCCAGATGGCGAAGTTCTGCCCATCGATCGACGTTGAGGTCGAAATTGTTTGCCAGGATCCTCCGGCGTCGGCCTTTCTCTCCGGGCTCCCTTTCCAGGTCCATGCTCTCGGTCAGCGTTGGCTCGGCCGCTACGGCCTCTCCCCCCGTCTTTGGCGTTGGTTGCACGAGAATGCCGGCCGCTTCGATGGCATAGTGATGAACGGGCTCTGGGTTTTCCCGAATGTTGCGGTCCGTTTCGCAGCCCGGCGCGCGGGTGTCCCCTATGTCGTCTTTCCGCACGGTTCGCTGGATCCCTGGTTCAACAAGACATATCCGTTCAAGCACCTCAAAAAGATACTTTACTGGCCGATTCAGTACCGGGTTCTCCGCGATGCGCGGGCGGTCCTGTTTACGACTCAAACCGAACAGGAACTTGCCGCCACCAGCTTTCACCCCAACCGCTGGAATGGCCACGCTATTTCCTACGGAATCAGCGAACCGGGAGGTGATCCAGCAAGCCAGACAGAGGCCTTTTTTAGAAGTTGGCCCCAGCTTCGCGGCCGCCGTTACCTGCTCTTCCTGTCCCGTATTCACGAAAAGAAAGGCTGCGACCTTCTTCTACATGCCTTCGCGCACGTTGCTTCGCAATATCCCGACGTCGACCTTGTCATCGCCGGGCCCGATCAGTCCGGCCTTCAGGAGAGTCTTCGGCAGATCGCCGCGCAGCAAGGAGTCGCCAGCCGGATTCACTGGCCGGGCATGCTCACTGGGGATATTAAGTGGGGGGCCCTTCGAGCCGCTGAAGTGTTCGTTCTTCCTTCCCATCAGGAGAACTTCGGCATCGTCGTGGTTGAATCGCTCGTTGCCGGCCGACCGGTTCTGATCAGCAACCAGGTCAACATCTACCCGGATATCGTGGCCGATGGTACGGGTCTGGTCGAGGAGGATACCCTGGAGGGTACCGAACGGCTCCTGCGCAGATGGCTGGAGCTTTCGCCAAAAGAGCGTGAGGCGATGGCCGCGCGCACCTATGCTTCGTTCGCCCGTAGGTACTCGATCAGCAACCTGGCCTGTGGGATCAAAGATATACTTCAGAGAGCCGAAGCACCCAGCGCCTCCGGAGATGGCGTTTTGAGGGTCTGATGATTTTAAACATAATTAAATCAGCGCCTTAGACGGTCGAGAAGCCGATCGAATTCATCGAGCTGCGCGTACTCGATGATGACCCTGCCGCGCCCTTTCCGATCCTCGATTCGGACCTTCAGCCCGAGCGCCCGCTGTAGCGACTCCTGCACTTCCCTGACGTTGGGGTCGACTGAATTCTCCTTTTCTTCGCTATTCGATTTCCGGGCGCCGGGATCGAGCGCCTTCTGAACGTAACTCTCTGTCTGCCGGACGGACATCGCCAATGCTGTTACCTTTTGGGCGGCCTTCAAAATTGTTTGCGGATCCTCAAGCGGTAACAGCGCGCGAGCATGGCCAAAGCTCAGAATTCCCTCCTCAACCTTGGCTTGCACTTCCACAGGCAACTTCAGAAGACGGAGAAAATTCCCGACAGAGGCCCGATCCTTGCCAGTTCGTTTCGCCATCTGTTCCTGAGTGAGCTGAAATTCCTGGGCGAGCCGCTGGTAAGCGCGCGCTTGCTCCATTGGGTTCAGATCGGTCCGCTGCAGGTTCTCGACGATGGTCATCTCCATCGCCTGCTCGTCGGAGACCTGGCGGACGATTGCCGGAACCGTCTCCTTACCCGCCCGTTTCGACGCAAGCCAGCGCCGTTCGCCGGCGATTAGCTGAAAGCCGCCATGCGGCAGGGGTCGGACGACAATCGGCTGTACGACGCCGGTGGTGGCGATCGAAGCTGCCAGTTCTGCCAGTTGTACTTCATCGAAGCGAGTGCGCGTCTGGAAAGGACTCCGCTCTATTTCACCCAGTGGAATTTCACGCGGCCTGCCCGATTCGCTGGTCTCGGCTGATCCAGTCTCCGCAGCCACATGAACTGTTGGCAATAGCGATTCGAGTCCCTTACCCAATGCCCGCCTTTTTGGAGCTTCAGTAACTGTCTGCATTTCCATCCTCAATCCTGGTTCTAAGAATCAGCCTCAAAACGTTCCACGTGGAACATTGGCTGGTTCGCGCATTCTGGCCTGCGTGGGATCCCACCGACCGCCACATCGACCCGACCCGGAGCTTCGTGGCCCGCCCTGACTCGGCGAGTTTCATCCATATGGCCAGAACCGTACCCTGACTTCCGGTTGTGCGCTGGCTGTTGCAGTATTCCGCTCCCTGGCGGCAGGACTTTCAATGCCGTTTCTGGACAATAGCTCATCTGCCAGCTCCCGGTAGCTCTCCGACCCGCGCGAACGGGGATCGTACAGCAGAACTGGCTTCCCGTAGCTCGGCGCCTCGGCTAGCCGCACGTTCCTCGGGATGAACGTCTTCAAAAGTTTGTCCTTAAAGAACTGCCGCAGATTCTCTGCCACCTGCTGGGCCAGATTGGTGCGGTCGTCATACATCGTGAGCAGCACCCCCTCGATCTCAAGGCCGGGGTTGAATGCTCCCCTCACCCGTTCCAGTGTGTGCATCAGCTCGCTCAGGCCCTCCAGGGCGAAATACTCCGCCTGCATCGGAACGAGAAGCCGATCCGCGGCTACCAGTGCATTAAGTGTCAGCAAATCCAGAGCTGGCGGGCAATCGAGGACGATGAAATCATACCGTTCCCGGACCTTATTCAGGGCCTCGCGCAGCCGGTAGGCCCGCCGGTCCATCTGGATCAGCTCCACGTTTGCGCCGCTCAGGTTTTTATTCGAAGGTACGATCTTCAAAGTGTCAATTTCGGTGCGGAGGGTGACCTCATCAATCGTGGATTCGCCCATCAGCACGTCGTAAGAGGAACGACGATCGGCATCGCGCACAATCCCAAAACCGCCACTCGAATTTGCCTGGGGATCACAATCCACCAAAAGGACGTGCAGCCCCTCCAGAGCCAGTGCCGCCGAAAGATTGATAGCGGTAGTTGTCTTGCCTACCCCGCCTTTTTGGTTCACGACGGCGAGCACCTTACCCATGATGGAAGGGTATCGGGAGCGAGCCCGCGCCGCAACGCAAAACGCCTGTGCACAATAGGGCGCGAATTGTGGAAGGATTTCGAGGCAAGCGTCGTGCGTCGACTGTAAAGCTATTTTTTCCTTATGGATGCGGAGTTGCGCGAAGTGCTACCGAAGTGTTGGCGAAGTAGAGGCCCACGTGGAAAACCCGACCAATCTAGTCTCATAATTCGGGGTCTCACCGCTGGCAGCAATGAGTTGGCTGTTCCACGTGGAACATTCTGGCGTGATCGTTTTCCGGCTAAAGGATGTCTTCCTGTTCAGCGGTTAGCGTCGCGGCGGACCGCAACCTCGTTCAAGTGGACCCCGAGACTTTGATCACATCCCAGGATGTGGTCGAACAGCCAGTCCTTTAGGTAATTTATGACTTCCAGCGAAGGCGCAGTTGCCGACCCCCCCACGAAACGTGCCCGCATCTCCGTGATCCACGCTACAAAATCGTCGTGCTCGGACTTATGCTGGATCGATTCGGCATAGCCGGCCCCAAACATTCCTTCTTCGCGGCCGAAGTGGTAGCGCGTGTAGTCAACCAGGCCATCGAGCAGCTTACCCAGCCTCTGCTTGCTGCGACCCTCGCGGATCGCCTCGTAAAGGTCGTTCAGCATATCCAACAGACATTTGTGGTCGCCGTCAATCTCCGCCACTCCCACACTGAGTCTGTCATTCCAAACGATGAACGGCATACGCCCAGCCTCCTGTGCGCCTGGCGTGCGGAATGTAAGGGCTCAGGTGCATCTCCTGACGTTATCGGCTTTCATTGGCAAGACGTGAGTCCCGGCGGGGAAAGGGTGTCCCCCCCTCCGCAACCAGAATCCCATCTTCGCGAATTGGCGCTGGTTAAGTCGGAACCTTGCGGGGAACCATTCGCCATTTCATCTCGTATTACTCAACGCGCGCTACGTTGCCTGCCCCACCGCGCCGCTGATGAACAGGAGAAGAACCCATGGGTAGAACCGTCAGCTGTACCGCCCTCGTCGCTACCTTTCTTTTGGCCCCGATTCCCGCCGCCCACGCCGCTCCGCCCGTCAAGCCGTCGGTCGTCATCGTCTTCAGGGACGGACACCGCCAGAGCATTCCCTTGGCCGACATCGAGCGGCTTGAGTTCCCAGCTGCCGTTCCCCCCGGACTCATCAGTACTCCTGGTCCCTCGCGCGCACGCCTATTGGGCAAATGGGAAGTCGGCGAGGGGAATGGGGACAACTTTTACATCACACTTCTTGACGATGGCACCGCGCGACGGTCCATCGGAGGGGAGCACGGCACATGGGTCTATGCGAACGGAGAGGCGCAGGTCACGTGGGATGATGGTTGGCAGGATTGCATCCGCAAGGTGGGATCCTGGTACAAGAAGTACGCCTATAGCCAGGGCAAGACGTTTGCCGATCAACCCGATAACGTCACCAACGCTCGAAATGTCAGCCAGAATCCTAATGGGGTTGATTGACTGTGGACGACTTAAGCAACCGAAAAGGCGAATAAAAGGCGAAGATTGCGCCCAGCCAGCTGAGGAGCTTAAGGCAGCAGACCAAACACCGCAACGGCGTTTGGCGTTCCTACATACACCTTGCCGTTCACGATCATCGGCGTGATGAACTTGTTGCCGCTGCCAAACTGGTCGCGACCGTTGGCTGCCTGGTTGCTGTTGTAAAGTTCCTGCAGGCTCGTTGCGTCGAAGGCATGCAGTACTGCGGGGGACGAGTTCTCCACCGCCCACACGATCCCATTCGCCGTCCCGCTGGCGCTGACCGCGGGCGTGGTTCCGGGATAAGTAAAAGTGTTCGCACTCTGCACACTCGATGTTGTTGCCAACTTTGCATTCGCAATGGGGAAAGCCTTCAGCGCGTCGCTCACCGCTCCGTAGTACACCGTGTTGTTGAAGTATGCCGGCATCGACCACACGCCACCGATCGCGCCGTCGATTTCCTGATAGAGCGCGGCGTTGGTCTGCGCGTTGAACTTGCCCATTGAGTCGCGATTCACCACATAGATATTCGAATCTTTTCCTGCGCCCACCGCAAGGTGATGAACAGTCCCGGAGGAATCCGTCAGATCCGGCAGCACCAGCGCTCCTCCGGAACCGAGGTCCTGATCCGCATCCGACTCGGCCACCGTGTTGTCGGTCTCGAAGTAATCCGCGACCGCCAGAGCGCCCCCGGTCACCGAAACCTTCAGGAAGCCGTTGCCGAAATCGTGATTCACCGGCATGCTGTTCGCGTCGAGGGTGGTATCGAAGGTCCCGTTCGCATCCAGAAAATAAATGTTTCCGCTCGCATCTGCGGCCAGCCCCGCCCCGGACATCCAGATCGACCCCTCGCTCCCGTTCGGCGTGAGGTTGAGCACGCTGGTTTGCGCCAGGGTTGATTCGCTGTAAGCCATGAGCCAGCCGGTGTAGGGGCCTTGATCGCAGTGCGAGGTCCATCCAAGATAGATCGTTCCGTTCATCAGCAACAAACCGGCCCGCTCCGCGTACTGGCTGGGATCGAAGACCACACTGCCGCCGGAGCTGTTTGCGCCCGTGCCCGGATACGTTGCTTTGATCTCGGCCGGACTGCCCGCGAGCTCCGCGCCGGTCGTTACATCGAGCGCATGCAGGCGCTGGTGATACGCTCCCGCCGCATCGAGCGACATGCCGACCACGAAGATCGTGCCATTGGGTCCGGCTTTTCGATCGATCGCCGGCGTGGATGTAACGCCGATCTCAGGCGTGATTTGCGAGCATCCGTGGTCCCCGCTCGTCGTCTCATTTGCTCCGAGGACGGATGTCTTCCAGATCTGCGTGCCGGAGTCGGCGTCAAATGCGTACACGCTGTCGTGCTCGGTGACCGCATAGACGACGTTTCGCTGCTGGCCGCCAGCCATGAGATTGGAGAGATACAATGGCTGCCCATCGACTCTCCCGTCGACCGGCAAGGTCTGTAGCAGGCCGAACTTCGATGAGGTGACGTTGGTTGTCGTGAGAAAGGTTTCGTTCGGGTTCAGCCCCGTCCGCCCCACGTCATAGTGATAGGTCGTCACATCCATCGCTGGCCCCGTAGCCACCACAGCGTTCACCGTCAGCGCAAGCGATGCCGAATGATTGAGACCAGCCGCGGTTGCCGCCAATTGCACCGTGACCGTGCCGGCAGCTGCCGTCGCTGTCGCCGCAAAGCTCACCGATTGTGGGGTTCCCGGGGTCAGGGTCAACGTGGCCGGCGTCGCGGTCACACCCGACGGCAGTCCATTCACCGCGACCTGAACCGTTCCGGTGAATCCGTTGAGTGCCGTGGCCGTGACTGAGACGGGCTGAGCGCTGCCGCCCGCGGTAAGGGTCAGGGTCGTTGCACTGGCCGCCAGCGAAAAATCCGGCTTTGATCCCGCTTTGCTGTTTGTGCCGCAAGCGGTGGTCCATTGCGCGAATGCCAGAATGCCGAGCCAACTCAGTCCAACCTGCCAGGCGCGACGCATGCAGCAGCCCCCCTCTGCAAGCATAAATCCCACAGTCGATTTCAGCCCTTAATATCCCTGAGGGCATTCGATACGGCGGGAGTAGAGAGTCCCGCAACAAGCGCGTCGATCGTCCGCGCACAGAAAAACTCCCCGCGTGAGCAACAGAACCGCGTCGTCGAGGGGGTCAAACAGCGCCCGCTTTTCGATAGCCAACGCTTCGTGGAGGCCGTAGGCGGCTTCTATCGCCGGAAGGGCTTTCTTCAGCCATGGCTCATTGTCCGCCCCGGCGGTCCTGTGTGTCACGTACAGTATCGCTTTTATATGCCGACATCCTGACGGAGGAGCGCGGGCTGTGGCCCGTTGAGCCAGGGGGTTAATACCGCACAGCGCTCATTCTTAGCCGAACTATGCTGACGCGAATCCCTGCCGATAAGGAAATCGTCCGGAGCCGTTGACTCCGGATTGGGGAGCGCCAGGTGCTGAAGCGCTCAAAGAGGGGAGTGTGCCGAAGAATGGCTGACTTGCGTGGCGGGGCGGGAGACGCAGCATGACAATCGCAGAACCGCCGGCCGTGTCATCCCCCCTGAATGAGTTCGAAGGTGAGCTGCGAGCGGTTCTGGCCGATTCCGAACAGGAGATTGGGGCGCTGGTTCGGGACTTTGAAGGTCTGGCGGCCGAAACCAGCCTCATAGTCGACGCCGCGGGGATCATCGTCGGCTTCGCGGAGAGTGAGCGCATATCGTCGGTCCTGCCGAGATTGCAATTGCTGGGTTCAGCGGCAAAGAATTTCATTCGGGACCGCCTTGCGGCCACGGCCGGGATTCTGGAGACGGTGACCGCCGAGGCGGCGCTGCTCGAAAAGCTGGCGCAACTGACGCGCGGTCAGCGCGCCATCGTACGCGAGACCGACATGCTGCGCGTGCTCACCAATATCGAGGTGGCGCGGCTGGGCGATGTGGGTACCGGCTTCCAGTACCTCGCGCACGAGCTGGACGACTTTTCGCGTGCCGTGGCGCTCAGCACCAACGAACTGACAACGAAGACGGAGGAGCGCAGGAAGGCGGTCGAGGCGACGAAGCACACCCTCAAGGTCGAGCTGCCGCAGATGCGGGTGGATCTGGCGCGGATTCGAGAGAGCCTCGATACCGATATGGGCATGGTGGAGGGGATGATCGGACAGCTGCGTCAGACGCCCCTCCGCTTCAGGGCCTGCGCCGAGCAGATCGCCAGCGAAGTTGCCGGAGTGGTCGCCGCGGTCCAGTCGCATGACATCACTCGCCAGCAGATCGAGCACGTCTGCGAGGCGCTGGCCGCGATGGCGGTCCAGGCCACGGGTCAGGAGGCCGGGACGAGCCTCGACCGGGTGGCGGAAATGCAGGCCGGGCTGACCATTCAGAGTTACCAGTTGAGGAATGCGCAGGAGACGGTGCGGGGATGGGTGACTCAGATCGGAACATGCCTTGCGGGCATTGCGCGCATCGCCTCGTCGGAGATTCTGGAACTGGCGCCGTTGGTGCTCGGACAGGAGAAAGCACTTTCCGCGCAGGTTGCGCGCATTGAAACGCTCGAGCGGGAATGCGAAGCCGGCAATGCCAGAGTGCAGGCGTCGTTCGCCGGAATCGCCGGCCTGATGGAGCTGGTGGGCGAGCATCTGGCACGATCGAAGTCAGTGCGGGACCGTCTGCAGCTTCTGATGTTCAACTCCACCATCGAAGCCAGCCACCTGGGTACGCAGGCCGACGGGATTCTGGAGATTTCAACTGCTGTTAAGCGCATTTCCGCCGCCTGGGGAGAGATCACCGCACAATCCGAAGCAGCCGCAAAGGAGATCCGGACGCTGGTGGAGGCGAGCGGGGAGTCCCTCGAAGCTTTCTCCGATGGGAGTAATGAGGCTCTTCGGGACGCGCGGTCTCAGACGCATGCCGGGCTCGGTATCCTGCGCGATGCGGCCGAGTGCACGGATCGAAAGGGACGGGCAATTCAGATATCCACTCAGGTGTTACAGCAGAAAATTGCCGTGATCGGTGCCGCCGCCCAACGACTCGAGTCCTGCTTCGCGCGGCTCGCGCCGACGGTCGCTGGGATCGAATCGGCAAAGCTGCAGATGGCTCCGAAGAGCCCATCGGCCAGCGGATGGTGCGACACCGAAGCGATGAAAGAACGATATGGTTCGAACTACACCACGGAGATGGAGCGCGTGGTTCTGCGGGCGGCCCTGGCAGGAGGACCATTGCCGATCGTCCAGCAGAATTTTGCCGGCAACAGCGTCGAGCTTTTCTGACCTGCGCCCGGAGGAGGCTAAGGCGGGTGCGCGCGCCGGGGGAAACGTTGGGTGAAGGGGACCACCGGCCCACTCCGAAACGCGGAAGTCATTTCGGGAAAAAGCCGCACGCCTGGCTTTTGACTCTGTAGAAATGCCTGGTTTCTCCGATGAAAGGAATATAGGGTCGCAAATGAAGCAAGTGCTGACAGTGGACGATTCGGCGAGTGTGCGGCAAATGGTCGGCTTCACGCTGCGCAAGGCGGGCTATGAGGTGGTCGAGGCGGCCGATGGGCGTCAGGGCCTTGAAAGAGCGCGCATAGGGAAGTTCGACCTCATCGTTTCGGATCTGAATATGCCGAATATGGACGGAATTCAGATGATCGCGGGGGTGCGCCAGCTGCCGGGATATTCGTTTACGCCGATCCTGATGCTGACCACGGAATCGCAGCCGGAAAAGAAGGACGCCGGCCGCAAGGCGGGGGCGACCGGCTGGATCGTCAAGCCGTTTCAGGCCGAACAACTGATCGCAGTGGTACAGAAGCTGGTTCGATAAGCCCCTTTGGATCGAAAACCCGAATCGTGGAAGTGGAGGAAAGAGCAACCGTGCCAGTCACATTTGATCGAAACGAAACGCCCGCGGTCATCCGTCTCGAGGGAGCCATCGACATCGGCTGCGCGGCCGACCTGAAGGCGGTTCTGCTGGAGGCGCTGGCCTCGGGAGGGGCGGCGCGCATTTCCGTCGAGAGCGCGACAGGGATGGACGTCACGGCGGTGCAACTGCTGTGGGCGGCCGAATGCGAGGCCAGGGTTTCCGGGATGGTGTTGGCTCTCGAGGGGCCGATTCCGGAGGCATTGCGGGCGACACTGGAGGAGGCCGGATTCGAGCGATTTCCTCTCGCCCGCGATGCGGAGCACGCCAGCGAGGTGCGGGAATGACCAGCGACGCCGGCGGCGATCAATTCCGGCTCGCCTTCCGCGAAGAGGCTCGCGAACTTCTTCTGGAACTCGAATCGAATCTGCTCGAGATGAACGAGCGCCCGGAAGACGGCGGCCTTGTGGGGCATGTGTTTCGTGCGCTGCACACCATCAAGGGCTCAGGCGCCATGTTCGGCTTCGAGGACCTGGCCGGCTTCACCCACAACCTCGAAAGCGCTTTCGACGAGGTGCGTAAAGGCCGCCTGCCGGTGACGCCGGAGCTGGTGGATCTCACTCTCTCCGCGCTCGATCAGATCCGGACGATGGTCGAGGAGGACCCCGGCGGGACAGCCGCCGATCCGGCCGTCTCAGGCGAAATTCTGACCCGGTTGCGCGCGCTGAGGAGAATGGCCGGCAGCGCATCCGGAAACGACGGACAAGCGGGGAGTACCCCGGAAGCGAGCAGGACCGGCGCGGCATCGGCGGTCGCGCCTGTCGTTGAGCCCTGGAACGAATCCGGCCTCTGGTCATCCCAGGCCGTCCCAGGGAGCGAGGCGGAGCGGTCATGGCGAATTCAATTCGCTCCGGGCCCCGATATGATGCGCAACGGCGCCGATCCGCTGTTGCTGCTGCGCGAGCTGCGCGGGTTGGGTCAGCTGATGGTCGATGCGTCGACGGCGGGGATTCCGCCGCTCCAGGATCTGGAGCCCGGGCGCTGCTACATCAGCTGGACGATGGTGCTGAGGACCCCGGCTGGCGCAAATGCGGGCGAGGACGCGATTCGGGACGTTTTCATTTTTGTCGAGGACAGTTGCGAGCTTGCTGTTGAACCCGCCCCGGCTGAACCGGTCGCCGGCGCTCCTGTGGCAGAGGGTAAACCGCTGGTTGAGGATACGGCGGCGAATGCGGCATGCGAAGTCGCGTGCGCGGCGGACCAGGAGGCGCGAGGACTCGAAGAGAAGCGCCGCATCCCCGCACGGCGTTCCACCGACCAGCCGGACAACGCCAGCAGCTTGCGGGTACCCTCGGCGAGGCTCGATCAGCTGGTCGATCTGGTGGGAGAGCTGGTGACAGTGCAGGCGCGGCTGAGCGAGTTCGCGACGCGGTCCCAGGAAAACGAGGTCCAGGCCGTCGCCGAAGAGATTGAGCGGCTCACCTCGGCGCTGCGGGAGAACTCGATGACCCTGCGCATGCTCCCGGTTCGGGCTACATTCGAACGCTTCCGGCGGCTGGTGCACGATCTGGCCCGCGATCTCGGCAAGAACGTCGAGCTCACCATCGAGGGCGCGGAGACCGAGCTCGATAAGACGGTCATCGACCAGCTGGGCGATCCTCTGATGCATTTGATCCGGAACAGCATGGATCACGGTATCGAATCTCCAGAGCGCCGCCGGGGCGTGGGAAAGCGGACGGCAGCCACCATCCATCTCTCCGCGAAGCATTCAGGCGCCAGCGTACTCATCGCGGTTTCAGACGACGGCGCCGGTATCGACACGGAGGCCGTTCGCGTGCGCGCCATCGAGCGAGGGCTTACCAGCGCCGAGGCCCAGCTGACCGACGCGGAGGTTTTTTCGTTCATCTTCCAGCCAGGCTTTTCCACCGCTCAAAAGGTGACCGACCTCTCGGGCCGCGGGGTCGGCATGGACGTCGTCCGCCAGCGGGTCGAGAGCCTGCGCGGCTCCATCGACGTGTCCAGTCAGCCGGGCCGGGGCACCACGGTAACTCTGCGCCTGCCGCTCACCCTTGCCATCATCGACGGTCTGCTGGTGAAGGTCGGCGAGGCATTCTTCGTCCTGCCCCTGGCCTCGACCCTCGAATGCATCGAGCTGACCCGCCAGGAAGTCGAGCAGGCGAACGGGAAGCAGGTCGCATACCTGCGCGGAGAGATCGTCCCGTATATCCGTTTGCGTCAGTACTTCAGGGTCGGAACGCCGCAGCCGGAGCGCGAACAAATCATGGTGGTCGAGTGCGAGGAGGGGCGTTGCGGGCTGGTCGTGGATCAGGTGCTCGGAGATTGCCAGACGGTGATCCGAAATCTCGGGCGGCTCTACCGCCACGTGCAGGTCGTCTCCGGCGCAACCATTCTCGGCAATGGCGCGGTTGCTTTGATCCTCGATCCGCAGCGGCTGGTGCAGGAGGCCGTGCGGGCGAAGACACACTCGGGCCGCCCGCGTTCCCCGGGGCCGGCCATCGAGAACGGCCATCCACCGGATGGCGCCCGGAAAAGTTTCCTGACAAATGGTGTCGGCGCTGGAGCAACGGCCAGCGCCACTCAATAACGCGCTCAGCGCAAGAGAGAAAGGGCACAGGACATGCCGATAACAGGGATCAGCGAGGGCCGGAAAAGCAACGGCCACAAGGCGAATGGACATGGATTTCCGGCGAACCGCCACGGCGCGACGGAGCAGGCGACGGACGAGGTGCTTCTCGTTTCGCAGGAGATTCTGCGATTAGTGGAAGCATCGAAGGAGGGCCGGCTTTCCGAACGAGGCCAGGCGAATCAGTTTACCGGGATGTATCGCACCATGGTCGAGGGCATCAACGAGATGCTCGATGCCATCCTGCTGCCCATCGGCGAGGGTAATCGCATCCTCGCCCAGATCTCCTCCGGCAAAATCGACGAGCTGATCGCCCAGACCTACAAAGGCGACCACGAAAAGATGAAAGTCGCCGTCAACAACGTCGCCACCGTAACCCAATCCCTGCAGAAGGAAATGGCCCGGCTGATCGAAGCATCGAAGGAGGGCCAGCTCTCCGAGCGCGGCAAGCCCGAGCAGTTCCAGGGCGCTTATGCCGAGATCGTGCGCGGCGTCAACGCCATGCTCGATGCCATCCTGCTGCCCATCGGCGAGGGCAATCGCATCCTTGCCCAGATCTCCTCCGGCAAAATCGACGAGCTGATCGCCCAGACCTACAAAGGCGACCACGAAAAGATTAAAGTCGTCGTCAACAACGTCGCCACCGTAACCCAAT
>Ga0181520_10007212_pt1 | contig 16509 bp, 18 predicted proteins | sample PEATcosm2014_Bin_29_FD_132451 | JGI IMG/M metagenome (GOLD analysis project Ga0181520, IMG submission 132451) | Peatland microbial communities from MTU Mesocosm Facility, Houghton, MI, USA - PEATcosm2014_Bin02_30_metaG | ecosystem: Environmental > Terrestrial > Soil > Wetlands > Peat | place... | reverse complement strand
AGAATGGCGGCCACTGAGGCGGCCATGCAGAAGGCCAGAACGGCCCAACCTTCCGCATTGGAAATCCTCTTCTCAGTCAAGGTGCGTGATCTCGCGAAAGAGGTTGAAGCGCGCATCGATTTCAGCGCGCGAGATCTGCTGCAGGCGCTCGGTGCCGAAGCGCTCGCAGGCGTAGGAACCCATGACGCTGCCGTAAAACATGGCGTGGCGCCAGGCGGCGGGCGTCTGCTCGGGCTGCGAAGCAAGATAGCCGAAGAAACCGCCGGCAAAGCTGTCGCCGGCTCCGGTTGGGTCGATGACCTCTTTGAGCGGAAGGGCTGGAGCTTTGAAGGTGCGGAGCTCTTCTCCACGGTTTTTTGAAGGAGAGCTATAGAACAATGTCGCGCCGTACTCGCCGTGCTTGACGACCAGCGCGCGAGGGCCGAGAGCGATGACGCCGCGCGCAGCCTGAACGAGGTTGTTGTTGCCGGCCAGCATACGGGCCTCGGTATCGTTGATGAGCAGAACGTCGAGGCCCTTGAGAACTTCAAGCAGAGCCGGACGATGGTCCTTGATCCAGTAATTCATGGTGTCGCCGGCGACGAGCTTGACGCCTGGCATGGCATCGCGCACACGGCGTTGAAGAACGGGGTCGATGTTGGCAAGAAAGAGGAACTCGGAGTCGCGGTAGGCGTCGGGGATTTTGGGTTCGAAAGATGCAAAGACGTTGAGCTCGGTGTTGCGAGTCTTCGCCTCGTTGATGTTCTCGAGGTAGGAGCCTTCCCAGAAGAAACTCTTTCCGGCGGTATGTTCGATGCCGCGCGTATCGATGTTGCGTGCGGCAAAAACAGCTTCCTGTTTGCGGCCGAAGTCCTCGCCGACCACTGCAATGACGCGCACATCGGTAAAGAAGCTGGCGGCGAGCGAAAAATAGGTGGCGGCGCCGCCGAGGCAGCGCTCGCGGCGTCCGGCGGGAGTTTCAATGGAATCGTAAGCCACGCTGCCGACTACGGTGATGGACATAAGTTGGTCTTCCTCAGATGTAAGGGTAGCAAGTTGGCGGGGCTAGCGGAGTTGGCGGCGTCAGTTCTGGTCCTGCTGTCCTTGTAAGCTCCGCCAGTTCCGCTAACACCGCTAACACCGCTTTGGCCTACCAGCCGAGGTATTTACCGAAAAGCAGCTTGAGCCGCTCCTTGGCGGCAGCGGGAATGGCGTCGGGCTGCGTGAGCACGGCGAACTTCGCGGCCGAGACGCACAGGCAGGTTCGCTTACGAGGCATCGCGGCGACGGCGGCCCTGACCACTTTCGCTGCATTGTCGGCGTTCTTGTGCAGCACGGCGACGATCTCCTCGACGGTGACGGCGTCGTGACCTTCGCGCCAGCAGTCGTAGTCGGTAACCATGGCGATGGTGGCGTAGCAGATTTCGGCTTCGCGTGCGAGCTTGGCCTCCTGCAGGTTGGTCATGCCGATGACATCAGCGCCCCAACTGCGATAGAGGTTCGATTCGGCCCTGGTAGAGAACTGCGGGCCCTCCATGCAGACGTAGGTGCCTCCGAGCTTGCCCACGACACCAACTTTCGCGCAGGCATCGGCGGCGGCTTTTGCGACGGTCGCGCAGACGGGATCACCGAATGCGACGTGGCCGACGATGCCGTCGCCGAAGAAGGTGGCGATGCGGTGGAAGGTGCGATCGATGAACTGATCGGGCATGACGAAATCGGTGGGCTTGTGCTCTTCTTTGAGAGAGCCGACAGCGGAAACGGAAATGATGCGCTCGACGCCGAGTTTCTTGAAGGCATAAATGTTGGCCCGGAAATTGAGCTCGGAGGGAAGGATGCGGTGGCCGCGACCGTGGCGTGCAAGAAAGGCGACCTTTCGGCCCTCGAGATCGCCGAGGACGAAGGCTTCAGACGGTGAGCCGAAAGGCGTCTCTACGCGCTCCTCGTGAATGTTGGTAAATCCGGGCATGGAGTAGAGCCCGCTGCCGCCGATGATTCCGATTTCTGCTTGAGACACGTGCTGCTCCTTGTTTCCAGCTTCCAGCTCATAGCTTCTAGCCTTTAGCTCTTTCGTGCCGACTAAGACCGCGGCTGCAACGTCAAGATTGCAACCCCAGGCACAAATGTCTAGCAGCTAGAAGCTAGAGGCTAGCAGCTAATTCCGCTGATCGATCAACCGGATCGACTCCAGAAACACGTCTCCGTCGATCGTCAAGCTGTGGGCGCTGATTTTGTCCATCGTGTCCTGCGCCGTGTGGTGATAGCTGTTGTTGGGCCCGTAATCAAGGTCAATCACATCGATCGACGGCACGCCGCGCTCGACAAAGGGCAGATGATCGTCCTCGACCTCCATCTCCTGCTGGAAAAAATAGCGCTGATAGCCAAACTTCCTGGCTGCATCGGCAACGACCGAGACGAGCCAGGCGGTGGAACGGGTTTCGCGTTGAACGTCGAGTTCCTTGTCGCCGATCATGTCGGCGAGCAGGAAGGCCTTGATCTGGTTGAGAGTCCCGTCGCGGCCCCATTTGGCGGCGAGATGGCGGCTGCCGTAAGTGGAGTCGGAGGCCGACCATTGCTCAATGGCCTCTTCGCCGTCAAAGAAGACGAGCCAAACGGAGTAGCCGTCGAGCTTTTTGCTTGGTGAATGGGTAGCCTGATCTCGGAGGCGGTCGGCGATCGACATGAGAAGGCCAGTGGTGGATGCGCCGTCGTTGGCGCCGACGAAGTTGATGTTGCGCAGCGGGTAGTTGGTTTCGTAGTGCGTGGCGAGGACGATGACGCCGGGCTTGGTGCCGGGGAAACGAACGATGAAGTTGCACATTGGGACCGGGCCGATGGGAGAGTTGGCGGTGAACGTGTCCTCTTCGAGCTGGTCATGGTTCCGCTGGAAGTGGGAGCGGAGAAACTCCTCAGCTTTGACGTGGCCGGGGCCGGTGGGCCAGCGCGGGCCGATGGCGGCGAACTCGTGCGCGTACTCGTAGGCGCCGGCGCCATCAAAGTGCTGTGCAGATGCAGCGAAGGGAGTGATAAGGAGCGCGACGAGGAAGATTGAGGGTCGCGCCATCCCACCCTCGCCGCAAAAACAAAGGCGCGCTAAGGATGGGGCGCCCGGCAGCGCGGGCATCAGCACAGCTCTTTTCCGAGACCAGGAAAAAGTCATCCCGCAGCCTCCTTTTTCTTTCTACGCGCGGGGTGGACCCACCAGGCTACGCCAATGCCGACCAAGTAGAGAGCCAGCATGGGAACAGCGTAAATGCACATCGTGCCGGGGTCGGGGCTGGGGCAGATGATGGCGGCAACCAGAAAGACCGCCAGAATGGCGTAACGAATGTTCTTCCAGAGAAACTTCGGGCTGACGATTCCGAAAAGCGCGAGGAAGAAGATGAGGATGGGCAGCTCGAAGCTGACGCCCAGGCCGAGAATGATGGAGAGAAAGAAGCCTGTGTATTCCTCGATGGTGACGACGGGGTTGAATTTGCTGCCGAAGCCGATGATGAGGATCTTGAGGGCGCCGGGGAGAACGTAAAAGTAGCCGAAGGCCGCGCCGGCGAGGAACAGGCCGACTGTAGCGGTCATAAAGGGAATAACGAAACGCTTCTCTTTCTGGTAGAGGCCTGGGGCGATGAAGAGCCACACTTGATAGAGGATGAATGGCGAGGCGATGATGGCTCCGCCGATGAGCGAGACCTGCAGATAAAGGTTGAGCGGGTCCATGGGATGGGTGTAGTTGAGCTTGATGCCGAGCTTGGTGAGTGGGGCCTGTATGAATCCATAGAGGCGCTCGTGGAAGACGTAAGCAACGATGAAGCCGATGCCGAGATAGATGGCGGAGTGAACGAGACGCTTGCGCAGCTCCTCGAGGTGCTCCATGAGGCTCATGCCGGGGAGCTCGGCGCGATCTGTGACAGCTTTGCGCGCTTTTTCGAGGGCTTCCTGGGGGTCAACCATGGTGTGCGGCCGGCTCCGATCGTTCGGCTTCAGGGGTGGCGCTTTCCGGGGTTCTGGACGGCGGATCAGCGGAAACGGTCTCGCCGGTGGAAGGTGGCTGGATGTGCGGGATGGCCGCAGCGGCATCCCCAAGATCGGCCGATTCGTTGGTGGGCGGCGCGGGCGTTTCTATACGCGCTTCCTCGGCTTTGATATTGGGGTCGGTCCCCTCAGAGTAAGGACTTTCCGTTAAAGCTGGCGCGCCGGATTCCTGTGTTGTGGATGGGGCCGCGGGGGTCTGAGAGGCCGTCGTTTCGAGTTGCGCCGGCGGTGGGGCTGCCGCCAGGGCGCGTTGGCGCTCCTCTTCTTCCTTCTTGCGCCGGTCAGCATCCTCGGCGTTGCGTAACTCTTCTTCCATCTGGAATTTGAAGTCGTTGGAGGCTTTGCGGAACTCGTACATCAGCTTGCCGAGCTGACGGCCGATCTTGGGCAGGCGCCGCGGGCCGAAAACCACCAAAGCCAGGGCCATGAGGAGCAACGTGTCCCACATGCTTAGTGTGGCGAGTTGGATTGGCGGTGGAGATCCCATAAAGGATCATGATACCTGCGCTTGCGCAGCACTCACAATTGCTGCGCACTACTTACGGTGCAATTCAGATCAACCGATGTGTGGGGCGACCGCGTCGGCTTTCGGGGGTGAATGCGGGCTGCGGATCTGGTTGTATTCGGGCACGCGAGCTGAGCGTGATGGGTCGAGTCGACTAACCTGCCGAAACAACCCGTCGAGGAGTGCAACATCGGGAGTTGTGCCGGTTTGTTCCGGTCTGCTTGGTAATCATAGAATCTGATTTGAGAAATTGCACCTTATCCGTTGCAATTAGTCTGCAATTCATCGTCGCTTCGCGCCACCTTTCGACGGGCCACGGGGGCAGTGAAGAGAACCAATGCGACGAACGATTGGCCCCACCGGCGCGCCGATGTTCACCTACAATGAAAGCGGGATCGGCTTTCACCTCATCAAATCCCCGAACGGCGCCCCGCGCGGCCCGATGACCATGCCTTTCAACCGACTGCGAAACATCGCTCTGATTCTGTTGCTGTTGCCGATGTGCGGTCTCCGGCAGGCGGCTGCTTATTCCTTGCTGACGCATGAGCAGCTCATTGACCTCACATGGAACGACTCGATTGTTCCCTTCCTGAAGAGCCGCTATCCCAATCTCACGCCGGCCGAACTGGACCGCGCGCGCTCCTTCGCTTACGGCGGGTGCGTGATTCAGGACATGGGGTACTACCCTTTCGGCGACGGGTTTTTTTCGGACCTGACGCACTATGTGCGCAGCGGTGATTTTGTGGTGGCGCTCTTCCGTAATGCGCACAACGCCAACGAGCTGGCATTTGCGGTGGGCGCGGAATCACACTACATTGGCGATTCCATTGGGCACTCGCAAGCGACGAACCGCGCCGTCGCGCTCCAGTTCCCCGGTCTGGCGGCGCGCTACGGACCGAGCGTGAACTATGCCGAGGGCAGGCACCAGCATGTGCAAGTTGAGTTCGCCTTTGATATCGATCAGATTGCGAAGCACCGCCTGGCGCCGCTGGACTATTTGCGCCATATCGGGATCAGGGTTCCGACGCACCAGCTTGCACTGGCGTTCTTTGAGACGTACGGAGTGACCGACGATTTCGCTAACGGCGAGCGGCATAAATTCAACCTGAAGGAGTACCAGTCTGCGACGCGGAAGTTCATTCCCCGAGTGGCATACGCGGTGACTCTGATGAGGCGCGGCCACGAGGTGGCGGAACCGGATACGGCCGACGCGAAAGAGATTGAGAAGGAATCGGCGGAGGCGGCGACGCTCTACAATTGGGCCGCCTATCGCAAGAAAGCGGGCTTCGAGACGCATTTCATCGCTGCCCTGCTCTGTGTGCTGCCCAAGGTTGGCCCGCTGTCGATGGTCGCGGTGAAGGGCCCCAGCCCGGCGGCCGAGGCCGACTACATGCACAGCCTGCTCTCAGCCATTACGGTGTTTCGCGATCGCCTGGCCTTCTTTACACCAACGGAAGCGGGGCAGCCACGGCCAGCGAGCGTGGCGGCCTTGACCGATCCGCTAGGTCCACGGGATCCGCAGCATCCGCTGCCCAATCGCGACCTGGACACAGGGCTAGTGGTCAAGCCCGGCGGCTATTTTCTTACCGACCAAACCTATGCGGAGCTTTTGCACCGCCTGACTCGCGACCCGAGTCAACCGATTCCGCCGGGGATCAAGAGCGATGTGCAGTCGTACTATTCCGACCCCAACGCGCCAATCACAACCAAGCAAAAGCCCCGCGTTTGGGCGCAGGTACAGGCAGATCTGAAGACACTGGCCGCGATGTCCACCAGCACCGAGCCTGCTCCGTACCCCACCTACGGGGAATTGAATCCTTCACCAACAACGAACTAGGCAGCCGCTATTTGCCGTCGGCTAAGTTCAATCTCGGTGGCGTTACAGGTAGTGCCGGTCGAACTGGCGCCACGACAACGGGCGGCCGCAGCGACAGAGGATGGTCTGCCGGCGCCTGAAGCATGGTCACGATGATGGCTTCAGCAGGCCTAGCGCCTGCGCAGCGGTAGGAGTGTGGGGTTCCCGCGTCGAAGTAGACGGCGTCGCCCGCGCTCAACTTGGCCTCCTGGTCTCCGTGCCGCAGGATCAATTCGCCCGCAAGCACATACAGGAATTCGAAGCCCGTGTGCATGTGCGATTTGGGCTCAACATTCTCGGCCAGGGGAACGAATTCCGCGAAGTAGGGGTCCATGTGCCGGTCGGGCACCATGTAGCCGAGGCTCTCAAACGAGTAGGTAGGCGGCTCCACTCCGGTTTGCGGCATGCGCACGCGGTCTTTCTTGCGGTGCACGCGGAAAATCGGCGATGGCACGGACTCAAAAAAATATGAAAGATCCTTGGAGAAGACCATTGCGATGCGCGCCAGGTTGCGCAGGGTGGGCACCACGCGGCCCGTTTCTAATTGCGAGAGAAAACTGGCCGAAAGCCCGGTGTGCTTCCCGAGATCCACCAGGCCCATCGACTTCTTGAGCCGCAAGCGCCGGATGCGCTCGCCCAGGTGCTTTTCGGTAATAAAGCGCTCGGCGGTGTCGGCATCCGCCAGTGGTTTGTGCATCTCCTTGCCACCGTTTGTCTCGACCCTATTTGTTTCGACCTGACCGGTCATTGCCGCTCCTCACCAAGGTAGGATGCACTTTGCGAGCTTTTGTTGTCTAATCAAAACCGATTCTGGTAGGACGAAACTGGCATGTGCGGTGTAGGGCGCTCGGAGTGCTGCGAAGGATCGGGTTTGCCCGGGAATACCCATGGGTACCCCCCTCCCGATTTTTGGGCTAAGAGGTTTGTATTCAAGCACTTGTACTTCTGACCGTTTCACGCAACTCATTGATTCTAAAGAGCTTAGTATCTCAACATCTTCTATCTAAAGGAGTTAGGAGCCAATCTTGGAAAGTCTTGCCCAAGAAATTTCCATAAGCCAATCGCCTGCCGCCAGCGGGCGAGCAGCAAAGTCAGTGCCCATGGAAGCGGCGCCGCCCTTTTGCAGGAGCTTTTTCTGACTTGAGTCAAGGATAGCGAATTTCGAAAATGAATCGGCAAACTTGGGGAGAAATATATTTCGAGCGGAATCAGAGACATGGGCGGGTGCGAAGGGATGCGGGCTCTTGACAGGTGGGCGGAGGGCGGCTGCGCGACGTGATGATCGAGTTGGACGGCCCGAAAGTGGATCGAAGACGGTTTCCCAAAACAAATCCACGTCGCCTGAACTCTCACAGAGTGAAGCTTCCGATAACGCCGTTTTAATGGAAACAGCAAGAGCCGATCCTGTCGGAGCTGGCTGCTTTCTTCGCCCTGATGTATGCTGGCGGCACGATTCTCAGCTCTGGCCTCATGCATTTTAGTGGAGATTACGTGATGCAGATTTATCGTGCGTCGATCGTGCTGTGCCTTTGCGCGATGCTTTGCCATGCGCAAGCGACAAAAACAGACCAGGAACTGCTGAGTCAGGCGCGCGACAAGTACGATGCCCTATTCAACAGGAACTTGCAGTCCTTCGACTGCGCTGTCGATTTCAGCTGGAAGCAGCACTTCACCGAGACGACGCGCGTAGGAGATGAAGGGACAGACGAGGAACTCGAAACGATCTTTCAGCCGATTCGGAACCGTGTTTTGGTGACGCAACAGAAGGTTGCCGTTTCTTCGGGAATGACCGACGACGCAATAGGCAAGCTGCCCCACGGCGGCATGGCCGAGTTCCTGCTGGAGCACGCGGTTGAGAAGAGCCTCTATACCTGGTTGCCCGCAAGTACGAACACCATGCTTCCGGATCTTGCTACGCAGGTCTCCTTCGAGCAATCCGCGACCGGCTACAAGCTCGACTTCAAGATGCAGACGTTTGATGTCGAGATGGTACTTGCCCCTGATATGCGTCTCAAGGGCGCTGCGGTGAAGGGATCTCCATCGGACGGCTTCGAGACGACATTTGGCTCTGGCCCGCAGGGGTTCCTTTTGACGTCATTAACCGTGGGCGAAGACGGGAACACCGCGCCGGGCCACCGCCTGATCTTCACCTACACCTATCAAGCCGTAGACGGTGTGGAGCTGCCCGAGCACGTCGTCATAAACAGAGAAAGTCACCATGAGGTGTGGCGATACCGGTTGAGCGACTGTAAGGTGAAGACCACCCAATGAGTCGATGATTGCGCTGCGATTCCGCTGCGCCGATTGCGCGTTGGCTGCGGGGTTATTCTGAAGAGTCCGGCCGTACCCAGCCGGTAAAGGAAGCCAAGATGCCCGAAGAATCCGCTCCCGCAACCGTCGAAGCCGAAAAATCCACTCCTCCCGTTGCCACCATCGCCGAGATTGGCCGCCATGAGGGGCAATCCGTCACCTTGCAAGGGTGGCTTTACAACTCGCGCGAGAGCGGCAAGCTGCTGTTTCCGATCTTTCGCGATGGAACCGGGGCAATCCAGGGAGTCGCTCATGTCAAGAGCGTGACACCGGAAGTATTTGAAAAACTGAAGGGCCTGACCCAGGAATCGAGCGTCATCGTCACGGGAAAGGTGCGTGCGGACAAGCGCGCGCCGGGCGGGTACGAGCTGGACGTGGAAGACGTGCACGTGGTGCAGCGCGTGCCCGAGTCGGACCCCTACCCAATCACGCTGAAGGAGCATGGCGTCGATTTTCTGCAGGAGCGGCGGCACTTGTGGGTGCGCAGCCCGCGGCAATCGGCGATCCTGCGCATTCGTGCGGAGATCATGCGCGCGGCGGCAGAGTACTTTGACTCCAATGGATTTATCAGGACCGATCCGCCGATTCTGACGCCGGCGGCGTGCGAGGGAACGTCGACGCTGTTTCCGGTGGACTATTTTGGCGATCCCGCGTACCTGACGCAGAGCGGCCAGCTCTACATCGAGTCGACAGCGCTGGCGCTGGGCAAGGTGTACAGCTTTGGGCCGACGTTCCGCGCGGAGAAGTCGAAGACGCGGCGGCACTTGACGGAGTTCTGGATGATCGAGCCCGAGGTTTCTTTCTTGGATTTGGACGGGCTCATGAGTCTCGCCGAAGAGTTCATCTCGCACATTGTGCAAAGCGTGGTGAAGAATCGCGCACCGGAGCTGCAGGTGATCGGGCGGGACGCGGCGAAACTGGAGGCGATCAAAGCTCCGTTTCCGCGGCTGCGCTACGACGAGGCGGCGGAGATGCTGAACCAGGCGTTCAAGGACGGGAAGCTGGAAGCGCCGTTCGAATATGGAAACGACTTTGGCTCGCCCGACGAGACGTGGCTGAGCTCGCAATACGACCGGCCAGTGATGGTGCATCGCTACCCGGCCGACGTGAAGGCGTTCTACATGGAGCCGGATGCGAACGATCCGCGATACGCCTTGTGCGTGGATGTGCTGGCGCCGGAGGGATACGGCGAGATTATCGGCGGGTCGCAGCGCGTGTCGAGCTACGAGCTGTTGAGCGCGCGCATTGACCAGCACAAGCTGCCGCGCGCGGCGTTTGAGTGGTATCTTGACCTGCGGCGCTATGGCAGTGTGCCGCACTCGGGGTTCGGCATGGGCATTGAGCGCCTTGTGGCTTGGGTGTGCGCGCTGGACCACGTGCGGGAGACGATTCCGTTTCCGCGGATGCTGAACCGAATGTACCCGTAGGGCAGTGATTAGTGGTTAGTGATTAGTGTCCGTTGCGGGAGCCGATAGCTCGTAGCTCCGTTCAAGTTCCCTCCGCTTCGGACCCGCGGGTGACGTCTTCGAGAGCAAGAATTCAGCTGATAAACAGCCGACCGCAGGGACTGGCGGCAGTGGAGATGCTCTGTGAATTTGGGTCTTGACAAACCATAACCAGTTGGTTATGGTTTAATCTGTGATGTCCGCCAGTCCCAATTTCGTCTTCCGCGCCCTCGCCGACCCCACCCGCAGGGCCATCTTCGAGCATTTGACCCGGCAGGGCGAACAGACCGTCCACGCATTGACTCGCCATGCAGGCGTGTCGCAGCCTGCTGTGTCAAAACACCTCACGGTGCTGAAGCGAGCCAAGCTGGTGCGGCATCGCCGCGAGGGACGCGAAACTCACTATCAGGCGCAGACCGATGCGCTGGCGCCGATGGTGGACTGGCTCGACCAATACGGAGCCTTCTGGCGTGAGCGGTTCGATCGCCTTGAAGAGCTTTTGAAAAGGATGGAACCATGAGCACTGGAATTGGGAGCACTGCAGCCCAAACAAATGCAGCCCCGACCGCCCGTACCCTCGTCGTCGAGCGGATATTCCCGCACCCGCTGGAAAAGCTGTGGCGAGCGCTTACCGAGAGCCCGCTGCTGGCGCAGTGGATGATGAGCAACGACTTTGAGCCGGTGGCCGGCCACCAGTTTCAATTCCGCACCGAGCCCAAGCCGAACTGGAACGGCGTTGTTGACTGCGAAGTGCTTGTCGTCGAGCCGATGCGACGCCTCTCGTTTAGCTGGAGTGTTGGAAAAAGCGAAAGCTTCCCTGGCCTGCATTGGATTGTGCTCTGGTCGCTGACTCCGGCCGAAGGCGGCACGCACCTGCGCATGGAACAGTCCGGCTTCAGTCCCGATCAGCAACAGGCTTATGGCGGCGCGAAGTACGGCTGGCAGAAGATGTTCGACGGCCTAGAGCGCGTGCTCGGAGCGCTCTAAACAAACGAAAGTGCAACACGAACGAAAGGCAAAGCAACGCGGCGCTACCCGCGAATTTCAACTAGTGAGGAAACCGATGAAGATCAAATTGACGAGCGTTTTTGTCGACGATCAAGAGAAGGCCTTGCGCTTCTATACGGAAGTGCTGGGCTTCCAAAAGAAATCCGACTTCAGCAACGGGCCGTATCGCTGGCTCACCGTGGCCTCAGCCGAGGAGCCTGACGGCACGGAGCTGCAGTTGGCGCTCAATAATAACCCTGCGGCCAAGGCGTATCAGCAGGCCTTGTTCCAGCAAAGCCAGCCCGCGGCCATGTTCTTCACTGACGACGTGCAGGCCGATTACGACCGGATGAAAGCGCGCGGCGCGGAGTTCACCATGCCGCCTACCGACGTCACTGCCTCCAAAATCACCATGGTCAAAGATACCTGCGGCAATCTCCTTCAGCTTACGGAACTGAAGAAGTGGTAGGGCAGGTTGCCGGTAGGTCCGGCCAGTTCGCCCGGCTCGCCGGCGCGGGTAGTTCCTATGACTGCATGGCTTCGGTGCGGTTTATCGATTGGTTCTGGCAGTCGGGGAGAAATCCCGGCTCAGGCCCAGGCTCGTAGCCGCATCGTCCAATTCGGCCTGCGCGAAGAAGAACCGATGGGTCGGGTTGGAGTTGGGGTAGAACCGGATGATGATCTCAGGTTTTTCAACCGAATCATTCTTGCCGTCGTGAAACGGATATCCCAGATCCTGCAATGAGTGAAGCGATCCCTCATCTCCTGTGGGATTGCCTGTGTCCCCGACAATGGCAAACACGCTTCTGCGGGTGCGCCTGGAATAAACCGACACGAAATCACCCACCCGTACCCCGCGCCGCCGAGCCGCGTTTCCGCGGACGACATAACTGATATTGCGGGCGTCGACATAGCGCCGTGGATCCCGTTCATTTTGATTCTCAATATCAGTAAAGGCGGTCTGAGAAATGTAATAGCCCGGAAAGGGATCCTTTGGGCCCTGTAAAATCGGGCGACCGTGTTCGTCGATGAGGTAACCGACGATCTTCCCTTTAGCGCGATTGCGGTAATGCGCATCGAGAAGGATGTCGAGTGTCTGCGTGCCTGGCGGACCGTAGGCGTTGGGAGCTCCATCTACATCTACATCCATTCGGTGCGTCAGTATTTCGAAAAACGGATGCTCATTCCCATTCTGTGCACGCGAGACGACATGGCCGATTAATGCGAAAGCCCAAGCTATCGCCAAAAAGCGATTCACGCATCGGCAATTCTGCGACACCGCCATCTCCTGATTCCGAATGATTGAGCCGGCCTTCTCAGGCCTTGGACTTGTTTAGGCCTGCGGCGGCGCGAATCAGGGTTTTCAGAGCCTTCTCGTTCACCTTCGCACCTTCGCTGAAATCGATGGCACGCCTCAATCTGCCCTCGAGACTGGAATTGAATAGTCCCGCGGGATCATCCAAAAAGGCGCCCTTGGCGAACGTCAACTTTACCACCTTCTTGTAGGTCTCGCCGGTGCAGATGATGCCGTCGTGTGACCACACGGGTATCTCCCACTTCCACTCCTCTACGACTTTAGGGTCGGCTTGCCGGATCAACGCGCGAAGGCGGGCAAGCATCTCTCCGCGCCAGTCGGCGAGCTCTTTGATTCTCGCGTCGATCAAATTCGACGCAGATTGGCGGGATGCAGATTCGACTTGCTGGGAACCACTCTTTTTCATAAGGCGTCTTTGCCTTCTTCCTGAGCCGGTCAATTTTGACCTTGCTGGATGCTTTCACTGACCTAGTTTTATATCAAAGAAGGTTCCGGCGGATTGACCTCAGTGGCTCAGGCTTATCTCAAGAAAATACCTGTTGCAACAACTAGTTAGGCGATGGGCGCATCTTTGCGGCCGTTGGGGGAATCAAATAGCGTGAGGAAGATTGATTCCGGATTGATTCGTGAGGAGATGAGCGACATGGCAACGAGCGCGGTTTTGACGGCAAGCGAGACGCATGCAATGAAAAGGGCGCCGGTGGTCGAAGGAGTATTGCCGGCGATTCACGAACGGTGGAGCGCGCGGTCGTTTGATGGGCGCGAGGTGAGCTCGGCGACGCTGAAGAAGGTGTTTGAGGCGGCGCGTTGGGCGGCCTCCTCGAACAACGAGCAGCCGTGGCGGTTTGTGGTGGGACGGCGCGGCGACGCAACATGGAAGAAGATCTTCGAAACGCTCGTGGGGTTTAACCGGACGTGGGCGCACCGCGCTCCGGTGCTGATTCTTGGCGCGGCGGCGATGCACTTCAGCAAGAATGGGGCGGAGAACCGGTTTGCGCTCTATGACCTGGGAGCGGCGAGCTCCTATCTGACGCTCGAGGCCGCGACTCTGGGACTGACCACACACCAGATGGGCGGGTTCGACCAGGAAGCGGCGCGGAAGGCGCTGGGGATTCCGGCGGAGTATGCACTGGGAGCCGTGATCGCGCTGGGATACCAGGGCGAGCCGACGGCGCTGGGCGACGACACGCTGATCGAGCGCGAGACCACCGCGCGGACGCGGAAGGCGCCGGGCGAAATGGTCTTCAGCGAGTGGGGAGAACCGGCGGAGTTGTAAAGGCAGTTCCAAGTTCACGGTTCGTAGTTCACAGTTTCTAGTGGACAGAGGCTCGCTAGGACTTCTTGCGCGGTACCTTCGCCCCTTTCTTACGAGCCTCGGAAAGGCCGATGGCAATTGCTTGTTTGCGGCTCGTCACCTTTTTGCCGCTACGGCCGCTTTTCAGCTTGCCGAGCTTGAACTCGTGCATTTCGGTTTCCACCTGCTTGGCGGCTGCAGCGCCATATCTTCTTTCTGAAGATTTCTTCTTTGTCGCCATGAATGAATCTCCTCGTTGAGGATGAGTCTAACGCTGATCCCACCGGGCACGATCGCCGCGCGCCGAAGCGAGGCGACGGTTCCATCAATCAATGAGCGTCCAACATGGTCTGATGCATCTTTCCCGCGATGGGGTATCGGCGTTGAGCTCGTGCGATTCCGCGCTTCGCGCGGTAGAGTGAAGCCTGGGAGATCGATTCTTGAGCACGGCGGGAACACGGAAGCGGACGGGCACGGGACGAGTGGGAGCGCGCAGTGGAAGTGGAGCGGCGCGACCGAGCCAGAGAATTCAAGGCCAAAACATTCAAAGCCGGAAGCGCAAGCAGCGGCCGGGTTGGAAGGGACGCGTCGTCCTTGCGTGCGCGGCTCTGGTGGTGGGGCTCGTGGCGTGGGCGGCGATCGCGCGGTCAATAGCCCCCACGGCAAACACGACACAGAATCAATTTGATGTGCTGATTGTGCTGGGCAGCGCGGCTGACGCAGACGGGAATCCGACGCCGACCGAGCTTGAGCGCGTGACCGAGGCTGTGCACGAGTACGAGCGTGGAGTGGCGCCGAGGATGATTATTACCGGCGGGCCCGCGCACAACCGGTTTGTGGAGGCCGAGGTGATGGCGCGGGTGGCCGAGGCGCAGGGGATTCCTGCAGGCGCGATCGTGGAGGAGCGCACGGCGCGGGACACGATGGAGAATGCGTGCGACTCGCTGAGGATCATGCGCATCCACGGATGGGAGTCGGCGGAGGTGGTGTCGAGCGCGAGCCATTTGCCGCGAACGGGGCTGATCCTGAGCCGGCTGCCGCTCGAGTGGCGGACTCATGCGGCGCCTGCGCTGGAGCCTGATGGCGAGTGGACGCAAGCGGCGATGACGGCGGTTGAGATTCTAAAGACAGTGCACTACCTGGTGTGGGCGCGGCGGATGGATGGATGCGAAGTGAAGTGAGTAGTGGTTGGTGGTTAGTCGTTGGTGCGCCTCGGCAAACGTTGCCGGCATGCAGGCCGGATCGTGTACGGTTCCGGGCCTAAAGGCCGAATGGTTCTTCCCCACTTATTCAGGGGCCTGAAGGCCCCTGCTCCTTCCGACGTTTGGAGCATGCGGCGAGGGAACTGAGCAGACGGGCTGCAGGCAGCGGCGTCTAAGAAGAAATGCAGTTAAGCCGCGTTGTCCGCCCTCGGGGGGCTCCTGTAAGCTTGTTTGTGATGCATCTCCCAGTCAAGTTATCTGCAACAATCGCCGTTGTTTTCGCTCTCTGTGTGTGTGCTGGAGCGCGCATCGGGGCGCAGGAGTCCGGTTCGCAACCGGGCTCGCAGCAGCCGGCCTCGCAGCCGCAGCAGAGCTCTTCTTCGCAATCGTCTTCCTCGACGCAAGGGCAGGGGCAGGGCCAGAACGCGCAGACTCCCGAGTACGGAGTCTACCTGGCTGTCGATCCGTTGGCCAAGGTTCGCTACGACAACCGCTACGACATGTCGCTTGGCTTCGCGTACGACCACATGAAGGCGGGGCCGTCGCTGCTGCAGGGATCGAACCTGGGCGGGCTGGACGCGGAAGGCTCGTACTGGCTGACGAGGAACTGGGGGATCGTGGCGTCGGGGCGGGGGTATGTGGGAACCAGCGGCACCGGGCCCAACACCGATGGCCCCAACGGGACACCGATCAGGGGACCCATGGTGAAGCAGTATTTTTTTGTGGGCGGCGCGGAATGGCTGGGCCCGCACAACAAGCATGGGGCGCTGATTGCTCATGCCATGTTCGGCGGGGTGTATGGCAACTTCCAGAAGGATCTGCTCGGACACCCGCCTGCGGATTTCGATTTCTACTACAACCAGATTGCTCCGGCGGCGATCATCGGCGGGCACTTGGACCTGAATCGTTCGGATCACTGGGTGTTTCGCATCACACCCGACGCGGTGATGACCCACTACAACTTCAAAGCGGCTCCTCCTTCAACCTCGTCGTATTCACAATACGACGTGAACTTTGCCATCAGCGTAGGGCTGGAGTACAAGTTCACCTCCATCAAGCGCTCGACCAACCAGAAGACCAACTGGATTTCGGGCTGGTAGGCAAGAACAGCGGAGTTGGCGGCGTAAGTGGAGCCTGATTCGCCGCGGAACCGGCGGCAGACAGCGACTAAACAGACAGCAGGGCCAACCGTTCGGCTTGCAGAATCATCACAGGGGATGGTAGGACTGCCAAGTGCATTGGTATGTGTGGTATTCTCCTGCGTTCAGCGGCGGGTAAGGGCGAATGCCGCCTGAAAGTATGCCGTTTCGGATAGCGGTAATCCCCAACCGCGCCGGGACGTGCGAGCCAAAGGTCAATTCAGGATGGGTGCCTGATGGATATGAAAGACACATTGGCCGTATTGCTTGCGGGCGGAGCGGGAGAGCGGCTGTTTCCGTTGACGCGTGACCGGGCCAAACCTGCGGTGCCGTTTGGCGGGCACTACCGCATCATCGACATCACTCTCTCGAATTGCATCAACTCCGGGCTGCGGCGGGTGTACATCCTGACCCAGTACAAAGCGCTGAGCCTGAACCGGCATATCCGT
>Ga0181520_10007211_pt1 | contig 16509 bp, 10 predicted proteins | sample PEATcosm2014_Bin_29_FD_132451 | JGI IMG/M metagenome (GOLD analysis project Ga0181520, IMG submission 132451) | Peatland microbial communities from MTU Mesocosm Facility, Houghton, MI, USA - PEATcosm2014_Bin02_30_metaG | ecosystem: Environmental > Terrestrial > Soil > Wetlands > Peat | place... | reverse complement strand
GCGAAACCGCGATCAGCATGATGAAGGCGGGTGCGCACGACTTTCTCATGAAAGACCGGCTGGAGCGTTTGATCCCGGCGGTGGAGCGCGAACTGAATGAAGCGGCCATCCGCCGGGAGAAGCAGGAGGCGGATGACAAGCTGCGGGCTGCGCATGCGGAGCTGGAGGCCATCTATGCCAATGCTCCGGTGCTGATGTTTGTTACAAATGCAGAGCTCGAGGTCAGGAAGGTCAACCATCCGGCTGCTCGCTTTTTCGGAAAGAGCATCCAGGATTGCCTGGGCGATACTCTTTGCGGGCTGCTGCGCTGTACCCATGCTACGCAATATCGTTTGGCGCCGGAAGCACCCTGCTTCAGCTGCCCTTTGCGGGTCGCCACGGCCGACGCGCTCCAGGACGGCTTGCGTCGCGACTCCTTTGAAATATCGAGCCCGATGATGTTGGGCACGCAGACGCGTGAGAGCTGCCTGCTGGCCTCGGTGGCTCCGATGGCCGCCGGTGAAACCCGGCGGTTGCTGGTGTGCGCGCAGGATGTGACACGGCTGAAACACGCGGAAGCCTCGCTGCAGGAGACGATCGACTCGCTGCGGCAAGCTCTGGCTCAAAATGAGGTCCTCTTTCAGGAAGTTCACCATCGCGTGAAGAATAATCTGCAGATCGTGGCTTCGCTGCTGGCGATGAAGGCGCGTAAAGGCAAAGAGCAAATCGGTGCGCAGGATCTCAAGGACTGTGAGCTGCGCATCCGGTCCATGGCCATGATCCACGAGCAGCTGTACAGCCAGAAAGATATGAGCGTGCTCGACTTTGCCGGCTACGTGAAGAGAATCGTGCCCGAGTTAATCGCGTCTTACGAACGGGGAGGCTCTGTCAGTCTGCGCATGGAAGTGAGTCCCACCATCCTGTCCATCGATCAATCCATCCCCTGCGGGCTCATCCTGAACGAGCTGATTACCAATGCCGTGAAGTACGCGTATCCGGATGGGTGCGGGGAAATCACAATCGGGCTGGCGTCCGACGGGGAGGACGTGCATCTGACGGTCGCCGATCGGGGTGTGGGCGTGGCTGCCGATGCGGGCCGCAAAACCACGTCACTGGGATTGCAGATCGTGCACATGCTGACCAAACAGCTGCGCGGGACGCTTCAGTTTGGTCCTGGTCCCGGGACGACAGTTACGCTGAACTTCCCCCAGGCGGGGAGTGCTTCGGATTAGGTCAGAGGCTCGGGTAGCCAGGCAGGGCTGCGACGATTATTCCCGTTTTGGGAATCCTGTAGTCATTTTCGTAACCATCGACGTCGCCGCTGGTGCGCTGCGGCACATCGGCAACCATCCTCTGCGAGAGATACTCGCGCATGTTTTGCAGGCGAGGCGGTGTCATGCTCCCTGTGTCTCGAGTTACGTGGCTGCTGGTTCGCAGGGACAGCCAGGCGCCGTGACGCGGGATTCAGATTCCCGGCTGGTTCGAGGTCTGCGAGCCTTAGCGACGATCTCCAGCCTGTTTTCCATAGGTGTGGGGATTTCTGCGCTGCTTGGGTGGGGGTTCCGGATTGGAGTCCTCCGGAGCTGGGTGCCGGGAGCGCAGCCGGTTTTCTTCATCACCTCAATCTGCTTCATTCTGCTCGGCCTGGCTCTTTGGATTCTTGGCCAGGAGGGGGTCTCAGCCGTCGCGCCGCCGGTTCGCCTGATGGCCAGGATCGCATGCTGCGTCGTCCTGCTGGCTGGGCTCGTGACTCTCTCCGAATATCTGTTCGGCTGGGGCAGCGGGCTGGACCAGTTGCTGCGCCATCTCAACCCTGAGGCCGAACCGGACGCGACACATGGGCGCCTGATGGCCTTGGTGACCTCCCTGGACGTGACTTTGCTCGCCTTTTCGCTGCTGATTCTGGACTGGCGGACACGGCGCGGCGATTGGCTTGCCCAGATTCCTGCCGCCCTTGCGGGAATCGCGTCGGTATTCGCTCTGCTGGCCCTGAACACCGGCGGCTATTTCCGCGGCGTCGAGGTTGCCGTACCCAGCGGGGTCAGCTGCATCGTGCTGGCCGCGGGAGTGATCTGCGCCCGGCCGGACTGGGCTATGGCGGGGATGCTGACCCGCTCCAGCAGCGGAGCGCGGTGGCTGCGGCGAACTGTGCCGGCGGCTCTCCTCATTCTGCTGCTGTTCGGCTGGGTGCTGGCGACGCCACTGCTGACCGCGGAGCACTTATCGCTGATCGAAGCCACCACGATCGCGCTGGTAGCCTGCCTGCTGGTTGTGGGGCTGATCGCGTGGGGCGCCATTCTGCTGGATCGGAGCGAGTGGCAGCGGGACCGCGCTCAGGCTGCGCTGAACCTGAAAGCGGAACAACTGGAGGTGCTGCTGGACGAATACCAGGACATGCCGGCAGATACCTCGAGCCGGGCAGGGTCGCGGGCCGGAGTCTTAACCGGCATCGTTCTGATCTGCCTGGGCTTCTACGGATGCTGGCGGACGATGCACCTGGCGGCTCGGGCCGATGAATGGGTGACGCACACCGAACAGGTGACAGCTGCCATCGGGGTTACGCTGGAAGACGTGGTGGATGTGGAAACCGGCGCGCGGGGCTTCGCAACCAGCAGCGAACGCGAATTTCTGGAGCCATTTGAAAGGGGCAGACGCAGCCTTCCCGGCGACCTCGATACGCTGGCTTCTTTGACGGCGGACAACCCGGTGCAGAGAGCGCTGGTCGTGCAACTCCGCCCCGAGATCGCGGCACGAGTGCAGACCGCCGAAGACGTGGTTACAGAGCGCGAGAGGGATAGCCGGAAGCCGCTCATCGCATGGATGCTCGAGGGCAAGCACCGGATGGATGCGGTGCGAGCCACCATTGCGGCCATGCAGGCTGAAGAAGAGCGCCTGCTGCGTGAGCGGCGGCAGAGGGCCGAGGCCGAGCGGGCACGCTTCGATGCCATCCTGCTGGTGAGCGCGGTGGCGGGGGTAGCCATGCTGCTGCTGGCGGGATCGATCACAATCCGGGAGATCGACCGCGGCGTGAAGCTGCGCGGGCAGATTCAGGCGATGAACGCCTCGCTGGAAAAGCGCGTGGCACAACGTACAGCCGAGCTAACGAGCAGCGAGGAGCGGCTTAGGCTGTTCATCGACCATGCGCCCGCGGCCTTGGCCATGTTCGACCGCGAGATGCGCTATCTGCATGCAAGCCGGCGATGGCTGGAAGATTACGGCCTGCGCGATCAGGATTTGTGTGGCCGTCTGCATTACGAACTCTTCCCGGATATGCCGGAGCGATGGAAGGAGGCGCACCGGCGCGGTCTTGCCGGCGAGGTGGTGCGCGAGAACGATGATCGCATCGAGCGCGCCGACGGTTCGGTCCAGAGGCTGAAGTGGGAGGTGCGGCCCTGGTACGACGCGGCGGGAGAAGTCGGGGGCATCGTGATCTTCAGCGAAGACACGACGGCCCGCAAGCAGGCGGAACAGGCCTTGCGTCTGAGCGAAGAGCGCCTCCGCGCTTTGGTGAATGCCAGCTCCGATGTCGTCTATCGCATGAGCCCCGACTGGAGCGAGATGCAACAGCTGGATGGCCGAGGCTTCATCGCCGACACCCTCACACCCAGCAAAGCCTGGTTACAGGCCTACATTCATCCGGACGATCAGGCGCTCGTGACCCAGGCGATTGAGCACGCGGTTCGTACGAAGAGTGTCTTCGAACTGGAACACCGTGTTCGACAAGCGGACGGCAGCATCGGCTGGACATTCTCGCGGGCGGTTTCACGCCTCGACGCGAATGGCGAAATTGTCGAATGGATTGGGATGGCGAGCGATGTGACGCGCAGTAAATGCGCAGAAGAAGCCCTTCGCGAACAGCGCGCGCGGCTGGACGCAGCACTGGCCAGCATGACGGACTCGGTGTGCATTACCGACCGGGAAGGACGCTTCGTCCTGTTCAATGAGGGCTTCAGGGCGTACCACCGGTTCAAAACAGGCGGCGAATGTTTCACGAGTTTCTCCGATGTCCCGGCTGTCATCGATATGTTTATGGGAGACGAGGGCAAGCCGGTTCCGGCCGAAGCGTGGGTGATACCGCGGGCGCTGCGTGGGGAGACCGCCACCGACACCGAATACACGCTCCGGCGAAAAGCCACGGGCGAAACCTGGGTGGGCAGCTACAGCTTCGCTCCGATTCGCGGCCAGGAGGGTGCGATCACCGGAGCCGTGATTGTAGCTCGCGACATCACCGAAAAGAAGGCCATCGAGCTGGAGATCAGGAAACTGAACACGGAGCTGGAGCGGCGGGTAGAGCAGCGCACAGCGCAGCTACAGGCAGCCATTAAGGAGCTGGAGGACTTCAACTACTCGGTTTCTCACGATCTGCGCGCGCCGCTGCGCCATATCGGCGGATTTTCCAAAATACTGGTTGAAGAGTTCGGGACTGAACTGCCGTCCGACGCGCGGCATTACCTCGATCGGATTCAGGACAGCGCGCGGCGGATGGGCTTGCTGGTTGACGATCTGCTGAATCTGGGCCGGGTGGGACGCCAGGGGCTTCGCCTGGAGGTGACCGGCCTGCGCAGCATCGTCGAGGAAGTGATCGCCGAGCTGGAGCCGGAGTGTGCAAACCGCGTTGTGAACTGGAAAGTCAGCCCGCTGCCGTTCCTGGACTGCGATCCGGGTCTGATCAAGCAGGTGATCCAGAACCTGCTGTCCAATTCCCTGAAATTCACGCGTCCCCGTTCACCGGCGGTCATCGAAGTTGGCCAGCAGGTGAATGACGGGGTGACGACGATCTATGTGCGCGACAACGGTGTGGGCTTCAGCATGAAATACGCCGACAAGCTGTTCGGAGTTTTTCAGCGGCTGCACCGTCAGGAGGACTTCGAAGGCACCGGCGTCGGGCTGGCAACGGCCCAGCGCATTATTCAGAAGCACGGCGGCCGCATTTGGGCTGAAGCTGAGCTGGATAAAGGATGCACTTTCTACTTCACGCTGACCGCGGCCGAAGAAAGGCCGCTGGCTGCCCAATCGGAAGTCGCTGGAAGGGACGTATGACCGAGAAGTCAGTTGAAATTCTGCTGGTGGAAGATAACGCAGAGGACGTTGAGCTGACGCTGCGCGCCCTGCGCAAAGAAAACCTTGCCAACAGCATCCAGGTGGTTCACGACGGAGAGGAGGCGCTGGAGTTCATCTTCTGCAGCGGGAATTATTCCGGTCGTTCCTCCGAAAGCCCGCCGAAACTGGTGTTGCTGGATCTGAAGCTGCCGAAGGTCGATGGCCTCCAGGTTCTCAAACGGCTGAAGAGCGATGCACGGACCCGGAATATACCCGTCGTGATTCTGACTTCTTCGAAAGAGGACCGCGATCTGGTGCAGAGCTACGGAAACGGCGCGAACAGCTACATCCAGAAGCCGGTGGACTTCGACCAGTTCCGGGACACGGTCAAGAAGGTCGGCTACTACTGGATCCTGATTAACCAGCCGCCGCCACTGGCCGGCGCCGCTTAGAGGCTCGCCGCGGACCGGCGGCGGACCACAGCGGGCCGGCAGCAGGACGGTCGGCCGCCGTCATCTTCAGTTAGGAGTTGACGACTTGCTTGCCGTCACAAACCTCGTGTTCTTCAGCAGCTTCGGCATCAGGTCCTTTGCGATGCGCGGATCCGGATCCATGTTCAGACCTGTGAGAGTCCGGCCCAGCACTCTGTCCGCAGCGACACCAGCCTCAAGAAGCAGGGCTTCATTGACGCGCTCGATGCGGCCTTCCCCATCCAGCTGCATCATGGCCATGGGCGCGTGATCGAACCAGGGCCGCTCGCCCTGAGCTTCCTCGATCGCCTGTTTGTGCGTCCGCTCCGCTGCATCCCTCAGGGTCACCACAAAGCCCCGGGGTTCTCCATCGCTGTCGGCCAGCGGTGCGAGCGTGACATCGACATAGTTCTTGCTGCCGTTGGCCATAGCGAGCGCGCAGCCGAGCCATTCTCCCTGCGGCGCGCCCGTCCAGTCGGCCAGCGGAGGGACCGGATTGGTCTGCGTGCTGCTCCAGTGCAGAACTTCGTGAACGGGCTTGCCTTTGGCTGCGGAAATATTCCAGCCAGTCAGGGCCTCGGCCGCATAGTTCATGAAGCGGACGTTGCCCTTGCAGCTGATCGTCACGATGCCTTCGGGCATGCCGTTGAAGGTTTCCGCCACCTGTTCATGTTCTGTCCGTTCCCGGGCGTCCTCTCTGGACCGGTCCAGCGCCATACGCAGTGTGGCCCTCAGCTCCGCGCTCTTGAAGGGTTTGGTGAGGTACCCGTAGGGCATGGTGCGCGCCGCGCGCGCCAGGGTTGCGTCGTCGGTGTAAGAGGTAAGAAAGATCGACGGCACATGGTACCAGTGCCGCAACGCCCGAGCGGTCTGAATGCCATCGAGGCTTCCGGCGATGCGAATATCCATCAGAGCAAAGTCGGGCGCGCTGGCCTGCACATTCATCAGCGCCTCGTCTGCGCTGTCGGCCACACCCACTACCTCGTAGCCGAGTTCCTGAACTTCCTGCTTCAGGTCCATGGCGACGATCGGTTCATCCTCAACGATCAGCACTTTTCCTCTTGCCATATACTTACGCTCCGCGGGTTACTGCATTGTTCGTGTCGTGATCATCGGCTCTTGCAGGAAACGCGTTAGGTTCTTCTAACAAGTCGTCCGCGCACTTCCTGCTGCTCTGCATCAAAATGGGAATCCTCTAATAATCAATCGTGGACGGCCTGCAAGCCTGCGCGCCGCTCCTTCGGTTGGCGGTCAGTTGTACGGCTGCGGCACCGCGGGCTGTCTTGCCATCACGCCTTCGATACATACATGCCTGCGTTCCAGCCGAGCGCGATCCAATGCATCGTCCGGCGCTCCCAGCGTCCGGAAACAGTGAATGCAGCGAATGAGCCTCCGCGTGGAAGCACGAGCATTCTCCGCCACGCTGGGGGAGGGGGTACTGGCGATTTCAAGAGCGTTCCTGACTTCGTCACCAAAGTCCGACAGCACCCGATTTCTGCCCTCCGTCTTCGCCCTGTACAGGATCCGGTCGACTCTGCGCAGAAGCGATTCCATGTCCTCATCCTGCCTTAGTTCAACCACGCCAAAGGTCGCCGTCAGTGGTCGGGTCAGGGAGGAAACAACGGCCTGGTCCAGATGCGATTGAAGACGGTCAGCCAACAGTTTTGCCTCGACTTGCCCCACGGCTGGCATAACGATGCAGAACTCATCGCCTCCCAGCCTCGCCACCAAATCCGTGTCGCGAACCATCGAGGCCATCGTCCTCGCCACTGCGCGCAGAGCCGAGTCGCCAGCTTCGTGACCTGACTCATCGTTGATGCTCTTGAAGTGATCAAGGTCGGCAAGAACGAGGGACATCTTCCCGCCGTACCGGCGAACGCGGCTGATCTCCCGCGCCAGGCCTTCGTCCAGCCGGCGGCGATTCCCGACTCCTGTGAGGGGGTCGGTGAGAGACATCGTCTCGAGCTCCGCCTGGCGTGCCAGCAGGCTATCCCGCATCTCACACCAGTCCGACACATCCCGATCGACTCCCACACATGCCACCGGTTCGTTGTCTGAATCCAGCACCAGCTCCTGGGCCGCCTCGATAAAACGAATGCCCTTGGCCGGGTGGACGATGCGGAATCGCCGTTTATCGTGCAGTCCGTGCTGAACGGTTTGGGAGAAGATTCCGCTGGCCAGCTGCAAATCGTCAGGATGAACGACATTCTTCCAAATCTCCGAAGTGATCGGTGAGCCTTCGGCGAGCCCGTACATTTCATACATCCGCGCATCCCAGATCAGGTTGTTCGTCCTGAAGTCCCATTGCCAGACGCCGATATTGCCCGCCTGTAACGCGAGGCGGAGAGTTGCGATCGCTGCCCGCGATGTGTCGTCGGTGGCCTTCCGTTCATCCTTCTCTCCCGGCAAAGGAATGAGGGCGGGAAGAATGTCGTTCACCGGCGCATTCTGGTCGTGGATTGTTGCCACTGCGGGTTCTTCCTGCAGCAGCCAGTGCCATGTTTCCTGCATCTTCATATTTCATTTCTCCGTGAACTGCGTTTCAGTCGGGATGAGACGATGTCGTCGCCACCCAAATTCGGGAAGCCCGTGCATGCCGGCCATACGGAGGTTTCGCAATCAGGGACTCTAAGCCCGAGCAGTTCCAGGGCAATCTCGATGTGTCTTCGAAGATGCAAATGAAATTGCTGGCCGAAGCACACACCGGCTAAAACGCCTCATAACCCTTGCGGTCCTGAGACCTGGTTGAACCAGCCGCCGGATCAATTTCTGAGTGTGTGCTTCCTCCTTGTGTAAACAACACAGGGGTCCATCCATTCTGCCGCTGCCAGGATTCTGGATGCGTGATAAGGACGAGCCTGATTGACAAGGTTATCGACGAGAAGCGCAGCGGCTTGAGCGAGCATGGATGCCGAGTATTGTTTCCGAACACTGGCACCGGCCAGGACATGATGCGATCAGGAGGGGTCTGCTGCGGGGGTCCCGGGCGGTCATCGTGCCGGTTGGCACATCGTTCCTTGCACGATTTTGCCTGGAGCCTGCAAAAGACGGTCTCGTCCGCTTACTTGTTCAGGGGAGTTTTCGCTCTCCAGGGTCGGCCTTCAGGCCGTACCGGGGCCAAGAGTGCAGACATTATGGTCTGCAGTATTCGGCGCGGGACAAGATTTAACAGACTCGGCGGCGCCTCCAACACGACGACCTACACCTACGACACCGCCAACAACCTGGTCACGGCAACGTATCCCAACCAGCTGCAGTCCACCTTCCAGTACGACACGCTGAACCGGCTGACCTCCATGACCGCTGGCAACGCGGGGTACCTCTACGACCTCGGAGCGACGGGGATCAAAACCGGGGCCACCGAATCCACCGGATCCACCGCGCGCTCGGTGACGTGGGGCTTCGACGGCATCTACCGCCTGACCGGGGAGAGTGTCACCGGCGACGCCCAGTACAATGGCAGCGTGAGCTACGGGCTCGATCCTGTTGGAAACCGGCTGTCGGCCAGTTCCTCTCTCCACGGCGTCAGCCCGGCCAGCCTCAGCTACAACGTCGACGATCAGATCCTCGCTGAGACCTACGACGCCAACGGCAATACGACAGCCACCGGCGGCAAGACTTTCGCCTACGACTCGGAAAACCATCTGGTCTCGATGGACGGTGGCGCGGTCACCCTTGTCTACGACGGCGACGGCAATCGTGTTGTCAAGACGGCCAACGGCTCAACCACACGCTACCTGGTCGACGATCTCAACCCCACCGGCTACGCCCAGGTCGTCGAGGAGACCGTGAACGGAGCGGCAAACCGCGAATACACCTACGGGCTGCAGCGCATCGACGAAGACCAGATCGTCAACAACGCCTGGACCCCGAGTTTCTTCGGCTACGACGGCTTCGGTACGGTGCGCCAGCTCACCAGCCTCACCGGTACCGTCACCGACAGCTACGAATATGACGCCTTCGGCAATGAGATCACGCACACCGGCACCACCCCCAACAACTATCTCTACCGCGGCGAACAATACGATCCAGACCTTGGCCTCTACTACCTGAGCGCCAGATACTACAACCCGCAAACCGGCAGATTTCTCTCCAGAGACCCCAACGATCCAGAACTCTTTCGACCCGATGGATACCCGACCGATCCAAGGGCATTGCACAAGTACCTTTACGCAGGCGGCGATCCGGTAAATGCGAAGGATCCGACGGGACGCGACCTCTACGAATACCTCTTTGCCCGAAGGACCGGACTTCTGAACACAAACGGCCTAATAAGGCTAGGTGAAGGCTGGAACAACGTCATCAAATGCGTTGTTTTCCGGCTTGCGATCGGATCCGCGAGCGCCGCCATACACATACATTGGGACTGGTGGATCGTTAACTGCCCGTAGGTTGTGGAGCGAGATAACATTATGAAACGCACAAGCGACGAAGTCATCACGGAAATCACGAAATTCTTAAACGGAGTTGGCGGCGCTCATGATTGGGACGATTTCATTTCGATCCCAATTAAGGACAAGCGACTGGACGCAATTCGCATTGAGTGCTCCGATTTACGAGATAACTACCCGCCCGGTAAGAAACGCCAATACTGTAGCGACGAGGGTCTCAAGCGGTTAGAGGAGATACTGCGCGATCTGAAGACAGAGGAAGCAAGGCCGGAACCGGATAAGCCGACTGTGTCGCGATAGAGTTGTGCTTGGGCATCCAGTCCTTCCTGCGCTCGTCTTCCTGGCGGCATCCTGAAGAGCGCGCCGCCTTCGGCGTCGGATTTACTAAGGACCTTCAACCCAGTATGTCTACGACGCACGGAAGCGGCTGACGCAGACGAAATACCCCGACGGCACAAAGGTTACGAACGCCTATGACGGGCCCGGGAACCTGATCAGTGTCACCGACCAGGCGAACAATGTCGTCCAGTACACCTACGATGCGGCAACCAGTTGCGCAGCGTGGTACAGGTCAACAGCCCCAACACCGGTGCCAACACGAACAACTACGGCTTCGACAACGACGGCAACCTCATCACCCTGGCCGATGAGAACGGCCACACCACCCAGTACTCCTTTGACCTGGCGAACGAGCGCACCGCGGCGACACTGCCCGACGGCTCGCTGACGGAATCGCGCAGTTACGACGCCAATGGGAACCTGACCTCGCTGGCGCACTTCAGCGGGGAAGACAACGAGGTACGCGTATGACCCCCTGAACCGGCTGCTGAGCAGAACGCCCGATTCCAGGACCAACGAGGCGACCGTCAGCTTCACGTATACGGCCACCGGCAAGCGGGCCTCGATGACCGACGCCAGCGGCACGACCAGCTACACCTACGACAGCCTCGACCGGCTCACGACCAAGGCCACTCCGGAGGGCACGCTCAGCTACACGTACGATGCGGCCGGCAACCTGGCCAGCATGGCATCAGCCGATGGCATCGTCTCGGTTGGCTACACGTGGGACAATCTGAACCGGCTGAGCACGGTCACCGACAACCGGTTGGGCGGCGCCTCCAACACGACGACTTACACCCACGACAGTGCCAACAACCTGGTCACGGCAGGCTATCCCAATGGCCTTCAGTCCACTTTCCCGTACGACACGATGAACCGGCTCACTTCGATGACCGCCGGAACCACCGGCGGCCTATGGATACAACCTCGGTCCGACGGGCGTTAGAACCAACGCGACGGAGTTGTCGGGCCGTTCGGTCACGTGGGGATTTGACGGCATCTACCGGCTGACCGGGGAGACCGTCACGGGCGATGCACAATACAATGGCAGCGTGAGCTACGGGCTCGATCCGGTCGGGAACCGGCTGTCGGCGAGTTCCACTCTCCACGGAGTCAGCCCGGCCAGCTTCAGCTATAACGTCAACGACAAGATCCTGGCTGAAACCTACGACGCCAACGGCAACACCACGGCCACCGGCGGCAACCTTCGCCTACGATTCGGAGAGCCGGAAGGAGAGTCCGTGCTGTAGACGATTCTGTGGCGGTCGGAGCCTCCCAGAACCTCACGAAACTACCGAGAACGACAAGGCGGCGGCAACAGCTTCAATTCAAAGCCGTTGCGAGCACGAAATGTCAACAGGCTTCAATAGGGTCTGGAGGGTCTGGAATGCGGTTCGGGACCTGGGGGTCAACTTCGGATCCGTAGACTGTGGCCCTTTCCTACCTACCCGCGTGCCGCCACCGGCGTCTGGCCGGCATGGCGAAGAATATGACATGGAACATGACGCACGCTCCTGCAAGTCCTTGAAAAGCAAGCAACAGTTTGCAATAAGTTTAGCGGTCGTTCTAGCGGGCTGCCGAGTTATTAAGTGATTGATGAGGTGAGGTTTAGGTCCGCACCTCACCCAGATAATTGAGCATGACTCTGGATCAGCATATCGGGGTTCGAATCCCTGGGGGGCAGCTCGTTCGCGCGATGGTCTTTCTGGCGGGACTGCCTCCCGGCCAGCGTTACTGTTTGTCCGATCTAAGGCGTGCCGTGGATGCGCCGCCCACCTTTCTCTCCAAGGTTCTGCAGAAGCTCTGCGGAGCCGGCCTCATCGTTTCCCGCCGCGGCCGCGCTGGAGGATTCGCGATACTGCCCGCTGGCCGCCGGGCAACGATCGCCATCCTGATGGAGGTGATCGAGGGCTCCCTGCGACTCAACACCTGCGTCGGCTCAGCGCCCTCCGGCAACCATAGAACATTTTGCCCGCGCATCCGCTCTGGGTGCGCGCGCAGGCAGCGGTACTCGAGATTCTGAATTCCACTACGGTCGCGTAGTTAGCGCACCGGGCAGCTCACGCGCTGCACCGAAGCACAATCTCTGCAACCTTCGTTCATCAATGAAGCGGCTAAGAATGAGCTAACTAAGGTAAGCAAGGAGCCCCCCGGGCTCTGCCGGGGAGGAAGCAGAAGTTTGACAGTTACCGGGAGTCCATCCAAAAACTCCGGAAAGTGACCGGCCAAGTGCACGAAAAGGAGAAATTCGGATGGACAAGTATGAAAGCTTAAGCCACGCGAAATGGGAGTGCAAATACCACGTGGTTTTCATCCCGAAGTGTCGCAGCAAGGCGCTGTAAGGGGCGTTGCGAAAGCATCTGGGGGAAGTTTTCCGAAAGCTGGCCCAACAGAAAGAATGCCGGATCGAGGAAGGTCATCCGTGGCCAGACCACGTGCACCTGTGCGCAAAACCATCGCAAAACCAGTATTGTGAGGGAGCATGGACTTCCGACGGATGCTGGGCGAGAACTCCCTCATTTTCGGGACTCCAATGTCGCGCATGAAGCGGTGGATTCGCAACAGTTGGCGATCCCATTCGCGGATTGCCGGATGGATACCGGTCGCACTCGCCCTGGCTCCTCTTTCCTCCCAACCTCAGCAGATGCCCGGGAACACGGATCGCCAGACGGGGGACGTTGCCGCCCTTGTACGTCAGGGCACGGAGTTGGCTGCTCGCGGCGATTTTGCCGAAGCCGAGGTTCCGTTGAAGCAGGCGTTGGCGCTTGCGCCCGAAAATTTCTCTCTGCTCCGAACTCTGGGCAAGGTGGAGGCGCGCCTCGGTCATATGGACGAGAGTATTGCATTGTTGCGGACGGCCGTCGGTATCGCGCCCGATGACGCGCAGGCTCATGTGGAACTCGGTATCGCTCTCGCCGATGCGGACCAGCGCAGCGACGCCCTCCGGGAGTTCACCGACGCGGAACGTCTTCAGCCGGATTCAGCAACTGCGCATTTAAACCGCGCGCGCGTCCTGGATGACATGGGCAACGCCGCGGAAGCTGAAACCGAGTTCTCAACGTCTCTTCGCCTGTCGCCGAAGAACCCGGACGTCTACTACTATTGGGCGTTGCTGGAACGCGAGCAGGGCAGACTGCCCAAAGAGGCAGAACTGCTTTCACGATTGACGCGCCTCAAGCCACAGGATGATCGAGCATTTTATCTTCTTGGACGGAGTCTGGCCGATCAGGGCCGTCATCGGGAAGCCGTTTCCGCGTTGCGCACCGCCATCGGAATCAACCCGCGTTCGAGCAGCGCACTCTACCTTCTGTCGCGGGAACTGCGGACCACCAACCCCGCCGAGGCGGAATCGCTGTCACGTCGTTTCATGGAACTTCGGCAACAAGGTGAGCAGCAGGAAGGTGCGATTGCGTTGGGGAATGAGGCCCTCGCCGCTTTCACGCAGCAGGATTGGCCTAAGGCAATTCGCCTCCTGCACCAGGCAATTGCCCAATGCAACGGATGCTCTATCGAAGCTGGCCTGCGTAAGAATCTGGGGCTGACGCTCTGCAGGAATGGTCAGCTTGACGAAGGGGCCGTGGAACTGCACAAGTCGCTGAAACTCAACCCCAGCGATCCGGACGTATTGAAGGCGCTTACCGCTATTGGCCGCTGAAATTGAGAAAAAATCGCGGCGGATGCGGTGAAGAGGATAAGGCGTGCGCATCGCAGCCGCCCCCGAGTCCGGTTGGCGGATTCGATCTATAGATCAACCCTCTTATAATCAGCAGGATGGCTTGGCGACCAGGCGGCAGCGCCGGGTTGGCTTCGCTTCGGAATGTCGATAACGCTCGATAAGGTCAATGTTTCAGTTAACGTTACGGGCATCGATAAACATCTTGACAATTGAAGTCGCGTGCTCCTATAGTTCCGCCGTTGCACAATCCCACGGACAAAAGCCCAGCGAACCCGGCCGCGACTACGATTTCCTGACAAATAGAGGCTCGGCGGCAAAAAGGCCGACCAGAACGTTGCGGTGGCTGGACACAACCTGGATCGTGTATCGGCTCAAATTCGGGTCGGACTGAAAATTCAAGGAGGCGAATCGCAATGGAGCCAATTCTCAACCTGGAAAAATCAACCGGGTCGCGGTACTGGTTTGAAAACTCGCAGAAGGGAGGCCGGCATCTCTGGATCTGCATTCTGCTCCTGGCGATCGTCGGGATGCTCCCAATTTTCGCCCACGCCCAGGCATCGCAGGCCTCCATCCGGGGTACGGTCCGCGATTCGACGGGCGCTGTCGTGCCCGGCGCCGATCTTGCCCTCGTCAACGTGGCTACCCATGTCAGGTCCGCTACCACGACCAACGAAGCGGGTGAGTACCTCTTTCTGAATATCAACCCCGGCACCTATACGCTGGAAGCCACCAAGCCCGGTTTTGCCGCAAAACAACTGGAACCCTTTGTGCTCCAGGTCAATCAGACAAGCACACTGGACTTTTCGCTGATCGTTGGGCAGGTCACTCAGGTGGCCAGAGTTACCGCCGTGGGAGAGGAACTACAGGCCTCGACTGCGGAAATCAGCATGACACTCGATACCGAACAGATAGAAAATGTCCCGCTGGATTCGCGTAACTGGTCCGAGCTGTTTGTATCCGCTCCGGGCGTATCGCCCATTGTCGTTCCCGGGAGCCAAACCGGATCCTATACGACCTCGGTCGGACCGATGATAACCCCTTCGTTCAACGGACAGACAAATCGGAGCGACATTTATATCGTCGATGGGATACTGGATTCGGAGACCTTCGGCAACTCTTATGCTGTGCAACCCATTCTTGACGCACTACAGGACGTAAAACTGGAGTCGCATAACGACTCGGCGGAATTCGGGGGCAGCAGCGGTGGGACGATCAACGCCTCGACCAAAAGCGGCACCAATCAGCTTCATGGTTCGGGATGGGAATATTACAAGAGCCCCACGCTCCAGGCGATACCCTACTTCAGCACTTCATCGACCCCATTCAAGCAGAACCAGTTTGGCGGTACCTTCGGTGGTCCGGTGGTCCTCCCTAAACTCTATAACGGAAGAAACAAGACTTTCTTTTTCGCCGCGTACGAGGCACTCAGGTACAGCGGACCGGGCACGTCTTACGACCGGGTTCCGACTCCTGCTGAGCTTTCAGGCGACTTCAGGGCAGACGCGCCGATCTATGATCCGGCATCGACAACATGCGATGCGGCCGGCAATTGCACGCGAGCGCAGTTTCAGTTCAACGGTGTGCTGAATGTGGTTCCTCCCAGCCGGCTCAACGCGGGGGCAATCTACTATGCCCAAAACGCTTTGCCCGCCTATACCACCGCCACCTTGCCCTGCTCCCCCGGCTGTAACTCCTTCCAGAATGCGCCGAATATTCAGAGTCTTTATCAGTACGATGCGCGCATCGATGAGACACTCGGCGCCCACGACTCAGTGTTCTTCCGGTGGATGGGCATCGGAGGCACGCAGACTGGCGGCCGAGTCCAGGATCCGGGCACGACCGGCACGACCGGGTATTCCTATGTCGGCAGTTATGTTCATATCTTCAGCCCAACCAGCGTGCTGCATCTGCAGGCGGGCAAGACCTACGAGACGAGGCCCTTCACGCTGAAGTGGACAGGCGTACCTTCCGACCTTGGGTCAAGGGTCGGCTTTCCCTCCGGGCTGTCCACCGGCTACTCGACGCTCGGCAACATCATCCCGGGCTTCAGCGTCAACGGCTATTTCAACGATTTCGGCGACGACGCCAACCCGGAGACCACCGCGAACGACGACTCGGTTTCGGGCGATTATTCGAAGATCATCGGCCGGCACACACTCAAATTCGGTGGCGACTTTAACGGCATTGGTGAAAGTCAGGATATCGAATGGGCGCAGGAATCCTTCGCCCAGCAGGAGACCAACAGCCTGGTACCAGGGGATGCCGCCTCCGGCACCGCGTTGGCCTCGTTTCTCATTGGCGTGCCGGACTCGTTTACCAAGCGAAATGTCTCCGAGTCTCTCGGCTTCGGCGGATTAACCGGAGTCTATGTACAGGATCAGTTTCAGGCCACGCCAAAACTGACCCTGAATGCCGGGCTGCGCTACGACATTGCCATGGTTCCCCGCTACGGAAAATATAGTCAGGGAAATGAATACACAGGAAACTTCGATTTCAGCAATGGTACCTATATCGTGTACAAGGTGCCCGGTTCCTGTGCTGCGCTCGGGACCGCGCCCTGTATTCCCACTCCCGACGGTTCACTGCCCGCTCATGTTGTCGCGAGTACAGACGG
>Ga0181520_10007209_pt1 | contig 16511 bp, 16 predicted proteins | sample PEATcosm2014_Bin_29_FD_132451 | JGI IMG/M metagenome (GOLD analysis project Ga0181520, IMG submission 132451) | Peatland microbial communities from MTU Mesocosm Facility, Houghton, MI, USA - PEATcosm2014_Bin02_30_metaG | ecosystem: Environmental > Terrestrial > Soil > Wetlands > Peat | place... | reverse complement strand
GGCCTCGGCGGCCTTCCGAGCGTCGCGGCTGGCTATGGCGACTACCTTCGCCTCACCCCGGCGAGACAGGGGCTGGTGCACCCGAAGGCCGTAGTGCCCCGATATCGACATGATTCCCCAACGTACCGCTTCCATGAATGCTCCCTCCGGCGCTTGGCCAGGGCCAATGATCGACCTTCAGCCCTCGCAAGGTCAAGACTCCCCTTAGGCTTCGGCGCGCGTCTCTCGACTGCCCGGAGGAGCATGCGTCGGCGAGGCCGGCGTCGGCCGATCGGCCCGCTTAACATCCGTTGGGCCCGAAGGCCGATGGCGACGGGATATTTCGGTTTATTTATCCTTATTGAAAGCTTCAATAATATATTAAGTTTTATGCTCGTCTTCCGGGGGAGGCGCCGAGCCGAAATGGAAATGAAGGGAACGTCGCCCGCGCCGCCTTCGCCGTCGCATCGTCAAGCCCCCTATTCCGATCCCTATATAGCCATGAAGCAGGAGAGCTTCGATGCCTTGGTGCGCGGCGGGGCGACCATCCATGAGAAGGGCAGGTACATCGAGGACGTCTTCATCGAGAAGAACCGGAAGATCCGAATACGCGACTATGACCAGATGAAGCCGGCGACGATCTCCTCCGACTATCTGCAGCCTCGGAAGGAGCTTTCTCATTTCGTCCTGAGCAACTGGGCCAAGCAGATATTCATCGCGGGATTGAAACCCGAAATCTCGGAGAGGATCTTCATGTTCGGAATCGGGAGGATGTTCTCGACCTACAACGATATCGGCGTACAGGTCGGGACCGATGCGGACGTGAACATCATCGTCGAGGACGATCTCCCTCCGAGCGCTTTCAAATACCTCGCGGACAGGCTGCGCGACTTCAGCGAGACGATACTGGAGCGCTTCGGGATCGTGATCGAGATCGATCCCGCCTTTACCATACTCGGCGAGGGCGCCGTATTGAAGAACATCTCCGACGGCGTCGCCGGGAAGAGGAACTCCTCGCGGTCGTTCTATAAAGCCAACGCGAAAAGCCTCTACGTCATCAAGGACCACGACCGAATCCGCAGGTCGATCTTCTCGAAGGTGGAAAGGCTTCCGGACGGCATCCTGTTCGAGCATTTCCTCGGGCTCGAAAGCGCCAAGCCCTCCTTGATGAAGCTGAGGATGGACAAGGAAGCCCTCCCGATCGTAGCCGACGGATCGGGCGAAAGCCTGCGCGTGAGGAACGTCATCGGCTCGGCGGCCTTCGGGCGCTATTGCCGCTTCCTCTTCCCGCGGGAGTTCTTCATCCCCCCGCCGGATTGGGTCTTCTCCATGAAGTATTTCGTAAACCGGGTCTACGACTATGTCTGCGCGATGCTCAACCTCGGCTACGGTCTCCCTGAGATCGGCTTCGACGCGTCCGGCAGCCGCGATCCCGATTTCCTCTTCGTGAAGAACGCGCACGGGATGATGCTCTTCCTGCAGGAGCTCATCCAGCTCAACAGCTCGACCTTCGGCAGCTTCTGCGATTTTTCCTACATGTCCCGGGCGCGCTTCATACGCTTCGCCGAGATCCGCGGCGAGAAGTTCAGGAAGGATTTCGAGGAATTGATCATCGGAGGCGACCTTCTGCAGCAAAGCAACAAGGTGAAATACCTGGAGCTCCGGGCGAAAGTGGAGGCGAGGGCGAGAGACCGCGTCATCAGGATGAAGAGCGCCGCGCTCGATGCCCTGCCCAGGGAATTCGAGTACGAGCTCGTCGATAGGAACGAATCCGGCAGCAAGATCTGCGTGCCCTATGCCTGGGCCGATTTGGGATATTTCGCGTTTTGCGTGATCACGTCGAGGATCGTGAAAATCGTCGACGACCGCCTTTATCCCGCCTATGCCCTGTCTCGGGAGGCTGGAGCATAGCCATGGGCCTCGCCACGGGGCCGATGCCCTCGCCGATCGCGTCATCGCGGCCCAGAACCGAGTTTAGTAGGACCTCCGGGCGGGGGTAACAGGTTTTTGACCGAAAACAAATGCTATGGAAACCAACCATTGTTTTCGGATGCTAGACTCCTTGATCATCCCGGAAATTCGAATCCATGGGAGACGACGAAATGACCGAGAAGGGCAAGCTCCTGACGAGCGAGGATTGGTGGGCCGTATACATAGGATTGGCGATCGTGGCGGCGGCGGCTGTCGGCGCCTCGAGCGGCCCTGTCTTCGAATTCATCAAAAATGCCATACCGGCTGCCTGGCCGTCTAAGCCTCTCCTCCCGGGCCTATGCGCCTCATGGGCCGCCTACGCGGCCGTCTTTGCCCTCCTCCTCGCGACGACGGGGCTGGGGGTGAAGGCGATGGGGGGGAAGCTGGGTCAGTACGCCGTCTCCTTCCTATTGCTCTTTCTCGCTGCCGCCCTCGTCCTCATACTGGGAAGCCAGCGAGCGCTCAAACTGTACGGGCTCGAATCCACTTTCTGGGCCCTCTTGATCGGATTGGCCGTCGGCAACCTGTTCGATCTGCCGCAGTGGTTCCGAGAGGCCTCGGGGCGCACCGAGTTCTTCATCAAGACCGGGGTTGTGCTCCTGGGAGCGAGCTTCCCTTTCACGACGATCGTCCAGGGCGGCGGCTGGGGCTTCATCGAGGCCCTGACGATAGTAGCGGTCGGCTTCACCGTCGCCTTCCTGGTCGGCCGAGCCATGGGCTTCGACAAGCGCTTCATCGCCGTCCTCGGCGCGGGCGGCTCGGTGTGCGGAGTTTCCGCGGCGATCGCGGTGGGTTCCAGCGTCGACGAGGATAAGAAAAAAGTCGGCTACGTCGTGACTCTCGTCGTCGTCTTCGCCCTCGTTCTGATATTCCTCATTCCCCTGATCGGACGGCTCCTCGGATTCAATCAGGTCGTCATCGGGGCCTGGATAGGAGGTTCGGAGCTCGCCGATGCCGCCGGCCTCGCCGCGGCCTCCATGGTCGGGGAGAAGGCGGTAAGCGCCTTTTCCCTCGTCAAGCTCAACCGCGACGTGTTCATCGGATTCCTTTCGTTCATATTCGCCACGATCGCCATCGCGCGCTGGGACGTCGTCGGCAAAGCCGACGCCCGCGGCGGCGCAGGCTCGGCGACCAAGGGCCGAGCGCGGCCGAGCCCCGCGATGATCTGGGAGCGATTCCCCAAGTTCGTACTCGCCTTCCTCGTCGCTTCCGCCCTCGTGACCCAATTGACCGGTTCCATGGGTAAGCCGGTGGTCGATGCTCGCGTCATCGGGGTCCTCAACACTCTGCGCGCTTGGTTTTTCACCCTGACTTTCCTCTGCATAGGCCTGAACGCGCGTCTCGGGGAAATGCGCGCCATCGGAGCAAGGCCCATCGCGACGTTTTCGATCATCGTCCTCGTCAACCTGGTGCTCGGCTGCGTATTGGCGAATCTCCTCTTCGGCGGGATCATCGCCAAGCCCCTCGGGTGATGGCGCGGAGAGCCTCCGTCGCCCCAGCCGGATTTTAGGCGAGAACCCCTGGACTTATGCGGATCTGACTCCATCCGCCCGTCCCCTGATGGCTTCTTGAGTGGGGTTTGGAATGAGCTTTTCTTCTCACATCAACATCCATGTATCGACGCCACCGGTTTCGCAACCCAGCGACACCATAAAAAAATTAACGTAATTTCCTCTTGACTTTTGTATCTATATATAGAATTTAATTTATATAGATTTTAGCCTGAGGGCGCCGCGGAGGCACTATAAATATAGAGGGGCATTCTCTACATTCGCGCTCGGAGCATGGTCGAGGGGAGAGCGAGGGGGACACCGTCAGCGAGTTCCGCCGCGATCCATACGGCCGCCACGGATTCTAGGGCACGTACCGGCCAGCCGGCAGGGGCCGCAGAGAAGGAGTACCTCTCCCAGGTTCAGGTCGGCATTCATGCGAAGGAGCGGCAATGCCATCCACGAAAAAGCGGTCTCCTCGGTTCCATACATTCTCCGAGAACACGCCGGAGGCCATGATGATCGTCGAGGGATCAGGCAGGTTGATCGCGATGAACGCATCGGCCCGGAAATTGTTAGGATATTCCAAAGACGAGGTAGTCGATCTCGATCTCGCTTCACTCGGCGCCGACGCAATTCGCGGCCGCTTCTCCGAGTTTCGGAAGCGCGAGCGAGTCCGGGCCGAAGGCTCTCTTGTCGGGAAAGATGGGGAAGTGATTACGGCCATATTCAATACGGCCGCGATGGGGGATGGTTCCTATCAATTCGTCTTGGTGCACGTCGAGGATCGGATGGTACCCGGCGAAATCCTGTTCGAGTCGGCGCCGCTGCCCCTCATCGAGCTCGACCTCAGCTCACCCAGCCCGACGGTAAAGCGACTGAATATGCAAGCTCGGGCGCTCTGTGGCATGACCAGAGGCGCGGATGACGTCGGCACGAGCTTGACGACGCTGCTTGGCCTGACCGAGCACGAAGCCGTGGATCTCAGCGAATGGGCTTACAAGCGCGAGGCAGGGATATACGTACGCACCTGGATGATCAAGGTACATGATCGCCCAGGCCGATACGGCAAGGCCCAAGTGACGTTGGTCGGGCGAATCGACGACCCCGCAAGCCGGGCCCTCCTGTCGCTCTGCGATATCACCGATGAGGTCCTTGCCCAAAATGAGCTCCGAGCTTCAGTCAAAGAAAAAACGGTTTTCCTCAAAGAATCGCAACACCGCGTCAAGAACAACCTCGAGCTCCTCGGGAGCATGCTCTCCCTGCAACGGGGCGAGCTATCCGACCAATTCTGCGCAAGCAAGCTCCTCGATGCCCAAACGCGGATTAACGCGATTGCCCGGATTTACGATCACCTGGCGACCGCCCAAGAAGACAACTTTGACCTACCGTTCGACTTATTCATCGAGGATATCATTCGAGGCATCAAGAGCACCTGCCTCGGCGGGAAGATCCCGATCACGATTGATACTAGCCTCGTGGGACTCGAGATCGACGCGAGACGCGCGGCGATCCTCGGACTTATCGTCAACGAGATTATCACGAACGCCGTGAAGCACGCGTTTAGGGCGCGCGCTTCGGGGACTGTGTGGGTTAAGGCCGAGGAGGCCGACGGCGATCTCAGACTTACGATCGCCGACGATGGCGAGGGCTTACCGTCCGAGTTCGATTGGCGACGTAATGGAGGTCTGGGCTTCAAGTTCATCGATGAGCTAAGTCGGCAACTATCCGCTACTGCAGAGGTGAAAAACGACCATGGCCTCAAATTCTCGCTCGGGCTTACGATATAAGGTCCTGACCTTTTGTGTCTGTCGCGCGCGACCGTGTTTTCGACGACTGCGGTGGCCTGAGTAAGGCCTTCGTTAGGGCCTGCATGATGACGCCGTAGCGCCCCATTTTGGGAAATCTCGGATTATTTTGCTAATCACCGTCAATGCTCCTATAATTTCGAGGTAGTTTTGTCTCCACGGAGGCTCTGGGGCGATGCGACTCGATTATCGTACCGCAGTCTTCTCTTTCGGCATCATCGAATCCCTCGGAGTCTTCCTGTTAGGCGCTTTCGCGGTATGGGGCACGGCAAGACGGCGCGAATTGGGGCTCTGGACCTGGGCCTACGCCCTCGTTACGGTTGGGGCATTACTGATAGCCTCCAGAGGCCTGGTGCCGGACCTGCTCAGCATCGTCGTCGGGAATGCCCTCGTCCTTGAAGCCCCGATCTTCATCCTCGCGGGCATCCGGCGCCTCCGGGGCAAGCCCAGCCCCTGGCAGCTCTTCGCCATCTCCGGCGCCGCCACGTTCCTTTGGTTCGGCTACTTTTCCTTCGTGCACGCTTCCATGATGGCCAGGCTCGCTTATTACAATATCGACTTCGCGGCCTTCTTCGCGTTGGCGGCAGCCGAGATGGCTCGCAAGCCGACGACGGGGCTCAAGGCGATATCGTGGATCATTGCCTCGCTCCTATACGTCGTCGCGACGGCCGATCTGGTCCGTCTTGCCTTGGCGGTCTCGCGGGGATCGCCTGGGGACCTGATGCTCACCTGGCGGGCGGAGTCGATCCTCCTGATCGTCGCGGGTGTGGCCATGTCCGCCTTGGCGATCGGCTTCATCGTCCTGCATTTCCTGATGCTCAATCAGGAGCTCGCCGCGACGGCGAGGGATCGGTCCCTCCTCCTTCGGGAGATGGCCCACAGGACCAAGAATGACCTTCTCCTCGTCGACAGCCTGATATCGATCGATCAGGACAAGGTCGCGGACGAGGACCCGCCGAGCGGAGCCAGGCTAGCCTCTCTTCGTGGCAGGATCCGCTGCGTCGCCCAGGCCCATGAGGAGCTCTCCAGGTCGGAGTCCCCAGGCAGAATCCGGCTGGACGAATACCTCGAATCGATAGCCCAGGGCCTCCTGGGACACGACAGCATACGCGTGGAGCGTGACTTCCAAAAGGCGACCGGGCCCTTCTCGCTGGCCGCGCCGCTCGGCCTCGTGATGAACGAACTGGCGACCAACGCGATCAAATACGCCTTCCCCGATGGAAAGTCCGGGCGGATCGCCCTCGCCCTGCGCATCCAGGGCCGAGGCCGGGCCGAGCTAGAGGTCAAGGACGACGGGATCGGCACGAAGTGGCCCCCGGATAGGCAGGGCCTCGGCACCGTGATCGTGCAATCCTTCGCCGAGAAGATCGACGGGACGATTACCTACTCCCGCGAGGGCGGCAGCGTCTTCAAACTGAGCTTCAACCTGGAGCCGGAATCAAACGCCATTTGAGCGGCTCGCTCGGCCGCACGCGCCCAAGCCCACTGGAATTCTTCCGGGACCTCAGCCGAGCGCCGCCGGAAGACCCTCCGCTCTTCATCAGACGCGGCTATGTCGGCGCGGATCGAGACCGGCTCCGTCATCCTCGCCTCTTTCATGGCGCCCGCCGCCATGACGTTCCGTATCATGAGCGAATAGTCTCCGCTCTCCAGTTTCGGCGGCAGCTGCAGTATTACCAGGCGCGGCGCCACGCTCGCGTAGACCAAGCAACGCGTGCCGGGTTCGTCGTATTCGGGCTCAGGAAGACGCCCTGGGACTCGTTTAGCCAAGTCGAGGCCGAAGGCTACGAGATCCATCACGGCCGCACGGCCCCCGGCTCAGGCCCGTCCACGGCCACCGTCGCCGCGTATGGCGATGACCACGAGCCCATCAGCTGGCAGGCCGGGCCGGTAATGGGCTGGTATGTCCATGGCCTCTTTGAAAAGCCTTCCGTCATGAACGCCCTATTTGGCCGCGTCGCTCCGAGCCTGGACAGTGTCTTCGACGGTCTGGCTGACTTCATTGACCTGCATTTCGAACCCGGCGTCCTGCTCGACCTATTGCGGTAGTCCAGGCTCGGACCGGTGATTTCGCGGCGCTGCTGGCACAGGCTTTGAGCGCGATACTGCATCCGGCGCATCGGAACGGTCCGGCCCTTCGCGAAGTCAATGTGCGCATGGGTCTCACGTTAATCGCGCCTTGATCGAGTGGATAACCGGCTAAGCATCGAAGACGCCCAACTACACAGTGGAATGATATATGGCCGCGAATTTTTTGATTTGCCGAAGCACCGGCAACAACGCTTTTCCTACGTCACTGAGTTCATAGGTTACCGATTGCCTGTTGAGCGTGGCCTCCGCGCGTCTTAGCAGCCCGGCATCGGATAGCCGCTTCAGCCTGCTGGTCAACGTAACTGAGTTGGTATCTACCAAAGCGATTCTAAGCTCGGTAAAGCGCATGCCGGACGTGGCGAGACAGTCGATGATACGGAGAGTCGTAAAGTCGCCGATGATTCTCAATACGTCTGGTGAGCAGTGTTCGCCCGTGTTCTGCATGCTCATGGGTATATGATACTTTATTCTTGACACAAAATCTTGGTAAATATTATTGACTAAAAAAAATTATCGACTTAACTTCCTAAGGAAAGGCTGTCGGCCAAAGTTAAATAAGACGGTCTTGAAGTCACTAACAAGAGGAGGGCATACCGTGTCCGACAACTCAGAGCTGAAGGTAAAAGTCATCATAGGAAGCACGAGGGAGAATCGTTTCGCCGACAAGCCCGCCCACTGGATATTTGAGGAAGCTAGGAAGGAAGCGGGGGTCAGGGCCGAAATCCTGGACTTACGAGACTACCCTATGCCGTTCTTCGAAGAATCCGTTTCCCCATCGAGGCTCAATGGTAACTACTCGAACGAAACGGTCAGAAAATGGGCCGCCAAGGTCAGCGACAGTGATGCACTCATCATCGTTGCCCCCGAGTATAACCATGGATACCCTGCGGTTCTGAAAAACGCCTTGGACTCGATTTTCCCTGAGTGGAACGATAAAGCCGTCGGCTTTATCGGATACGGCAGCGTCGGCGGAGCCCGCAGCATTGAACAATTGCGTCAAGTCGTCGTGGAGCTGAAAATGGTGCCGATCCGGCTAGCCCTTCATTTGCCCATTGAAATCTACTTGGCAGCCATGAACGAGAAAGCGCCGGTGAACCCGGAGTTTTTCAAGCCGATGAAAGAAGGTAAGTTCGGTGACCGTGTGGGTCAGTTCCTTAGCGAGCTTGTGACCACGGCGAAGACGCTGAGAACCCAGAGGAATGCCGGATAACAGTCTGAGAATGACCTCGCCGTCATCTGGGAAATCTCGGAATAAAAGGGACCATAAGGTCATGTTTGCTTTTGCCAGCATTGCCATCCCGCTCGTCATAGCTGGAACAGCATGGTTTTCGTAACCCGGTACCGGCAAAACGGCTACGCATCCGTCGAATCGTACACAGTCATTAATGGCGGCCATGTCATTCCCAATCCCCGCTGCGCTGCCCCGCGCATACTTGGCTTTTCTACACATGACCTCGACACCCCCCAAGTAGTATGGAGCTTCTTCGAGGGTCTGCCTGCCCGGACTCCCGCGGGACTTTGAAAAGTATTAGTTTATCCTATTCACGGGAGGAAATCGTGGAGACAGCCCTGCACGTTATTCTAGGATCGGGGGGAGCGATCGGAACGCCGCTCGCGCGCGAGCTCATATCGCGGGGCGAGCGCGTAAGAACCGTCTCCCGCAGCGGGAAGAGCGAGCCCGGCTGCGAACAGGTCCGCGCCGATCTCGCCGACGGACGACAGACCGTCGCCGCCTTGGAGGAAGGCTCCACCGTCTACCTCCTAGTGGGGCTGCCCTACGATTCCCGAGTGTGGCGCTCGGCATGGCCCGAGATCATGGCCAACATCATCGCGGCCTGCGAGGCGAAGCGCGCCCGTCTCCTGTTCCTCGACAACGTGTACGCGTACGGCGCGGTGAAGGGTCCCATGACGGAAGAGACGCCCATGCGGCCCTCGAGCGAAAAGGGGCGCATCCGCGCGGAGATCGCCGCCCGCCTGTCCTCTGAAATGCATACCGGCAGAATCAACGCGCTGATCGCCCGGGCGGCCGACTTCTACGGGCCTCACGCCGCCTCGAACAGCATCCCCTATGCCATGGCTCTACAGCCGCTTCTTGCCGGCAAGGCCCAGCGCTGGCTCGTCAGCGCGAAGAAGAAGCACTCCTTCAGCTACACCCTGGATTGCGCCAAAGCCCTCGCGCTGCTCGGCCGGACCGACGATGCCTTCGGACAGGTGTGGCACCTGCCGACCGCGGCGCCCCCGCTCGACGGCGAGGAGTTCATGGGAATCGCGGCCCGCACCCTCGGCCGGCCGCTCCGCTACAGCGTTCTTCCGAAGGCAGTCGTCGGCCTGGCCGGTCTCTTCGACCGAACGATCCTCGAGATATATCGCATGACCTACCAGAACGACCGCGATTACGTCTTCGATTCCTCGAAGTTCGAAAGGCGCTTCGGTTTCTCGCCCACGCCCTACGACAAGGGAATCGAAGAGACGCTCAATTTCTTTCGGACCGCGCCGGGGAGTGCATGACGCTTCAGGCCTGCACGCTGAAGAACATGGAGCCTGGGAAGGGATGGAACAGAAAACTCGCTTAAGGGGTTGAGGTCGAGGATCGCACGGCGTCATCGGACTTTCCCCCTTCATTCGAGTAGGATTCCTCGAGCCCATGTGGATCGCAAAGTACCGCCTCGCCAAGGAGATTGGCGTGCCCGCCCAACGCATCGGCGATATCGTCGCGGGAAAGCGCGCGATCACCGAGGACACGGATCTTCGCCCAGGATGCCGAAAGCCCTCTTGCCTTTGATCGAGCCGAGCAGACTCGCGAAAGCGGGAACCGTTTCAGCGTCCTTTCGACGTGATCCAGGAGCAAACCGCGTGTATTATCATGAAGAGTCGCCGTAAGCTATGGCCCAACCTTGATTCCGACTATGGCTTTCATCGCAGAACAAGGAACTTGAGGGTGAGGGCTCCTCCGGCGATCAGGCAGTAGACCGCGTAGGGCCAAGCCTTCCGGTTCTTGAAGTAACGATCGAGGAACCTGATGGAAAGGTAGGCCGCGACGCCTGCGACCAGACTCCCGACGAGGATCTGTAAACGCACCCCGTTGCCGTTCGGCCCGATGAGGTCGGGAATCTTGTAGAGACCCGCGAGAAGGATGATCGGAGTGGCCATGAGGAAAGAGAAGCGGGCAGCCGTGCGGTGCCCTAGCCCACGTACGAGGCCCCCGACGAGGGTGATGCCGGAGCGGCTGATGCCTGGGAGGAGCGCAGCCGTTTGGATGACTCCGATGGCCGCGGCGTCGCCGTAGCGGACCTTCTCGAGCGAGACCTCGGTATCCTCGAGTCCCTCGTCCTCGACCGCAACCGGCTTCTTTCGAGCGAAGAGCTCGCCGGCTATGAGAATGAAGCCGTTGACGAAGAGGAAGATGGCGGCGAATGAGGGCCTCGCGAAGATCACTCTGATCTGGTGCTCGAAAATGAGGGCAATGAGCCCCGTGGGGATCGTCGCGGCTACAAGGAGCCACGCAAGGCGCTCGTCGGGCGATTCGATCTTCAGGCGGGACAGCGAGCGAAAGAAGCCCCGTACGATGCGAAGCCACTCCCCACGGTAGAAGAGCACCAGGGCGATGGCCGTCGCGAGGTGGAGTCCGACGAGAAAGGCGAGGAAGAATGACTCCGTATCCGACTGCGCTTGGACCAGGTTCGACCAGCCGAGAAGGCTCGGCAGGAGGACGGAGTGTCCGAGACTCGAAACCGGAAACAGCTCGGTGACTCCCTGAAGGAGTCCCATCATCGCAGCCTGCATGTAAGTCAGCATGGGCATTCCTTTCAGAATAGGTGGGCTTAGCGGCCGGCTCGGAGATTCGTGCCGAACCAGCCCGCGAGAGCCTTCATTCGATAGAAGAATGACGCGCGCTTGGTGTTCTCGAGGCCGAGGAGCCTTGCCGTATCGGCTACGGTGATGCCGTAGAGGACTACCTTGTCGCTGAACGGGATGATGACAAAGACCGTCTTCAGTTTCTCGGGCGGCACCAGCTGCACGAAGAACCACTTGAGCCCAGTGAGATTATTAAGTGTCACGATATCATACTCGGAGTAAAGGTCGATAGATATGCGTGAGTATGTGTCGCCGGTTTGCTCCTCTTTCTGATACATGGTGTACTCGATGTGAGGAGAGAGGACATCCGTGGACGGGTCGGGGAGCTTCGTCCTGGACGCCAGGTTGTCGACCCGCCACGAATCGTAGATGAAGGTCTCCATCTTCCTGAGCGAGGCCGAGTAGACCTGGAGACCCTTCATCGTCGAGAAGGCGGTGAAGGCTCCGACCACCTTTCGGTCCAGGTCCTTGCCGGCCGGGAGGCCCGGTACGTCGAGGATAAAGAGCCCCTCGGCCGCTATCGTGCTCGGTCCGGAGGGCAGGGCCGAGCGGACCACATCGGAGAAAGGCGCCCGCTGCCACAGCGCAAGATCCGCCGGCTTGGCGCCGAAGCCGGTCAGTTCCCCTTTCGAGTCGAGGGTCGTCCTTTCGTCGCCGGTGAGGAACCCGAGAGGATTAGCCATAGTGTCGGCGAGGGCGCTTTCTGCCAACAATAGGCCTAGAAGACCTGCCGCTGCGAGGTATTTCATGGATGCCTCACGTCTAACGAGATGTACCACAATAACATATTCGCGGCTCCGGGGTTACTCCAAGATGGCCGCCATGCCGGCCGATGGGTCATTCCTATTTGAACATCCACACCTGGAAGCCGACGCCGCCCTTGTTGATAGTGTGGCGGACGAAGTCCGTTCGGGCTATGAGCTCCTCGAATTCCTCCTGGGTGTAGGCCCCGTTTCGCAGGAAAGTCTTGAACGAAAGCTTGACGAACCAGCGGTCGAAGCCTTTCATGTCGACATATTTTCGCATTTCCGCTTCGATATCCTCCTTCGTGTTGTTGCGGTTCATGTCGAGTATGAGCGCGGCGCCGCCGGGCTTGAGGACACGGTGCATCTCCCGCATGGCCTTGAGAGGCTCGCTGAAGTTCTTGAAGGCCGCTGCGCAGACGATGAAATCGAAGCTGCCGTCCGCCAAGGGCAACGCGGAGGCGTTGCCCTGCTTGAAATCGACGCTCGTTCCCTCGGCTTTGGCGTTCCGCTTCTCGATTTCGACAAAGTCCTGGCTGAGTTCCACGCCCGTGACGGAGAAACCGCGTTTGGCCAGCTCGATGGACAGATAACCCGGACCGGGGGCTACCTCCAAAACCTTCGCCCCTACCGGTGCCGCTTGACTGACTCCGTCCGCGACTTCGCGCATTTCCGCCAGGCGCGAGCTGCGGGTGTTCCTGTCGTACCATTTTGCCATCCAGCCAGTGATGGCGAGGTCCTTTTTGCGGCGGCTGGTTTTCATATAGGACATCTCGTTGCCTCCGATACTGCTCATACCGCTTTGTGATACACTCACTAACGATGTTAGGGACTAATCGTAAATATGTGGCCTAACGGTGTTAGTGTCAAGGAGAATCCTACGAAAATCTTCTCGGAGGGTGTGCGATGACCGTCTCCAAAGAAACCATAGTGAAGGCTTCGATCCGCATATTGGATCGCGAAGGCGTCGAGGGACTGTCTATGCGGACAATCGCGAAGGAACTGGGAATCAAGGCGTCGTCGTTGTACTGGCATTTCAATGGGAAGCAGGAGCTGTACGGAGCGATTTCGGAAGATCTTTGTTTGCGCCTCAAAATGCCGGCCGAGTCTGACAGCCCGAGAGACTATCTAAGCGAAATTTACAATGCCTACCGCGCCATGCTGCTGTCGGTGCGCGATTCCGTCCCGGTTTTGGAGAACTCCATGCCGAACACGCCGCGCAGGCTGGAGATTATCCGCGCCATTTCAGCCGCGTTCCTGATAATGGGCGTTCCGGCCGAAAAACTGATGACCATTTCGAATCTTTTCAACAACTATGTTCTCTCGTTCGTGGCCGACGAATGCCGTTTCAAGAATAGGACCGCGGAGGAGATACGTGAGTTTGAAAAACTGTTGAGTCCGCACGACAAGACCCTGCTGAGAGTTCCCGACGATTTCGACGGGCAGTTCCTCTACGGTCTGCAGGTGATGTTCGCAGGATTGGAAGCGGTGGGGAGCGCGTAAACTCGGCGATTCAGTTTAGACCGACTCGATCTTGAGACGCTTTTAGAAAGCCTCGGCTACACGTTTGACGCACCGTGGGACAGGCTCCAGCCTTTTATTTAGGGAAGAGATACCGTAGAATCATGTCGCTGAGTTCTCGAATGAGGCGTTTCGAAGCGATGGCCGTTTCGGCCTGAGCCAGGCTATGGGCGATCGACTCGATGGCACCGAAGATGACGAAAGCAGCTGCCTCAAGGTCCTTGGTCCTTAATCGATTTCCCCAAGCAGACAAGTATTTTACGGCGACGGTTCTTTGTTCCTTTTCCTGCGCCTCCATCATGTTCCTGACGTCGGGATCGGTTTCCCTCAACAGCATAGCCTGCCGATAGAAACCAGGGCTGTCGGCATGGGCACGGAAGATCTCCTTGATCAGCCTTTCCAGGCTGCCTTGCTTGTCGACCAAGTTAGCCGCATCGGGGCGCACGAGGGCGATTCTCTCGGAAATCGTCCGGTTGTACTCTTCAAGCACGGCGAGGAACAGGACTTTCTTGTCCCCGTAATACGAGTACAGACTTCCAATGGCCACTCCGGCCCTGGCCGCAATCCGCTTGGTATTCGTCGTATAGAAACCTTCCTGTACGAACAGCTCTTCCGCGGCTTTCAGCACACGTTCACGAGTGTCGATGCTCCGTTTCTGCTGCGGAATCCTAGTCATGCCGGATTTTTCTCCTTTCGCGGCAATCCATCAAGATATGAACTAATGTACACATTTTTCTTGACTGATTCCAGCCTTCTTTGTATAGTAAATACGAACTATGGTTCATATTATTCAAGGAGGGCACTAGGATATGGAAACCGCCATCGAAACAGAGCCGGAGGACAAGAGAAGGGTAGCCAAGAAAGTCGTCGCCATAATAGGGAGTCCCAATGACGCTAAATCGAATACTATCGCCATGACGCGTGATTTCCTGGAAATGGTGAAGCAGTACGATAGAGATACCGAGTATGAGGTACTTTCTCTCGGCAATCATCGGGTTGATCCCTGTCGGGGATGTTGGGCGTGCATGAAGACGGGACAATGCATTCGAAAGACCGATGCGTTGCCGGAAATCGCTCAAAAAATCAAAGAATGCGACCTCCTGATCATAGGATCGCCCGTCTATGAGCAACAGATTTCAGCCCAGACGAAGGCGTTATTTGACCGGACATTCATGTGGATCCATCTTCTCGGTCTCCTAGGCAAGCCCGTGCTCACCGCGGTTACCGCAGAATCGGACGGCATCGGCCGTACGCGGAGATATCTTTCTCAAATGCTGACCATGATGGGCGGTATCGTCGTCGGTCACCTCTCGGCTTTCGCGCAGCAGCCAGGGTGTTTCCCGAATCGAGAGCTTTATAGGGAGAAACATAGACCCCTCGCTCGGAGAGTCGCCCGAATACTACGCGGAACCGCAAAAGTACGCCCCCGCCTCGTCAACCATGTTTTCTTCGCATTCATGAAATTCCATACTCGTCGTCTTCACTTTAAAAACAAGGGACTTGGATCCGAGTACGCGAGCTTTGAATACCAATATTGGGTCGACAGGGGATGGTTTCGCATGTCGTATAAGAAGGCGCTCGAAAACAACAGGGCAACGCCTGCCGGCGCGTAGAGATCCTTCGACGGAGCTTATGCTTCATAGTTACCAGGATATCGTACATCGCTCGCCTTCCATCTTTGACGAACTCTGTGATTTTTGGTTCACGAAACTCCGACCGTCTTAGATGAAGAGCCTGGCGGCGCCTTGTCACTACGAGCCTCGCCCCGCTCAGCCTTGGACTTCCACTTCGGCGAGAGCAGCTCCTTGGCGCAGACGATGAGCCTTCGCTCTATTCGGCCTGCTCCCCGCTGGAATGTCGAATGAGGGTTTATAGATAGCGATGACTTCAAACTAGCTTGACGCCAGACGTATGCGCCTCGAAAATAGGTCTGGAGATGATACCTATGGAGTCCAGTATTGGCGGGCTATCGGGGAAGTCCGATTTCACTGCCATTATTTTTGATTTCGATGGAGTGATTGTCGACTCCGAGCCTCTTCACGCCGAGGCTAAGCGAAGAGTTCTCCACGATTTCGGAATCGACTTTGACGAAATCATATTGGCTGATTTCAAGGGGAGGACGGACAAGGCTTTCTTTGAATATGTTGCCGCCGGCTTGGCCCGTGGGAAAGCAAGCATTTTCGATATGCAATCTCAAAAGAATAGTATTTACCGGGAGCTCTTCATGAACGTCCCTCTCGTTGGCGGGGCGTATGATTTCCTCCTGAAAGCGAAGGGTCGCTTGATGAAACTAGGTCTTGTCACTTCTGCCACGAGACAGGATTTTGAGCTCGCCAATTCGAAATATCATCTTTCCGACTTCTTCGCGGCCATCGTTACCGGAGACGATTGCACGTTCCACAAGCCTCATCCGATGCCCTATTTATTGGGACTCCGAAAGCTAGATGCAAGTCCGCAGTCAGTCTTGGTGATCGAAGATGCTCCCAATGGTATTGCGGCGGCAAAATCGGCCGACTTGCGCGTAGCAGCGATCAAGACGTCATTCACCGAAGTCGAACTCTCGAAGGCTGGCGCGGATTTCATTTTCGCCACATACGGCGAGATATCGCACTACTTGAATTTTGGTCCGCATGCTGGAACTTCCTAGTACGTTGCCCTGCATATCGCGATCATTTCTCGGGAATACGGTTTTCCTCCCGACATCTTGAGTAGCTACTCGTAGGGGGAAAAGGTAAGGAGAGCGAGAATAAAGGTGTGGCGACTTCCCGCTCTCCCGTCAAAAACCTATCGTCATTATTGGAGCCACTGCCTCGGAGTACAAGCCCATTCTCCATACTGGAGAGTTTCCCGACGACCTTGTGCGCCCAGCCTGCGGGCGAGTTGGCTTGAAGTTCCCCCGACTGTGGCATCACCCACGCCCTCCTCGTGCAATCGGCTTCCGAGCCTCAATCCTCGGCGGCGGCGCGGACCGAGACCGGCCCCGTCATCCACGCCTCTCTCACGGCGCCCGCCGCCGTGGCGGTCCGTATCATGAGCGAATAGTCTCCGCTCTC